>Ga0208328_1000070_pt1 | contig 61306 bp, 51 predicted proteins | sample DeeseametaMP2633_FD_184170 | JGI IMG/M metagenome (GOLD analysis project Ga0208328, IMG submission 184170) | Marine microbial communities from the Deep Atlantic Ocean - MP2633 (SPAdes) | ecosystem: Environmental > Aquatic > Marine > Unclassified | place: Northeast of Antigua and Barbuda, North...
GGCAGCATCATCACCGCGATGGCCAGGCCCGCGGCCAGGCCCGAGCGCGGCTGGCCCAGCATGATGATGAAGACGGTGTAGACGAACAGGCCCGCGACGATCGACGGGAGCGCGGTCATCGCCTCGACGATGGTGCGCACGAGGCGGGCGAACCGGCCACCGACCTCGGTCATGAACACCGCCGTACCGATGCCCAGCGGGAGCGTGATCGCCAGCCCGATGCCGAGCTGGATGAGCGAGCCGACGATGGCGTGGGCGATGCCGCCGCGGTCGAAGGCGTCCTTGGGGCCGACGCCGGCCATGTCGTCGAGCAGGAAGTTCAGGTGGGTCAGCGGCTCCCACCCGCGCAGGAGGACGAACCCGACCGTCGAGACCAGCGCGACGCCGACGCTGAGCGCACCCCCGGTGACGACGGCCGCGGCGACGCGGTCCACCACCTCGATCCAGCCGCCGTGCATCGCCGCGGCGACCGCGGTGACGAGCAGCCCGAGCAGGAACCAGCTGACGACGAACCACGGCACGCCCGCCAGCGGCAGCAGCTGCTGGGTCACCAGCCAGGCCAGTGCCGCCGAGGAGAGCCAGGGACCCCAGCGGGTCAGCTGCTCATCGGGGCTCGGGCGGCCCAGCGAGCGGCGCGGGACCGGCGGCGGCGCGTCGTCGTCGTGGCCGGGCAGGTACGTCGTGAGCGGGGTCGGCGCGGGGACGACCTCGGGCGCCTCGGGCGTGGTCGTCATCAGGCGTCCGTCCCGGCGCCCGAGCGGCTGCGGTTGACGACCACCGCAGCCAGGGTGTTGACGACGAGGGTGATGAGGAAGAGCACGAAGCCGGCGGCCAGCAGCGCGGAGAGCTGGGCGGCGTTGGCCTCCCCGAAGCGGCCGGCGATCAGCGCGGAGACCGAGTTGCTGCCGATCTCGGTGAGGTTCGGCTTCACCTCGAAGGTCGGGCTGATGATGAGGACCACCGCGATGGTCTCGCCCAGCGCCCGGCCCAGGCCCAGCATCGTGCCGCCGATGATGCCGCCGCGGCCGAAGGGCAGCACGACGGCGGAGATCATCCCCCACCTCGTGGCACCCAGGGCGAGGGCGGCCTCCTTCTCGCCCTGCGGGGTCTGGGAGAAGACCTGCCGCATGACGGCGCAGGCCATCGGCAGCACCATCATGGCCACCGCGATGCCGGCGCAGAAGCTGCTCGAGACGTAGCGGCTCGCGTCGACGACCGCGGCGTCGGGGTCGGCCCCCCGCACGTCGAAGAACGGCAGCCACCCGAGGTGGCGCTGCAGCCACACCGCCAGGTCGCCGGCGTGCGGCATCACCAGCAGGTAGCCCCACAGGCCGTAGACGATCGACGGGACCGCGGCCATCAGGTCGACCATCGCGACCAGGGTCGGCTTGGCCCGCTCGGGGGCGTACTCGCTGATGAACAGGGCGGTGAGCAGCGAGAGCGGGAACGCGAAGAGCATCGCGACGGACGCGATCGAGACCGTGCCGGTCAGGACGGCCGCGATGCCGACGACGTCGCTCTCGGGGTTCCAGGCCGACTCGGTGAAGAAGCCGAGGCCGTAGCGGCTCAGCGTCGGGTAGGCCTGCCAGCCGAGGAAGAGCCCCACACCGCCGGTGATCACCAGCACCGACGCACCGACCGCGCGCGCGGAGTGCTCGAAGACGGCGTCGACGCCACTGGCCCTGCGCGAGATGCGGCGGGGACGGATGTCCCGGCCGGCCGCGGCGTCGTACGACGGCAGCGTGGTCACGCGTTCCTCCCCCGGAAACTGTTCTGCTCGGCTTCCGGCTGGTGCCGTAGCAGCAGAATCGTGGAGTGGCTCGGGGGACGGGACAGGGCGTGATGGATGAACGGCTGCCGAACGCTGGGACCGCTTTGACCGAACGGGTCACCCGATCCGCGCGGGGGTAGTCACAAGGGGCTACCCCGCCTCGGGCCGGGTAGCCCGAGCGGGGTTGAGCGCAGGTGAACGGCTCCGGAACGAGCGGGGCAGCGCCCCGATCGACGCGTCAGTCGACCTCGACGCCGTGGCCGGCCAGCAGCTCTCGGAGGAGGTCGTGACCGCGGTCGAGGTGCCAGTGCTCGGCGCGCAGACCGACGGCACGGGCGGCCTCGACGTTGGCCTCCATGTCGTCGACGAAGAGCACCTCGTCCCCCGGGGCGCCGATGCGCTCGAGGGCGATCTCGAAGTAGTCGGTCTCGGGCTTCTTGGTGCCCAGCTCCCAGGAGTAGCAGGAGACGTCGAAGAGCCGGTCGAAGCCCAGGGTGGTGCGCATGTGCTCGCCGCGCTGGCGGTGCTGGTTGGTGCCGAGGTGCACGCCCAGCCCGGCCGCCCGGAGGCGGTCGATGAGCGCGAGGGTCGCCTCGGAGAGGGTGATGTCGCCCCAGAGCGAGGCGTAGAGCTCGCGCGGGTCGACGTCGGCGTACGACGGGACGACCCGGTCCACGGCCTCGAGGAAGTCCCCCTCGCCGCGCAGCGGCCCACGCTCGGCCGCCCACAGGGCGCGCCCGAGGTCCTCGGCCCGGTCGCCGGCCCAGCGGCGCAGCAGACCGAACGGGTCACGCACGCCGTGCTGCACGACGCCGTCGGCGTCGAGCAGCACGTGGCGCACGCTCATGTCGGTGACCCGGGGAGGCGTGTCAGTCGGTGCCGTGCTCGGCGATGAACGCCAGGATCTGCTCGGACAGCTCGGGACGGCACACGATGAGGTCGGGCAGGTAGACGTCGTCCTGGTTGTAGACCAGCTCGTCACCGTTGACCCGGCTGGTGAACAGGCCGGCAGCACGGGCGACGGCCACCGGGGCGGCGGAGTCCCACTCGTACTGGCCACCGGCGTGGACGTAGGCGTCGGCGACGTCGCGCACGACCGACATCATCTTGACGCCGGCGGACCCCATCGGGACCAGCTCGGCGCCCATCTCCTCGGCCAGGGCCTGGACGAAGGCGGGCGGGCGGCTGCGCGAGACGGCGATCCGGGGGCGCTGCGAGGTGCGCGGCGGGACCACCGGGGCGTCGCCGGTGTTGAAGGTCTCCCCCAGCGCCGGCTGCGCGACGGCGCCGGCGCCCAGGGTGCCGCCCTGCCAGAGCGCGACGTGGACGGCCCAGTCGTCGCGCGGCGGCTCGGAGAACTCGCGGGTGCCGTCGAGCGGGTCGATGATCCAGACCCGGTCGGCCGAGAGCCGGGCCTTGTCGTCCTTGCCCTCCTCCGACAGGACGGCGTCGTCGGGGCGGTGCTCGGCGACCAGGCGCATCAGCAGCTCGTGGGCGGCGGCGTCGCCGGCGTCCTTGAGCTCCTTGCCCTCGAGGCCCTCGGCACGGACCTCCAGGAGGCGGCGTCCGGCCACCTCGGCCAGCCAGGTGGCGAGGACGTGGTCGTCTGCACTCTGTCCGATGGCGGAGGCGGGGGGCGTTCCAGGCTCGAAGGTCACGGGACGCAGGCTATCGGCCGATCAGCTGTTGAAGCGCTGCTGGGTCTTCTCCAGGCCGTCGGTCACCAGGGACTCGACGGCGTCGGCCCCGGTGTCGACGACGAACGGCAGCACCTTGCGCTCGGCCGAGGAGTAGTCGGAGAGCACGAAGTCGGCGACCTCCTGGCGGCCCGGGGGGCGGCCGATGCCGACCCGCACCCGGTGGAAGTCGCCGGTGCCGAAGGACGAGCGCATCGACTTCAGCCCGTTGTGCCCGTTGTCGCCGCCGCCGAGCTTGACCCGCATCGTGTCGAAGGGGATGTCGAGCTCGTCGTGGATGGCGACGACCTGCGCGGGCGGCACCTTGTAGAAGGTGGCGAGGGCCTTGACCGGCCCGCCGACCTCGTTCATGTAGCAGCGGGGGCGGGCCAGCACGACCCGCGGCCCGGGGGTGCCCGGAGCGCTCAGCCGGCCCTCGACGACGTCGGCGCGGCCGGACTTGTGGGCCCGGAAGCCCGAGCCCATCCGGCGGGCCAGCTCGTCGGTGACCATGTAGCCGATGTTGTGCCGGTGCCCGGCGTACGAGGGGCCCGGGTTCCCCAGACCGACGACCAGCCACACGTCGGTGGCGGCGTCGCTCATCTGGGGTGCCCGGGCCCGTCTCGTCAGCAGTCGCAGGAGAGCGTCACTCGCCCGCGTCGTCGCCCTCGGCAGCGGCCTCGCCGGACTCCTCGCGCTCGATGCCCGCCTCGTCCTCGGCGGACTCGAGGTCGGCCTCCAGGGCCTCCTCGCTCTGCTGCTGGGCCACGTTGACGATCAGCGTCTCGGGGTCGGTGAGCAGCTCCGAGCCCTTGGGCAGGACCAGGTCGGAGGCGTAGATCAGGGTGCCGGCCTCGGCGCCCTCGATGGAGACCTCGATCCACTCGGGGATGTGGGTGGCCTCGGCCTCGAGGGAGACGGTGGCGTTCTCGGTGACGACCAGCGTCTCCTTGGCGGCCTCGCCGTTGAGGTGGATCGGGACGTCGACGGTGACCTTCTCGCCGCGCTTGACCGCGATGAAGTCCACGTGCTCGAGGAAGCGCTTGATCGGGTCGACCTGGACCTGCTTGGTCAGCGCGAGCTGCAGCTCGCCCTCGATGTCGAGCTCGACGAGCGCGTTGGCGCCGCCGTGCTTGAGGGCCATCATCGTGTCGTGGCCCGGCAGGGTCAGGTGGCGGGGCTGCTCGCCGTGGGTGTAGACGACGGCGGGGACCTTGTCCGCGCGGCGGATGCGGCGGGCGGCGCCCTTGCCGAACTCGGTGCGGACCTCGGCGACGATCTTCTCGCTGGACATGACTCTCCTCGTACCTGCTGCTCGTGGTGCTGGCGTGTGTGGTGCTGGTGGGCTCGGGGTGCCGGCGGGTGGGTGCGGACGCAACAGCGCCGCGCTCCCGGAGGTGGACAGGCAGCGCGGCGCGGGGTCCGCCCTGTCGATCACGGAGCCCCGCGACCCGGCCACTGCTGGTCTGGTCGCGCGCTCCCTCGCCGAGGCAACCGCAGCAGTGTAGGGGCAGCCCGTCACCGAAGGCGAATCCCTGCACCTGCCCGCGTCGCCCCTACGGTGGGGCCATGTCGCTCACCCTCGCCGAGGCCCGCCACCGCACCGAGACCGTCGAGGTGGACGCCTACGGGATCGACCTGGACCTCACCGGCTGGGAGCGGGGCCGCTTCGCCTGCACGACGACGGTCCGCTTCACCGCCACGCAGCCCCGGACCTTCCTGGAGCTGACCGCCGCCGAGGACGTCGTGGTCGGGTGCAGCGACGCCGACGCCCTCACCTGGGAGTACGACGGACGCCGCCTCACGCTCGAGGGCCTCCCGACCGGGCGGCCGGTCGAGGTGGTCGTGGCCGCGCAGGTGCCCTACGTGACCGACGGCGACGGCATGCACCTGATGACCGATCCCGAGGACGGCGAGACCTACGTCTCGGCGTACCTCTCCCTCGACGTGGCCCAGCGGGTCTTCGCCTGCTTCGACCAGCCCGACCTCAAGGCGACCTTCACGGTGTCGGTCACCTCCGACCCCCGCTGGACGGTCCTGGGCAACGGCCGGGTGGTCGAGCACGACGCGGACGCCGGCCGGTGGACCTTCGCGACGACGCCGCGGATCTGCCCGTCGCTGTTCGTGGTCTGCGCGGGGCCGTGGCACTCGGTGACCTGGGAGCACGCGGGGCTGCCGTTCGGGTGGCACGCCCGCGCCTCCCTGGCCGCCGAGCTCGACCGCGACGCGGCGGAGCTGATGCGCACCACGACCGACTGCTTCGACCACTACGCGACCCTCTTCGAGCAGCCCTACCCCTTCGACTCCTACGACCAGCTCTTCGGCCCCGGGCACAACTGGGGAGCGATGGAGACCCCGGGCTGCGTGACCTACCGCGACGAGCTGCTCCCCCGGGGCCGGGTCACCGACGACCACCGGGCGCGGCGGGCGGCGGTCATCGCCCACGAGATGGCGCACATGTGGTTCGGGAACCTCGTGACGATGCGCTGGTGGGAGGACACCTGGCTCAACGAGAGCTTCGCCGACTACATGGGCTACCGCGTGGCCGAGGCCGGCGCCGGCTTCGCGGGGACGCTGGTGCTGCACGAGGCGACCCGCAAGCCCGGCGCCCACGTCGCCGACGAGCGGCGCTCGACCCACCCGGTGGCGCCGGCACCCGAGGACGTGCCCGACGTGGACAGCGCGTTCTCCAACTTCGACGCGATCTCCTACTCCAAGGGCAACTCCTGCCTGCGCCAGCTGGTCACCTGGCTCGGCGACGAGGACTTCCTCGCCGGCGTCAACGCGCACCTGGGCCGGCACGCCTTCGGCAACGCCACGCTCGACGACCTGGTCTCCGCCCTCGACGAGGCCTCGCCCCGCGACGTGCGGGCCTGGGCGAACGCCTGGCTCCGGACCCCCGGCTTCGACACCGTGGCGGTCTCCCGCGACGGGGACGGGGTGCCGGTGCTGCACCGCGAGGGCACCCGGCCGCACCGCTTCACGGTGACCGCCTTCGCCGCCGACGCCACGATCGCCGGTGAGCGGCTGGTCGACCTCGACGACGAGCCGCTCGCGATGCCGGAGTGGGCCGGCCTGGTGGTCGTGCCCAACAGCCGCGGCGAGTCCTTCGTGCGGCTGCGCCTGGACGAGCAGGGCGAGACGTTCGTCCGCGACCACCTCGGCGACGTCACCGACGACCTGGTCCGCACGGTGCTGTGGGCGCACTGCTTCGACGAGGTGCGCACCGGGGCGATGCCGGTGCCGGCGTACGTCGACGTGGTGCGCGCGCACCTGGCGACCGAGACCTCCTCGACGCTGGTCGCCGCGGTGCTCGACCGCACCCTGGGGGCCGTCCGCAGCCGCACCGCCGCCCCCGAGCAGGTCGGCGACGTCACCACGGGGGTGGCCGGCGCCTGCCTCGCCGGTCTCGCCCTCGCCCCGGAGCCAGAGGTGGCGTTCGCGCTGACCCGTGGGGTCGTCGCCACGACCCGCGACGCCGACCTGCTGGAGCGCTGGCTGCGCGACGGCCGCACCGACGACGGCGTCGGGCTCGACCCGTCGCTGCGCTGGTCGGCCCTCGCGCGGCTCGCCGCCCTGGGCGCGGTCGACGCCGAGCGGATCGACGCCGAACGCGTCGCCGACGGCTCCTTCGCCGGCGAGCTCGGCGCCGCCCGGGCGCTCGCCGCCCGCCCCACCACCGAGGCCAAGGCCGCCGCGTGGGCCGCGATGACCGAGCCCGACGTCCCCAACCGGCTCTTCGAGGCACTGGCCTCGGGTCTGTGGGACGCCTCGCGGCCCGACCTGTGCGCGCCGTACGTCGACGCCTACCTCGCCCAGGGCCCCGACATCGCCCGTCGCCGCGGCCAGGGCTTCAGCCTGGTCCTCGGTCGCAACGCCTTCCCCGCCCTGGCCCTCAGCCCCGCCCAGCGCTCACGGCTCGCGGACGTGCTGGCCGGCGACGTCCCCACCGTGCTGGCGCGGCAGTGGAACGACGCGCTGGACGACCTGGGCTGAGGGGCGGCAGTTTCACCACCCGGGTGGTGAAACAGGCGCTTGCCTACCGGAACTCCGTGAGACGAGCGGCAGTTTCGGTCGACCAGTCCGCGGTGGACCCGCGGGCGTGCCGGGCGAGCCTCAGGCGTGCCCGTCGAACATCGAGGTGACCGAGCCGTCCTCGAAGACCTCGCGGATGGCGCGAGCCACGAGCGGGGCGATCGAGAGGATCGTCAGCTTGTCGAAGAGCCGGTCCTCGGCGATCGGGAGGGTGTTGGTCACGATGACCTCGACCGCCGAGCAGTTCTTGAGGCGGTCGACCGCGGGGTCGGAGAGGATCGCGTGGGTCGCGGCGATGATCACGCCGGCGGCGCCGTCCTCCATGAGGGCCTCGGCGGCCTTCACGATCGTGCCGCCGGTGTCGATCATGTCGTCGGTCAGCACGCAGATCTTGCCGGCGACCTCGCCGACGACGCGGTTGGCGACGGTCTCGTTGGGCCGGTCGGTGCGGCGGGTCTTGTGGATGAAGGCCAGCGGGACGCCACCGAGCTTGGCCGACCATCGCTCGGCGACCTTGATCCGCCCGGCGTCGGGGGAGACGACGCACAGCTGCTGGTGGCCGTACTTCTCCTTGACGTAGTCGGTGAGGATCGGCAGCGCCATCAGGTGGTCGACGGGACCGTCGAAGTAGCCCTGGATCTGGTCGGCGTGCAGGTCGATGGCGATCAGCCGGTCGGCACCCGCGGTCTTGAACAGGTCGGCCATCAGCCGGGCCGAGATCGGCTCACGGCCGCGGTGCTTCTTGTCCTGCCGGGCGTAGCCGTAGAACGGCATGACCACGGTGATCCGCTTGGCGCTGGCGCGCTTGAGCGCGTCGACCATGATCAGGTGCTCCATGATCCACTCGTTGATCGGAGCCGTGTGGCTCTGGATCACGAAGGCGTCGCACCCGCGGACCGACTCCTCGTAGCGGACGTAGATCTCGGAGTTGGCGAACTCGTACGCCGACGTCGGCACCAGGTCGGTGCCGAGGATGCCCGCCACCTCCTCGGCCAGCGCTGGATGGGCCCGGCCGCTGAAGACCATCAGGTTCTTCTCGGTGGTCTTCTTGTATCCGGTCACGTGGCGCCGCTCCTGCAGGACGGAGGTGGGGTGGGCGGACAGGATTCTGCCCGTGGGGATGGCTCAGCCCAAGTCCCGGGCCGGTGGCTGGGACGAGGGATCGGTCACGTCGCCGTCACCGGAGGTTCGTGCCGTGGTCGCCGAGCCGGTGGCCGAGCCGGTCGCCGCACCGCTCGCCGGGCCGGTCGCGGACCGGGCCGCGGCAGCGGCCTCGGCCTGGGCGGTGCCGGCCCGCCGGTCCTCGGCCCACCCCTCGATGACCCGCATGCGCCCGGCGCTGACGGCCAGCGCCCCGGGCGGGACCTCGCCGCGCACGACCGTGCCGCCGCCGGTGCTGGCCCCGTCGCCGATGGTGACAGGGGCGATGAAGGTGTTGTGGGAGCCGGTGCGGGCGTGGCTGCCCACGACGGTGCGGTGCTTGGCCACCCCGTCGTAGTTGGCGGTGATCGTGCCGGCACCGATGTTGGTGCCCTCGCCGATCTCGGCGTCGCCGATGTAGGACAGGTGCGGCACCTTGGCCCCGTCGCCGATGACGGCGTTCTTGGTCTCGACGAAACCGCCGATCTTGCCCGCGGCACCGAGCCGCGTACCGGGCCGCAGGTAGGAGTAGGGACCGACCGTGGCGCCGTCGCCGACCTCGGCGGACTCGCCGTGCACCCGGGTCAGGGTCGCACCGCGGCCGACCCGGCAGTCGCGCAGCGTGGAGTCGGGGCCGACCACGCTGTCCTCCCCCACCGACGTGGAGCCGAGCAGCTGGGTGCCCGGGAGGATCGTGACGTCGCGGTCGAGCTCGACCCCCACGTCGATCCAGGTGGTGGCGGGGTCGACGACCGTGACGCCCTCGCGCATCCAGCGCTCGACGACCCGGTCGTTGAGCAGCCGGCCCAGGCCGGCGAGCTGGGCACGGTCGTTGGCGCCCTCGGTCTGGACGACGTCCTCGAGCAGGTGCGCGCCGACCATCATCCCGCCCTCGCGGGCCAGGCCGACCAGGTCGGTCAGGTAGTACTCGCCCTTGGCGTTGTCGTTGCCCAGCCGCGGCAGCGCCTCGACCAGGAAGCCCGCCTCGAAGGCCATGATCCCGGAGTTGATCTCGGTGATCTCCAGCTGCGCGCGGCTGGCGTCCTTGTGCTCGACGATCGCGAGCACCTCGCCGTCGGCGTCACGTACGACGCGGCCGTAGCCGGTCGGGTCGGCCACGTCGCCCGACAGCAGGCTGACCGCACGCTGCGCGGCCTCGTGCTCGGCCACGAAGTCGCGCAGGCTCTGCCCCGTCAGCAGGGGGGTGTCGCCGTACGCCACGAGGACCGTGCCGGTGGTCGTGGCCGCGGCCTCGACCGCGACGCGCACGGCGTGGCCGGTGCCCTTCTGCTCCTCCTGGACCGCCAGCAGCGACTCGGGCATCAGGCCGGCCACGTGCGGCCCGACGAGCTCGCGCTGGTGGCCGACGACGGTCACGACGGCGCGCGGACTGGTCTCGCGCACCGCGGCGAGCACGTGCCCGACCAGGCTGCGCCCACCGATCTCGTGCAGCACCTTGGGGGTCTTCGACCGCATCCGCGTGCCCCCGCCGGCGGCGAGGACGACGACGGTCAGGTCGTTGAGCACGGGCTCGGCCACAGGTCTCCCTCGACGTCCGTCCGGATCTCCCGGCTGACCGCCACACAATAGAGGTCCCGAGCGAACCCGCCAGCCCCGACCGCTCCCCGTGCGACGCGGATAGCCTGCGCGGGTGACCTCACCGACAGCCGCCCGGCTCCTCGACGCGCAGGTGGCCTGGGTGCTGGCCCGCCTGGAGGACGACCTGCCCGCGCTGGTGGCCGAGGAGGTGGCCTCGCTGCTCACCGTCGGGGAGCGGCTCACGGTCGGTGCGCTCGTCGACGCCGACGACGTCGCGGGCCTCATCGCCGACGTCCTGACGCGCGTGCCGCCCAGCACGGCGGCCAGCACGTTCACGGCCGTGCTGGCCGAGGTGCTGCACGCCGGCCCCTCCGGGGACGAGCAGCACACGCTCGGCGACGTGGTCCCCCGCGAGCACGTCGAGGCGCTGACCGACGCCGCCCTCGCCGGCACCGACACCCTCAGGGCCGCCCTCGACGACCTCACCCGCAGCCCCGCGGTCGCCGCGATGGCGGGCCGGTTCATGGCCCGGGTGGTCTCGGAGGTCGTCCAGACCAACCGCGCGATGGCCGAGAAGGTGCCCGGACTCGGCTCCCTGGTCTCCTTCGGCGCGGGGGCCGCCGGCAGGGTCATCGGCGCGACCCAGGTCGACGCGCTCGTCGGCGCCGCCGCCGGCCAGGGCGCGGGCTTCGCCGTCCGCCGGCTCAACGCGATCGTCGTCGACACCCTGCGTGACCCCGGCACCCGCGCGGCCGTGCTGGAGGTCTACGGGCTCTACGCCGACCAGCCGATGGCCGGGCTGCAGGGCGCGATGAGCCTCGAGCGGGCCCAGCACCTGGCCGGGCTGGTGCAGGACGTCGTGATCGACGCCGCGCCCTCCGAGCCGGTGCTGGCGCTGGTGCGGGCGGTGGCCGAGGGCTTCGTCGCGACGTACGCCGAGCACCCGGTCAGCGAGCTGGTGGCCGACCTCGGGGTCGACGCCGGGTCGATGACCCGGCACGTCACGCCGCTGGTCTCCCGGGCCGTGGCCGCGGCCCGGGAGGCCGGGGAGCTGGAGGAGCTGGTGCGTGCGCGGCTCGCTCCGTTCTGGGAGTCGCCGGAGGTCGCGGCGGTCCTCGCGGACCGGGAGTAGCTCAACCGGCGGTGCGGCCGGCGTCGACGACCTGGATGCTGCCGTTGACCGAGGCGGCGTCGGTCGACGCCAGGAAGCAGATCGCGGCCGCGACGCTGTCCGCGTCCATCAGCCCCCGGGTGGCCGCGACGCGCATGATCAGGTCCCAGTCGGCGTCCTCGGGCACCCCGATGGTCTGCACCTGCGGGGTGTCCATCCCGCCGGGGCACACGCAGTTCACGCGCAGCGGGTGCTTGAGGTACTCCACCGCCAGCGCCCTGGTGAGGCCGACGACCCCGTGCTTGGCGGCGGTGTACGCCGCCGAGTAGGCCTCCCCCATCACGCCCGCCACCGAGGCGACGTTGACGATCGTGCCGCCCCCGTCCGGGGCCTCGAGCAGGTGCGGGATCGCCGACTGGGCGCAGTAGAACGGGCCGCTGAGGTTGAGCGCGAGGTCGTGCTCCCACTCCTGCTCGGTCACCTCCGTCGTACGCCGGAAGTCGTGGCGCCCCGCGTTGTTGACCAGCACGTCGAGCCGGCCGAACGCCTCCACGGCCTCGGCCACCATCGCCCGGCAGGACGCGGGGTCGGTCTGGTCGAGGTGACCGGCCCGCACCTCGCCCGGGAGGTCGGCGCACCCGTCGGCCAGCTCGGCCAGCAGGTCCTGGCTGCGCGCGGCCGCCCACACCCGGGCACCACCCGCGGCGAGCCGTCGTACCGTCGCGGCGCCCAGGCCGGAGGAGGCCCCCGTGACGATCGCGACCCTGTCGGTGAAGTCCTGCACCATGGCGTGAACCTAGCGGCAGGGACGGCCGCCGTGGGCCGGAGCGCCAGGCTCTACGGTGGCGCCATGACCCCAGTCGGAGACCCCGGACCGTTCTCGGCGCACCTCGGCTTCCGGGTGCTGCGCGCCGACGCCGAGGGGGCGGTCGTCGAGGCGGACCCGCAGCCCGAGCACGTCAACGGCGGCGGCATCCTGCACGGGGGCTACCTCAGCGCCCTGCTGGACAGTGCGACGGGCTGGGCCGTCCACGGCGCCGGGCCCGAGGGCATGGTGGCACCGCACGTCACCTTGACCACGCAGTTCGTCCGCGCCGGCACGGCCGGCGAACCCCTGCAGGCCACCGCCACCTGCACCAGCCTCGGGCGGCGCATCTGCACCACGCAGGGCGAGATCACCCAGGGGGGCCGGGTCATCGCCCGCGCCACCGGCACGCACGCCGTGATCCTCGGCGGCTGATCTGCTCCCGAGCGACCTCAGCCCTGGCCGCGCTCGCGCCAGAGGAAGAGCTCGGTCGGCGACGGACCGTCGGCGAGGTTGGTGGCGTCGCTGGCCAGCAGGACCGTCCGGCCGTCGGCGCTCATCGCGATCGGGCCGGCGTGCCCGTTGCCGGGGTACCCGCGGGCATCGGTCGTGATCCTGGTCGAGGACCCGGAGCCCGGGTCGGCCAGGAACACCTGGCCCGTCTCCCCACCGCAGGCACCGAAGACGGCACGGGAGCCGTCCCGGCTCAGCGCCTCGGCGGCGGTGAACGTCTGGAGGTACCCGTCCTGCCGCAGCTCGACCACGCGGCTGCGACCGGCGGACCGGTCGTAGAGCCGTGAGCGCCAGACGTCGCTGTAGTCCTCCAGGGAGACGACGCCGCCGTCACCGCTGACGGCCGCGACGCCGCCTCCCCGGGCCAGCGGTCGGCCCTCGTCGTCGACCGAGACACGGGAGGTCTCCTCGCGCGCCCTGTCGTAGCGGAAGGCGTCGTCGGTCTCGTCGACGTCCTCCGGGACCAGGCCGGGCGCGTCGGTGTTGAAGAAGACCGTGCCCCCGTCGTCGGTGACGTGGGCACCGTGGGCGACGACCTGGGCCCCGTCGGTCGTGCGGGCGACCAGCTCGACCTCCCCGGTGGGCACGTCGACCGCCACGACGGTCGGGCCCTCCGGCAGCCAGGCTCCGCCGACGATCGTCGCACCGTCGGCGCTCATGTCGCTCGGCTCGAAGGAGGTCAGGTCGACCCCGTCCCCCACCAGGGCGTGGTGGACCCCGTCGACGACGTCGTGGAGGAGCACCCCGCCCCAGTCGTAGGTCCCTGCCTGCGGGCCCGGCACCATCACGGCGAAGGCCAACCATCGACCGTCGGCGCTGAGCCGGAGGTGCTCGTAGCCGTACCGATCGGGGTCGCCGTCCACCGGCGGGTGCAGCTCGACGGTCTCGCCGGTCGAGGCGTCGTACCGGAACAGGTCGGTGGCGATGTCCCGCCGCCCTCCGGTCGCCACGGTGTAGGCGACGACGGTGCCGTCGTCGCTCATCGCTGCCTCGCGGACCGGGCCGGCGCCGGGGACGACCTCGAGGTCGCCCGCGATCGGTCCACCCGGGAGGAACGGCACCTCGATGGGGCGCGAGGTCGCTCGACGCCGGCCGTTCCACTTCGGCAGGACGACGCGGTACTCCGCGTCCCTGGTCCACCCCGAGGTGACCGTGAACCGACCGTTCCTGGACGTGCCGTTGGTGCTGACCCTCTGCCACGTCCTCGCTGCGCCGTCCTCCAGCGCGCGACCCTGCAGGACGACCTTGCGGGCGCCACGAGTCGGCGCGCGGCCGGTGAGCCTGAGGTGGAGGCGCTCGCCGGAGTCGTGGAACCCGTCGGCCTCGAGCGTCGCGCGCTTCGTCCCCGCCCTCCCGGCGTCGCGCGACGCCGAGGCCTCGACCGAGTCGCCGACCGCAGGATGCGCCGGCTCGGCGTACCCGCCCGGGCCGGCACCGCCGGCGACCACCAGGAGGACGAGGACCATCGGCGCGGTGACGGAGGACCACAGGGTCGGGCGGGAGCGAGGGAGCACCCACCCACCCTCGCGGCGTTCGGGCGACCGGGTGGGGGTTCGCTTCGAACCCGAACATTTCCGGACGACACGCACGCCCCGCTGGACCGCTCCGAGCCCGAGGTGGTGGGGTGTGCCCGTGGATCTCACCTACCCCGTCATCGTCGCGGCCGCCAAGACCTGGTTCCGCCTCTCCGCCATGGACATCCACATGAGCGGGACCGAGCACATCCCGACCTCGGGCGGGGCCCTGGTCGCGGTCAACCATGTGTCGTACGTCGACTACCTGATGGGCGGCTACCCCGCGGCGCAGCGGGGTCGCTACACGCGCTTCATGGCGAAGAAGGAGATCTTCGACGCCCCCGTCGGCGGACCCTTCATGCGCTCCTTCGGCCACCTCGAGGTCGACCGCGAGGCCGGCGCCGCCTCGATGCGCACCGCGGTGGACGCGCTGCGCGCGGGCGAGGTCGTCGGGATCTTCCCCGAGGCCACCATCTCCCAGAGCTTCCTCATCAAGGAGCTGAAGTCCGGCGCGGTGCGCATCGCCGCCGAGGCCGACGTGCCCCTGATCCCCATCGTCGTCTGGGGCACGCAGCGGATCCTCGCCAAGGGCCGCAAGATCGACCTGTCCCGCCACCACCGCATCGACATCGAGGTGGGCGAGCCCATGCGCCCCACCGGGGAGGACCCGGCCGCGGAGACGGCCGAGCTCAAGAATCGGATGGAGCAGATGCTCGAGCGCTGCATCCTCGCCGCGCCCGAGTCCGAGCGCCCCGCCGGCGCCTGGTGGCTCCCCCAGCAGTACGGCGGGTCGGCCCCCACCATCGAGGAGGCCGCGGCGGCGTACAAGGAGGAGCGGCGGCTGCGCGCCGAGGCCAAGGCGGCCAAGAAGCGCCGCTGATCCCACGGTGCGAGACATCCGGGGAGCGCGCGTACCCCCGGGGGCACGTCGTCGTTGTCGCGGCATGAGGATTCGACTCGCCGCCTGCGCCGCCGTGCTCGCCACCACCGGCCTCGCCGCTGCCCCCACCGCTGTCGCCGAGCCCATCGACGTCCCCGGCGCTGCGATGCTCGACGGGTGGCTCGGCAACTGCCTGGCCCTGGTGCCCGGGCACCTGTCGCTGACCAACACCCCGGTCGACCTGGACGTGCGGATCCTCCTCGACGGGGCGACCCCGGAGACCGCCGCGAGCGCGGTCGCGTCGATGCGCAAGGCCTACGAGCCGATCGGCATCACGGTGCGCGAGTCCTACGAGACCGTCTCGTTCTCCGGCGCGGTCGCCGAGAGCCTCATCGAGCAGGCCAAGGCCCACTACGGCGGCGAGCGACCCGACGGCATCGACATCGTCTACGTCCTCAGCGACAAGGACGTGACCGGCGGCGCCTACGGCAGCGCGCTCGCCGGTCTCGCCGACTGCCTGGGCGGCGTCCGCTTCGACGACCGCGCCTTCGCCGTCGGCCAGGTCAACGACGACGGGGACCTCAGCGAGGCCACGGGCAAGACCATGGCCCACGAGATCGGCCACCTGCTCGGGGCCCACCACCACTACTCGAGCCCCGAGGGCCTGCTGGCACCCAGCCCGAACGTTTTGAGCCTGATGAGCCCGGACACCACCCTGGCCTCGCTGCGCTTCTCCACCCTCGAGGCCGCCGTCGTCGGGGGGTACGCCGCACGGTACGCCCGCTGAGCGACTCACCACTCGCAGTGGAGGGGGACGAAGCGCCGTAGCGCTGCCCGGTCGGCATCGGACAGCGGGAGGTACGGGCGCACGTCCGCGGCGATCTCGGGCGCCTCGACCACGACCGGCACGAGCGTGCCGACCTTGTCCTCGGCCAGCACGTGCGGGTCGCACCGTGCCGGCACCACCCGCAGCACCAGGGTGACCGGTCCCCGGCCGAGCCGGACCCTGGTGCGACCGTCCGCGGCCGACGCCGACCCGTGGGCCTGCGCGAGGAGCACGGTGTCCTCGAAGCCCCTGACGACCACGTCGTCGCGCCGGCCGGTGGGGGTGAGCGTGACGGGGAGCTCGAGCACGGAGTCCGGCCCCTCCCCTCCGACGACCCTCAGCTCGCCGGTGACGAGCGTGGCGGCCTCGGCGAGCACCGACGCGGCGCAGTCGCGGTCCAGGAGACGGCCGACGGCGCCGTACAGGTCGGTGGCCGGGACGGTGGAGTTCCGCGCCAGGCCTCCCTCCACGGTGTAGGTCAGCGCGACCTCGAAGCCCGTTTCGTCGCCGCAGCCGCCGGGTGGCAGCTCCATCGTCAGCTGCGCCACGGGGTCGAGGTCCTCCTCGCCGGTCCACACGGCGCCCTCGACCCGGGAGGACACGATCTCCACCCGGGTCACCCGCACCCCCTCGGTGGCGTCCGCCTCGAGCCGGACGTCGACGGTGCGCCCCACGCGGTGGATGCGGGACTGGTCGATCGAGGCCACCAGGTCCGCGGGGGCGGCCGTGGCCACGGGCTCCGACGGGCCGGCCGGACCCGCCGCGGGGTCTGAGCAGGCGGCCGCCGTGACGAGCAGCAGGAGCAGCCCCGTGGCCGCCGCGTGGGGGCGGCGGGGCATGGGGCGGCGTCGACCCGGCATGGGCCGATCATGCACCCGCGCGGTCGGTGCCGTCGTACGGGACGATCGGCTCCCCGGGTAGGAGTCGAACCTACGTCGCTAGTCCTGATTCAAAGTCAGGCGGGCCCTGCCGGCAGACCAACCGGGGAACGTCCCCTGACAGGCAGCGGACGACGCCAACCCTAGAGCCACCCCAGGACGTCGTACGAACCGGCTGAGGGGACCTCCCCTCCGTATGACGTCCCGCGGAGCGCCCGGCGGCGACGGGTCAGGCGATGACGACCAGGGGGCGCACGCCGGCGGCGTCGAGTCCTTCGCGGACGCGGCGCACCCAGGCGGGCGGATGCCCGGCCAGGCCGCGAGTGGCCGGGGCGTAGACGGCGAGCTGCCCGTCGGAGTCGTCCCACACCAGGTCGCCGGGAGAGTCGGCGGCGGCCACCACCGCCCTCAGGGTCGCGCCGTCCGCGCCCGCCACCCGGAACACCGAGGGTCGGGCGCCGCGACCGGCGCGGCTCGCCGAGAGCAGGCCGGTGGTGAGCGAGCCGACCGAGGGTAGGGGTACGTCGGTCGCCTCGTCCGGCCCGACGGGCGGGGTCATCAGCATCGACCCGACCAGCGCCTGCGTGGCGTCGGGCCAGCCGCGGAAGGCGGGGTCGAAGGAGCAGACGTAGGCCCGCCCGGTGCCGATCGGCTGGCCACTGACCGCGACCGTGCCCGCGAGCAGCTCGGTGCCACCGGCGTACCCGTAGGAGCGGACCCGCTGGGGGTAGGTCACCAGCGGCGTGCCGCCGGTCAGCACCGGGTCACGGAAGTTGAACGCGGCCGTGCGGCCCTCGAGCCCGCTCGTCGCGGGGTCGCCCTTCGAGACGTCGACGGCGAACGGCGTGCCGGAGATGTCGAGACCGGTGAGCGGCACGCTCATCTCCAGGCCGGGCGCGAGACCGGCGAGCGTGGCGGTGGTGATGCCCTGCTGACCCCACCCGAGGAAGGTGCCGCCACCGCGGACGAACGCGTGCAGCTGGAGCAGCCCGGCCGGCGTCATGCCCGCCGCCGGGAGGGAGAGGTTGAGGTTGGGGTAGTCGGCCGGCAGCACGGTCGAGAAGCCGTCCGGCACGACCACCGCGTCGTAGCCCTCCCCCGTCACCCCGGCCAGCAGCAGCGTGCCGGCGTCGATCTGCGTGGCGTAGAGGGAGGTGACGTCGAGCCCGAACCGATCCGAGAGCAGCCACTCGGCGTACCCGCTGTTGCGCGCGAACACCGGCTCGAGGGTGTCGGAGACCAGGTCCCGCACGAGTGCGACCCGTGGCCTCCGGACGGGGTACGACGCCGCGTCGTCCAGGCCGGCCCCGCCCCGCAGGGACCGGACCTCCACGCCGCGCCGCCACGCGTGTCGCACCACGCGTCCGCGGGCCGACGCCGCGACGACCGCCGAGCCCGCGGGCAGGCCACGGGTCCGCGTCGACAGTCGCCGCACCTCCACGCCGTCACCGAGCAGCGCGAAGGCCGCGGCGAACGCCTCGGCCGAGTCCAGACGGAAGGCCAGCGACTCCCCGCTGGACGCGGGACGCGGCTTCGGCTGCAGGTCCGTCACGGACCGGACCCGCCGCAGCACGATCGAGTCGGGATCGAGCCAGTCCTCGTCGGAGCCCACGGCGCCGCCCTCGAGGCGCATCAGCACGCCGCTGGCCCACCCGGAGACGTCGTAGTAGTAGTCGACCGGGGCGTGCGGCTCGTCCTCGAGCATCAGGTGCAGCCAGCTCTTCATCGGCTGGGCGCAGGTCAGCACCAGGCTTCCGGCGGGGAGGGCGGTCGAGGAGAAGCCGCGGGTGCCGAAGCGGCGCAGCCGGCGGGCCCGGACGGGGCGCCGTGTCGTGTGCACCTGCACGCCGTAGTCGAGCAGCCGCTGGACCAGCAGGCCGACCTCGCCGGAGCGGCGGTCGGTGCGCAGGGCGTAGCCGAAGATCCGCGTGCTCGGAGCGGGCAGCGCCTCGGCCTCGGCTGTCGGGTCCTGCACGAGATTGCCCCGCAGCTCGCCCCGGCGTCCCTCGGCGACCGCGGTCGGCCACTGCCGGGCCCACCGGGTGACCAGGCGTCGCCGGTGGGTGGTCATCGCGGCGAGCGCGGCGTCGGTGGCGGCGTAGACCCGGTCGAACTTCGAGGAGTAGAGGTTCTCGAACGACACCTCCATCAAGAACCCGGCGGCACCGAAGGCCTGGTTGGGAACGGAGTCGCCGTAGATCGGGGCGAACAGGTCGTAGATGCCGTAGTGGGAGTAGGGGTAGCCCTCGGCGTCGAAGCGCTCGGCGACTGCCGGCGACAGCACGTCGTTGGCGGCCCACAACCCGGTGCGCGAGCTCTCCCTGTGCACCGGGTCGGCGTTGGGCGGGAAGAAGTAGGCGTCCGGGCCCTGGAGGAACTGCTCGTGCAGGTCCAGGCCGGCCACCGCCGGGTAGCGACGGAACAGCTCGATGCGCGGCGGGGTCTCGGGCTGGGTCATGGCGAACCAGTCGCGGTTGAGGTCGAAGCCCATCGCGTTCGGGCGGGAGAACACGTCGCGACCGTCGGGATTCTGCACCGGCGACATCACCAGCACGAGCTCGTCGAGGCGCTCGAGCGTCTGCTCGTCCTGGCCGGCCGCCAGGTCGTGCAGCACCTGCATCAGGGCGTCGGCACCGGACGGCTCGTTGCCGTGCACGTTGGCCACGACCACCACGAAGGCGGGCAGGTCGCGGGCGACGCGGGTCGCCCGGGCACGGGTGCTCGGCTCGTCCCGCAGCGCGAGGCCGCGGCGGCGCAGGGTCGGGAGTCGGCGGTGGTTGCGCTCGCTCGTGATCACCACCTCGCGGATGGCTCGCCCCTCGCGGCTGCGACCGACCACCCGCGTGGTCACCCGCGAGGACGCGGCGGCGACCGCCTCCACGTAGGCATCGATCTCGGTGACGCTCGCCTGTCGCAGGCCGAGCGGGTAGCCGTTGACCTCGTCCCAGGTCGGCACGTCGGGGTCGACCGCGTGCGCGGCGACCACCGGGCTCCACGCGGTGGTGGCCAGGACGCTGCCGCCCAGCACCAGCGCCCCCCGTCGGGTCAGACCTGCCTGGGCTCCCGGTGCCTGCTCGTCGTCCACGAGCAGCAGCCTAGGTAGTCAATGTGACGGGGCTCCGAAACATTCGACGTGGGCCGCGCCCGGCGGGCTACTCGGCGGCGATGACGTCGATGAGGAACCACAGGGTGGAGTTCGGCGGGATCGACTCGCCGCTGCCCTGCGAGCCGTAGCCGAAGGACGGCGGGATCTGCAGCAGCACCCGGCTGCCGACCGGCACGCCCTCCAGGCCGATGGCCCAGCCCTGGATCAGCCCCGAGAGCGGGGAGACCAGCGGCTCGCCGCGCGAGAAGCTGCCGTCGAAGGGGGCGTCGGCGTCGTAGGTGGAGCCGAGGTAGTCGACGGTGACGGTGTCGGAGGTCTTGACCTCGCGGCCGTCGCCCTCCTCGATGACCAGGCGCTGCACGGGGGTGTCGAGCGCGGGCTCGTCGATGCCGTCGAAGTCCAGGGCGACCGGGTCGCCGCCCTCGACCACGAGCGAGGGCTGGGAGTCGGCGGTGGTGTCCTCGGCCTCGTCGGAGGTCGGCGTCGGGGAGACCTGCTGCTCCTCGACGAGGTCGGCCACGAGCACCACCGGGTCGTCGTCGCCCAGGCCGAGCGGGTTGTCGGCCGTCTGACCGTCGAAGAGGCCGTCGGCGGAGGTCAGCGCCACCACGCGGGAGCCGTACGTCGCCCCGTCGAGGACCTCGAGGAGCAGCTCGCCCACGCGCTCGTCGTTGGGCAGCGTCTGGGCGGCGCCGTTGGTGTAGTCGCTGTAGACCTCGGCCTGGGTGGTGCCGTTGGCGACGTACAGGTAGGCCATGACGACGTCGCCGTCCTCGATCTCCTCGCCGTCGCCCTCGACCAGGGTGCTGACCTCGGACTCCTCGGGCTTCTCGAGCTCGGCGTCCTCGTCCCACTCCAGGCTCAGCGACTCCCCCACCTCGCCGGTGAAGGTGATGCCCTCCAGCCCGGCCGCGGTCGTCGAGGCGGTCTCATCGGTCCCCGACTCGGAGTCGGAGGAGCCGCACGCCACGAGGGCGGGCAGGAGGAGCGCCACGAGGGCGAGGGCGGGGCGGGTACGACGGAGCACGGGACGCAACCTATGCGGTCGCGTCCCGTGCTCGCTCATCCGGGGCTCGCCCGGTCCTGCAGGTGTGACGTGCGCCCCGCGCTCAGCCGAGCGTCCGCTTCGAGCGCGAGACGACCTTGCCGTCACGGATCCAGCGGACCTCGACGGTGTGCTGGCCGCGGCCCAGGGAGCCGACCGCGGAGGCCAGCGTGAAGGCGGCCGAGCCGTGCTTGGTCACGACCGTGCGCGAGGCCAGCAAGCGCTCGTCGACGTACAGCGCGACCCGCTCGTCGGCCTTGGTGGGGCAGCCGTTCGCGCTGACCGACGCCTTGGTGGGGCAGCGGTCGTCGCGGTCGAAGAGGCCGTCGCCGTCGGAGTCGGGGCAGCCGCCGCCGGTGCTGGGGCCCTTGGCGGTACGGCACGCGTCGGCGACGTCCGGGACGCCGTCCTTGTCGCTGTCCTTCACGACGGTGGTCGCCTTCGCCGTCACCGTGAAGGTGGTCGGCTCGAGGACCTGCTCCGGGTCGACGGTGACCGAGAGGTCGCGCCGTGCCCAGGGAACGGTGATGGTGAGCGAGTTGTCGCCCTCCTTGCGGATCTGGCTGGAGCCGCCGTCGACGGACATGTCGAAGAAGTTGGCCCCGGTCCACTCGAGGGTGACCTCGACGGTGGCCTGTTGCTCCACCGGGACGGTGAAGTACTCGAAGGTGTCGACGGCGCTGACCAGGCCACCGAGGCCGAAGGTGCTCTCGGCAGGCAGCTTGGAGACGCCGCCGTCGGGGGTGATGGTGGTGGTCGTGCGGGTGACCTTCTTCGCCCTCGGCGCGTCCCGGAGGTCACGCGCGGGCATCTTCGGCGCAGCGACCTGGACGCCGAGTGCGTCCGGCACCGAGTCGGCCGTGGCGACCCAGTCGTTGCTGCGCAGGTGGTAGCCGGTGATGGCGTTGACGGTGTACGGCGCGGTGATCTGCTGGTCGGCGAGGTAGTCGCGGCGGATCTTGAAGTCGACGGTGTTGTCGTCGTTCCAGACCGCGGTGCCCTCCGGCAGGTAGTAGCCGGTGCCGTTGTCCATCACGACCGGCGTCCCGGAGGTGTCACCGGTGCCGATGAAGGAGTCGAAGCGCCGCCCGTCGATGAGCAGGCTGTAGGCGGTCACCGAGGTCGGGAGTGCAGCCGGGGAGACCTGGCCGACGGTCATGGTGGCGCGGACCCACTTCTTGTCGGTCCGCACGCTCATCGACTCCAGGTCGGTGATCGGCGTGCCGCCGTCGCCGGTGGCGTCCTCGGCCGAGGCCGAGCGCTTCGTCGGCGCCTTGCCGAGGGCGAGGTTGGTGGCCTTGCCCCTGACCTTGAGCTTCCCGCCGGACAGCGACACCCTGCCGGTGCGCAGCACGGGGCGGGTGGTCGCCTCGGGGGTCGGGGTGAAGGCGCCGTACGCCAGCGGGACCGCGCTCTGGTCGGGCTGCGGGCAGTCGGCGGCCGCGCCGGTGGAGGAGGCGTAGGCATGGTCGGAGGGGTGCTGGACCTGGAAGGAGCTGAAGCCGTCGCCGGCCAGGTCGTTGGGGACCAGCACGTCCTTGTCGGTGACCTTGCCGTCGCCGTCCACGTCGAGGTACTTGCTCATCCGCAGTGCGAAGCCCTCGACGTCGAGGGTGGAGACGCACTTGGCCAGCCCCGGCGGGTCGGTGCTGTAGGCCATGATGTCGTTGGTGGCCGTCGAGCCCCACGGGCCGTCGGCGCCGTCGCCGACGTGACCGACGGTCAGGCAGTGGCCGAACTCGTGGGCCACCAGCTCGTAGAGCGGGAAGAAGTCCGAGGCGCCCGGCGCCGGGTCGACCGCGCCGTTGACGGCGAAGCAGACGTTGCCGCCGACGCCGCCGCAGTCCTCGACGTAGGTGCCGCCGTTCTCCATGCCGTGCTGGTCGAAGCCATCCTTGTCCTGCCAGGAGGCGAAGTCGAAGGGGTCGTCCTCGACGACGCAGGGCGTGCCCTCGCCGTCGACGATGCCGAGCTCACCGGCGAAGGAGACCGGGTCGATGCCGATCCCGATGCCACCGGCGGGGTTGCTCATGATCACGACGATCTCGGGGTCGACCAGCTGGATCGGCTTGGTCAGCACGCCGGTCGGGTCGACCTTCAGCTCATCGGTCGTGACGTTCATGTCGACGCCCTCGGAGAGCCACTCCATGCCCATCTCGTCGGCGAGGTAGTCGACACCCTCGCCCTACATCTGCACCGCCTGCTCGGCCACGCGCATGTCGCGCTCGGCGACCTCGATGGCGTCCTCGGGCACCGCGACCGGCACCGCCCCTGCTCCGGGGTCACCCGTGGGCGCGCCGTCGTCGGTCCCGGTGGCCAGCACGACCGCCACGACCACCCCCGCCGCCGCGAGCCCGAGGACGGCGAGGAGGGTCAGTAGTCGGCGCACGCGACTAGTGTCGCGGACGTGGACCTTCCCGTCATGCCGCCGGTGCGACCGATGCTCGCGAAGTCCGTCAAGGGGGTGCCCGACCCCGACAAGCACGGCGGGCTCTCCTTCGAGCCCAAGTGGGACGGCTTCCGCTGCCTGCTGTTCAAGGACGGCGACGAGGTCGAGCTGACCAGCCGCAACACCAAGCCCCTGACCCGCTACTTCCCCGAGCTCGTCGAGGCCGCCCGGGCCCAGCTGCCCGAGCGGTGCGTCCTCGACGGGGAGGTGTTCGTGGCGCTCCCCCGCGAGAGCGGCGGCCGGGAGCTGGAGTTCGAGGTGCTCCAGGAGCGCATCCACCCCGCGGCCTCACGGATCACCACGCTCAGCGAGCGGACCCCCGCCGAGTACGTCGCGTTCGACCTGCTCGCGCTGGGCGACGAGTCGTGGGCCGACCGGCCCTTCGCCGAGCGGCGCAGCGCCCTGGAGCAGGCGTGGGCCGGCGTACCGTCCGGCCGCTGCCACCTCACCCGCACCACCACCGACCCCGTGGAGGCCGAGCGGTGGTTCGAGCAGTTCGAGGGCGCCGGGCTGGACGGCGTGATCGCCAAGCCGCTGGGCGCGCCGTACGCCGAGAACGCCCGCACCATGCTGAAGATCAAGCACGAGCGCACCGCCGACGTGGTGCTGTGCGGCTACCGCGAGCACAAGACCTCCACGCCCGAGCAGCCGCTGCTGGGCAGCATGCTGCTCGGCCTCTACGACGGCGACCGCCTGCAGCACGTCGGGGTCAGCGCCAGCTTCACCGCGGCCCGGCGCGCCGAGCTGTGGGGCGAGCTGCAGGAGCTGGTCTGCCCGATCGAGGAGCACCCCTGGTCGGCGTGGGCGGGCGGCGCCGGCAGCGACTGGGCGATCGCGAACCCCGACCGGGTGCCGGGGACGCAGAGCCGGTGGAGCCAGGGCAAGGACCTCTCCTTCACCCCGCTGCGACCCGAGCGGGTCCTGGAGGTGAAGTACGACAACATGGAGGGACGGCGGTTCCGGCACACCGCGCACTTCAAGCGGTGGCGTCCCGACCGCGATCCGCGCTCGTGCGGCTACGAGCAGCTCGACGAGGTCGCCCGCTACGACCTGGCCGACATCCTCACGGACGGCTGACCGGGGCGCCCGAGCGGGCTATCGTCGTGAGCATGGAGACCTATCCCGTCGTCCTCCTCGTCGAGCAGGCCCTCTCGGCCGCCGACGCGGCGCAGGTCCGCTCCCTGCACGAGGAGCTGGTCGAGGAGGGTCAGCAGGTCAGCTACCACGTGCTGGTGCCGATCCACGACGCCGCCGCCCGGATCGAGGCGGCCATGGGCTCGCTGGCCGGTGGCGAGCTGCTCACCAGCCCGGCCGTGACCATGTCGGAGGTCGACCTGGACTCCGTGCGCGAGGAGTGCCGCCACGCCTCCGAGGAGGAGCTGCAGCGCACGCTGTCCCACCTGGCCGAGGTCGGGGCCGTCGCCACCGGCCGGGTCATCACCGAGCCGCCGATCGACGCGCTGATCGCCGAGGTCGCCTCCATCGACGGCCGCGAGGCGATCATCTTGACCAGGCCGCACGTCGTGGCGGAGTTCTTCCACCTCGACTGGACCTCGCAGGCCCGACGCAAGCTGGGCGTGCCCGTGCTGCACCTGCTCGAGCACGAGTCGATCGAGGAGCAGTCCGCCGGCGGCGGCGAGGGCGCGACCGGCTTCTGAGCCGGACTCGGTGGTCGAGCAGCGAGGAGCGCCGGCGACGAGCGGGCGTCGAGACCTCAGAACTCGTACTTGAACCTCTTGAGGTCCTTGGCGAAGACCTCGGCGACCTTGTCGCGCATCTCGTCGGTGTAGTGCTGGCGGTAGTCCGCACTGGGGCCGGTGTTGACCTTCAGCGACTCACCCGGCCACTCGAGGCCGATGCGGTCCCAGACCTTCTGCAGGTCGGCGTCGAAGTTCTCCTGGCGACCGATGAAGTCGGCGCGCCGGCCCTGGCCGCGCAGGTAGGTGATCTGGGCCCGGCGCAGCTCGCGCTGCTCGTTGGGGCCGCGGAGCACGAAGCTCTCGAAGTCGGGGTAGTTGGGCAGCACCCGCTTCCACAGCCGGTTCTTGGCCAGCTGCTTGGCGGCCTTGGCGTTGCCCTCGGCGGCCTGCGTCTCGGCGCGGCGCATCATGGCGTACCAGGAGTACATCCGCGCCCAGGGGTTCCGGACGAAACCGAAGATGAAGTACTCCTTCAGCTCCGGGTGCGCCTTCAGCGCCGGCGCCAGCCGGGCGTGCCGCCCGCCGCGCAGGCCCTGCAGGTAGGTGACGTCGGGGATCGCCTCCTCGAGCATCCGGTCGATGGTCGACCCACCGGTCTTCTGCACGTGCACGAAGAGCACGCGTCGCTCGTGGGACACCATCATGCGGCGCACACTACCGGTGGCCCGGTACGACCCCGCGCTCCTCCCCGCCCCCGTCGCGCCCCGGTCCGCGTCCGACCCACCCGCGCCTCCGCCGCCGACCCCCACCGGGGTTTTTGTTACCCATTTGTGGATCTCGTGAGGACCGGCTGCTACCTCGCCCTCCCTAACGTATTTCTCACGAGGTCCGCCGGGGGGCGGCCTCGGACCTGGACCAGGATCGACGCCCCGCGAGGCTGGGGGGCACGCGGATCGCGTCGGAGGGACCAGGGTGGCTCCGGGGGGAGCCGAGATACAACGCAGACGGCCCGCCTGAGCTGAGCTCGGGCGGGCCGCCGCCTTTTCCGGCTGCTCTCGGCCGCTCCGGCCGCACCGCCAGCCGCCTCGGGATCCGCCGCCTCGGGGTCAGCCGATGCGGTTGCCGTCGTCGTCCCAGTGCTCGGCGACCTTCTTGCTGGGCTGCACGCGGGGCGGCTCTCCGGGCATCTTGGGGTAGTCCGGGGGGAAGTTCAGCTCCCCGCCGGGCAGCGTCTCCCACAGCTCCAGGAGCGGCTCGAGGGAGAAGGACTCATCGTCGATGGTGGCCCAGGCGTCGCCCTCGGAGGCCAGCCGCTCCGGCACGGTCACCAGGTTGAGGTCGCGCGGGTCCCTCACCTCGGCCAGCCCCGCCCAGGTGAGCGGGGTGCTGACGGGGGCACCGGGCTTTGGCCGCAGGGAGTAGGCCGAGGCGATGGTGCGGTCGCGGTTGTTCTGGTTGTAGTCGACGAAGATCCGCTCCCCCCGCTCCTCCTTCCACCACGCGGTGGTCACCTGGCCGTCGCGCTGCTCGAGCGCCCGACCGAAGCCGATGGCGGCGTGCCGCAGGTCGGTGAACTCCCAGCGGGGCTCGATGCGGACGTAGACGTGCACACCCCGGTTGCCCGAGGTCTTGGGGTAGCCGCGCAGCCCCAGCTCCTCGAGCAGCTCGCGGGCCACGTCGGCGACGCGCACCGCGTCGGAGAAGGTGGTGCCCGGCTGCGGGTCGAGGTCGATGCGCAGCTCGTCGGGGCGGTCGAGGCTGGTCGGGTCGTCGGTGCGGCGTACCGGCCAGGGGTGGAAGGTGATCGTGCCCATGTGGGCGCACCACACCGGCACCGCGATCTCGGTCGGGCAGATCTCGTCGGCGGTCCGCCCCGAGGGGAACGTGACGGTGGCGGTCTCGAGGTAGTCAGGAGCCCCCTTGGGCACCCGCTTCTGGTAGAACGCGTCGGCCTTGGAGTCCTGCGGACCTGTGGCCAGCCGCATCCCGTCGCGTACGCCGGAGGGCCAGCGCTCCAGGGCGGTCGGCCGGTCGCGCAGGGCACGCATCAGGCCGTCCTCGACCGACGCGACGTACTCGGCGACCATCAGCTTGGTGACCTCGGGCGTCCGGTCGGTCGCCTTGTAGATCACGCGGTCGGGGCTGGAGACCCGCACCGCACGACCGCCCGCCTCGACCTCTGCCGCCTTCGCCGCCATGGCGCGACCCTAGGCGCTGGCGCCGACGTCGCGGCACCATCCGCCGGCAATTGCCTGGCAGCGGACGCCGCGGCGCTCCTACGGTGGGGCCCGTGAGCAACGACGCCCATCCGGACCTGATCCTCGGCACGCTCGACGTGCACGCCACCGACGAGGAGACCCTCGCCGCGCTGCACGCCTACGGCGACGCGTGGAGCACCGCGTTTCTCGAGGGTCGTCTCGACGAGGAGAAGCGCAAGCGGTGGCTGACCCACAGCCGCGCCGACGACGTCACGTTCCGCTTCGCGCGGCCGCGCTCGACCGTGGCCGGCCCGTCGCGGCCGGTGGCGACCTTCTCCTCCTGGGACCAGGAGATGAACGTCGGCGGCCCCGAGCTGCTGCCGCTGCGGATGATCACCGACGTGACGGTCGCACCGACGCACCGCCGTCGTGGACTGCTCAGGAGGTTGATGAGCGAGGACCTCGCCGACGCCGCCGCGAAGGGCGTCCCGCTGGCCGCGCTCACCGTCTCGGAAGGGTCGATCTACGGGCGGTTCGGGTTCGGCCCGGCCACCCGGCTGCGCTCGGTCGAGGTGGACGTGCGGCCCGGACGGTTCCGGCTGCGCCACGACGCCACCGACGAGCCGGGCTCGCTGCAGCTGGTCGAGCCCAAGGACGCCTACCCGCTCACGCGCGAGGTGTACGCCGAGCACCTGGCCCGCACCCGCGGCGAGGTCGCGCGGCCGGCGTTCTACGAGCAGGTCTTCAGCGGCGACTTCAACTGGGAGACCGGCGGGCCGGACCGGGTGCTGTCCACGGTGCTGCACCTCGACGCCGACGGACGTGCGGACGGCTACTGCACCTACCGGGTCAAGGAGGGCGAGACCCACGACCAGCACCACATCCGGGTTGCCGACATGGTCGCGCTGACACCCGCTGCGCACCTGCGGCTGTGGCAGTTCCTCGCCGACGTGGACCTCATCTCCCACGTCCGGGCCCGGGTGCTCCTCGACGACCCGCTCGACCACGCGGTGGTCGACCCGCGCACGGTCGAGACCAAGGAGCAGCGCGACATGCTCTGGCTGCGCATCCTGGACCTCCCGACAGCGCTCGAGGCCCGGCCCTGGCGCGAGGACGCCTCGGTGGTGCTGGAGGTCGCCGACGACCTGGGACACATCGCCGGGCGCTGGCGGGTCAGCACCGACAAGGGCCGCGCCCGGGTCGAGCGCACCGAGGACTCCCCCGGCGTCTCGCTCTCCGCCGAGACCCTGGCCACGCTCTACCTGGGCGACCGGCTGGTGCCGACCATGGCGGCCGCCGGCCGGGTCACCGGGCCGGACGTGGAGACGTTCGCCGCGATGGCCGACCACGCCGGCCCCGCGCCGTACTGCCGGACGGGGTTCTGAGGGTCACCGGGTTTCGAGGCTCGTCGCTGGCGCTCCTCGCACCTCAACCAGCGGGTGGAGCCGCTGGTGCTCCTCGCACCTCAACCATCGATGAGCGCGCTGGGCTGGAAGGTGGGGCGCCGGTCCAGGTCGTCCTTGGTGGGGCGGACGAACTCGAAGGCGGCCGTGCGGACCACCCGCCACGACGGCTCGGCCGCGGCCAGGCCCTCCGCGCACGCCTCGTGCAGCGGCGGGGCGTGGAAGGCGTTGCGCGCCACCTCGAGGTCGTCACCGACGAAGGCGATCGGCCGGCCCAGCGACTCCGCGCAGGCGCCGCAGATCCGGCTCAGCGCGCACTGGGTCACCCGGGGGCCCACCAGCTCGCGGCGGCCGTCGGGCCCGGTCTCCCACGCGAACGGCGCGGAGACCGGGTCGACGTCACGACTGAGTCCGCGCAGCATCACGACGCCCGCTGCTGGCGGGACCACCCGCCGAGCTCGCTGCGCCGCGGCGGCCGCTCCGCGTCGGACTTGCGGCCCTTGTCGACCGGCGGCGCCTCCACCGAGTCGGGTCGGGTCGGCGGCTGCGGCGGCTTGTCGGAGCTGGTGAACCGGTTGGGCAGCGAGAGCTTCATGATCGTGCGCAGCGCCTGGCCGTACTGCTTGTGCAGCGGTCCGATGGTGTAGGGGATGTCGTAGGTCGCGCAGAGCTCCTTCACGCGCTCGGAGATCTCGGCGTACCGGTTGCTCGGCAGGTCGGGGAAGAGGTGGTGCTCGATCTGGAAGCCGAGGTTGCCCGAGAGGATGTGCAGCAGCGGACCGCCCTCGAAGTTGGCGGCGCCGAGGATCTGCCGGAGGTACCACTCGGCGCGGGTCTCGTCCTCGATCTCCTCCTCGGTGAAGTGCATCGCCCCGTCGGGGAAGTGACCGCAGAAGATGATGACGTAGGACCACAGGTTGCGGGTGAGGTTGGCGGTCGCGTTGGCGGTGAGGGTGGTGCGCCACCGCGGTCCGGACAGCGCCGGGTAGACGACGTAGTCCTTGAGGATCTGGTTGCGTCCCTTGCGCAGGATCTGGCCCAGCTGCCGCTTCATCTCCGCGGGGTCCTTCTCGCCCTTGCGGATGCGCTCGATGTCGAGGTCGTGCAGGGCGACGCCCCACTGGAACAGCGTGGCCAGCGCCGCGTTGTAGACCGGCTGCCCCAGGTTGGCGGGGTTCCAGCGCTGCTCGCGAGCCATCCGCAGGATGCCGTAGCCGATGTCGTTGTCGTAGCCGAGCACGTTGGTGAACTGGTGGTGCACGTAGTTGTGGGAGTGCTTCCACTGCTCGGCCGGCTGGGCGGTGTCCCACTCCCAGTTGGAGGAGTGGATCTCCGGGTCGTTCATCCAGTCCCACTGCCCGTGCATGACGTTGTGGCCGATCTCCATGTTCTCGAGGATCTTGGCCAGGCCGAGCAGTGCGGCACCGGCGACCGCACCCGGGACACGGGTCTTCCTGGAGTGCGGGGTGAGCATGAGCGTGAGCCGCCCGGCGGCGGCCAGCCCGCGCTGCACCTTGATCATCCGGTGGATGTACGCCGCGTCGTCGGCGCCCCGGGAGGCCTCCACCTCCTCGCGGATCCTGTCCAGCTCGCGGCCGAGCTCCTCGACCTGCTCGTCGGTGAGGTGCATGTACTCGGTGACGTCACTGATGGCCATGGTGGTCCTTTCGCTGTGCGGGGTCTCGAGACGGTCGCTGCGCGACCTCCTCGACCGGCGGGGGTCCTAGATGTCGAAGGTGCAGTCGCCGACGGCGGCGGTCACGCAGGTCTGCACCTGCTCGTTGGTCTGGTCGAACTCATCGCCGTTGCGCAGGTCGCGGACCCGGCCCGAGACGAGGGTGAGGGTGCAGGTGTGGCAGATGCCCATCCGACAGCCGTAGGGCATGCCGACGCCGGCCTGCTCGCCCGCCTCGAGGACGGTGGTGGCGCCGTCGGCCTCGATCGTCTTGTTGCTGTTGCGGAAGGTCAGGGTGCCGCCCTCCCCTCCCTCGCCGCCGAGCTGCAGGGTGAAGCGCTCGAGGTGCAGCTGCTCCTCGAGGCCCTCTCGCTCGAAGTGCTCGGTGATCGCGTCGAGCATCGGCGCCGGCCCGCAGGCGTAGGTCTCGCGCTCGCGCCAGTCGGGGCAGAAGGCGTCCAGACCACGCTCGGCGTGGGCGAGCTCGAGCATCCCCTCGGTGTCGGTGTGCAGACGGTGCAGGTGGAAGGAGTCGTGCTTCTCCTCCAGCGCCAGCAGCTCCTCGCGGAAGATCATCCGCTCCTCGGTGGGGCTGGAGTAGTGCATGACCACCTCGGTCCCCGCAGGTCCGAGGTGGCCGCGGCGGTCCATGGTGCGCAGCATCGCCATCACCGGGGTGACCCCGCTGCCGCCCACCAGGAACAGCATCCGCGCCGGGGGCGGGTCCGGCAGGACGAAGTCGCCCTCGGGGGCCGCCAGCCGGACGATGGTGCCCGGCGTCAGGCTCACCAGGTGGCCCGACAGCTTGCCCTCGGGCATGGCGCGGATCGTGATCGCGATGTGGCGCCCGGAGCGCCGGGGCGCCGAGGAGATGGAGTAGGAGCGCCACTGGAACCGGCCGTCGACCTGGACGCCGATCCCGACGTACTGACCGGGACGGTGGTCGAAGCGCCAGCCCCAGCCGGGGCGGATCACGAGCGTGGCGGCGTCCTCGGTCTCCTCGACCACCTTCTCGATGCGCCCGCGCAGCTCGCGCTGGCTCCACAGCGGGTTGATGAACCGCAGGTAGTCGTCGGGGTGCAGCGGCGTGGTCAGCTTCGAGCCGGCCTGCCGCACCCGCTCCCAGGGGATCGTGCTCGTCATCTGACCTCCGTCGTCTCGCCGTGGACCCGCCCGCGACGCGGGCCCCCTGACCCGTGACCGTCGCTGCGCGGCCCGTCCAGTGAACAACTGTTCTCTTTACCTGGTCAACGCCCCCATCCGGGTGAGACGACGCCGACGGAGCGTGCCCAGGGAGGGCGCCGTCACCGGTTCGTCACCTCGGGCGCGGGGGCGGGCTGGGGCGTCGGACTACCGTGGTGGGCATGGGGTACGACGTGGAGAAGACCGACGAGCAGTGGCGGGCCGAGCTCTCGCCGACCGAGTACGCCGTGCTGCGCGAGGCCGGCACCGAGCGGGCCTTCGTCGGCCGGCTGACCGACACCGAGACCGTCGGGGTCTACCGGTGCAAGGCGTGCGACGCGAAGCTGTTCGAGTCCGAGACCAAGTTCCACTCCGGGTGCGGCTGGCCGTCGTTCTACCAGGCCGTCCCCGACACGGTGGAGGAGCGCGAGGACACCTCCCACGGCATGCGCCGGGTCGAGGTGCTGTGCCGGGCGTGCGGCTCCCATCTCGGTCACGTCTTCCCCGACGGCTACGGCACGCCCACCGGCGACCGCTACTGCATCAACTCCGTCAGCCTCACCCTCGAGCCGGCCGACGGGTCGGGGCCGGTCGCGGGCTGAGGCCCCCCGGCGGGGGCTAGGAGACGTACCAGCCGTTCACGCCGACCTCCTCGCCGAAGCGGGGCTGGTACTGGTCGAAGAAGACCCGGGAGACCAGCTCCCGGCGGCTGCGCACGTCGGCCTTGGTGAAGACCGCCTTGAGGTGGTCCTGCACGGTGTACGTCGACAGGTGCAGCGTCGCCGCGATCTCCTTGGTGTCCACCCCCTGGAGGACCAGCTGGGTGACGTCGCGCTCCCGCGCGGTGAGGTCGAAGGCCGCCACCACGAGCGGCACGATCTCCGGTGGGCGGGCCTCCTCGATCGTCACCACGACCTGGTCGGTGAGCCCGTCGGGCCCGGTGAGGGGCGTCGCGTTGAGCACCAGCCACATACCGTTGCGCGCCCGCAGTCGTGAGCGCGGCGGCGTGGTCGTCTCCCCCGCGGCGTAGCGGCGCGCGGCCCCGACCAGGGCGGCCACCGCACTGATCGCGGCACCGCTGTGGGCGCCGGTCACGAGCTCCTCGATCCACGCCTCGGCGCCGAGGCTCATCTGCAGCACCTCGCCGTCGCGACCCACGATCACGACCCCGGGACCGTGCGGCCGCTCACCGGGGAGGACCTCCGCCGCCGAGGCCAGCAGCCCCGACCGCACCCCGCGGGCGAGGAACGGGGACAGCACGGCGAGCAGGTCGACCTCGCCCGGGGTGAAGTGGTCGCCGTCGCCGCGGAACATCGCGACCGCGCCCCAGCAGCGGCCGTCCTCGAGGAAGAGCCCGCGCAGCTCGTCGTCGAAGCCGAAGTAGGGCCGCATGAACTCCGCCATCCGGCGTGAGGCGGCCACGTCGCCGCCGGTCACCTGGTGGACCGAGGCGGCGACCCGGCCCGTCTCGGTCATCCGCACGAACGTCGTCTCCTCGACGTCGCCGAACTCCCGCAGCCCCCACTCGTGGTCGTGGGTGTTGCGGTGCACGAGGCCGCCGTACTTCCGCGAGCTGGTGACCAGCCCCGTCGCCGGGTCCGCGGTGGCCACGCAGGCCCCCTCGGTGGGCAGCACGCGGCCCAGGGAGTCCAGCACCTCCGCGAAGAACTCATCGACGCACAGGCCGGCCCGCGACAGGCAGTCGACGTCGCGGGTCACCCGCTCGACGGCGAGCGGCGTCAGGGTCGTGGGCGGCACGCATCGATTGTGCGGAGCGCCCTGCCGACCCGGCATCCCACAAATCTGGGTGGTCCAGCCCACCCAGGGTCCCCACCCGGGAAGTCCCCGCATCTGCGGGATGGTCGACCGCACCCCACGGGCCCGACGGTGGAGACGTGACCAGCACGCCCACCCCGACCGGCAGCCCGATCCCGCTCCCGCCCCAGGCCTCCCTGGACGGGCACGGCCGGCTGCTGCACGAGGAGGACCCCGCCGCCCAGCTCGCCCTGGGCCTGGCGGGGATCGAGGGCTGCCTGGCCGACGCCGGGCTCGGCCCGGACGACCTGGCCAGCCTGCGGGTCACCACCGTCGACCACGACCGGATCGGGCCGGTCCTCGACGTGCTCACCGAGCGCTTCGCCCAGACCGGCGCGAGGCCGCTCCTCACCGTCGAGCAGGTCGAGCAGCTGTCCCCGCCGGGGCTGCTGGTGCGCCTCGACGGCACCGCCTGCCGCCCGACCGGGCCGGCACCCACCACCCCGGGGACCCCGGGACCCCTCACGAGAGAGAACCCCATGACCACCACCACCCACCGCACCGAGCCCGACCACACCGAGCCCGACCACACCGCCCTGCTCGGGGCCGCGCCGGGCCGGGTGCACCTGCCCGGCACCCCCGAGTACGACGCCGCCCGGGTGCCCTGGAACCTCGCCATCGACCAGCGCCCCGCCGCCGTGGCGACGCCGCACACGGTCGAGGAGGTCGTCGCCCTCGTCCGCACCGCCCGCCGGCTCGGCCTGCGGGTGGCCCCGCAGAGCACCGGCCACAGCGCGGCGCCGCTCCAGGGCCGGCTCGCGGGCTCGCTGCTGCTGCGGATGCACGAGCTCACCGGCGTACAGGTCGACGGCGCGGCGCGCACCGCCCGCGTCGTCGGCGGCACCACCTGGGCGCCGGTGGTGCAGGCCGCCGCCGAGCACGGCCTCACCGCGGCCCACGGCAGCGCCCCGGACGTGGGCGTCGTCGGCTACACGCTCTCGGGCGGGATGTCGTTCTACGGCCGGCAGCACGGCCTGGCCGTCAACCACGTCCGGGCCGTCGAGCTGGTCACCCCCGACGGCCGGCTGGTGCGGTGCTCGGCGACCGAGGAGACCGAGCTGTTCTGGGCCGTGCGCGGCGCCGGGGGCAACCTGGGTGTCGTCGTCGCGCTCGAGATCGACCTGCTCCCCCACGCCCAGGTGTACGCCGGGATGCTGCTGTGGGACGCGTCGGCCACCGACCGCGTCGTCTCGGGCTGGGCCCGCTGGGTCCGGGGCTTGCCCGAGTCGGTCACGACCTCGCTGCGGGTGATGCACTTCCCGCCGCTCCCGGAGCTGCCGCCGTTCCTGTCCGGGCGCGACGTCGTCGTCATCGACGGGGCCGTGCTGGAGGCCGACGCCGAGGCCGGTCGGCTGCTCGCACCGCTGCGTGACCTGGCACCGGAGCTGGACACCTTCGGCCGGGTGCCGGCACCCGCGCTGCTCGACGTGCACATGGACCCGCCGGCACCGACGCCGGCCGCCACCGCGCACGCGGTGCTCGGCCACCTCGACGTGGCCGGTGCGGCCGCGTTCGCCCGGGCCTCGCTCGAGCCGTCGGGGTTGATGTTCACCGAGCTGCGCCACGTCGGCGGGGCGTTCGGGCGCGCGCCGGAGTCGGCCGGGGCGCTCGGGTCGCTGGCCGGCGACCTGGTGCTGCACTGCGTCGGGGTCGCCCCGACCCCGGAGGCGTTCGCGGCGGTCCAGCGCGACTCGGCGGCCGTGCTCGCCGCGATGCGGCCCTGGCGGGTCGCAGGTCGGTCGCTGACCTTCACCGACGACCCCGGCCCGCAGGCCGGCTCGTGCGCGGACGCGTTCGGGGCGGGTGCCTGGGCCCGGGTCGCCGAGGTGCGCCGCTCGGTCGACCCCGGCGGGGTCATGCAGGCCTCGGTCGAGGTCGGCTGAGCCCGCGGCTCAGCCCCTGCGCGGGAGCAGGGCCGGCACCACCACGACGACGTGCTCGCCGTAGGTGGCGTCGGCCCACTCCTGCAGGGAGCCGTCGTCGAAGGCGACGTCGACGTAGACCTGCTGCTCGGTCGGGTAGGCGCCCTGCGCCCCCGGGACGCCCGGCAGCTCGGCGGCGACCTCCTCGGCGATGACCTTCAGGTCCGCGGGGCTCGGCGGGTCGGTGGGCAGCGGGTCCGGCGAGGGCTCCTCGACCATGACGTCGTACAGCGCGGCCGGGACGGCGTCGGAGACCGTGAGGGCCGTGCCGTCCCAGGAGCCGGAGAGCGCGAAGGAGCCCCAGCGGACCGTGCCCTGCTTCTCGTGCATGGAGTGCTCGGACCAGTCCCAGCCCAGCACCTCGGGGCCGCCGCACTGCGGGGGCCAGGACTCCGCGATCGCGCCGAGGCAGACCTCGGGGCCGTCGCCGGTGTCCATCACCATCACCAGGCCGCGGGTGCGGACGTCGGCGGGCAGGTCCAGCGCCGGCGCTCCGGTCGGCGCGTCGGGGGCGGGGTCGCGGGCCACCGCGCCCTCGTCACCACCGCTGCAGGCGGTCGCGGTGAGCAGGACGGCGGCGGCCAGCACAGCGAGCCGCAGGGGCGTGGGCACGGAGGTCCGGAGGGTCATGCCGCTCCGACGCGTGGGGCGCACCCGTGGTTCCCCACGGTCAGGGCAGCCGGTCGACCAGCTCGGCGATCGGCGTGAGCGCACCGGTGTAGAACGGGATCTCCTCGCGCACGTGGCGACGGGCGGTGGAGCCGCGCAGGTGCCGCATCAGGTCGACGATGCGGTAGAGCTCGTCGGCCTCGAAGGCCAGCAGCCACTCGTAGTCGCCGAGCGCGAACGAGGCGACGGTGTTGGCGCGGACGTCCTTGTAGTCGCGGGCCATCTTGCCGTGCTCGGCGAGCATCGCGCGGCGCTCCTCGTCCTCGAGGAGGTACCACTCGTAGGAGCGGACGAACGGGTAGACGCAGACGTGCTTCTTGGGGTCCTCGTCGGCGAGGAACGCCGGCACGTGCGACTTGTTGAACTCCGCCGGGCGGTGCAGCGCCATCTGCGACCAGACCGGGTCGAGGCGGGCACCGAAGGCCGTGCGGCGGAAGCGGTGGTACGCCGCCTGCAGCTCCTCGCTGGTGGTGGCGTGGGTCCACACCATCACGTCGGCGTCGGCGCGCAGGCCGCTGACGTCGTAGACGCCGCGCACCACCGTGTCGGACTCGTCGAGCTCGGCGAACAGCTTCTCGACCTCGGCGCCCTCGGCGGCCCGGTCGGCGTCCGGGCCCAGCACGTCACGCAGCCGGAAGACCGACCACATGGTGTAGCGGATCGAGTCGTTGATCTCGCGCACCCGGGCGGCGTTGGACTTGGTCTCGCTCATGGCCCCCATTGTGCCGCGTGGGTCAGCCCCGTCCGAGGCCGGCCTCACGGGCCCGGATGATGGCCGCGGCCCGGTCGGGGGCGTGCAGCTTGGCGTAGACCGAGGACACGATGTTGCGCACCGTCTTGCCGGAGACGAACAGGGCGGCCGCGATCTGGTCGTTGCTGCGCCCGGCGGCCAGCAGGTCGAGCACCTCGCGCTCGCGGTCGGTGAGCTCCGGGAAGGCCACGGCCGGCTCGGGTCGGGCGGCACCGGCGAACAGCGCGGCCACCCGCGCGGCCACCGAGGCGCCGAAGACCATCCCACCGGCGGCGGTGGTGCGCACCGCGTGCCGCACCTCCTCGGCACCCGCCCCCTTCAGCAGGTAGCCGGAGGCACCGGCGCGGATGGCGCTGAGCACGGTGTCGTCGTCCTCGTTCATGGTCAGCATCAGCACCCGCATGTCCGGGTGCCGGCCGCTGAGGAAGCGGGTGGTCTCGATGCCGTCGAGGCCGGGCATCTGGATGTCCATCACCGCCACGTCGGGCGCGACCTCCTCGACCAGGTGCAGGGCCTCCCGGCCGTCGGCGGCGGTGCCCACCACCTCCATCCCCTCCAGGGCACCGAGCAGGGCGACCAGCCCGTCGCGCACGATCTGGTGGTCGTCGACCACCACGACCCGGATCGGGTTCATCCTCGTCCTCCCACCGGCAGCCGGGCCACGACCCGGGTGCCTCGTCGGTCCAGGCCGGGGCACCCGACGTCGGTGTGCCCGCCGAGCTCGGCGGCCCGCTCGCGCAGCGACAGCAGGCCCACGCCCGCGCCGCGGGCCGGGTCCACGCCGACCCCGTCGTCGGCGACGTCGACGACCAACCGGCCGTCCTCGACGCACAGCCGCACCTCGCAGCGCGAGGCCCGCGCGTGCCGCACGACGTTGGTCATCGCCTCGGCCGCGATCCGGTACGCCGCGACCTCGACCGCCGCGGGCAGCGCCGGCAGCGACTCGGCCCGGATCCGCACCGGCACCGCCGAGCGCTCCGCGAGCTGCTCCAGCGCCCCGACCAGGCCGCGGTCGTCCAGGGCGGGGGGCCGCAGGTCGTGGACCAGCCGGCGTACGTCTGCGACCACGTCGCGCAGCTGGGCGGAGGTGGCCGCGAGCCGGTCGTGGGCGGCGTCGGGGTCGCGGTGCACCAGCAGCCGCGCCGACTCCAGCTGGAAGACCACCCCCGAGAGCGCCGGTCCGAGACCGTCGTGGAGGTCGCGGCGGATCCGGCGCCGTTCCTCCTCCCGGGCGGTGACCAGCTGCTCCCGGCTGTGCTGCAGCTCCTCGGCCAGGCGGGCGGTGCGGGCCGAGGTGACCGCTTGGCGCACCAGGTCGCCCAGCAGCCGCTCGTCGCGCGCCGAGAGCCGGCTGCGCAGCCCGCGCGCGGGCAGCTCCAGGGTGCCCACCGTCTCGTCGAGGTAGGTGATCGGCAGCGCGCGGGTGGCTGCGGGCCGGTGGCCGTGCTCGGCGAGCAGGGTGCCCCCGCCGATCCGGTCCACCTCCAGGCGCACGTAGCCCACGCCGAACGCCGAGGCGACCGCCGCGGCGACGGCTGCCAGCCGGTCGTCGAGGTGCTCGACCCGCTCGAGGCGGTCCGCGAGCCCGGCGACCGCGTCGTAGGGGTCCTCGCGGTCCCCGAAGGTGAGCCGGCGGGCGACCGACCAGGCACGGCTGCGCAGTGGCGCGTAGACCAGGGCGGTCAGCAGCAGCACGGTCGCGACCAGCTGGGTGCGGGTGAGCGACTCGGCCAGCACGGTGTCGAGGAGCGCGACCACGCCCAGGTCGATGGCCAGCAGCAGCGGCGCGAGACCGCCCCAGGCCAGGGTCCGCACCAGCAGGTCCCCGACGGGCACGACCTGCGGGGCGACCAGCGCGACGCAGATGGCCCCGCCGGGGAGGACCATGATCGTGAAGACCAGGACCAGCGACTCCCCGGGGCCGGTGTAGAAGAGGGAGGCCACCTCCACCAGCACGATCGCCAGGACGCTCCACAGCAACCAGCGCAGCCGGTCGCGGTCCAGTCCGGTGGAGAGCCGGTAGCGGTGCACGACGGTGGCGAACGGCACCAGCAGCGACGTCAGCATCGCGGTCCGCGCCACGTCGACGGCCACCGGGTCCAGCCAGGTGAGGGTCGTGGGGTCGGGGTCCACGTCGGGGGGCAGCAGCGCGGTCGCGGGGTCGCCGGCTCCCGGCACGACGAGGAAGGTGAGCACCCCCAGGCCCATCACGGCCAGCGAGACGCGCCCGGCCAGGCCCCAGGCCCCGGGGAGCAGCCGACCGGTCGGGAAGACCAGCAGCAGGACCGCGATGACCACGGGGAGGGCCGAGCCGGCGCGGGCGAGCACCCAGTGCGCCGCCGTGCTGCCCGGCCAGGCGGCGTCCTCCCCCACCCCCGCGCGCAGGTAGGACTGGGCCAGGCCGTCGAGCGCCCAGAACACCGCGAGCCCCGCGAGGGCCCAGCCGGCACCCGAGCGGGGCAGCCGCAGCAGGACGACCGACGCGAAGACGCCGAGGACCAGGCCGTTGGTCGTCCAGGGCCACCCGGGATCCCCGGTGAGCCGGGCCCCCAGCCCGTCCGGGTCGGCGATCGCGTCGAGCCAGACGCTCAGCCCGAGGGCGAGGCCGCACAGCGCCGGGAGGAGCAGGACCTCCCAGCGCAGTCGGGGCGACGGCACGAGCACCGGCTCATCATGGGGTGCAGGGGCCGGCACCGGGAACCGATATCCCGGCGCCGGCCCCGCGGGGAGGTCGGCCACCAACCTGGCCACGGCCATGGCGACGACCCTGGCCACGATCAGCGGCCCGCCCGGAAGGCCCGGTCCCCGAGCACGAAGCCGAGCGCGGTGACCAGCAGCCACAGCGGACCGGTCATGCCGGCCATGTACTGCAGCGGGGAGACACCCAGCAGCAGGGTCAGGCCGCCGAGCACCAGGCCCACGCGGCCGATCCACCGCGGTGCCGCGCCGGCCCGGGACGCGACCCACACGGCCGTGCCGGACAGGCCGGCGAGCACCCAGCACCACGGCACGGTGCCGATCCAGTGGTTGAACAGCACCACGGCGTGCGGGTCGACGGTGCCGTCGGGGAGCGAGCCGGCGAAGATGAACTCGGTGTCGAGCCCCGTGCCGATCACGCTGACCACGGCCGTGCCGAGCAGGCCCGCCGCCGCGACGGCCGGGGCCAGCGAGCCGGGGCCGGTGCGGGCGGCCAGTCGCCGGAACAGCCCGGCGCCGAAGACGACCATCGCGACGGCGCCGACCAGCGCCGCGGTGTGGAAGACCAGCAGGGTGGGGACGTCGTCGAAGACGGCCTGGGCGACACCCTCCGGGTTGCCGCGCAGCGCCTCGTCGTAGACCGCGCCGACCATGCCGGAGGCGGTCGTGGTCACGACACCGGCGACGCCGGCGACGACGCCGGGCAGTGCCCAGGTGCGGGAGGTGGGGACGCTCGCGACGCGGGTGTCGGTGCGAGCCGGGGTGGGGGTCAGGACGGTCATGTCTCTCTCTCGTTCTCGTGCGGCCGGCGACGGTGCCGGCGGAGAGGAGAGTGCGGGGCCCGGTGTCCCGGCGGACAGGGACAACGGGGCAGGAGATGTCCCGGTGGTGCTCGTCCCCCTGGGACCGCGGGGTCAGGCCGTGACGGCGGCGACCGCGCGCCGGGCGGAGCCGATGACGGCGGGGATGCCCACACCGTCGTACGCCGCCCCGCAGACCGCGAGGCCGGGGACCGCCTCCAGCGCGGCCCGGACGCGGGCGACCCTGTCGAGGTGGCCCAGGGCGTACTGCGGGAGCCCGCCACCCCAGCGCTGGACGTGCGTGTCGACGGGCATCGCGTCCAGACCGGCCGCGTCGCGCAGGTCGCGCAGGGACACCGCGACCAGCTCGTCGTCGCTCGCCTGCAGCGCGGCCTCCTCGCCGTGCCGGCCCAGCGAGGTGCGCAGGTGGATCAGCCCGTCCGCGGCGCCGGCCTCGCGCACCCAGCCCCACTTGGCGAAGGAGAAGGTGGCGGCCTTGATGGCGCGCTGCTCGACCGGGGGCACGAGGAAGCCCGACGCGTCGGTCTCGGCGAGGGCCCCGGCGTCGGCGACGCGCAGGGCGAGGGTGACCACGGCGACGGAGGCGGTCTCGATGCCGCCGACCAGGCGGCCGGCCTCGGGCGCCAGCTCGGCGAGCAGCCGGGAGGCGGCGGCCGCCGGCACCGCGAGCACCACGGCGTCGGCGGTGACCGTGCGCTCGTCGGTGGTCGGCCCGACGGTCAGCGCGAACCGGTGACCGCCGTGCACGGGGACGCGGTCCAGCCGGCGGACCGTGGCGCGGGTGCGGACCTCGAGCCGCTCGGCCAGCCTGAGCGGCAGGCCGCCCATCCCGCCGGGCAGCCCGGCGAAGACGGGCGCGGAGTAGGTCGAGGGTCCGGTGAGCCCCGGTGCCTGGTCCAGCAGCGAGCCCCGCTCCGCGAGGGCGACCAGCTGCGGCACCGCGGCCCGCGCCGAGATCCGGCGGGCGTGACCGGCGTACACCCCGCCGAGCAGCGGCTCGACGAGCCGGTCGGTGACCGCGTGGCCGAGCCGGTCGTCGACCAGGTCGCCGACCGTCACGTCGTCGCCGACCGGGGTGGCCGCGTGCCCGGACTCCGCACGGACCCGGGCCAGCTCGGCGTCGGTGAGCACGCCGCTGGCGGCCAGGTCGTCGAGGTCGAGCGGGACTCCCATGAGGGAGCGCGGCAGCGGGCGCAGCGCGTCGCGGGTCCAGATCCGGCTGGAGGCCACGGTGGGGTGGCACACCTCCAACCCCAGGGCGGTGGCCAGGTCGACCCCCTCGGGGCGACGGTTGAGCATCGCCTCGGCGCCCACGTCGACCGGCACCCCGGCGACGCTGCGCCTGCGCAGCACTCCCCCCACCTGGGGCGAGCCCTCGAGGACGAGCACGTCGCGGCCCTGCTGCTGGAGCTGGTACGCCGCCGACAGCCCGCCGATCCCGGCGCCGACGACCACGACCTCCCGGTGCTCGCCCGGCTGCCCGTCCCGCCCGTCCTGACCCACGACCTCCAGCCTGCCACGCGGAACCGCCGCCGCCGACGCCGCGTCCCACCCGCATGACCCGACCCCGCACCTCCGTCGCCGCCGTCGCCGCCGTCGCCGGCGCGCTCGTCGCGCTGCTGGCCCTGCTCGTCCTCGCCGGCTGCGGCACCGGCTCCTCCGAGGACCTCATGGGCGGTGAGTCCATGGCCGAGCCGATGATGGACGACGCCACGATGCGCGGTCAGGTCGAGGAGGTGGCCGGCGGCGCCATGGACTCCACCTCCGCGTCCATGGGCGACGGGGACATGGCCGCCGCGGACGTGGCCGAGGCCGCCACCGAGGAGGGCGCGGAGGGCGGCCGCGAGGCCGCGATCATCTCCACCGGCACCGTGAGCCTGCGCGCCGACGACGTGGGCGACGCCCGCTTCGAGGTGCAGAAGGTCGTGGACCGGGTCGGCGGCCAGGTGACCGACTCCGAGACCCGCACCGACGACGACGGCGAGGTGCGCACGGCACGGCTGGTGCTGCGGGTGCCGTCCGCGGAGTTCACCGAGACCATCGACGCCCTGGAGAAGGTCGCCGACCTCGAGGCGTCCTCGACGACCTCGGAGGACGTCACCAGCCAGGTCGTCGACACCGACGTGCGGATCCGGGTGCAGCGCCAGAGCATCGCCCGCATCGAGCAGCTGCTGGACCGGGCCGGCTCCATCCGCGACATCGTCGCCGTCGAGCGCCAGCTCACCGACCGCGAGGCACGGCTGAACTCGCTGCTGCGCCAGCAGGCCTACCTCGCCGACCAGACGTCGATGTCGACCATCACCGTCCACCTGCAGCGCCACCCCACCGAGGAGCCCGAGGAGGAGGACGGCGACGACGGGTTCCTGGCCGGGCTGTCCGCGGGCTGGGAGGCGCTCGGCACCGTCGCGGTCGGGCTGGCCACCGTGGCCGGCGCCGTGCTCCCCTTCGCCGTCCTCGCCCTGGTGCTGGGCCTGCCCGGGTGGCTGCTGCTGCGCGGGGTGGTCCGCCGCCGGCGTACCCCCGGCACGGTCGCAGCGCAGCCCGCCGCGCCCGCGGAGGGCTGAGCCGCCGCGTCCCGGCGCCCGGATGGGGCAGGATGGCGGTTCCCGATCCGAAGGAGGCACGGGTGCCCGACCCCGCCGTCGCCCGGTTGGCCGTCCTCATCGACGCCGACAACACCTCCGCCTCCCACGCCGGGGCGCTGCTCGAGGAGGTCGCCCGCTACGGCGTGCCGACCGTCAAGCGCGCCTACGGCGACTGGACCACCCAGCAGCTCGTGGGGTGGAAGAAGGCGCTCAACGAGAACGCCATCCAGCCGGTGCAGCAGTTCGCCTACACCCAGGGCAAGAACTCCACCGACTCCGCGCTGATCATCGACGCGATGGACCTGCTCTACTCGGGCAACCTCGACGCGTTCGCGCTGGTCTCCAGCGACTCCGACTTCACCCGGCTCGCGACCCGGCTGCGGGAGTCCGGCAAGACCGTCTACGGCCTGGGTCGCCGGCGCACGCCGCCCTCGCTGGTCGCGGCGTGCGACAAGTTCATCTACCTCGAGGTCCTCGGCCAGCAGGACGCCGACGGCGCGCAGGACAGCGCGGGCGAGGACGAGTCGGGCGAGGGCAGCGCGCCGCTGCCGGACCTGCGCAAGCTGCTGACCTCGGCCATCGACGCGACCTCGGCCGAGGACGGCTGGGCGCACCTGGGCTCGGTGGGCAGCTACCTCGGCACCCGCCACGCCTCGTTCGACCCGCGCAACTACGGCTTCGCCAAGCTCATCTCGCTGGCCCGCGCCCAGGACTACGTCGAGGTCGAGCAGACCGACGACAACGCCACCCGGGTGCGGCTCACCGGCGGGAAGGGCCCCGCCGCGAAGGTCACCAAGGCAGCGGCCGCCAAGAAGACGGCTGCGACCAAGGCGCCGGCGAAGAAGTCCTCCTCGCGCGGCCGCGGCCGGGGAGCCGGTCAGTCCAACGGGTAGGCGTGCACGAAGTCGGTCAGCCGGGCCAGCTGGTCGGGATCGGTGGAGGGCAGCACCCCGTGCCCGAGGTTGAACACGTGGCCCTTCGCGGCGCGCCCGGCCTCGATGATCTCGGCGGCGCGGGCGGTCATCACCTCGGTGGGGGCGAAGACCAGGGTCGGGTCGAGGTTGCCCTGCACACCGCGGTCGCCGACCATCGGGATCGCCCGCTCCAGCGGGGTGCGCCAGTCGACACCGACCACGTCGGCGCCGGCCTCCCCCATCAGGTCCAGCAGGTTGGACGTGCCGACGCCGAAGTGGATGCGCGGCACCCCGAGCTCCCCGGCGCGGGCCAGCACCGAGGCCGACCAGGGCTGGACGTGGGTGGCGTAGTCCTGCGGGGTCAGCGCGCCGGCCCAGGAGTCGAAGAGCTGCACGGCCGAGGCGCCGGCGGCGACCTGGACCTCGAGGTAGGCCGCGGCGATGCCCGCGATCTTCTCCATCAGCGCCGACCAGACCTCGGGGGCGCCGAACATCATCGCCTTGGTCTTCGCGTGCTCCTTGGACGGCCCGCCCTCGACGAGGTACGACGCCACGGTGAACGGCGCGCCCGCGAACCCGATCAGCGGGGTGCTGCCGAGCTCCCCCACGAGGCCCTGGACGGCCTGGGTGATGAACGGGACGTGCTCGGGGGTCAGGTCGGGGATCGCGGCGACGTCCTCGAGGGTGCGCACCGGCTCGGCCACGACGGGGCCCACGCCGGGCTTGATGTCCAGGTCCACCCCGACCGCCTTGAGCGGCAGGACGATGTCGGAGAAGAAGATCGCGGCGTCCACGCCGTAGCGGCGCACCGGCTGCATGGTGATCTCGATGGTGAGGTCGGGCTCCATGCAGGACTCCAGCATGCCCACGCCCTCACGGACCTTGAGGTACTCCGGCAGCGAGCGCCCGGCCTGCCGCATGAACCACACCGGGGTGTGCGGCACGGGCTCGCCGCGCAGGGCCTGGAGGAACGCGCTGCCGGAGAGGTCGGCCGCAGGGGCGGGGGTGGGGCTCGTCACCGCTCAAGGGTGGCAGGGTCCCGGCGTGTTCGCACATCAGACCGGCGGACCGCGACCTACTGTGGGGGCATGGTCGTCCGTCAGGAGACGCACCCCGCCGCGGGTGCGCCCGCCGAGCCGCCCGCCTTCCGCGAGGCGGTCGCCGGGCTGCGACGGGCCCGGATGCGTCCCGAGGTGCTGCTGGAGCCGATGCCGGCACCGCAGCGGATCGCGCCGTACGCCGCCGCCGTCTCCGCCGACGTGACCGTCGACGACGTGGACGTCGCCACCGGGCGCATCATCTTGCTGCACGACCCCGCGGGCAACGACGCGTGGGAGGGCACCTTCCGCTGCGTGGCCTACGTGCGGGCCGAGATCGAGGTCGAGCTGGTCACCGACGCCATGCTCTCGGCCGTCGGCTGGTCCTGGCTCACCGAGGCCCTGGCCGCCCACGGCGCCGAGCACCTCGCCGCCTCCGGCACCGTGACCCGGGTGGCCACCGAGAGCTTCGGTGGAATGAGCGAGGAGAGCGGCACCGCCCAGATCGAGATCCGGGCCTCGTGGACCCCGGTCCACCCCGAGGGCGTGGAGCTCACGCCCGACACCACCCCGCACGTCGAGGCGTGGGGCGAGCTGATGTGCACCGCTGCCGGGCTGCCACCGGTCCCCGAGGGCGTCGCGGTGATGCCGAGCCGACGTGGACAGCGTGGCCGCTGACCCGATGAGCGAGCAGAGCGTCCCCCACGACCCCGAGCAGCCCGACACCGCCGAAGCCGCCGAGGCCGAGCCGGCGCCGCTGCTGACCCTGCGCGAGCCGATGCCCGACGTCGTGGAGACCCCCGAGGCGCTGCGGGCCGTGTGCGAGGCCGTCGCGGGTGGCACCGGGCCGGTCGCCATCGACGCCGAGCGCGCCTCGGGCTACCGCTACTCCAGCCGTGCCTACCTGATCCAGCTGCGTCGCGAGGGCTCCGGCACCCACCTGGTCGACCCGATCGCCTTCGACGACCTGGCCCCGCTGCAGGAGGCCATCGGCGAGACCGAGTGGATCCTGCACGCCGCCACCCAGGACCTCCCCTGCCTGCGCGAGGAGGGGCTCTCCCCCTCCGCCCTCTTCGACACCGAGCTCGCAGGCCGGCTGCTGGGCTACCCCCGCGTCGGTCTGGCCACCCTCGTCGAGACGCTGCTGGGCCGGCGGATGAAGAAGGAGCACTCGGCGGTCGACTGGTCCACCCGGCCGCTGCCCAAGCCCTGGCTCGAGTACGCCGCCCTCGACGTCGAGGTCCTCGTGGAGCTGCGCGACCTGCTGGCCGCCGAGCTCGAGGAGACCGGCAAGGCCGAGTGGGCGCGCCAGGAGTTCGACGCGCTGCGCGGCTTCGAGCCGACCCCACGGGTCGACGCGTGGCGGCGCACCTCGGGCCTGCACAAGGTCCGCGGCCGGCGCTCGCTGGGCGCCGTCAAGGCCCTGTGGGAGCTGCGCGACTCCCTCGCCGAGCAGCGTGATGTCACGCCGGGCCGCATCCTGCCCGACTCCGCGATCACCGTCGCCGCGACCCACCTGCCCACCGACAAGGGCTCGCTGCTGGGCCTGAAGGGGTTCCACGGCCGCGGCGCCGAGCGCTACTCCAGCCGCTGGGTGGCCACGCTGCGCGAGGTCGCCGAGCTGCCCGAGGAGGAGCTGCCCACCCGGGCACCGCGCACCGACGGGCCCCCCACCGCCCGGGCCTGGGCCGACCGCGACCCCGTGGCGGCCCGCCGCCTCCAGCACGCGAGGGAGGCGATGGCGGCGCTGGCCGAGGAGCACTCCATGCCCGCCGAGCAGCTGCTCACGCCCGACTCCATGCGTCGTACCCTCTGGACGCCGCCTCGCACCCGCGACCCCGAGGCGCTCGCCGCCGCCGTGGCCGAGCAGCTGAACGGGTACGGCGCCCGCCCGTGGCAGGTCGAGCTCACCACCCCGCTGCTGGTGGCCGCGATACTGCACGGCGACGAGCCGGTGCCCGAGCCGGAGCCGGAGCCGGAGGGAGAGGCCCAGGACTGAGGGTCCTCGGCCGGGTCGGTCAGCCCTACGAGCCGTCCGAGCCGTCGGACTCCTCCGAGCCCTCCTCGCCGGTGTCGAGCACCAGGTCGGGGGCCAGCACCACCTGCGAGGCGAAGTCGATGGTGGAGCTGGCGCTGTCGAGGTCCAGCACGCCCGGCGCGGTGACCAGCTGGGCCACCTGGTCGTCGACGGCGCGCTGCAGCTGGCCCCAGGTGTCCAGCAGCGGCGGGATGACCATGTCGTCGGCGGAGTCGGTGAAGACCGAGGCCTCGGCGGGCTGACGGCCCGGCTGCAGGAAGTCCTCGGACAGCGCGACCTGCTGGTTGGCCGGCACCAGGAAGCCGGTCCGGGTCAGCGGGCGCACCACGTCGTCGCTGATCAGGTGCACCAGCAGGTCGGCGGCCCCCGACAGCGAGACCGGTCGGCGGGCCAGGCAGAAGCCGGTCAGCTCACCGGTCGTGGCGGAGGTGTCGATCGCCGGGATCGGCATCACGTCGAAGGCCAGCCCCTGGGTCAGGCGCAGCTGGGGCACCCACGACCGGTCGCCGGTGATCATCCCGAGCTTGCCGCGACGGAACCACTGCAGCGGGGTCGCCTGGGTCAGCTGCTTGCTGGACAGCGTGAGCGGGCCGTTGCGCAGCAGCCCGAGGGTGGTCTCCAGCGCGTCGCGGGTCGAGCCGTCGGAGAAGGCCAGCGAGGTGGGGTCGTCGTCGTCGTCGAACAGCTTGCCGCCGCCGGCGTAGATGAAGGGGGCCAGGCCGACCAGCGAGGGGTCGACGTAGACGCCCTTGGTGCCCTTGCGGGGCCGGGTGGCGAACTCCGCGGCCGCCTGGAACTCCTCGAAGCTCCAGCGACTCGAGCTCGAGGGGACCTCGAGCCCGCGGGCCTGCATCCGCTCGAAGTCGATCAGGTCGGTGTTGTAGAAGACGACCGTCGGGGAGATCTCGAAGGGCATGCACTGCAGTCGCCGGTCGGCGGAGAAGGCCAGCAGCGCGTCGCGGGAGTAGACGTCGCCGAACTCCACGAAGCGCTCGTCGAGCAGCTCGTCGACCGGGCTGGTGCGGTCCTCCTCGCGCAGCCACGCCAGGTCTCGGCGCGAGGCCATGAAGACGTCGGGGTCGACCTCGCCCGCGGCCAGGGCTGTCATGGCCTCCTCGCGGTCGGAGAAGGCGACGATCTCGACGTCGGAGGTCTCCGAGAGCACGGAGTACTCCGCCATCAACCGCTCGTAGGTGTCGATCTCGGCACGGCTGCCCCACACGGCCAGCGTCAGCTGGTCCTCGGCGACCGGGCTGGCCACCGGGTCGGGGTCCAGCGGCGGCCTGCTCGACGACGGCTCGTCCGAGCACGCCGCCAGCCCCGCGAGCACGACGGTCGACAGCAGTGCCGCCGTCGTACGTCGTACGCCGACACGCCCGATGAACCTCACGTCGCCTCCCGATCCCGGGCCACGCGACCCGCGCGGTCACCCTACTCACTGCGACCCCACGCGGGCGCGGGCCGCAGCGTGCCGATCGTCACGCCGCGCGGGGCGTGCGGGTCCTCAGCCGAAGCTGTGGAACCGGTCGGCGGCCGCGATGACGCGCTCGAACATCGGCCGGTCCAGCGCCGCCCCCTCGCGGCGGACGTCGCCGGGCGCCAGGGTGAGCAGCCGGTCCAACCGGACCTCGCTGGGGCGGCGCTCGCGGTCCCAGCCGCCGGCGCCGACGTCCATCCAGTGCCGCCCGTACCGCGCCTCGTCCGCGGCGTCACGGTCGTGGTCCTGGCTGGAGAGCATCAGGCCGTAGAGCCGCTTGCGGTCCCGGGCGATGAGCAGCACCGGACGGTCCTTGCCCTGGCTGGCGTCCTCCTCGTAGGGCACCCAGGCCCACACGACCTCGCCCGGGTCCGGCTTGCCGTCGGTGCGGGGGTTGTAGGTGACGCGCAGCCCGCGCGTGACCCGCAGCCGGGCGCGGTGCAGCGCCGCGCGCATGGACCGGGGAGAGGCAGCCATGGCCACGACCCTAGTCGCCGGGGGCGGCGGGCGACCCGCAGGAGTGCGGGCCGGACGAGTGCCGGCCGGAGGATTGATGTGCGCCGGACCGGGAGCGCCTCACGGCGCGTGGCCGCTCGTAGCGGCTGATGTTGGGACCCGGGGCTGCCGCGGCCCGGCGCACCCCAGAAGTGTAGACGCCATCGCCTGCTCACCCAACGCTTCCGCCGAGCCGGCGCAAACTTCCGGAAGGACGCGCCGGCTCGACCCGACCCGCCCGCCGAACCGGCGCAAACTTCCGGAAGGACGCGCCGGCTCGGCATGAAGGGGACGGTCAGGAGGGGGGTACGTCGCGGCGTACCGTGGTCCGGTGAGCAGATCGCACCACCGCCCCACGCAGAAGACCGCCGCGTTCTTCGAGGCCGTGGAGGGCGGGACCGACCCGGCGGTCGTGTCCGAGGCGGCCGAGCGGGCCGCCGCCCTGCTGGTGCGCGGGGCCCGCGAGACCGAGGACGACGCGGTGGCCGACCGGCTGCTCCACCTCGCCGACACCGAGGGCATCGAGGCCATCGCCGAGGTCTGGTCGGGCGCGCCCGCGGAGACCCTGGCCGGCTGCCTGTGGCGGCTCTACCTGCTGCGCCAGTGGGTGCACGCCGACCCCGTGCACGTCGCGCGTGCCTTCGAGGAGGGGCGCGGCCGCGCCCAGGTCGCCCGCGTGGTGGCCGGGGTCGCCGACCCGCCCGGGCCCGACCAGCTGCGCGAGATGGTCGACGAGGTGCTGCGCGGCATCACCACCGGGGACTTCGCCGACCTGCTCTTCCGCGCGTCGGCCTTCGCCCGGGTCGTCGCCGCCGGCAGTGCGACGGGCGAGGCCAGCCACGAGGAGGTCAGCCGGCTGCTGGCCACCGCCGAGCAGCTCGAGGCCGCGGGGCACCTCGAGCTCGCCGGCCGCCTGGCCTGAGGGCTCTGCTCAGCCGAGGACCTTGCGGATCCGCTGGTCGGAGACGGGGTGGGCGGTGCCGAGCTGCTGGGCCCACAACGAGATGCGGTACTCCTCGAGCATCCAGCGCGCCTCGCGCAGCCGCTCGGGCAGCGGACGGCCCTCGGGGAGGGCGTCGACCTGGTGCAGCCAGGCGTCCTGCAGGTCGGCGATGCGGTCCATCAGCTGCCGGTCCCGCCCCACCGAGCCGCCGCCCTCGAGCAGCTTCTCGCGACGCTGCGAGAGCGCGGCGAGGTAGACCGGGAAGCGCCGCAGCTGCGTGGGGCCGGCCTCCCCGACGAACCCGCGGTCGACCAGGCGCGCCAGCTGGGCACGCATGTCGGTCAGCGCGGGGAGCATCGCCATGTCCGCGCGCCCCGAGAGGTCCTTCTCGACACCGCGCCACGCCGTGAGGACCCGCACGACGTCGGCGAGCACGCCCCGCACCCGCGGCTCGAGGTCTCCGCGGACCGCCGTCAGGAGGGCGTCGTACGCCGCCTGGGAGCGCACCGCCGGCCGCGCGTCGACCGCCTCGCCGACCACGGCGGCTCGGCAGTCCTCGAGCAGCTCGGCGACGGTGGGGTAGGGCGAGCCGGCCAGGCCGAGCTTCTGGGCGTTGTCGAGCCCGTCGAGGACCCGCTTGACGGTGTGGTCGCCGGCCGCGTCGAGCCCCAGCAGCACCAGTCGCCGCACACCGAGGCGGTGCCGCGCGTCGCGCTCCTCCGCGGAGCCGACGACCTCCAGGCCGACGCTCGACCCCTCGTCCACGAGGCCGGGGTAGGCGGTGACCTCGTGGCCCGCCCGCGTCTGGGTGATCGACGCCGGCAGGTCGCCGAAGACCCAGGAGTACTCGCCGGTGCGCGCGAGCCCGGAGTCGGTGGCGACCTCGTCCATCGCCTGCTGGAACTGCCCGCGCAACGGCTGCTTGAGCGCCTCGAGGTCCTTGCCCCGGGCCTGCTCGCGGCCCTGCTCGTCGACCACGCGGTAGGTCGGCCGCAGGTGCTCGGGCACCTTCGACCAGTCCCACGCCTCCCGTGGGACCACGACGCCGGTGGTCGCGCGGCACCACCGCTCGAGCGCGTCGAGCAGCGGCTCCTCCCCCACCGGGACGCTCCGGAGGAACTCCCGCGCCCTGTCGGGGGCGGGCACGAACGAGACGCGCAGGTTCTTCGGCAGCGACCGGATCAGCGCGGTGACCAGCTCCTCGCGCAGGCCGGGGACGTTCCAGGAGAAGTCGTCGGCGCCGACCCGGTTGAGCGTCGCGACCGGCACCTCGATCGTGAGGCCGTCGTCGTCGGCGCCCGGCTCGAAGTGGTAGGCCAGGTTGAAGGTCAGCCCCTCGCCCTGCCAGGCCTGCGGGAAGTCGGACTCGGTGACCTCCTCGGCGGTGTCGTGGGTGAGCATCGAGAGGTCGAAGTCGAGCAGCCCCGGGTGCTTCTGGCGCTCGCGCTTCCACCACTGCTCGAAGTGCACGCCGGAGACGACCTCGGGGCCGACGCGGGCGTCGTAGAAGTCGAAGAGGATGTCCTCGGAGACCACGATGTCGCGGCGACGCGAGCGGTGCTCGAGCTCGGCGGCCTCCTCGAGCAGCGCCCGGTTGTGCTCGTAGAACTTCTGCCGCCCCGACTCCAGGGCAGCCCACTCCCCCTGGACCAGCGCGTGCCGGATGAACAGCTCGCGCGCGAGCGCCCGGTCGACCGTGCCGTAGTTGACCAGCCGGTCGGCGACCAGCGGCACGCCGTACAGCGTGACCCGCTCGCGGGCCATGACGGCCGCACGTTTGGTCGACCAGTGCGGCTCGGAGTACTGCCGCTTCACCAGGTCGCCGGCCAGCTTCTCGGCCCACTCGGGCTGGATGGCCGCGACCTGGCGCGCCCACAGCCGCGAGGTCTCGACCAGCTCGCCGGCCATGACGAACGCCGGTGACTTCCCCTTCAGCCCCGAGCCCGGGAAGATCGCGAACCGCGCACCCCGGGCGCCGAGGTACTCCCGCGGACCGGGGCGCTTGCCCCGGCCCTTCTCCTTCTCGCGCTCCTCCAGCACCCCGATGTGGGAGAGCAGGCCGGAGAGCAGCGCCCGGTGGATGCCGTCGGCGTCGTACGCCGCCCCGCCGCTGGTCGAGCTCGTCGAGACCTCGATCTTCATCTCCTTGACCACCTGACGCAGCTGGGACTCGAAGTCCTGCCACTCGCGGATGCGCAGGTAGTTGAGGTGCTCGCGCTTGCACATGCGCCGGAACGCGCTCGAGGACAGCTCGCGCTGCTGCTCGCGGACGTAGCGCCACAGGTGGAGCCAGGTGAGCAGGTCGGATCCCTCCGCCTTGAACCGGGCGTGCAGCTGGTCGGCCTGGGCGCGCTGCTCGGCGGGCCGCTCGCGCGGGTCCTGCAGCGACATCGCCGCCACGATGACCAGCACCTCGCGCACGCAACCGAGCCGCTCGGCCTCCAGGATCATCCGGCCCAGCCGCGGGTCGAGCGGCAGCCGCGCGAGCCGGCGGCCGGTGTCGGTCAGGGAGTCCTTGCCGTCGCCGCCGGGGCGCAGGGCGCCGAGCTCCTCGAGCAGCTGCAGGCCGGAGGTGACGTTGCGCCGGTCCGGCGGCTCGACGAACGGGAATCGGGCGATGTCACCCAGCCCGAGCGCACGCATCTGCAGGATCACGCTGGCCAGGTTCGTGCGCAGGATCTCGGGGTCGGTGAACTCCGGGCGGCCGAGGAAGTCCTCCTCGGAGTAGAGCCGGATGCAGATGCCCGGCCCCACGCGGCCGCACCGGCCGGCGCGCTGGTTGGCCGAGGCCTGGCTGACGGCCTCGACGGGCAGCCGCTGGACCTTGGTGCGCAGGGAGTAGCGACTGATCCGGGCGACACCGGTGTCGACGACGTACCGGATGCCCGGGACGGTCAGCGAGGTCTCCGCGACGTTGGTGGCCAGCACGACCCGGCGCCCGGTGTGCGGCGCGAAGACGCGGTGCTGCTCGGCGGCCGAGAGCCGGGAGTAGAGCGGGACGACCTCGACGCCGCCGCCCGCGCCGCGCAGCGAGCCCGCGGCCTCCTCCAGGGCGTCGGCGGTGTCGCGGATCTCGCGCTCGCCGGGCAGGAAGACCAGGACGTCGCCGGGCCCCTCGGCCGCGAGCTCGCGGACGGCCTCGACGACCGCCTCGGTCTGGTCGCGCACGACCACCTCGCCCTCCTCGTCGACGCTCTGCGGATCGTGGGCGAGCTCCAGGAGGGGGCGGTAGCGCACCTCGACCGGGTAGGTGCGTCCGGAGACCTCGACGACGGGGGCGGGGTTGCCGTCGCGGTCGGCGAAGTGCTCGGCGAAGCGCTGCACGTCGATGGTCGCGGAGGTGATGACCAGCTTGAGGTCCGGCCGTCGCGGCAGCAGCCGCTTGAGGTAGCCGAGCAGGAAGTCGATGTTGAGCGAGCGCTCGTGCGCCTCGTCGATGATGATCGTGTCGTAGCGCCACAGCATCCGGTCGCGCTGGAGCTCGGCGAGCAGGATGCCGTCGGTCATCAGCTTCACGCGGGTCTCCGCGGTGGTGCGGTCGGTGAAGCGCACCTGGTAGCCCACGACCGACTGCTGCCCCAGCGGCTGCCCGAGCTCGTCGGCGATGCGCTCGGCGACCGAGCGGGCGGCGATCCGCCGCGGCTGGGTGTGGCCGATCAGCCCGCCGCGCGGCCGCTTCCTCCCGTCGCGGGCCTTGCGGTACGTCGTGCGGCCGCGCCCCAGCTCCAGGCAGATCTTCGGCAGCTGGGTGGTCTTGCCCGAGCCGGTCTCGCCGGCCACGACGACGACCTGGTGGTCGCGGATGGCCTCGGCGATGTCGTCCTTGCGCTGGCTGACCGGGAGGTCGGCGGGGTAGCTGATCTCGAGCGGCTCGCGCTCCACCGACGTCCGTGCCTCCATGACGGCGCCATCCTCTCAAGCCGGCGGTGACACCGACGAACCGATTCCTCGGGCCCCCTTGCCTAGAACAGGTTCTACCGATGAGGATCGGCCCGTGAGCAGCCCCGTGGAGAGCCCTGTGAGCGAGCCTATGACCGACGAGTACGACGTCGTGGTGGTCGGCTCGGGCGGCGGAGCGCTCACCGGGGCGCTGCTCGCCCAGCGGGCCGGGCTGCGCACGGTGGTGATGGAGAAGACCGACCGGATCGGCGGCACCTCGGCCTACTCCGGTGGCGCCTGCTGGCTGCCCGGCAGCGCGGTGCAGCAGCGGGCGGGGATCCCCGACTCCACCGACTCCGCGCGCGCCTACCTCGACGCCGTCCTGGCACCGGTGGACGGCTGGGCGCCGGACCCGGTGAGGGTCGAGGCGTTCCTGGCCCAGTCCCCACGGGTCGTGGCCGCGCTCGAGGAGGCCGGCATCGACTTCGAGTGGTTGCCGTTCCCGGAGTACTACGACGCACCCGGCCGCTGCCCCATGGGCCGCTCCATCCAGCCGACGGCGGTCAAGCGCGACCAGCTGCCCCCCGAGGTCGCGGCCCTGGTGCGACCGCCGGTCGAGCGGGACCGCGTCGACGGCGAGGGCCGTGGCACCCTCAGCGGCGGGCAGGCCCTCATCGCCCGGCTGGCCGCGACCTTCGTCGGCGCCGGCGGCACGATCCGCACGGGGCACTGCGTGCGCGACCTGATGACCCAGACCGACGCGACCGGTGACCACGTGGTCGGGGCGTGGGCCACGACCGAGACGGGTCCGGTGGAGGTCCGCGCCCGCCGGGGCGTGCTGCTCGGCAGCGGCGGCTTCGAGGGCAGCGAGTCGCGCCGACACGCCCACGGCACGCCCGGGCGGGCGGCCTGGACGATGGCACCGCGCGGCACCAACACCGGCGAGCCGATCTCGGCGGCCATCAACGCCGGGGCGGCCGTCGACTGGACCGGCCTGGGGTGGTTCTGCCCCGGCCTGGAGCACCCCGACGGGGCCGGCTCCTTCACCCTGGGGTTCCGCAGCGGTGTGATGGTCGACGCGCACGGACGCCGCTACGCCAACGAGTCGCTGCCCTACGACCGGTTCGGCCGGGAGATGGCCGCGGACCCCGCGCGCGTGCCGTCCTGGCTCGTCTTCGACTCGCGGGAGGGCGGCCGGCTGCCCGGCATCGCGATGCCCGAGGGCGACCCCGCCGACCACCTGACGGCCGGGACCTGGGTGCGGGCCGAGTCGGTCGAGGGGATCGCCGCGGCCATCGGCGTACCGGAGGCGGAGCTGGTGGCCACCGTCGAGCGCTACAACGGCTTCTGCGCCACCGGCGTCGACGAGGACTTCGGCCGCGGCGCGGACGAGTACGACACGTTCTTCACCTACGGCGAGGGCCCCAACAAGGCGCTCACGCCGGTCGACCAGGGCCCCTACTACGCCGCACGCTTCGTGCTCTCCGACCTGGGCACCAAGGGCGGCGTCGTCACCGACGAGGCCGGGCGCGCGCTGCGCCCCGACGGCACCGCCGTCCCCGGTCTGTACGCCGTCGGCAACACCGCCGCACCGATGACCGGCCCCTACTACCCGGGCCCGGGCGCGCCGCTGGGCACCGCGATGGTCTTCGCCAGCCTCGCGGTGGCCGACCTCGTCGGCTGACCGGGACCCGTCTCGTGTGGCCCAGCGCGGGCCCTGGACCGCGCTGGGCCACACGAGACGCACGCGTGCCGCACACCCGGCTCACAGCAAACCCACAGCGAGAGCGGGCACAGTGCTGCCCATGGACCTCACCCGTGCCGACGGCAGCCCCCTGCGCGTCCTCGTCGTCGACGACGAGGTCAACATCGCCGAGCTGATCACGATGGCGCTGCGCTACGAGGGCTTCGAGGTGCAGGCCGCGCACACCGGCACGAAGGCGGTGGCGGCGGCCAGGGAGATGGCTCCCGACGCGGTCGTGCTCGACATCATGCTGCCCGACATCGACGGGCTCGAGGTGCTGCGCCGGATGCGGATGACCGACCCGCACCTGCCGGTCGTCTTCCTCACCGCCCGCGACGCCGTCGAGGACCGCATCGCCGGCCTGACCGCCGGCGGCGACGACTACGTCACCAAGCCGTTCTCCCTGGAGGAGCTCGTCGCCCGGCTGCGCGGGCTGCTGCGCCGCGCGGGCGCGCAGGCGGCGGCGGAGTCGACCGTGCTCACGGTCGGCGACCTGACCCTGGACGAGGACAGCCACGAGGTGCACCGGGCCGGCGAGGAGATCACGCTGACCGCCACGGAGTTCGAGCTGCTGCGCTTCTTGATGCGCAACCCGCGCCGGGTGCTGTCGAAGGCGCAGATCCTCGACCGGGTCTGGAACTACGACTTCGGCGGCCAGGCCAACGTGGTCGAGCTCTACGTCTCCTACCTGCGCAAGAAGATCGACGCCGGCCGGCAGCCGATGATCCACACCATGCGCGGAGCCGGCTACGTCCTGAAGCCGGCGCCATGACACGGGCCGTCGTGCAGCCCCTGCGGCAGCGGGTACGTGAGCCGTTCCGGTCCTTGACCTCACGTCTGGTGCTCACGACCGTGGCACTCGTCCTCACGGTCTCGGTCGTGATCGGTGTCGTGGCGAGCCTCGCCGTCCGCACCTACCTCGACGGCCGTCTCGACGACGACGTGCAGGGGGCCCTGGACCGCGCCCGGAACGCCCCTGCCTGGGCCTACGTCGACAGCGCGTCCCTCCAGCCGCCGGAGGCCTCGGGCGACGGGCGCACCCGACCGGACCCGCGCTTCGGCCAGGGCGAGTCGACGCTGACGGCGTACTTCGGCGACTTCGCCGACTACGACGCCGAGCCGAACGGCACGGTCGTCGACCGCGGCGGCCGGTTCGACGCCGTGCCCGAGGAGGACCTCGACGTCCTGGCCGGGGTCGGGACCGACGCGCGCCCGCGGACGGTGGACCTGCCCGAGCTGGGCTCCTACCGCGTGGCGGCGACCGAGACGGCCTACGGCGTGGTCGTCGCCGGGCTGCCCACCGACGACGTCGACGACGCCGTGGCGACCCTGCTGCGGGTCGAGGCGGTGCTGGTGCTCGGCGGGGCCGGACTGGCCGCGCTCGTCGGCCTGCTGCTGGTACGCCGTCAGCTGCGGCCCCTCACCGAGGTCGCCGCCACCGCGCACCGCGTCTCCGCGCTCCCGCTGGACTCCGGGGAGATCGACCTGGCCGACCGGGTGCCGGAGCGGCTGACCGACGAGCGCACCGAGGTCGGGCAGGTGGGCGCCGCCCTCAACACGCTGCTGGCCCACGTGGAGTCGTCGCTGACCGCGCGGCACCGCAGCGAGCAGCAGGTGCGTCAGTTCGTGGCCGACGCCAGCCACGAGCTGCGCACGCCCCTGGCGACCATCGCCGGCTACACCGAGCTGGCCCAGCGGCGCCCCGAGGACACCGACACCCAGCGCACGGCGCTGGGCAAGGTCGCGGAGGAGTCGGTGCGGATGACGGGTCTGGTCGAGGACCTGCTGCTGCTCGCCCGGCTGGACTCCGGGCGCCCGCTGGTCCGGGAGCCCGTCGACCTCACGAGGCTGCTGCTCGAGGCGGTCTCCGACGCCCGGGTGCTCGCCCCCTCGCACCACTGGCGCCTGGAGCTGCCGGAGGACGTGGTGGAGGTCGTCGGGGACACCCCGCGCCTGCACCAGGTGGTGACCAACCTGCTCACCAACGCCCGCAAGCACACCCCCGAGGGCTCGACGATCACCGTCGCGGCGACCGCCACCGGCTTCACCGTGCACGACGACGGGCCCGGCTTCGACCCCGACCTCGCCGACCGGGCCTTCGAGCGGTTCGTGCGCGGGGACGTCTCCCGCGCCCGGGGTGGCCAGGACCCGGGAGGTGCCGGGCTGGGGCTCTCGCTGGTGCAGGCGATCGTGGCGGCGCACGGCGGGTCGGTGACGCTCTCCTCGCGCCCCGGGGACACCACCATCGAGGTACGCCTTCCGGTGTCCACGACCTGAGACCGGCAAAGATCCGCCCCGACGATTCGTCGACCGGACGAACTGGTGTCAACCTTGGTTTCCGGGCCCGACTCTGCTCTGGTGGGGTCCGCAGACCAGACCAGCACCGAGCCGAGGAGGCGCGCATGACCACCACCGCAGGGACCGCGACGGGCACTGCGCCCCGGTCCGCCGAGCTGTTCCAGCGCGCTGAGGCCCGTACGGCCCACAACTACAAGCCTTTGCCGGTGGTGATCGAGCACGCCGAGGGCGCCTGGATGACCGACGTCGACGGCACCCGCTACCTCGACCTGCTGGCTGGCTACTCCGCGCTGAACTTCGGCCACGGCCACCCCGGCCTGCTCCGGGTCGCCCACGAGCAGCTCGACAGGCTGACGCTGACCAGCCGGGCCTTCGTGCACGACCAGTTCGCCGACTTCTGCGCCGCGCTGGGCGACCTGTGCGGCAAGGAGCTCGTGCTGCCGATGAACACCGGCGCCGAGGCCGTCGAGACCGCCATCAAGGTCATGCGCAAGTGGGGCTACGAGGTCAAGGGCGTCACGCCCGGCCAGGCGAACATCATCGTCGCCTCCGGCAACTTCCACGGCCGCACCACCACCATCGTCGGCTTCTCCGACGATCCCGACGCCCGCGACGGCTTCGGCCCCTTCGCGCCCGGCTTCACGATGGTCCCCTACGGCGACCTCGCCGCGGTCGAGGCCGCCATCGACGAGAACACCGTCGGCGTCCTGATGGAGCCGATCCAGGGCGAGGGCGGCGTCGTCCTGCCGCCCGACGGCTTCTGGAAGGGCCTGCGCGAGCTCACCGCCCGCGAGAACGTCCTGATGGCCGCCGACGAGATCCAGGCCGGCCTGGGCCGCACCGGCAAGACCTTCGCCAGCGACCACGAGGGCGTCGTGCCCGACCTCTACGTCCTGGGCAAGGCGCTGGGCGCGGGCATCGTCCCGGTCTCGGCCGTGGTCGCCGACCGCGACGTGCTCGGCGTGCTGCGTCCCGGCCAGCACGGCTCGACCTTCGGCGGCAACGCCCTGGCCTGCGCCGTGGGCCACGAGGTCGTCTCGATGCTCGCCACCGGTGAGCACCAGGCCCGCGCCACCGAGCTCGGCACCCTGCTGCGCGAGCGGCTCGAGGCCCTCGTCGGCCACGGCGTGCTCGCCGTCCGCGTCCGCGGCCTGTGGGCCGGCGTCGACATCGACCCCGCCGTCGGCACCGGCCGCGAGGTCTGCGAGGCGCTGATGGCCCGCGGCGTGCTGGCCAAGGACACCCACGGCTCGACGATCCGCCTGGCGCCGCCACTGGTCATCGGTGCCGAGGACCTGGCCTGGGGCCTGGACCAGCTCGCGGAGGTCGTGCGCGGCTGAGCCCGACTCCTCACGCGCAGGGGCGTCGTCCGGTCACCGGACGGCGCCCCTGCGTCGTACGCCGCCAGCGACCGCGGGCACCGGTCTGGATCGATCCCATGGACCTCGGCGTCCCCGCGCACCTAATCTCGGGTCTTGGGAGGCTCGGTCCCCACGGACGCGAGCGTCGCTGCCCGGGGTCCTGAGACTCCCCCGGACGCCGGCGGCGCTCGCTCCGCGGGTCAGTCCGAGGGCAGCGCCGCCACCAGCGCCGGCAACGAGACCACCAGCATCTCCAGCACCTCGTCGCGGGTGATGCCCTGCGGGTCGGCCTTCCAGCCCAGCACCAGCTCCTCGGCCATCGCCGCCCAGCCGCGCACGAGCAGCCGGGTGTGCGGGGTCTCGGAGATCAACGTGCCCTGGGCGTCCTCGCGGAAGATCCGGTCGGTCAGCGCCGCACGCGCCTCGTCGTAGATCTCGCGGAGGGTGTCGTTGCCCCCCGAGGCTGCCTTGACCAGCGAGCGGTAGCCGGGCTCGTTGGCGTCGACGTAGTCGACGTAGGCCGTCATCGAGACCAGCAGCCGGTGCAGCGGCTCGCCCTCGACGGGTGGGGCGGTCTGGGCGATCAGGTCGTCGGCGGCGCGACGGACGACCGCCTCGTGGAAGTCGTGCTTGTTGCCGAAGTAGTGGTAGAGCAGCCCGCGCGAGATGCCGGCCTCCTCGGCCAGCAGGTCGATGCTCAGCTCGTCCAGCGAACGGGTCGAGAGCAGCCGCACGCCGAGGTCGAGCAGCTGGGAGCGGCGCTCCTCCTTGCTCAACCGGGTGCGGGAGGTGGCTGTGCGGGTGGTCACGCCCCGCAGTCTATTGACACTTTTTCAATAACGCCAGTACGGTCCTGGACATGAGCACTCCCCTCCCCGTCGACCACCTGGTCATCGGTTCCGGATTCGCCGGCCTCGCTGCTGCCATCAAGCTCGACGAGGACGGCGAGCGCGACCTCGTCGTCATCGAGAAGGGCCCCGACGTCGGCGGCACCTGGCGCGACAACACCTACCCCGGTGCCGCCTGCGACGTGCCGAGCCAGCTCTACTCCTTCTCCTTCGCCCCCAACCCCGACTGGTCGATGTCGTTCTCGCCCCAGCCGGAGATCCACGCCTACCTGCAGCGCGTGGCCCGCGAGGCCGGCGTGCTGGACCGCTTCGTCTTCGACACCCGGGTCGAGTCGGCCCGCTGGGACGACGACCAGCAGCGGTGGCTGGTCAAGGTCACCGGCCCCACCGGCCCGGCGACGTACGCCGCCCGCACGCTGCTGTCGGGCGCCGGCGGCCTCTCCGAGCCCAAGCTGCCCGAGATCGAGGGCATCGAGACCTTCCAGGGCGACGTCTTCCACTCCGCGCAGTGGGACCACGACGTCGACCTGACCGGCAAGCGGGTGGCCGTCATCGGCACCGGCGCCAGCGCGATCCAGCTCGTGCCCGAGCTGCAGAAGGTCGCCGGCCACGTCGACCTCTACCAGCGCACCGCCCCCTACGTGCTGCCCCGCCACGACCGGCGCTACTCCGCGCTGGAGAAGGCCGCGCTGCGGCACGTGCCGGGCCTGCAGAAGCTCTACCGCACCGCGATCTACTGGGGCCGCGAGACCTACGTCCCGGCCTTCACCCTGCAGCCGAAGATCGCGGCGCCGGCCAAGAAGATGGCGCTGGACAACCTCAAGAAGCACGTGAAGGACCCGGTGCTGCGCGAGAAGCTCACGCCGACGTTCGAGATCGGCTGCAAGCGCATCTTGATCTCCAACGCCTACTACCCCGCCGTCGCCTCCGACAACGTCGAGCTCGTGACCGACCCGATCGCCAAGATCACCGGCAGCGGGATCGTCACCGCCGACGGCACCGAGCGCGAGATCGACGCCCTGGTCGTGGCCACCGGCTTCCACACCACCGACATCCCGATCGCGCACGCCATCACCGGCCGCACCGGCCGCACGCTGGCGCAGCGCTTCGCCGAGCACGGCATGTCGGCGTACAAGGGCACGACCATCCCGGAGTTCCCGAACCTGTTCATGATGGTCGGCCCCAACACCGGCCTGGGCCACTCCTCGATGGTCTTCATCATCGAGTCCCAGGTCGCCTACATCCGCGACGCGATCCGCCAGATGCGCACCCACCGGCTGGCCACCGTCGAGGTCAAGGAGGCCCCGACGGCCGACTTCAACGCCGGGCTGCAGAAGCGGATGAAGCGCACCGTGTGGACCACCGGCGGCTGCGCGTCGTGGTACCTCGACGCGCAGGGCCGCAACACCACCCTGTGGCCGCACGCCACCTTCACCTTCCGGCGGCTGCTGTCGCGCTTCGACCTGTCCGCCTACACCGTCACCGGCGAGACCGCCGCGGACGAGACCACCCCCTCCCGAGAGGCTGCGCACGCATGAAGAACCTGTCCGACAAGGTCGTCGTCATCACCGGGGCCGGCTCCGGCATCGGCCGCGCCCTCGCCCTGAACCTCGCCCGCAAGGGCTC
>Ga0208328_1000071_pt1 | contig 60708 bp, 56 predicted proteins | sample DeeseametaMP2633_FD_184170 | JGI IMG/M metagenome (GOLD analysis project Ga0208328, IMG submission 184170) | Marine microbial communities from the Deep Atlantic Ocean - MP2633 (SPAdes) | ecosystem: Environmental > Aquatic > Marine > Unclassified | place: Northeast of Antigua and Barbuda, North...
CCTGCCGCTCTATGCCGAGGCCGCCGAGCCCGAGGAGCGGCTGGCCGAGCTTGCCGATGCCATCGCGCCGGCGCTGCCGCTGGCGGTGGTGATGCTGGGCATGGGGGCGGACCTGCACACCGCCTCGATCTTCCCCGGCGCCGACAAGCTCGACGAGGCGCTGCACGACGAGGCACCGATCCTGCTGCCGATGCGGGCACCGGGCGCGCCAGAGCCCCGGATCACGCTTTCCGCACCGGTTCTCGACGGCGCGCTGAAAAAGCACGTGGTGATCTATGGCCACGAGAAGCGCGACGTGCTTGAAAAGGCCAAGGGATTGGCGCCGACCGAGGCCCCGATCAACGCGGTGCTCGACGAGGCGGTCGTGCACTGGGCCGAGTAAACCGCTCCGACCAGACACACGGGGACTAGATACATGTGGGATGACCTCAAAACACTCGCCGCGGCCCGCGACGGGCGCCGCATCGACGCGCTCTTCGCCGAGGATCCGGACCGTGCCGCCAGCTTCTCGATCGAGCACGACGGCATGCTGTTCGATTTCTCCAAGACCCAGCTCGACGCCGAGATCCTCGCCGCGCTGATCGCGGTGGCCGAGGGTGCCGGTGTCGAGGCGCGCCGCGAGGCGATGTTCTCGGGCGCGAAGATCAACGAGACCGAGGGCCGCGCCGTGCTGCACACCGCGCTGCGCAACCTCGCCGGCACCCCGGTCGAGGTCGACGGCAAGGACGTGATGCCCGAGGTGCTCGACACGCTCGCGCGGATGGAGGCGCTGGCCTCCGAGATCCGCGGCTCCGGCATCACCGACGTGGTCAACATCGGCATCGGCGGCTCGGACCTCGGGCCAAAGATGGGCACGCTGGCGCTGGCGCCCTACCATGACGGGCCGCGCTGCCATTTCGTCTCGAACGTCGACGGCGCCGACATCGCCGACACGCTGAAGCGCTGCCCGGCCGAGACCACGCTCTTCATCATCGCCTCCAAGACCTTCACCACCATCGAGACCATGACCAACGCGCGGACCGCGTGGGACTGGCTCGAAGGGCAGGGCGTGGCGACCGACGGCAAGTTCGTGGCGCTGTCCTCGAACCTCGAGAAGGCGGCGGAATGGGGCATCCCCGCCGAGCGCGTCTTCGGCTTCGAGGACTGGGTCGGCGGGCGCTATTCGATGTGGGGCCCGATCGGGCTGTCGATGATGATCGCCATCGGTCCCGACGATTTCCGCGCCTTCCTCGAGGGCGGGGCGGCGATGGACGCGCATTTCCGCGAGGCACCGCTGGCCGGGAACATGCCGGTGATGCTGGCGCTCGTTGGCATGTGGCACAACCAGGTGCTGGGCCACGCCACGCGCGCCGTGCTGCCCTATGACAACCGGCTGTCGCGCCTGCCGGCCTATCTCCAGCAGCTCGAGATGGAGAGCAACGGCAAGGGCGTCGGCATGGACGGCGCCGATCTCGACTGCAACTCCGGGCCGGTGGTCTGGGGCGAACCGGGCACCAACGGCCAGCACGCCTTCTACCAGCTCATCCATCAGGGCACCCGCGTGGTGCCCTGCGAGTTCATGGTCGCGGCCCGCGGTCATGAGCCCGCGCTCAAGCACCACCACGCACTGCTCGTCGCCAACTGCCTCGCGCAGTCCGAGGCGCTGATGCGGGGCCGGTCGCTGGACGAGGCCCGCGGCAAGGTGGCGGGCAAGTTCGAGGGCGACGAGCTGGAACGGCAGGCGCGACACCGGGTGTTCCCGGGCAACCGGCCGTCGACCACGCTGGTCTACCCGCTGCTCGATCCCCGCACGCTGGGCCGGATCGTGGCGCTCTACGAGCACCGCGTCTTCGTCGAGGGCGTGATCCTCGACATCAACTCCTACGACCAGTGGGGCGTGGAGCTTGGCAAGGAGCTGGCGACCGCGCTCGGGCCGATGGTGACCGGCGAGCAGGACGCGGGCGACAAAGACGGCTCGACGCAGGCGCTGCTCACATTCCTTCACAGGAATGCGAGCTAAGGTTCCGTCAAAAACTTGTTACCAGAGGCAGGTGGTCCGGGTGGAACGGCCCGGGCTTCCGTGTGTTGTGAGGGCAGACGTCGCAACATCGTGACGACAATTTACGGAGGAAAGACAACATGAAACGCCTTACCATGACCGTTGCCGCCATCGCCCTCACCGCAGGTGGCGCCGTCTCCGCTCAGACCGCCGACGAAACCGTGAAGCCCACCGATGAGGCCGCGCAGGTCGAGACGAACGCTGAACAGAACATGGAAGCCGCCGAGAACAACCTCGAGCAGGCTGGCGAAGAGATGGAGCAGGCGGCCGAGAACACCGGCGATGCCATCGAGAACGGCGCCGAGAAAGCCGGCGACGCCATGGAAAACGCGGCAAACGATGCCGGTCAAGCCATCGACAACGCCGCCGACAAGGTTGACGGTGCGATGGAGACCGCCGAGGCCAAAGGCGAGCGGTCGCTCGAGGAAGTCTTCGCCAACGACCCCGATGGCCTGATCCGCACCCGCGACATCACCGGCGGCGCCATCTACGCCGTCAACGACGAACTGCCGGCGACCGAAGAAGCCGAAGGCACCGACATGACCGCAGCCGATCCGGCAGCGACCGATCCGGCCGCCGCTGACGCCGGCACCGAGATGGCCGCCACCGATGACGGCGGCATGGTGATCCAGGACAACTGGGAGAACATCGGTGCGATCGAGGACATCATCCTCAACGCCGATGGTTCCTTCGAAGGCATCGTGGCCGAAGTTGGTGGCTTCCTCGACATCGGCGACAAGCACGTCCATCTCTCGCTGACCGACGTGTCGCTGACGCCGATCGACGACGGCAAGTACGTCGTGGTGACCAACTACACCAAGGAACAGCTGATGGAGATGCCCGACATCGACGAATCGCCGGTGAATTAAGGCACCTCTGGCAGGTCTATCCCGAGGGTCGGAGCTTCGCGCTCCGGCCCTTTTTCGTTGTGCGATCAGGGTGTTGTGAGACGCGGCTCAGGGAATGTCGAAGCCGGGTTCGGCAAGGGTGAAGCCCTCGAAGCGGAAGCCGGGGCTCACGGTGCAACTCACCAGCGTCCAGTCGCCGGTGCTCCGTGCTGCCTGCCAGTGGCCCACGGGCACGATACGCTGGGGCCGGGCGCCGCTGGCGAGGTCGGGACCCAGCATCAGGTCCTCGCGCGGGCCCTCGTCCGTCGCGGCAAGCGACAGCACCAGTGGCGCGCCCGCGTGCCAGAGCCAGATCTCCGCCGCGTCGACCTTGTGCCAGTGGCTGCTCTCGCCGGCCTTGAGCAGGAAGTAGATGCAGGTGCCCGCCGGCCTCTCGCCCTCGGGCGCATCGGCCACCCAGGTCTGGCGGAAATGCCCGCCCTCGGGATGGGGCGAGAGTTCGAGCAGGGTGATGATCTCGTCGGCGGTCAGGGGCATGCGGGCTCCGTGCGATGCTCGGTGTCTTGGTTAACCAATTCCCCCGAGGCTCGGCCCGTGGGACCCGTCCCGAGAAAAGCGGCGGCGTGTGCCCGAGTGTGAGACAAAGCAGAGCGGGAGACCAGAAATGTCCGCAGACAGCGACGTCCGGCGCATCGCCGGCGAGATCGTCGCCCGTGAGGGCGGCTACGTGAACGACCCCGACGATCCCGGCGGGGCGACGAAATACGGGATTACCATCCACACCATGCGCCGGCTCGGGCTGGACCTCGACCGCGACGGCGACGTCGACGCGCAGGACGTGGCGCGGCTGAGCCAGGCGCAGGCGGTCGACATCTTCGTGCAGCATTACTTCGTGGCGCCGCGCATCGCCGAGCTGCCGGAGCCGCTGCAGGCGTCGGTGTTCGACATGTACGTGAACGCGGGCCACAACGCGGTGAAGATCCTGCAGCGGCTGCTGGTTCAGATGGGCGAGACGCTGGTGGTGGACGGCGCCATCGGTCCGCGCACCGTGGCCGCCGCTGCGCGCGCGCAGGCGCGGGCCCCGCATCACCTTGTCGACGCCTACGGCATCGCGCGCCGCAACTACTATTTCGCGCTGGCGGACAGCCGTCCGGCCAGCCGCAAGTACGCCCGCACCCGCGCCGGCGGCAAGGGCGGCTGGATCCGGCGCGCCGAGGAGTTCATCTCGCCGCGCTACCACCTTTCGGACGCGCAATTCCGCGCGCGGGTGGCGGCATGGGCATGATCGCGGGGCTGGTGGGCACGGCGCTGCGCGGCCTGTTCGGCGACGGGCGCAACGTGGTGGCCGAGACGGCCGAGGTGTTCCGCGCCAATGCCGAGGCCTCGGCCGGGCGGGCCCATGCGCTCGACAGCGCGGCGCTGGCGCAGCTCTCGGCCGAGTTCGCGCCGCGCCAGCGCGGCTGGTTCGACCGGCTGATGGACGGGGTGAACCGCCTGCCGCGCCCGCTCATGGTGCTGGGGCTGGTGTGGATGCTGGTCGAGACCGCCCGCAACCCCGAGGCCATGGCGCGGGTCTTCGGCGCCTGGGCGGTGCTGCCCGAAGCCGCCTGGGTGGTGTTCGGCATCGTGGTGACCTTCTATTTCGGCGGCCGCGCGCAGCTCAAGGACCAGGAATTCCGCCGCGGCCTCGCGCAGGCGGCTGTGGCGGCTGCGGCGGGGGCGGCAGCGTCAGGCTCCGGGGCTGAGGAGGACGCTGCAGAGGAGACCGGGGCCATTTCGGCTCTGTCCGAAGTCGCCGCGGAGGGCGCAACGCTCTCCGGGAGCGCGGCGGACGACAACCCCGCGCTGGCGGAGTGGCGCGCCTCCGGGCCCCGGGCCGTGTCCTAGGCCCGCCGTCCTGATTGAGGGCCTCCTTTGTGAGGTGTCCGGGGCGCCCCGAATGTGTGTTTCCGAGTGCTTACGGTTCGATCAAAGACGGGGGTCGCGGTCTGCGGCACCCGTTTCGCGTCACCACTTGCCGCCGGGGATTGCGACAAAGTGATACCCTTGGCCCCTCGATTTCCGTTGGCCGCTCAGGGGGGCTTTCGTATACACATCTGATCATGATTACCGAACTCGGACACTTCGCCCTGATCCTCGCGTTCCTCGTCGCCTGCGTGCAGGCGGTGGTGCCGATGGTGGGCGCGCAGAAACGCTGGCCCGGCTGGATGGCCGTGGCCGAGCCCGCCGCAACCGCCCAGTTCCTGCTGGTCCTGCTCAGTTTCGCGGCCCTGACCCATGCCTTCGTCACCTCGGACTTCTCGCTGAGGCTCGTGGTGATGAACAGCCATTCCGCCAAGCCGATGCTCTACAAGATCAGCGGCGTCTGGGGGAACCACGAGGGCTCGATGCTGCTCTGGGTGCTGATCCTGGCGCTCTTCGGCGCGATGGCGGCGTGGTTCGGGGGCAACCTGCCGCCAAGCCTGCGGGCCCGGGTTCTGGGCATCCAGGCCATGGTGGGCGTGGCCTTCTACGCCTTCATCCTCTTCACCTCGAACCCCTTCCTGCGCCTCGCGGTGCCGCCCTTCGACGGGCAGGACCTGAACCCGCTGCTGCAGGACCCGGGGCTCGCCTTCCATCCGCCGTTCCTCTACCTCGGCTACGTCGGGCTCAGCATCTGCTTCAGCTTCGCCGCCGCCGCCCTGATCGAGGGTCGGGTGGACGCCGCGTGGGGCCGCTGGGTGCGGCCGTGGACGCTGCTGAGCTGGGTGTTCCTGACCATCGGCATCGCGCTGGGATCGTGGTGGGCTTACTACGAGCTTGGCTGGGGCGGCTTCTGGTTCTGGGACCCGGTCGAGAACGCCTCGTTCATGCCGTGGCTGCTGGCGGCGGCGCTGCTGCACTCGGCCATCGTGGTCGAGAAGCGCGAGGCGCTGAAGAGCTGGACCATCCTGCTCGCCATCCTCGCCTTCAGCTTCTCGCTCATCGGCACCTTCATCGTGCGCTCGGGCGTGCTGACCTCGGTCCACGCCTTCGCCACCGACCCCGAGCGCGGGGTCTTCATCCTCGCCATCCTGGTGATCTTCACCGGCGGCTCGCTGACGCTCTACGCGGCGCGGGCAGGGGTGATGCAGGCCAAGGGCGTGTTCGGCGTGGTCAGCCGCGAGTCGGCGCTGGTCGCCAACAACATCCTGCTCGCCGTCGCCTGCTTCGTGGTCTTCGTGGGCACGCTCTGGCCGCTGGTGGCGGAGATGCTGTTCCAGCGCAAGCTCTCGGTCGGGGCACCGTTCTTCAACATGGCCTTCACGCCCTTCATGGTGCTGCTCGGCCTGCTGCTGCCCATAGGCTCGATGCTGAGCTGGAAGCGCGGCAAGCTCGGGCGGATCTTCCGCCAGCTCGTGCCGGCGATGCTGCTGGCGCTGGCCGTGGCGGGGCTGTTCTGGACGATCCAGACCGGGCGCAGCCTGATGGGGCCGATCGGCCTCGCGCTCGGCACCTGGCTGGTGGCGGGCTCGGTCACCGACATCCTGAGCCGCATCGGCCAGAGCCGGGACTACCGCCGCCTGCTCCGCCTGCCGCGCGCCGACTGGGGCAAGGCCGTGGCCCATGCCGGGCTCGGCGTCTGCATGGCGGGGGTCGCCGGCCTGATGGCCTGGCAGCAGGAAGACATCCGCGTCGCCCAGCTGGGCGAGCCCTTCACCGTCGGCGCCTACGAGATCGAGCTTCAGGACGTGCAGCGCGTGCAGGGACCGAACTACTTCTCGACCATGGGCGAGGTCGCCGTGCGCGAGGACGGCCGCGAGATCGCGCATCTCTATCCCGAGAAGCGCGACTACCCGGTCGCCAAGATGCCCACCACCGAGGCCGCCATCGACTACCGCTTCCTGCGCGACGTCTACGTGGTGATCGGGGACCAGCAGACCGCCGGCGGCTGGACCATGCGCGTCTACATCAAGCCGCTCGCCAACTGGATCTGGGGCGGCGCCATCCTGATGGCGCTCGGCGGGCTTCTGAGCCTCTCGGACCGCCGCTTCCGCGTCGCCGCCGGTGCCCGCAAGACGGTCCCGGCCAAGGGAGTGCCGGCGGAATGACGGGGCTCGGGATGCTGCGCAAACTCGCGATGCTGCTCGCACTGGTGCTGGCGATGGGCACGGTGCTGCCGGGGCCGGTGCTCGCGGTGCAGCCCGACGAGATGCTCGACGATCCGGCGCTCGAGGCACGCGCCCGCGAGCTTTCCAAGGGGCTGCGCTGCCTCGTCTGCCAGAACGAGAACATCGACGACTCCAACGCCTCGCTGGCCCGCGACCTGCGGCTCATGGTGCGCGAACGGCTGGTGGCTGGCGACAGCGACGAGGAGGTCGTGGCCTTCCTCGTCGACCGCTACGGCGAGTTCGTGCTGCTGCAGCCCACCACCGGCGGCTGGAACTGGCTGCTCTGGGCGGCGGGCCCGCTGCTCTTCGTGCTGGCGGTGGTGACGGGCGGGATCTACATCCGCAACCGCTCGCGCGCGGCACCGGCCACCGAGGCCGGGCTGACGCCCGAGGAAAAAGCGCGGCTCGAGGAAATCCTCAAGGGCTGAAGCCGCGGGGGCCGACCCCGGGAACGGTCAGGCCCCGATCTGCCGCGAGACGTACCATTGCGTGCCGCAGGGGGAGCGGAACCCGCCACGGCGGTCGCCGTCACGCTCGTCGCGCATCGGCTGAAGCTCTTCCGCGCCCGCCTCGAGCGCGCGGGAGAAGGCCGCGTCCGGGTCGTCGAGATAGAGGTGCAGCATGGTGGGGTTGCCCTCCTCGACACCGCCCATCATCAGCACCGTGTCTCCGATCCGGCATTCGGCATGCATGATCCGCTCGCCGTCCTGCATCACGCGCAGGCGCTCGGCGCCGAACACCGTCTCGCAAAAGCGCAGCACGGCCTCGGGGTCGGTCACCAGCAGGTAGGCGGCAAGGTCGGTGTATCCGTCGGGTTTGTAGCTCATGACCCGCAGTCTGCGCGATTCCCGGCCTCGTACAAAGCGCGCAGAACCGGGCAGGCGGCTTCCCGCCACGCTCCGCAAGCGCCCCGACAAGCCCCCGTTCCAGGTGCAGAAACGCCGCGGTCGTGACGCCGCGTTTGCCTTTGCCAATCCTCGCCGCCGCATGTTTGATGGCGCCGAACGGGAGAGGCAGGAGGCAAGCCCCAATGATCTACGATACCATCCGTTACGAGACCGCCGAGGGCGTGGCGGTCATCACCCTGTCGCGCCCCGACGTGATGAACGCTCTCAACACCCAGATGCGGGCCGAGATCACCCACGCGGTGCAGCAGGCCGGCACCGAGGCGCGCGTTGTGGTGCTCACCGGCGACGGCCGGGCCTTCTGCTCGGGCCAGGACCTCGGCGACCGCGAAACCGCCGCCAACATCGACCTCGAGCGGGTGCTGCGCGACGAGTACGAGCCGATGCTCAACGCCATCGTCGATTGCCCGGTGCCGACCATCGCGGCGGTGAACGGCGCGGCGGCGGGCGCGGGCGCCAACCTCGCGCTGGTGCATGACGTGGTGATCGCGACCGAGAGCGCCTTCTTCATGCAGGCCTTCACCCGCATCGGTCTCATTCCCGACGCCGGCGGCACCTGGGCGCTGCCGCGGCAGGCAGGGCTTGCCAAGGCCATGGGCGCGGCGCTCTTCGCCGACCGCATCTCGGCGCGGCAGGCGGATGCCATGGGCATGATCTGGGAAGCGGTCCCGGACGCCGAGTTCGCCGCCGTCTGGAGGGCCCGGGCCGAGTACCTCGCCAAGGGCCCGACCGAGGCCTACGGCCGGATCAAGACCGCCATCCGCGGCGCCTTCCAGAACGATCTCGCCAGCCAGCTCGCGCTCGAATCCCGGCTGCAGGGCGAATGCGGCAAGACCCGCGACTTCAAGGAGGGCGTCGTGGCCTTCCTCGAGAAGCGCCCGCCGCATTTCGAAGGGCGCTGAGGCCGCCGGGGCGCGCCGCGGCCAGCCCTTCCTCCGGCCCCAAATATCCCCGCCGGAGGCATCCGCCCCCCGCCACGGGCGCAATGCCACCGGTCCGCAAGACCCCAAATCGAAAGCACCCGAACGAAAAAGGGCCGCCCAACCGGGCGGCCCTTTCCAAGTCCGTCGAGACCGCGGTTCAGCGGTTCTCGATGTCCACGTAGTCGCGCGCGGTGCTGCCGAGGTAGAGCTGGCGCGGGCGACCGATCTTGTGCTGCGGATCCGCCAGCTGTTCCTTCCACTGCGACACCCAGCCCACGGTCCGCGACAGCGCGAAGATCGGGGTGAACATCGAGGTCGGGAAGCCCATCGCCTCGAGGATGATGCCCGAGTAGAAGTCGACGTTCGGGAACAGCTTCTTCTCGGAGAAGTAGTCGTCCTCCAGCGCCTGCTTCTCGAGCTCCTTCGCGGTGGCGAGGATCGGGTTGTTCTCGACGCCGAGCAGGTCGAGCACCTCGTCCGCGGACTGCTTCATCACCGTCGCGCGCGGGTCGAAGTTCTTGTAGACGCGGTGGCCGAAGCCCATCAGGCGGAACGGATCGTTCTTGTCCTTGGCGCGGGCGATGTATTCGGGGATGCGGTCGGGCGAGCCGATTTCCTTGAGCATCTCGAGGCAGGCCTGGTTGGCGCCGCCGTGTGCCGGGCCCCAGAGGCAGGCGATGCCGGCCGCGATGCAGGCAAACGGGTTCGCGCCCGAGGACGACGCCAGACGCACGGTCGAGGTCGAGGCGTTCTGCTCGTGGTCGGCGTGCAGGGTGAAGATCCGGTCCATCGCGCGGCTCAGGATCGGGTTCACGTGGTAGGGCTCGGCGGGAACGCTGAAGCACATGTGCAGGAAGTTCGCCGCGTAGCTCAGGTCGTTGCGCGGATACACGAAGGGCTGGCCGATCGAGTACTTGTAGGCCCAGGCCGCGATGGTCGGCATCTTGGCGATCAGGCGGTGCGAGGCGATCTCGCGCTGGCGCGGGTCGGCGATATCGGTCGAGTCGTGGTAGAACGCCGACATGGCGCCGACCACGCCCACCATGGTCGCCATCGGATGCGCGTCACGACGGAAGCCACGGAAGAAATACTGCATCTGTTCGTGCAGCATGGTGTGGCGGGTGATGGTGTTCTCGAACTTCTCGAGTTCCTTCGCGGTCGGCAGTTCGCCGTAGAGCAGCAGATAGCAGACTTCGAGGTAGTGCGACTTTCCGGCCAGCTGGTCGATCGGGTAGCCGCGGTGCAGCAGCTCGCCCTTGTCACCGTCGATGAAGGTGATGGTGCTGTCGCAGCTCGCGGTCGAGGTGAAGCCCGGATCGTAGGTGAAGACACCTGCCTGCGCGTAAAGCTTGCGGATGTCGAGCACGTCCGGCCCGGCGGTGGGCGAGTAGATCGGCAGATCGAAGCTCTGATCGTCGATCGTCAGCTTCGCGGTTTTGGTCGGTGTTTCAGCCATGCTTCTGCGTTCCTCATCAAAAGGCCTGGGCGCAGGGTGCGCCGCGGCAGTCTTTTCCTTCACATGACCTTACGGGACGATAAGGGCTACGATCCCGGAGGGGGCGTCACCCGTTCTCCGTCCCTGAGGCCGCTGCCTGCCCGATGCGAAGGAGGCTTTCCTCCTTGCCGAGCACCAGCATCATGTCGAATACGCTCGGAGTGACCGAACGGCCTGCAAGCGCCGCACGCATGGGGCCGGCCAGCTTGCCGAATTTGGTCCCCTGTGCCTCTGCAAAAGCGGCCATCACCCCCTCGAGCTCTTCCCGCGACCAGCTAGCACTTTGCAGGTGCGGCGTCAACGCAACCAGTATACCACGGGATACTGGGTCAAGCGCGGCGGCCGCCTTCTCGTCCATCTCAAGCGGGGCGGACGCAAGGACAAAGTGAGCTTTTTCAAGAAGTTCCGGGAAGGTCTTGGCGCGGTCTTTCAGGCAGTACATGGCGCGCGCCATGCCGGAGCGCTGCGTTTCCGTAAGGTCAGCGAGACCGGCCGCCTCGAGATATGCCTCGATCTCTTGCAGCAGTGCAGCATCGTCGGCCACGGCGATATGCTGGCCGCACAGATTCTCGAGCTTCTTGAAATCGAAGCGGGCCGGGGACTTGCCGATTCCGCCCAGATCGAACCACTCGGTGGCCTGCGCATCGGTGAAGAATTCGTCGTCGCCGTGGCTCCAGCCGAGCCGGGCGAGGTAGTTGCGCATGCCCGCCGCCGGGTAGCCCATCTTCTGGTATTCGTCGACGCCGAGCGCGCCGTGGCGCTTCGACAGCTTCTTGCCGTCGGGGCCGTGGATCAGCGGGATGTGGGCCCAGACCGGGACGTCCCAGCCCATGGCCGTGTAGATGCCCATCTGCCGCGCCGCGTTGTTCAGGTGATCGTCCCCCCGGATCACATGGGTGACGCCCATGTCGTGGTCGTCGACGACCACCGCCAGCATGTAGACAGGGGTGCCATCGGACCGTAACAGGATCATATCGTCGAGCTGGTCGTTGCGGATCACCACGCGGCCCTGCACCTCGTCCTCGATCACCGTCTCGCCCTCGGTCGGGGTCTTGAGGCGGATCACGTAGGGCGCGTCGGGGAAGGTCGCCGGGTCGGCATCCCGCCAGGGGCTCTGGAACAGGGTCGAGCGACCCTCTTCCTTCGCCTTTTCCCGAAATGCGGAAATCTCGTCCTGGGTCGAGAAGCACTTGTAGGCCGCGCCCTTGTCGAGCAGCGACAGCGCCACCTCGGCGTGGCGGTCGGCACGGTCGAACTGGCTCACCACCTCGCCGTCATGGTCAAGCCCGAGCCAGTCGAGTCCCTTGAGGATCGCGTCGGTCGCCTCGGGGGTCGAGCGGGCGCGGTCGGTGTCCTCGATGCGCAGCAGGAACTGGCCGCCGCGGCCCCGGGCATAGAGCCAGTTGAACAGCGCCGTCCGTGCGCCGCCGATGTGCAGGAAGCCCGTGGGCGAAGGGGCGAAGCGGGTGACGACGGGCGAGGCGGACATGGCGTTCATTAACCTTTCGGTAACCAGAATTGGCGTAGCGTTCGTGGCGTTCCTTAACCAGCGGACGGGGCAGGAGCAAGTATGCGGCAGGTCGCTGTGCGACTCGAGACGGCACTGACCGAGCAGAGAGGTCACCTGTTTCCATGGGTTCCCGTGGCACTCGCCACGGGGATCGGGTCGTATTTCGGCTTGCGGGAAGAACCGCCGGTTTATGCGTTGGGTATGTGCTGCGTTCTTGGCGTGGCGGTGCTTTTCCTGTCGCGATGGCTCCGGGTGGGGCGCGCACCCCTGGCCATCGCGGCAGGCCTCCTCCTTTGCGGCGTCGCGCTTGCGGGCGCACGGGCGCACATGGTCGCCGCGCCGCAGCTCGGTTTCCGCTACTACGGCCCGATCGAGGGCCGCGTGGTCGAGATCGACCGCTCCGCCTCGGACGCGCTGCGGCTGACGCTCGACCGGGTGGTGCTGCGCCGGATGGCGCCGCAGGACACGCCCGAGCGGGTCCGTGTGGCGCTGCATGGCACCCAGGGCTTCCTGACGCCCGCGCCGGGCCAGACCGTCATCCTCACCGGACATCTCGCGCCCCCCGGCGGCGCGGCTGAGCCCGGTGGCTTCGACTTCCGGCGCAACGCGTGGTTCCTGCGCCTCGGCGCCGTGGGCTACACCCGCACGCCGGTGCTGCTGCTCGAGCCTCCCGAGGTCAGCCAGCACGTGCTGCGTGCCCGGATGTGGCTTTCGGCCCGGGTGCAGGCGGTGCTACCGGGCGAATCCGGCGCCTTCGCCGCCGCCATCATGACCGGCGACCGCTCGGGCATGGGGCAGGAGACGCTTGACGCCCTGCGCCACAGCAATCTCGCGCATTTGCTGGCGATCTCGGGCCTGCACATGGGCCTTCTGGCGGGCTTCGTCTTCGGCGCCACCCGGCTGCTGTTGCTGGCCCATCCGCGCAGCCGCCACTACTGGCCCGGCAAGAAGATCGCCGCCAGTGTAGCGCTTGCGGCCTCGGCGGGCTACCTCGCGCTCTCCGGCGGCAATGTCGCCACCGAGCGCGCCTTCATCATGGTTGCCGTCATGCTCGTCGCCGTGATCTGCGACCGCCGCGCGCTCTCCCTGCGCGCCGTGGCGCTGGCGGCGCTGGTGGTGCTGGTCCTGCGCCCCGAGGCCCTTCTGGGGCCGGGCTTCCAGATGTCCTTCGCCGCCACCGTGGCGCTGGTCACCGTCTTCGGCTGGCTGCGCGAGCGCGGCGCCGAGCGCAGAGCCCCGCGCTGGGTGCGCCCGGTGATCTCGGTCGTGGTCTCCTCGGCCACCGCATCGCTGGCGACCGCGCCGGTGGCCATGGCGCATTTCAACCTGATCTCGCACTACGGGCTGGTGGCGAACCTCGTCTCGGTGCCGATCATGGGCATGGTCGTGGTGCCGATGGCGGTGGTCGCGGCGCTGCTGCTGCCGTTCGGGCTCGATTGGCTGGCGCTGTGGCTGATGAAACCGGCGCTCGACTGGATCCTCTTCGTGGCGCGCACCGTCTCGGGCTGGGAGGGCTCGCTCGGCCACGTTCTGGCGCCGGGGCCGATGGTGCTGCCGCTGCTGGCAATTGGAGGCCTGCTGCTCTGCCTTTGGCAGGGCCGCTTCCGCTTCGCGGGGTTGGCGCCTGTGGCATTGGCGGCGGCGCTCTGGAGCGCCTCGGCGCGCCCCGACGTGCTGATTGCCGATACCGGCGCGCTGGTGGGCGCGATGACCGAGAACGGCCGGGCGCTTTCGCGCGAGCGTGGCGCGGGGTTCCTGGCCGGGATCTGGCTGGAGAACGACGGTCAGGCGGGCGGGCAGGAAGAGGCGGCGGCACTCTGGCCTGCGGGCGTCAAGGAGCGCACCGCGCGGATCACGCTGGCGGGGCTCCGGGTCACGCATCTGCAGGGCTCACAGGCGGCGCAGGCTTTCGGGGGCTGTGACGGCGGCGAACTGGTGGTCTCGAGCGTCGATCTGCCCGAGATCCCAGGTTGCGACATCTACGACCCCGAGCGCCTGCGCGACACCGGGGCCGTGGCGGTCTGGCTGACGTCGGAGGGACCGCGTATCATCACCGCCGCCGGCCACAGGCTGTGGCACGGGGCGGGATCAGGGGATCAGTAGGTCCGGATCAGGCCGACGAGACGGCCCTGCACCTTGACCGAGCCCACCGGCAGCACGCGCGGCTCGTAGGCCGGGTTTGCTGCTTCGAGAACGATGGCGTCGCCCTTGCGCCGGAAGCGCTTGAGCGTGGCCTCGTAGCCCTCGATCTGGGCCACGACGATGTCGCCGTTCTCGGCGCTCGAGGTTTCGCGGATGATCACGACGTCGCCATCGTTGATTCCGGCCTCGATCATGGAATCACCACGCACTTCAAGGGCATAGTGCCGGGCGTTCGCGGCCAGCATGCCCGTCGGCACGGCGATGCCCGGAGGGTTGTCGGCGATCGACTGGATCGGCTCACCGGCGGCGATGCGGCCCAGCACCTGCAGCTCCATCGCCTCGATGGTCGCGACCGGACGGGCGGCGGCGGGCCGGCTGTCGGGGATGTCGCCGTCGATCACCTTGGGCGCGAAGCCCGCAGGACGTCCGCCGAGGCTCTCGGGCAGCTTGACGATCTCGATGGCGCGGGCGCGATGGGCGAGACGGCGGATGAAGCCCCGTTCCTCGAGCGCGGTGATCAACCGGTGGATCCCGGATTTCGACCGCAGATCAAGGGCTTCCTTCATCTCGTCAAAGCTGGGCGGCACGCCGTCCCGCTGCATCCGCTTGTTGATGAAATCCAGCAGGTCGAGCTGTTTCTTGGTCAGCATGGCGCGTTCCCCGGTCGCTTGTCTTCCCTTTGTTCTACGCATGTTCACTATTTGTGTCAACACGTTCGCGGGAAAGACAAAACGGGCGGGCGCCTCGATGGGGCCTCAGAAGGGCACGTACTCCACCGTCTCACCGGCCTCGCGGGCCGGGTCGCGCGGCGGGCGGACGATCAGCCCGCCGGCCTCGCCGAGGATGCTCAGGAGCGAGCTGTCCTGACGCTCGAAGGCGCGGACCCCCTCGGGCGTGACGCGGGCCCGCATGTAGTGCTCGCGCGGGCCGTTGGGGCCCAGCGGCGCGGCCAGGACCGCGCTCTTGCGCTCTGCCGGCGCGGCGCCGAGCCCGAGCATGACGCGGATCACAGGAGCGATGAAAATATGCCCGCAAACCATTGCAGAAACGGGGTTTCCCGGCAGACCGATCATCATCGCACCGCCCAGCCGGCCGGACATCAGCGGCTTGCCCGGGCGCATCGCGACCTTGTGGAAGGAGCGCTCGAGCCCCATCGCCTCGGCCACCTGCGCGACGAGATCGTGATCGCCGACCGAGGCGCCGCCGATGGTCACCACGAGGTCGGCGTCGTCCACGAGGCCGAACACCGTCCGCAGTGACGCCTCGCTGTCGCCGGCGATGGGCAGCAGCCGCGGCTCGGCGCCGATCTGGCGCAGCAGCGCGTGCAGGCCGAAGGTGTTCGAGGCGATGATCTGGTCGGGGCCGGGCTCTTCGCCCGGCATCACCAGCTCGTCCCCGGTCGAGATCAGCGCGACCTTGGGTCGGCGGGTCACCGGCACGCAGGCAATGTTCATCGAGGCCAGAAGCGCGATGTCCTGCGGCGTCAGCACGCGCGGCGCTCTCACCGTGTCGCCCTTGCGGAAATCGTTGCCATAGGCGCGGATGTTGTCGCCGGGGCCCAGCCGGTCGGTGATCGTGATGCGGTCGCCGTCGCGGTCCACATCCTCCTGGATCACAACGATATTTGCGCCTTCAGGGACGGGGGCGCCGGTGAAGATCCGCACCGCCTCGCCGGCACTGATGCTGCCCTTGTAGCGCGACCCGGCAGCGGATTCGCCGACGACCGTGAAGCTCAGGCCCGGCGCGGCCTCGGCGACCGCGTAGCCGTCCATGGCCGAGGCGGCGAAGGGCGGCTGGTCACGGCGCGCCTCGACGCTGCGCGAGAGCACGCGGCCCGCAGCCTCGATCAGCGGCACGTCTTCGGTCGGGAGAGGTTGCGCAAGCGCGAAGAGCCGGTCGAGAGCTTCGGAAACAGAGATCATTTCGCCTCGTAACGTCCGGATTTTCCGCCGTCTTTCAGGATGACGCGGATGCCGCCGATCTCCATGGCCTTGTCCACGGCTTTGGCCATGTCATAAACCGTGAGCGCGGCGGTCGAGACCGCGGTCAGCGCCTCCATCTCGACGCCGGTCTGGCCGGTGGTCTTGACGGTGGCCTCGATGCGCAGGCCCGGAAGGTCTGGGTCGGGGATCAGCTCGACCGCGACCTTGGTCACCGGAAGCGGGTGGCAGAGCGGGATCAGCTCGGGCGTCTTCTTGGCTCCCATGATCCCCGCGAGCCGTGCGATGCCGATGACATCGCCCTTCCTCGCGCGACCTTCCGTAATGATTTCAAACGTCTCCGGCGCCATCTTCACCCAACCTTCGGCGGTGGCGATGCGCGCGGTCACGGCCTTGTCGGAGACATCGACCATATGCGCGTCGCCCTTGGCGTCGAAATGGCTGAGGCCGCTCATGCCGCGACGGGGTCCTTGAGCAGCATCCGCGTCGCAAGCTCGACATCGTCCTGCCGCATCAGGCTCTCGCCGATGAGGAAGGCGCGGGCGCCATGGGCGGCCATGTCGGCCAGATCGGCTGGCGTGTTGAGCCCGCTCTCGGAAATCAGGAGCCGGTCGCCCGAGACACCCTTCGAGAGGGTGCGCGTGGTGTCGAGCGTGGTCTCGAAGGTCTTGAGATTGCGGTTGTTCACGCCGATCAGCGGGGACTTCAGCGCCAGCGCGCGCTCGAGTTCCGGGGCGTCGTGCACCTCGATCAGCGCGTCCATGCCCCAGCTCAGGGCGGCGTCCTCGAGCTCGGCGGCCTGCGCGTCCGAGACGCTGGCCATGATGATCAGGATGCAGTCGGCGCCCAGCGCGCGGGCCTCGGCGACCTGGTAGGTGTCGTACATGAAATCCTTGCGCAGCGCCGGCAGCGCGGTGGCGCTGCGGGCCTCGGTGAGGAAGGATTTCGCGCCCTGGAAGGAGGGCGTGTCGGTCAGCACGGACAGGCAGGTCGCCCCGCCGCGCTCATAGGCGGCGGCCAGCGTCGCGGGATGAAAATCCTCGCGGATCAGACCCTTGGAGGGCGAGGCCTTCTTGACCTCGGCAATCAGCCCGTAACCCGTGGTGGCAGCCTTGCGCAGCGCGGCGCCAAAGGGCCGGACGGGCGAGGCCGCGCGGGCCTCGGCCTCGACGTCGGCCAGCGGTTTCGCGGCCTTGTCGGCGGCGACCTCTTCCAGCTTGTAGGCCTTGATCTTGTCGAGGATCGTCTGGGTCATGGGGCCTCCGGCGTCGTCCAGTTGATGGGCGTGTCGCCCCTTGCAATAAGCCACTCGTTGACGCGGGAAAAGGGGCGCGACCCGAAAAAGCCGCGGCGCGCCGAGAGCGGCGAGGGATGGGCCGAGCGCAGGATCAGGTGATCGGCGCCGCGGATATGCGGGGCGAAGCCCTGCGCGTGGTTCCCCCAGAGGATGAAGGCGCGCGGTGTTTCCGACAGCGCCTCAAGCACTTGCGCGGTGAGCTTCGACCAGCCGAGCTTGGCATGGGCGCCGGCCGAGCCCGCGGGCACGGTCAGCGCGGTGTTCAGCAGCAGCACGCCCTGGGCGGCCCAGAAGCGCAGGTCTCCGTTCGGCGGACAGGCCCCGAACTCTTCCTGCAGCTCCTTGTAGATGTTGTTGAGCGAGCGCGGCAGCGGCCGCACGTCGGGCTCGACCGAGAAGGCCAGCCCATGCGCGTGGCCGGGCGTCGGGTAGGGATCCTGCCCGAGGATCACCGCGCGGACACTCTTTGGCGGGCAGGCCTCAAGCGCGGCGAAAACCTGCGGCGCGGGCGGCAGGATCTGGCGCGCATCGCCCGCGAGCGCGGCGTCGATGCGCGGCAGGTCCTCGGTGAAAAAGGGCAGGTGGGCCCAGTCGGCAGGCGGGGTCATGCCGCCAGTTTCGAGGCCTCGGCCAGCGCCTGCACCTTGGCAAGCGCCGCACCGCTGTCGATGCTCTGGACGGCCATGGCGACGCCCTCGCGCAGGTCCGCAGCCTTGCCCGCCACCACCAGCGCGGCGGACGAATTCAGCAGGACCGCATCGCGGTAGGCTGTCCTGGTTCCGCCAAGCAGCTCGCGGAAGGCCTTGGCGTTCTCGGCGGGCGTGCCGCCGACGATCTCTTCGAAGGGGTGCTCGGGCAGGCCCGCGTCCTCGGGGTGCAGTTCGACCTCGCGCACGCTGCCGTCCTCCTCGAGCGCCGCGACCCAGCTCACGCCCGAGATCGCCAGCTCGTCGGTGCCGTCCGAGCCGTGCACCAGCCAGGCCCGTGTCGAGCCCAGTTGGCCCAGCGTCTCGGCCATCGGGCGGATCAGGTCGCGCGAGAAGGCGCCGGTCAGCTGGCGCTTCACCCCCGCCGGGTTGGTCAGCGGCCCCAGGATGTTGAAGATCGTGCGGGTTCCGAGCTCCATCCGCACCGGCATCACGTGCTTCATCGCCGGGTGGTGCATCGGTGCCATCATGAAGCAGATGCCGACCTTCTCGAGGATCGGCGCGATCGAGGTGGCGGGCAGCATGACCTCGACGCCCATCTGGCTCAGCGCGTCCGCAGAGCCGGACTTCGACGAGAGGTTGCGGTTGCCGTGCTTGGCGACGGTGACGCCGGCACCGGCCACCACGAAGGCGGTGGCGGTCGAGATGTTCAGCGTGCCCTTGCCATCGCCGCCGGTGCCGACGATGTCGATGGCGCCATCGGGCGCGGTCACGGCGTTGCACTTGGCGCGCATCACGCCCGCGGCGGCGGCGTATTCGTCCACGGTCTCGCCCCGGGTGCGAAGCGCCATCAACAGACCCCCCATCTGCGCGGGCGTGGCTTCCCCCTCGAACAGCACCTCGAAGGCGGCCTCCGCCTCGTCTCGGGTCAGCGGACGGGTGGCGGCGGTGCCGATCAACGGCTTAAGGCGGTCGCTCATGCAGGGACTTTCATGGTCTTCAGGAAGTTCTCGATCAGGGCGTGCCCATGCTCCGAGGCGATGCTCTCAGGGTGGAACTGCACGCCGTGAATGGGCAGCTCGCGGTGACGCAGGCCCATGATGGTGCCGTCCTCGAGCCACGCGTTGGGCACGAGGCAATCGGGCAGGCTCTCGCGTTCGACCACGAGCGAGTGGTAGCGCGTGGCCTCGAAGGGCGAGGGCAGGCCGGCGAACACGCCGGTGTCGTCGTGATGCATGGTGCCCATCTTGCCGTGCACGATCTCGGAATGCTGCACGACCTTGCCGCCGAAGGTCTGGCCGATGGTCTGGTGACCGAGGCAGACACCGAAGAGCGGCGTGCGGGTCTCGGCGGCGGCGGCGGTCAGCGCGAGGCAGATGCCCGCCTGGTCCGGATCGCAGGGGCCGGGGCTCAGCAGGATGCCGGCGGGCTTCATCGCCATCGCCTCCTGCACGTTGAGCGCGTCGTTGCGCCAGACCTGTGCCTCGACACCCAGCTCGCCCACGTAATGAACGAGGTTGTAAGTAAAGCTGTCGTAGTTGTCGATGAGCAGAAGCATGGTCAATCTCGGGCTGGAAGGCGGCCTTGTGTCCGGGCTATACATGCGCCCGGAGGCGGTGCAGCGTCAAGGGGATGCGCCGGATCAAAGGTCCGGGACGGGACCGGGGGCAGAGAAGGGTAGACGGTAATGGCGAAAGGCTTTGTCGCAGGCGTACTCATCGGGACGGTGGTTTCGGTCGCGGGTGCGGGGGCTCTGTCCATCGCCATGGGCCCGCCCGAACGCGCGATGCCGGACGCCGAGCCCGAGGTCGCGGCGGTGCCCGGGGCCGAAGGCGCCGAGCCGGTCGCGGGGGCTATTTCGGAGAGTCCCGAAATAGGCGAGACCGTTGCCGAGGGTGGTGCATCTACCGAGAATGTGGAAGCGGTTTCCGAGCCCGTTACCGACGCCGACAGTGCCGAAGCGCCCGCGATGGATGAGGCGATGGCTGAGCCGCTCGCCGAGGCAGAGACCGTGGCAGATGATACCGTATCCCCGGTTGCGGAGGCGGAGCCCGGGACAGAGACCGAAGAGACCGCTGCTGCCGAGGCTGTTTCTGGGGCTGACGCCATTACCATCGAACCCACGCTCGACGACACGCCGCCCGAGACCGTGACCGAGCTGGACGCCCCCGTGGCCCCCGATGCGCCCGACACCGCGCCCGAGCCCGTCGTCGCGACAGCAGACACGCCCCAGCGCGGCGAGGCGACCTCGCCGGTGCCAGAGGTGCCCGAGGCCGAAGCCTCGCCCGAGCTTGCCACCGACACCGCCGAGCCGCCGATGCCCGCGCCCTACGAGATTGCGCCCTCCGAGCCCGAGCCGGAGCCGGCAGCGGTCCCCGAGGTGGTCGTCCTGCCGCAGACCGAGGGCGAGACCCGCCCGGCCATTGGCACGCCCGCCGGGTCGCTGATCGGCCGCGACGGCACCGGCCCCAGCGACCGTCTGCCCAGCATCGGCGAGGACACCGCAGCCCCGGCGGGTAGCGCGGGCGGGCTGCGGCCGCTCGATGTGTTCTCGGCGCCCTCGAACCTGACGCCGGGCGAGCCGCACATGTCCATCGTGCTGATCGACGACGGCAGCGGGCCGCTTGGCCCCGAGACTGTCGGAGAGTTTCCCTTCCCGGTGAGCTTTGCCCTCTCGCCCTCGCACCCCGACGCCATCGGCGCCGCGCGGGCCTACCGCGAGGAGGGCTTCGAGGTGCTGACGATGGCCAGCGCCCCCGAAGGCGCGCAGGCCTCGGACGTAGAGATCTCGCTCGAAGGCGCGCTCGGTGCAGTTCCCGAGGCCATCGGCGTGCTCGAGGCGCCGGGCGACGGCTTGCAGGCCACGCGCGAGATCTCGGACCAGGCGGCGCGCTTCCTGCACGCCTCCGGGCACGGGCTGGTGATGCTGCCGAAGGGGCTCAACACCGGGCAGGCGCTGGCGCTGCGCGAGGGCGTGCCCTCGGCCACGGTGTTCCGCGATTTCGACGGTGAGGGACAGGATCCGCGCGTGATGCGCCGCTTTCTCGACCAGGCCGCGTTCAAGGCGCGGCAGGAAGGCCCGGTGGTGATGCTGGGTCGCCTGCGCGCCGACACGGTCTCGGCGCTGCTGCTCTGGGGACTTCAGGACCGTGCGAGCAGCGTGGAACTGGTGCCGGTATCGGCGATCCTTCGGGAGAGCGTGGAGTAAGGCCGGACGGCCACCAAGATGGCCCTGCCGAAAGGCGGCAGGGTCGGCGGATCATCGCGAGCGGGTCAGGCGTGCGTGTCGTCCGGAGACACGGGGGAAACCGCCCAGCGTACGGCCAGCGCGATCGCTGCCAGCAGCGGGATCACGGTGCCTGCGCCCCAGGACAGGAACGCCCAGACAGTCAGACCCGACAGCGCAAGAACCGCGATGATCAGGGTCACGAGATGTGTCACCGGCATGATCGACTCCTTTGCCCATTCAAGATAGGGGCTTGGTCCCTCGGAATAAAGGCCAATCCCTTCACAGAGATGAATTCCGGCCGTTTTCACCGAATTTTCATATTCCGAGCTTCCGATTTGGTGGGCAATTTTCCGCCGCGTCCGGCCGCGACCGCGGGGAGGGCGATGACCGTCGGGGCAGGGCGCCCCACGGCCCCGATTGCCAGTGTTCCGCATATGTTCTAACCTCTGACCATGACCCAGTCGCCCCGATATCTCACCCCCGACCGCCGCCCCGGACGGGGCGCCGCCAGCCGCGAGACCGGGAGGTTCGAGCGTCTGGCCTATGAGGATGCGGACGACGGCTGGGACCGTGACGAGGAACTGCCGCCGCTGCGCACCGAGGTCAGCGAGGAGCGTCCGCGCAGCCTCATCGCCTACAATGCCTCGCCGGACATTCCCTTCGACCGCTCGATCAACCCTTATCGCGGCTGCGAGCACGGTTGCATCTACTGTTTCGCGCGGCCGTCGCATGCCTATCTCGGCCTGTCGCCGGGGCTCGACTTCGAGACCCGGCTCATTGCCCGCCCCGACGCGCCCGAGGTGCTGGCGCGCGAGCTCAGGGCGCGGCGCTACCGGCCGCAGACCATCGCCATCGGCACCAACACCGATCCCTACCAGCCCATCGAGCGCGACCGGGGCATCATGCGCGCCTGCCTTGAGGTGCTGCGCGAGTTCAAGCACCCGGTCGCCATCGTCACCAAGGGCACGCTGATCGAGCGCGACATCGACATCCTGTCGGAGATGGCGTCCCAAGGTCTGGCGCGGGTCGGGATCTCGGTCACCACGCTCGACGCCGATCTCGCCCGCCGGATGGAGCCCCGGGTGCCGCAGCCGAAGCGACGCCTCGCCACCATCCGGAAGCTGAGCGAGGCGGGGATCGAGGCGCGGATCATGGTCTCGCCCGTGGTGCCCGCGCTCACCGACCACGAGATGGAGCACATCCTCGAGGCGGGGGCCGAGGCCGGGGCGGTTGCGGCAAGCTGGATCATGCTGCGGCTGCCGCTCGAGGTCTCGCCGCTGTGGCAATCCTGGCTGGCCGAGCACTACCCCGACCGCGCGGCCCGCATCATGGCGCGGCTGCGCGAGATGCACGGCGGGCAAGAATACAGCGCCAAGTGGCACCACCGGATGCGGGGCGAGGGCCACTATGCCGAGATCATCGCGCAACGCTTCCGCAAGGCGGCGCGGCGGCTGGGGCTCGACCGCAAGCTGCCGCCGCTGCGCACGGACCTGTTCCAGCCGCCGGCGCGGGCGGGGGACCAGCTCAGCCTGTTCTGAAGCGCGTCAGGCGCCGGGCTCACGCAGGCGGTCGAGAAGGCCCGGCAGCGTGGGATCGGTGAAATCTGTGATCGTGGCACGGGCCCCGGCCTCGTGCAGCCGGTCGGGCTCGACGCCCGAGCAGACGCCGATGCCGAAGGCGCCGGAACGGGCCGCCGCGCGCATGCCGCTCTGGCTGTCCTCGAAGGCGATGCAATCCTGTGGCCGCACGTCGAGCTGGCGCATGGCTTCGAGATAGGGCTCGGGGTCGGGCTTGCCACGGCTGCACTCGTCGCCAATCACGATCACCTCGAAACGCTCGCGCAGGCCGATGGCGCGCAGCATGTGCTCGGCGTTCTCGCGCGGGGCATTGGTGACCACGGCCACCGCCCAGCCCTCGGCCGAGGCGAGGTCGAGCAGCTCCGGCGCGCCGGGCATCGGCGGCGTGCCGGGCTGCAGGCGATCCCGGAAGCGGGCTTCCTTTTCGGCGGCGAGCGCCACCGCGTCCTCGCCCGGGAACAGCCGCGGGAAGATCTCGGCATTGTGCGAGCCGTGGATCTGGCGCTCGTAGACCTCTTCGGAATAGGGCATGCCGCGCTCGGCGAAGAACTCGCCGAAGACCGCGATGTGCAGCGGGTCCGAGATCAGCAGGGTGCCGTCGAGATCGAAGAGAAGGGCCTTCTGTGCCATGCCGTCACCAGTTCCTGCCGGGTTGCGTTACCGCTCCCAAAGTCACCACCGGGGCGCCCGCGTCAAGGGGGCGGGCCCCGGACCGATGCGCGCAGGGCGGCCGGTCGCCCACGGCGAACGGGGGTCTTTCCCCGTTTTTCGACAAACCCTTCGCACCCCGGATGCATCTGCCTTGCGCCGTGCCCGGGGGCCGCGTATCCTGTCCCCAACTTAAAATTCGGAAAGGCGCACGATATGGCGCCACGGCGTCCCAAGGGTGCGGGCGCTTTCCCGAAACCGGTCGAGAGCCCCGCGCCGCAACCGCCCGATCCAGATGCGCTCTACGCGGCCCTGGATCTGGGCACCAACAGTTGCCGCATGCTGATTGCCCAGCCAAGGGGCAGTCAGTTCCATGTGGTCGACTCGTTCTCCAAATCCGTCCAGCTCGGGCAGGGGCTCGAGCGGAGCGGGAGGCTTTCGCGTGCCTCCATGCAACGCACCATCAGCGCCCTGCGGGTGTGCCAGCAGAAGATCCGCCGGCACGAGGTCAAGAACATGCGGCTGGTCGCCACCGAGGCCTGCCGCCGGGCGCAGAACGCGCGCGAGTTCATCCGGCAGGTGCGGCGCGAGACCGGCCTGTCGCTCGAGATCATCCAGCCCGAGGAGGAGGCCCGGCTTGCGGTGATCTCCTGCGCGCCGCTGGTCTCGACCCGGACCGAGCAGCTTCTGGTGGTCGACATCGGCGGCGGCTCGACCGAGCTGGTCTGGATCGACCTCTCCTCGGTGCCGCGCCGCGACCGGCCGGCGGCGATCATGCGGCTGCACGCGGGGTTCCACCCGCCGGAAAGCCCGTTTCCCGCCGCCAAGGTCGTCGACTGGATCTCGGTGCCGCTCGGGGTCGCGACGCTGCGCGACCAGTTCTCGGATGTCGAGGACGACGCGGCGCGCTACGCCCTCATGAGCTGGTATTTCGAAGAGAACCTCTCCGAATTTGCGCCCTACAAGGACGCCCAGTCGCGCGAGGGGTTCCAGATCGTCGGCACCTCGGGGACGGTCACCACCGTCGCCGCCTCGCACCTCGGGCTGCGCCGCTATGACCGCACCAAGGTCGACGGGCTGCGCATGACCTCGGACCAGATCGAGGCGGTGATCCGCCGCTATCTCGAGATGGGGCCCGCCGGGCGCCGCCGCGATCCGCGCATCGGGCAGGACCGGCAGGCGCTGATCATGTCTGGCTCGGCGATCCTGCAGGCGCTGCTGCGGCTCTGGCCCACCGACCGGCTCTCGGTTGCCGACCGCGGGTTGCGCGAGGGTCTGCTCTACGCGCAGATGTCCGCGGACGGGGTGCTCGAGGACGGTCCGCTCTGATCGGGCGCTGATCCGACCGTGGCCGGGCGCGGGTCACTCCCGCGCCAGCGCCACCACCGGGTCGAGCTTTGCCGCCGACCGCGCGGGCAGGTAGCCGAAGACGATGCCGATCACCGTCGCCGAGGCGAAGGCCGCGGCCACCGTCGCGGGCGAGTAGACCAGCCGCGTATCCGGAGAGATCACGCTCATCACCCCGCCGAAGCCGAAGGCAGCCGCAACCCCGAGCGCGCCGCCCACGAGGCAGACCAGCACCGCCTCGATCAGGAACTGCGCGGTGATGTCGGACTGCCGTGCGCCCACCGCCTTGCGGATGCCGATCTCGCGGGTGCGCTCGGTGACCGAGACCAGCATGATGTTCATCACCCCGATCCCGCCCACCACCAGCGAGATCAGCGCGATGGCCGAGATCAGCCAGGTCAGCGTCTGCGAGGTCGACTGGATGGTCTCGCGGATGGTGTCGGTGTTGGTGAGGAAGAAATCGACGGTGCCGTGGCGGCGGGTCAGGATCTCGGTGATCTCGGCCTCGGCCTCGCCCATGTCGTAGCCGTCGGTGACCTGCACCGAGATCGAATCCACCGTTGTCGCCCCGGTGATCCGGGTCATGGCGGTGGTGTAGGGGGTGAAGACCTTGATCGATTGCGGCCCGAAGCTGGCGCCGGACGAGGCGACCACGCCGATCACCTGAAGTGGGATACGCCCGATCAGCACCCGCTGGCCGATGGGATCCGCGCCCTCGAAGAAGGTCTCCGCCGCGTCGCTGTCGAGCACCGCCACCTGCGCCCTTGCGGCAAGGTCGCCCTCGGTGAAGGTGGCGCCCCGGGTGACCGTGTAGGAGCCAAGCTGGAAGTAGCCCGCCGACACGCCCTTGACCTGCGCCGAGGCGGTGGTGCCCGCGTGGATCACGTTGGCGGTGGTCGAGACCTCGGGCGAGACCGAGGCCGCAAAGGGCATGCCGTCGAGCGCCTCGGCATCGGTGCCCACCAGCGTGTCGATGCGGTTGGCGCGGCGGTCGCGGAAGCCGGTGCCGGGGCGGATGTCGATGGTCGAGGTGCCGATCGAGGCGATGTTCTCGAGTACCTTCTGCTGGCTGCCGTTGCCCAGCGCCACCACCGAAACCACCGAGGTAATGCCGATGATGATGCCGAGCATGGTGAGGAAGGACCGCAGCTTGTGCGCGGCCATGGATTTCAGCGCCATCCGCGTCGCCTCGCGCAGCCGGTCGGCGAGGGCGCCGAGCCCCGCGTGGCCTCCTTGGGGGGCGGCAATGCGGGGCCGGGCGGTGGTTTCGCGGGTGCGGGTGTCGGCGATGATCTCGCCGTCGCGGATCTCGATCACCCGGTCGGCGGTCGCGGCGATGCTCGGGTCGTGGGTCACGATGATCACCGTGTGACCCTCGGAATGCAGCTCGCGCAGAAGCGCCATCAGGTCTTCGCCGGACTGGCTGTCGAGCGCGCCGGTGGGCTCGTCCGCGAGGATGACCTCGCCGCCGTTGATCAGCGCGCGCGCCACCGAGACCCGCTGCTGCTGCCCGCCCGAGAGCGCACCGGGCCGGTTGCCCAGCCGCTCGCCAAGCCCCAGCCGCTCGAGCAGCGCCCGCGCCCGGTCACGCCGCGCCCGACGCGGGGCGCCGCGGTAGATCGCGGGGATCTCGACGTTGCCCACCGCGTCGAGCTCGGGCATCAGCTGGTAGCGCTGGAAGATGAAGCCGAAGTGGTCGCGGCGCAGCTCGGCCAGCTCGAGGTCGGACATCGCCCCGACGTCGCGCCCGTCGAAGCGGTAGTCGCCGCTGGTGGGCCGGTCGAGACAGCCCAGCACGTTCATCAGCGTCGACTTGCCGGAACCGGACTGGCCGATGATGGCGACCATCTCGCCCGCCTCGATCGAAAGGTCGATGCCGCGCAGCACGGTAATGGTCTGGTCGCCCGCAGTGAACGAGCGGTCGAGCCCGCGAATGTCGATGAGTGCCATGGGAATGCCCTCAGAACATGCCCCGGGGCGGGCCGCCCGGGCCGCGCGAACTGCGGATCTGCGCCGCAAATGCCGCGGGGGGCCGGGCACCGGCGCCGATCACCCGGTCGCCTTCCTCGAGCCCGGTGAGCACCTCGTAGGAGGTCGCGTCCTTCAGGCCGATCTCGATCACCCGGCGCTCGGGCCGGTCGCCGTCGGCCAGCACGCTCACCACGTAGCGCCCCTCCGGGCCCGCCGAGGGCAGCGTCGCGAGGGGCAGGGTCAGCGTGTCCTCGGAGCGGCCGAGAATGATGGTGACGTTGGTCGACATGCCGATGCGCAGCAGCCGGTCGGAATTGTCGACGACGAAGCGGGCGTTGTAGTAGATCGCCGAATCCGTGTCGATCTCGTCGCTGTCGCGGATCGACGATGGCGCGGGCTCGACCGAGGCCAGTTCGGCCTCGTAGACCCGGTCCGGCGCGCCCAGCAGCGAGAACCGCACGAGCTGCCCCGGCGCCACGTTGACCACGTCGGCCTCCGAGATCTCGGCCTTGATCTTCATCCGGTCGAGCTGCGCCAGCTTCACGATGGTCGGCGTTTCCGAGGAGTTGTTGACCGTGGTGCCCTCGTCGCTGACCACGGCGACGACGGTGCCGTCGATGGGCGCGGTGATCTGGGTGCGCTCAAGATCGAGCTCGGCGGTCGCCACCTCGATCTCGGCCCGGGCGCGCTGCGCCTGGAGCGAGGCCGCGTTGGCGCGGGCCATGTCCAGTGTCGCCTCGGCGGATTCCAGATCCTCGGTGGTCACCAGCTCGCGGGTGATCAGCGTCTGCTGCCGCGAGAGCGCCTGTTCCGCCAGCCGGATCTCGGCGGCGTTCGAGGCGATCTCGGCGTCGAGCTGGGCGAGGTCGGCCTTGGCCTGCTGCACCGCGTTCTGCTGCTCGAGCGAGTCGATGCGCGCGATGAGCTCGCCCTTGACCACGTCGTCGCCGATATCGACCAGCAGCTCCTCGACCAGCCCCGAGGTCCGGGCGCCAACCGAGACGAGGCTCTCGGCCTCGATGAGCCCGGTGGCGAGCACGGTGCTCTCGACCGTGCCACGTGTCACCGCAACAGTGCGGGGCGCGGCGGGCGCGGTCTCCTGCGTGTCCTTGAACCACTGCCAGCCTGCGCCGGCGCATAGCAGGACGATGGAAATGGCGACGGTGGCCTTGCTCAACTTCATGGACTGCTCCGACTGGTACAAGAAGACCAAACGCAGCGGGCCGCGGGTTCCGTCGGAAAAACTCGGGGGTCGGGCGATTTTCTTTCCCGGGGGTGTGGAGTTGGCACCCTGTCAGACACAGCGCGAAGCGTCGGGTTTGGCGCCAAAAGAAAACGGGGAGACGTGATCCCCCCGTTTCCAGGTTCTGCGATCAGGCGCGGGCTGCGCTCAGAACGGGATCTCGTCGTCGAGATCGCGCGAGGGGGCGCGACCGCCGCCACCGCCGCCGGAGCCGCTGCCGTAATCGTCGCGACCGCCGGAGCCGCCGCCGAAGTCGTCACGGCCACCGCCGTAACCACCGCCGCCGCTGCCACCACCGTAGCCGCCGCCCGAACCGCCACCGAAGTCACCGCCACCACCGCCGCCCTGGCGGCTGTCGAGCAGGGTCAGCTCGCCGCGGTAGGGGCGCAGCACGATCTCGGTCGAATAGCGGTCCTGGCCGGACTGGTCCTGCCACTTGCGGGTCTCGAGCTGGCCCTCGATGTAGACCTTGGAGCCCTTGCGCAGGTACTGCTCGGCGATGCGCGCCAGCGGTTCGGAGAAGATCGCGACCGAGTGCCACTCGGTGCGCTCGCGGCGCTCGCCGGTGTTGCGGTCCTTCCAGTTCTCCGAGGTCGCGATCCTCAGGTTGCAGACCTTGCCGCCGTTCTGGAAGGTGCGCACCTCGGGGTCGGCCCCGAGATTGCCCACCAAGATCACCTTGTTCACGGATCCGGCCATGTCATCCTCACTCGTTTGTTTCTGATCCTTCGCGGATCCTGTTCCGATTCTCCGCCCCCGAGGGGGTTTCGACGAGCCTTACACAGCGACGGCGCGGGTGGCCACAGCCCGATGCCCGGAACCGGTTTCCAACCCGCCCGACAGCGGGAAACGCCCTGCGGCCGCGACTGTCACCTGTGCGTGGTTAACAACACGTAAGCGGTCACTTGCCGCAGATCCGGCACAAGGCTGGCGGTTTCTCCCGGGTCGGGTATAGTCCCGGCCAAGGATAAAGGGACAGGACAAGGCATCTCATGCGAGGACTGCAAACCATCGCGTTGCAGGCACTGGTCTGCGTTGCGCTCTCGACGTCTGCCGTTCAGGCCGAGACGCTTTCCACCAAGAACCGCGTCATGTTGTTCCGGCAGCAGACGACGGTGCTCGACACCCGCGCCTCCGAGCAATACCGCAGCTCGGTCCGCCTGCAGCCACCCTCGGTGGTGACGCCCACCAAGTGGGGCCCGATGGGCGGCGACGAGAGCACGACCCCGGTCTACCGCGGGCGGTACAACGGACCCTATGCCGACATGGCGCGGATCGCGGCACGGCGGCACGGCGTGCCCGAGGACCTGTTCCTGCGCCTCGTGAAGCAGGAATCGAACTTCAACCCCGCCGCCAAGTCGCACAAAGGGGCCATCGGGCTTGCGCAGCTGATGCCCTTCACCGCCAAGCGGCTGGGCGTCGATCCGCATGACCCGGCCCAGAACCTCGAGGGCGGTGCGCGGTATCTCAAGGCGCAATACGTGAAGTTCGGCTCGTGGCGGCTGGCGCTGGCGGCCTACAACGCCGGTCCCGGCGCGGTCGAGAAGCATGGCGGCGTGCCGCCTTACCGTGAAACCCGCAACTACGTGAAGACGATCTGGGGCAGCTGATCCGGCGCCCCAGTGACCAAGTCTTTTCGTCAGGAATTGACCTGCATCAAGGTCGGCGTTAGGAGGTCATGCCATCTCCGGGCCCAATTGGGAGACGCCGCATGAAAATCGCCATCCTGCTCACGCTGTCCGTCACCGCCACCGCCGTGGCCGGTCTTGGCGTGAGCGTGTCCCGCTCAGCGGCCTCGGAACCTGTTCGGCTCGAGGATCTGGGCGAGGCGCTCTTCTTCGACGTGAACCTCTCGAAGAACCGCACCCAGAGCTGCGCAAGCTGCCACGATCCCGACCATGCTTTTGCCGATCCGCGCGGCGCCGCGTCGCCCGGCGATGACGGGCAGTCCATCGGCGACCGAAACGCGCCCACCGCGACCTACGCCGCCTTCGCGCCGGCCTTCGCCCAGGCCGAGGACGGGGCCTGGGTCGGCGGGCTGTTCCACGACGGGCGCGCCGCCACGCTCGAGGAGCAGGCGGGCGGGCCGCCGCTGAACCCGCTCGAGATGGGGATGGCCGACAAGGCCGCCGTGGTCGAGCGCCTGCGCGAGAACGCCTATTACACCGAAACCTTCCCGGCGCTCTTCGAGCCGGGCGTGCTCGAAGATCCCGACGCCGCCTACGATGCCATGACCAGCGCCATCGCCGCTTTCGAGCGCAGCGACGAGTTCGCGCCCTTCACCTCGAAATACGACCGCTACCTGCGTGGCGAGGTCGAGCTCACCAAGCAGGAAGAGCTCGGGCGGCTGCTGTTCTTCTCGCAGCAGTTTACCAACTGCAACGTCTGCCACAAGCTCCGCCAGAACGCGATGGACCCGGAAGAGACCTTCTCGGATTACCGCTACTACAACCTCGGCGTCCCGGCGAACACCGACCTGCGGGCCTCGAACGGGGTGACCAAGCTCGACGATGGGCTGCATGCCAACCCGGGTGTGGCGGGGGCGATGGACACCATGGGCCGCTACCGCACACCGACCCTGCGCAACGTGGCGGTGACGGGCCCCTACATGCACAACGGCGTGTTCGAGGATCTGCGCACGGTGATCCTGTTCTACAACACCTACAACACCCGGAACGAGAAGCGGAAGATCAACCCCGAGACCGGCGCGCCCTTCGGCCCGCCCGAGGTCGCCGACAACATCGCGATGACCGAGCTCACCGAGGGGCCCGCGCTCGACGACCAGCGCATCGACGCGCTGGTGGCCTTCCTGCGGACGCTGACCGACCAGCGCTACGAGGACCTGCTGACCGAGGCCGGGCAGTAAGCGCTCAGCCCTGCGAGATGCCGAGCTTGTAGAGGTGGATTTCCCACGACGGGTGGATGTCCGCGCCGGTGACGCCGGGCCGGACGTGGCGATAGAGCGAGCGCCAGTAGGGCTGGATGATCACCGCGTCGCGCTGGAGCATCTTCTCGATCTCGGCCATCACCTTGCTGCGGGCGGTGTCGTCGGCGATGCCGAGCGCCTCGGTCACCAGATCGTCGAAATCGGCGTTGGCGTAGCCGGACTCGTTCCACGGCTCGCCGGTGCGATAGGCCAGCGCGATGACCTGAATGCCGAGCGGGCGGTGGTTCCACTCGGTCACCGAAAGCGGGTAGGTCTTCCACTCGGCCCAGAACCGCGAGCCCGGCAGCACCGTGCGCTTCACCTTGAAGCCCGCGTCCCGAAGCATGGCCGCGGCGGCATCGCCGGTGCGCATGGTGAGACCGTCGTCGAGCGTCACCAGCTCGTGCTCGAACCCCTCCATCCCGGCCTCGGTCATCAGCGCCAGCGCGGCCTCGGGGTCATAGGGGGTGGGCCCCACATCGGCGTAGTCGGGATGCACCGGCGCCACGTGGTGGTTCTGCGCCACGGTGCCAAGGCCGGAATGGCCGAGCTCGAGGCAGATCTCGTTGTCGACAGCCATCTGCAGCGCCTTGCGCACGCGCAGGTCCGAGTAGGGCGCCTTGCCCTCGACCAGCGCCGCCTGGTTGGCGCGCAGCACCACGGTCGAGCCGGTGACCACCTCGGATTTCTGCCAGCCGAGCGCGTCGGCGGCGTCGATGAAATCGCCGATGTTCTCGTAGAGCATGTCGACCTCGTCGGCCTTGGCCGCGGCGAGCCAGCTTGCCGGGTCGGTGCCGTAGTCGAGGAAGGTGATGCGCTCGATGGTGGCGCCGCCAAAGCCCTCGGCGCTGGCACCCCACCAGTCGTGATCGGCGTTGCGCACCAGCACCGCGCTCTCGTTCGGAACGAGGCTCTCGGGCAGGTAGGGGCCGGTGCCGATCGGGTTCTCGAGCATGGTGAGCGGGTCGTGGCTCTTGTGGACCACGGCGGCGGGATAGTCCGAGAGCCCGACCATCAGCGCGACGTCGGGCTTCGGCAGCGAGAGCCGCACGGTCAGGTCGTCGACGACGGTGACGGCGCCCTTGTGCAGGTGGCCGGTCTCGCGGTCGACCATCGAGCCCAGCCGCCCGGCCATGGAGTTGCCCTCGACGTCGCGGTTGCACCAGTAGCGGAACATTCGCGCCACGTCCTCGGCGGTGAAGGCGTCGCCGTTGTTCCAGCGCACCCCGGGGCGGACGTGCAGCACGTATTCGGTGGCGTCGTCGCTGACCTCCCAGCTCTCCAGCAACATGCCGCGCACGGTGCCGTCGCGGTTGTACTCGACGAGATACTCGAGCCAGCCGCGGTAGAAATTGGCGATCTCGGACCAGTCGGCGGTGCGCGGGTCCTTGATCGGGCGGACCTCCATCTGGATACGCAGGCTGCTGGAACCGGCGAGCCCGGGCTCTTCCTCGGCCCGTGCGGGCGCACCGAGCCCGCCGAGCGCGTAGGCGGCGGTTGCGCTGAGTCCAAGCGCCGTGGCGCGGGTCAGGAATTCGCGACGGTCGAGCCGCCCGGCCTTCAGGTCGCATGCGCAAGCGCGTGCCCCCGGATGGACCCGTTCAGCTTCTCCCCACTGCGTCATACCCCGTCCTTCATAGTCGCGGGCCGGCGGACGCGCCGGCACCGGTCTTCGCCCTCGGCGGCCATGAAACCCCGAAGCCCCTCTCGCGGCAAGAGGCTTCCGCCCGATCCTCTCCTAACGGTGAAGGGCGCCGCGGGTCTGGGGTGCCCGTGTCCCGGGCTTGCTGCCGTTGCGGATCTCGGTCGGAGAGAGCCCGGTGTGGCTGCGGATGAAGCGGGTGAAATAGGGCGCGCTGTTGAAGCCGAGCGCTTCGGCGATGCGGTTGACCGCCGGTTCGGGCAGGGCGAGCAGGCGCTGCGCCTCGTGCAGCTTGCGCTCGGCCAGCATCGACACCGCGGTCATGCCGCAGCAGGCGCGGGCGGTGCGGGTGAGGTGGGTCGCGGTCACCCCGAGCGCGGCGGCGTAGTCCGAAACGCCCCGGTCGCTGCGGAACCCGGCCGAGAGCGCGCCCGCGTAGAGCCGCATCAGCCGGTGGGCTGCGCTGTCGGGCAGGGCGTCGCGGGCACCCGCCGCGCATTGCCGCTGCAGCCAGACCGCCGCCAGGCTCGACTGCGCCCCCAGCGCCTCCTCCATCAGCAGCCGATCCTGTCCTTGTTCGCGCTGCATGGCGTCGAGCATGCCCGTCAGCTCGCCCTGCGCCGCGCCTTCGCGCACCCGCAGGTGCAGCGGATCCATGGGCCAGAGCCCGGTGCGGCCTGCGGGACAATGCAGAACGGTGCCAAGGCTCTGCGCGCCTGGCTCGAAGGCAAAGAGCGTGCCCGCCGGCAGGAACAGCGCGTTGTGCGGCCCGAGTCCGCGGCGGATGCCGTCGACGATCACGCGGCCCTGTCCGCGGGTCAGCCAGATCAGCGTGTGATCGGACCGGTCGTGCAGCAGGCGGTAGCGCCAGCCGGATGTGCTCCCCAGAGAGGCCACGCGCACCGGCGCGGCACTGTCCGGGGCGGCACTCACGCGCCGCTCTCTTCCGGGGTCAGCGCGGGCCAGTCGCGCATCCGCGCCCGGAACCACGTGCGCTGGCGCTTGGCGAACTGCCGGGTGAGCACCGTGGCCCGGTCGATGGCCTCGTCGAGCGTCATCTCTCCGCGCAGGTGGCCGATCAGCTCAGCCGCACCGATGGCCTTGGCCGAGGGCAGGGCGGGCGTCCAGGTGGCGAGGTTGGCGCGGGCCTCGTCGAGCGCGCCCTCGCGGACCATCTTGCGGAACCGGGTTTCGATTCGCGGGCTGAGCCAGTCCTTGGGCGCGTCGAAGACGATGGGTTGTGCCTGTGAAAGAGGCAGAAGCGGCGGCGGCGTATCGTCCTGCCACGCCGCGATTCCGCGCCCGGTAGAGCGCAGAACTTCCCACGCCCGCTGCACGCGCATGGGATTCGCGGTGTCGATCCGCGCCCGGGTGTCGCTGTCGAGTTCCGCGACCATGGCGGCGCGCTCGCCCGCGTCGAGCCGCGCCATCGCCTCGTCGCGAACCGCGGGTGGTGTCGGCGGAATCTCGGCCAGCCCCTCGGTCAGGGCGCTGAAATAAAGCCCCGTTCCGCCCACCACGATCAGCCGCTCGGGCCCGCGCATAAGTTGCGCGATATCCCTCAGCCACTCGCCAACGCTGTATGCCTGCGTGCCCGGAACGTGACCGTAAAGCGCGTGCGGCGCGAGCGCCTCCTCGGCCTCGGAGGGCCGCGCGGTGAGCACCCGCCAGTCCGAGAACACCTGGATCGCATCGGCGTTCACGATGACGCCGCCATCGCGCGCGGCGATCTCGAGCGCCAGCGCCGACTTGCCGCTGGCGGTGGGGCCGGCGATCAGCACCGGGCGCTCCGGATCGGGCGCCAGCCGGGTCAGAATATCGGACAGGGCGTCCTCCTTCGAAGGTCTTCGCTCGCGGCAATGCAGCATTGCAGAGGGGCCGGTTTTCGGCCACATATGGCGCCGATCCTAGACCCCCTCAGTGACGGAGCGCAACATGACCGAGACCCCGCAGACCACCTTCAATCGCGTCTTGCTGAAAATCTCGGGAGAGGCGCTCATGGGGGACCAGGGCTACGGCCTGCACCCGCCGACCGTCGAGCGCATCGCCCGCGAAGTGAAGACCGTGCACGACATGGGCGTCGAGATCTGCATGGTGATCGGTGGCGGCAACATCTTCCGCGGCCTCGCCGGTTCGGCGCAGGGCATGGAACGGACCACCGCCGACTACATGGGCATGCTGGCGACTGTCATGAACGCGCTGGCGATGCAGTCGGCGCTGGAAGAGATCGGCGTCTACACCCGGGTGATCACCGCGATCCGCATGGACGAGGTGGCCGAGCCCTACATCCGCCGCCGCGCCGTGCGCCACCTCGAGAAGAAGCGCGTCTGCATCTTCGCCGCAGGCACCGGCAACCCCTATTTCACCACCGACACCGCCTCGGCGCTGCGCGCCAACGAGATGGCCTGCGAGGCGCTCTTCATGGGCAAGAACGGCACCGACGGCGTCTACGACAGCGACCCGCGCACCAACCCCGACGCCAAGCGCTACGACAAGGTGAGCTACGACGAGGTGCTGCAGAAGAACCTCAAGGTCATGGACGCCTCGGCCATCGCGCTGGCGCGCGACAACAACCTGCCGATCATCGTCTTCCCGCTGGACGAGCCGGGCGGGTTCCGCGGCATCCTCGCGGGGCAGGGCACCTACACCCGCGTCGGCTGAGCCGCGCGCACCCCGACACGCTGACAACAGGCCGACAAAAAGACACCGCCCGCAGGTTTCGGCCTGCGGGCGGTGCTGTTTTGCAAAGGGCGTGCCGGCGTCAGTAGAAGAACAGCCCGTCCATGAAGTCGCTCGACGACAGGTCGCCCAGCTGCGTGTCCTCGAGGATCAGCTCCAGCGTTGCGCCTGCGCCCTCGAAAGCGTCGTAGACCTGCCGGGTGATGACCACGTCGTCGCCAACCTGCACGGCCTGCGACAGCGCATCGCCCTGGTAGACGGTGTACTCGTCGCCGTAGAACTGGATGTCGTCGACGCCGGCCTCGAAGTCGGTGATGACGGAGGTGCTGTCGGCGTAGACGATCTCGAAGAGGAAGCTGTCCGCGCCGCTGCCGCCGGACAGCGTGTCGCCGCCCGCGGCGCGCAGCACGTCGTCGCCGCTGTAGCCGCTCATGTAATCCGCGCCGCCGCGGCCATCGAGCAGGTCGTCGCCGCTGTTGCCGTAGAGGCTGTCGTCGCCGTCACCGCCGCTTATGGTGTCGTCGCCGGTGCCGCCGTTCAGCAGGTTGTTGCCGGAGAAGGCGTTGATGAAGTCATCGTCGCTGCCGCCGTAGACCGTATCGTCGCCCGAGTTGGTGATGATCCGGTCGTTGCCCGAGCCGCCGACGATCATGTCGTCGCCCGCGCCGCCCACCAGCGTGTCGTTGCCGGTGTAGCCGCTGATGTAGTCGTCGCCGTCGCCGCCCTCGACGCTGTCGTGGCCGGAGTTGCCGTAGAGGCTGTCGTTGCCCTCGTCGCCCTCGATGGAGTCGTTGCCGGTCCCGCCGCTGATGAGGTCGTTGCCCTCGTCCCCCTCGAGACTGTCGGCGCCGCCACCGCCGTAGATGGTGTCATCGCCGCTGTCGCCCTCGATGCTGTCCATCCCGGTGTAGCCGCTGAGGTAATCGTCGCCGTCGCCGCCGTCGAGCGTGTCATTGCCGGAGTTGCCGTAGAGCGAGTCGTTGCCGCCCTCGCCGTCGAGGTCGTCGTTGCCGAGCCCGCCCGAGTAGTATTCCGGCGCGTCGGTGCCCTCCCAGACGTCGTCGCCGTCCCCGCCGAGCGTCATCGCGAGCAGCGAGGCGCTGCGCTCGTTGTCGTCACTGGTCACGGCGATGGCGGCCAGCGCCGCGGTCTCGTCGGTCTGCGAAGCGGTCTCGCCGAACTGCTCCGAAAAGTTCAATTCAAGGTTGAGGGCTTCAGGCTTGGTGCTGTCCATGTCTCTGGGCTCCGAATTGCAAAAGGCGAACGAATTCAGGGGTGGTAGTCGGAGAATGCGTAGCTGTGCCATCGACACCTGTCAAACTGCGCTGCAGCATGACGGCACCGCCAAGCGGGTTCCGGCCAGAGGGGGGCCGCACCGCGTCGGAAGGGGCGATGATTGCGCCGTCACGGGCCGTTTCACGGCAAGACAGCTATACATCCGGGCGCGCCTGTCCTAGAAAGCGGACCGAACGACAAACACCTGAGCGGGCAAGACCACCATGTCAGAAGATTTCGAACTCGACACCGATGACCTCAAGCGCCGCATGGATGGCGCCATGTCGAACCTGCGCACCGAATTCGCCTCGCTTCGAACCGGGCGCGCCTCGGCCTCGATGCTCGAGCCGGTGCAGGTCGAAGCCTATGGCCAGATGACCCCGATCAACCAGGTGGGCACCGTGAACGTGCCCGAGCCGCGCATGGTCACCATCAACGTCTGGGACAAGGGCCTCGTGGGCAAGGTCGAAAAGGCGATCCGCGAGTCGGGTCTGGGCATCAACCCCCAGCTGAACGGCACCATCATCATGCTGCCGATCCCCGAGCTCAACGAAGAGCGCCGCCGCGAGCTTACCAAGGTCGCCGGCCACTACGCCGAGCACGCCCGTGTCGCCATCCGCAACGTGCGCCGTGACGGCATGGACCAGGTCAAGAAGGCCAAGGCCGACGGCATGGCCGAGGACGACCAGAAATTCTGGGAATCCGAAGTGCAGGACATCACCGACCTCTACATCAAGAAGGTGGACGAGGCGCTCGAGCACAAGCAAGAAGAGATCATGCAGGTCTGATCGGCGTGCGGGTGCCAGGGACCAAGGGAGTGGACCGCGTCATGCCCAAACCCATCCGCGAGGGGAACGGACCTCGGCACGTTGCCATCATCATGGATGGTAACGGTCGCTGGGCCCAGCGGCGTGGGCGCCCGAGACTGTTCGGCCACCATGCCGGGGCGAAGCGCGTGCGCGAGATCGTCGAGGCCTGCCCGGACCTCGGCGTGCGCTACGTCACGATCTTCGCCTTCTCCACCGAGAACTGGAGACGCACCCAGTCCGAGGTGGCGGGGCTGATGAGCCTGTTCCGCCGCTACATCACCAAGGAGGCCCGCGCGCTGTTCGAAGAGAACGTGCGCGTGCGCTTCATCGGCGACCGGGTGCGGCTCGACAAGAAACTTGTGTCGCTGATGGACGAGCTCGAGCTGATGACCTCGGGCTGCACCGGCGTGAACCTCACCATCGCCATCAACTACGGCGGCCGTGACGAGGTGGCCCGCGCCACGCGGCGGCTGGCGCAGGACGTGGCAGCGGGCAAGCTCGACCCGGATGCGGTCAACGAAGAGACGCTGCCCAAGTATCTCGACACCTGCGTGCTGCCCGACCCGGATCTGGTGATCCGCACCTCGGGCGAGGCGCGCATCTCGAACTTCCTGCTCTGGCAGTCAGCCTACGCGGAATACGAGTTCATCGACACGCTCTGGCCGGATTTCTGCGCCGAGGAGTTCGGCCGGCTGGTCACCGCCTATGGCAACCGCGAACGGCGCTACGGGGGCGTGAAAGCATGAACGCCTCGCGTTGGACGGACCTGCGGCCACGGGTGATCTCGGCGGCGGTCCTCATTGCACTCAGCCTGATCGCGGTCTGGATCGGAGGCATCGCGTGGCGGGCCTTCATCTCGCTGGCCTGCGGCATCATGGTGTGGGAGCTGGTGCGCATGGTCGACACCGCCCGCGACAAGTCGGCGCCGGTGCTGGGCGTGCTGGCCGGGGGCTGCGCGCTCGCCGCCGCCTACCTGCCGCCCGCCTTCGCGCTGCCCCTGCTTCTGCTGCCCTCGATGGCGGGCTTCGGCCGGATGGAGCGCGGCGGGGTGACCTATGCGGTCTTCACCGCTCTGATCCTGCTCGCGGGCTATGGTTTCATGAAGCTGCGCGCCGATCTCGGGCTGGTCTGGATGCTCTGGCTGGTCTGCGTCGTCGTGATCACCGACGTCGGCGGCTATTTCGCCGGTCGCGCCTTCGGCGGGCCGAAGCTCTGGCCGCGCGTCTCACCCAAGAAGACCTGGTCCGGCGCCATTGCCGGCTGGGTCGGTGCCGCGCTGGTGGGGCTGATCTTCGCGGGCACCACCCACGCCGGGATCGGGCTCATGGGCATCTCGGTCGCCATCTCCATGGCGAGCCAGATCGGCGACATGGCCGAGAGCACGGTCAAGCGCCGGGCAGGGGTCAAGGACAGCTCGGCCCTCATCCCCGGCCACGGCGGTTTGCTCGACCGTTTCGACGGAATGCTGGGGGCGGCGCTGTTTCTGCTGCTCGCCGGGCAAGTCGTGGACTTTCCCCCGGGGTTTTGATGCGACGTATCTCCATTTTCGGCGCGACCGGGTCCATTGGTCAGAACACCATCGACCTGATCGCCCGCGATTCCGCCGCCTATCAGGTGGTGGCGCTCACCGGCGGCCGCAATGTCGCGCAGCTGGCCGAGGACGCGCGCAGGCTCCGCGCCGAGATCGCCGTCACCGCCGACGAGGCGCTGCTGCCTGACCTGCGCGAGCGCCTTTCGGGCACCGGCATCGAGGCCGCCGCCGGCGCCGAGGCGCTGGTCGAGGCGGCGCGCCGTCCCGCCGACTGGGTGATGTCGGCCATCGTGGGCGCCGCGGGGCTGCCGCCCGGGCTGGCCGCGCTCGAGACCGGCGCCACGCTGGCGCTTGCCAACAAGGAAAGCATGGTCTGCGCGGGGCCCCTGGTCATGGGCACCGCGAAGGCCCATGGCGGCGCCGTGCTGCCGGTCGACAGCGAGCATTCCGCCGTCTTCCAGGCGCTCATCGGCGAGGATCTCGCGGCCGTGGAGCGCGTGATCATTACCGCCAGCGGCGGCGCCTTCCGCGACTGGCCGCTCGAGAAGCTGGCCGAGGCCACGCCCGAGCAGGCCGCGACCCATCCCAACTGGGACATGGGGCAGCGGATCACCATCGACTCGGCCTCGATGTTCAACAAGGCGCTCGAAGTCTTAGAGACCAAAGAGTTTTTCGGCATCGACCCCGAGCTCATCGAGGTCGTGGTGCACCCGGAATCGATGATCCACGCGCTGGTGGGGTTCCGCGACGGGGCGCTCATGGCCCATGTCGGGCCCCCGGACATGCGCCACGCCATCGGTTTCGCGCTGCATCACCCGCAGCGGCAGGAGCTGCCGGTCGAGCGGCTCGACCTCGTGAAGCTGGGCCAGTTCACCTTCCGCGCCGCCTGCGAGACCCGCTGGCCGGCGCTGCGGCTGGCGCGCGAGGTGATGCGCACCGGCGGGCTCTCGGGGGCGGTGTTCAACGCCGCCAAGGAGCGCGCGCTCGACGCCTTCATCGAAAAACGCATTGGATTCACCCGCATGGCCGCCCTCGTCGAGGAGACACTAAACCGTGTTTCCGGCGAGGGGAGCCTCATTCATGCCGGTATCACCCTTGATAACGTGCGCGAAGCGGACCATTTCGCCCGTGTTACCGCGGACGAAATAATGAAACAGCAGTAAGAGGCACCGGTTTTGGACATTGCGCAATTGATCCCCGAATTCGGAGGCCTGATCTACACGCTGATCGCCTTCGTCGTCGCGCTTTCGGTGGTCGTGGCCATCCATGAATATGGTCACTACATCGTCGGGCGCTGGTCGGGGATCGACGCGGACGTGTTCTCGCTGGGCTTCGGGCCGGTGATCTGGTCGCGCGACGACAAACGCGGCACCAAGTGGCAGATCGCGGCGCTGCCCTTCGGCGGCTACGTCAAGTTCAAGGGCGATGCCAACGCCAGCGGCGGCGCCGACGAGGCCGCGATGGCGCAGCTCTCGGACGAGGAGAAGCGCCACACCATGAACGGTGCGCCGCTCTGGGCGCGGGCCGCCACGGTCGCCGCCGGGCCGGTGTTCAACTTCGTGCTCACCATCGTCGTCTTCACCGGTATCTTCATGGTGCAGGGCCGGGTCGCCGAGCCCTTCACCGTGGGCGAGCTGCGCGCGCTGCCGGTGGCGCAGGACCTGCGCGAAGGCGACGAGATCCTTGAGATCGGTGGCGCTCCGCTGCCCGACTTCGGCGATTCCGAGGCCTTCGGCACCTTCATGGATGCGCTGCCGCACGAGGCCATCCTGCCCTACATCGTGAACCGCGACGGGCAGGAGATCGAGGTCGACGGCCCCTATGTCTATCCGCCCATCGCCACCCAGATCGTGCCGCGCTCCGCCGCCAACGAGGCGGGGATCGAGCCCGGCGACATTATCATGTCGATCAACGGCGAGCAGGCCTTTGCCTTCGACCAGCTCAAGGAAAAGGTCGAGGGCTCCGAAGGCGCTCCGCTCGATCTGACGGTCTGGCGCAACGGCGAGACGCTCGAGCTCGAGCTCACGCCCAAGCGCACCGACGAGCCGCTGCCCGAGGGCGGCTACCACACGGTCTACCGCATCGGCATCGTCGGCGGGCTGGCCTTCGAGCCCGCGACCAGCATGGTGGGCCCCGTCGAAGCCTTCACCGGCGGCGTCGAGCGCACCTGGAGCATCATCACCGGCTCGCTCTCCGGGCTCTGGAACATGTTGATCGGCAACATCTCGTCGTGCAACCTGTCGGGCCCCATCGGCATCGCGCAGACCTCGGGCGCGATGGCAAGCCAGGGCGGGCAGAGCTTCATCACCTTCATCGCCGTGCTCTCGACCGCGGTGGGTCTCTTGAATCTGTTCCCGGTGCCGGTGCTCGACGGCGGACACCTGGTGTTCCACGCCTGGGAAGCGGTGAGCGGCAAGCCCCCGTCGGACCGCGCGCTCAACGTGCTGATGTCGATCGGGCTGATCCTGATCCTGTCGCTGATGACCTTCGCGCTGACCAACGATCTCTTCTGCCCCTGAAGGGGAGTGCGGAAGACCTTCGGCGCGCCGCCACGCACTGGCGCGCCGGATCGCCCCAATTGGGCCATATTGGGATGGTAGACCGACGCCCGAACCATCCCCGCTGCGTGCGTCGCAGCCTCATGCGCAAAGAACCGGCGTCAGACAAATGCACACCCTCCAATCCGGCTATCGCGGCCTCGGCCTTCTTGTCACGATCAACTGGGATCGCCTGCTTTCGGTCGGCATGATCGTGGGTGCGTTGTATTTCGGCGCCTTCCTCGGATCGCTGTAGTCACAGCCGGTTTCGGCTTTTGACAAGCCTGCCCAATCCCTTTACTCACGTAAAAAAAATACGGCGGAGTGGATTGGCAGCATGACCAACGGGCAAACGGGAGCGCGCCTCCCGCGCCTTGCGCGCATTTTCAGGGGCACGGCATCTCTCGCGGCAATTTCCGTCGCGTTTTCAATGGCTTTCACGGCGCTTCCCGAGCAGGCCGTGGCGCAGACCTTCTCTTTCAACAACGTGTCGATCGAGGGCAACGAGCGGATCGAGCCGGGCACCATCCTGAGCTACGCCGGAATCGCGCGCGGCGCACCGGTGTCTGCGGCCGAGCTCAACGATGCCTACCAGCGCATCGTCGCCTCGGGCCTCTTCGAGACGGTCGAGATCCTGCCGCAGGGCAACACGCTGGTGATCCGCGTCGTCGAGTTTCCGACGGTCAACCGCATCGCCTTCGAGGGCAACCGCCGGATCAAGGACGAGGACCTCGCCGCGATCGTGCGCTCGCAGCCGCGCCGGGTCTACAGCCCGTCCATGGCCGAGCAGGACGCCCAGTCCATCGCCGACGCCTACACCCAGCAGGGCCGGATCGCGGCCCGCGTGACCCCGAAGCTCATCCGTCGCTCCGAGAACCGCGTCGACCTCGTCTACGAGATCTTCGAGGGCGGCGTGACCGAGATCGAGCGCATCGGCTTCGTCGGCAACCAGGCCTATTCGGACGGGCGCCTGCGCCGCGTGCTCGAGACCAAACAGGCGGGGCTGCTGCGCGCGATCATTCGCAGCGATACCTACATCGAGGATCGCATCGCCTTCGACCGCCAGCTCCTGCAGGATTTCTACGCCTCGCGCGGCTATGTCGACTTCCGCATCACCGGGGTCAACGCCGAGCTCGCGCAGGAGCGTGACGCCTACTTCGTGACCTTCAACATCGAGGAAGGCCAGCAGTTCAACTTCGGCAACATCTCGGTCGAATCCGATCTGGCCGAGGTCAACGTGCCGCTGTTCCGCGAAGCGCTCACGGTGAAACCAGGCAAGGTCTATTCGCCCTCCGTGGTCGAGAACCAGATCGCGCGCCTCGAGCGGCTCGCGGTCGAAGAGGGGCTGCAATTTGTGCGCATCGAGCCCCGCGTCACCCGCAACGAGCGCAACCTGACGCTCGACGTGAGCTTCCAGCTCACCCGCGGCCCGCGCATCTTCGTCGAGCGCATCGACATCGAAGGCAACACCACCACGCTCGACCGCGTGATCCGGCGCCAGTTCGACACTGCCGAGGGCGACCCGTTCAACCCGCGGGCCATCCGCCAGTCCGCCGAACGCATCCGCGCGCTCGGCTACTTCTCGGACGCGCAGGTCGACGCTCGCGAAGGCAGCACGCCGCAGCAGGTCATCGTCGACGTGAACGTCACCGAGCAGCCCACCGGCTCCATCGGCTTCGGCGGGTCGTATTCGACCACCAGCGGCATCGGTGCGTCGATCTCGTTCAGCGAGACCAACTTCCTTGGCCGTGGCCAGGCGCTGTCGCTGGGCGTCAACACCGCGTCATCGTCGTCGTCGTACAACTTCAACTTCGTCGAGCCGTACTTCCTTGGCCGCGATCTCGCCTTCGGCCTTGGTGCCAGCTACCGCGAGACCGACAACGAATACGCCGAGTTCGATACCCGCCGCGGCCAGTTCCGACCGAACTTCTCGTTCCCGATCTCGGAAAACGGCCGTCTGAGCCTGCGTTACACGCTGGGCTACTCGGACATCCGTAACACCGAAGACGGTGACGCAGGCCAGATCATCCGCGCGGAAGAGGAAGACGGTCCGCGGTGGGACAGCAGCCTCGGCTACACCTTCAGCTACGACACCCGCCGCACCGGCCTGAACCCCAATGCGGGCGTGCTGCTCGAGTTCGGTCAGGATCTCGGCGGCGTCGGCGGCGACACCACCTTCATCAAGACCAACGTCCGCGCCATCGCGCAGACCCGTGTCTGGAACGAGGAAATCACGCTGCGGGCCTCGTTCGAGGGCGGCGCGCTGAACTATTCCAGCGGCTCCAGCCGGGTGACCGACCGCTACCTGCTCAGCGACTCCACGCTGCGTGGCTTCGAGTACGGCGGCATCGGTCCGCGCGAATACAACGCGGCCGACGATATCGACGACTCGCTTGGCGGCGACTACTACGCCGTAGCCCGGTTCGAGGCGGAATTCCCGCTCGGTCTGCCGGAGGAGTACGGCATCTCGGGCGGCCTGTTCTACGACATGGGCTCCGTCTGGGGGCTCGAGGACAGCACCGTCAACTCGACCACCAACGACGTGCTCTACCAAGACTTCTCGCTCCGCCATGTCGTCGGTTTCTCGATCCTGTGGGACAGCGCCCTCGGTCCGCTTCGCCTCGACTTCTCGAAGGCGCTGAAGAAAGAGAAGCGCGACAAGGATCAAAGCTTCAGCTTCACCATCTCGACCGACTTCTGAGATGAGGCGGGCGCTGCGGCAATCCGCTCTGGCGCTCGCCCTGGCCCTTGCCGGGGCGCCGCTTGCCGCGCAGGAGGCGACGCGCCCGGGCGTGGTGCAGAGCGTGATCCTGACGGTCGAGTTCGACCGGCTCTTCGGAGAAAGCGCCTATGGGCGCCGTGTCACCGAGGCGCTCGAGGAGGAGGGGGCTGCAATCTCTGCCGAGAACCGTCGCATCGAGGCGGCGCTCACCGACGAGGAACGCGCCCTTACAGAGAAGCGCGGCACCGTGCCACCAGCTGAATTCCGCAAGCTGGCGGATGCCTTCGACCAGAAGGTGCAGGAGCTGCGCCGCGGGCAGGACGCCAAGGCGCGCGCGCTCGGCAACGTTTCCGAAGAGCGGCGGCGCCAGTTCATGGCCGCCGCGCAGCCCGTCCTTGCCGATCTCATGAAGGAGGCAGGGGCGGCCGTGATCCTCGACGAGCGCTCGGTGTTCCTTGCGGCAGACGTGATCGACATCACCGACACCGCCATCTCGCGCATCGACGAGGCCATCGGCGACGGCAGCGCCGAGGCACCGCAGGGCGAGCCCGACACCCAGACCGACGTGCAGCCCGAGGCACAGCCTGGCGTCGTGCCCGGGGCACAGCCGGACATCGTGCCCGAGGCGCAGCCTAACGTCGTGCCCGACACTCAGCCCCAGGCCCGGCCGGACGGTCAGCCCCAGCAGAGCGCCCCCGCGCAGGAGTAGGGCCGCGCTTGCCCCCCGGGGCTGCTGTTGCTACAGCGTTTCTTGAAAGACCTGAACGGTCCCTGCATCGCTTTCCGTCCGTTCCCTTGGGAAGATCCCGGCGGGACGTGGGTCCGGGATTTGCCGGACCGATCAAGGGACGACAGTCGGAAACGAAAGGCCCAAGATGACCGATACGCTGCTTTCCGCGGACATTCACCTTATCCAGCGGATCCTGCCGCACCGTTACCCGTTCCTGCTCGTGGACCGTGTCGTCGACATCGACGGCTACCAGTCCGCCGTCGGCATCAAGAATGTCACCATGAACGAGCCGCATTTCCAGGGACACTTCCCCGGCCAGCCGATCATGCCCGGCGTCACCATCGTCGAGGCGATGGCACAGACCTCGGCGGTGATGGTGGGCACGGCGCTCGGCCTCGCGGACAAGAACCTGAAGGTCTATTTCATGGCCATCGACAAGTGCAAGTTCCGCCGCATGGTGGTGCCCGGCGACCAGCTGCGGATGAAGCTCACCACGGTGCGCGGCAAGCCCGGCGGCAAGGTCTGGAAATTCGCCGGCGTGGCCGAGGTCGACGGCGAGATGGCCGCAGAGGCCGAATTCACAGCGATGATGGACCTGCCCGCATGAGCCCCGAGATCCACCCCAGCGCCGTCGTCGAGGAGGGCGCGCAGATCGGGGAAGGTTGCCGCATCGGCCCCTTCTGTCACGTCGGCGCCGAGGTGGTTCTCGGCCCGCGCGTCGAGCTGAAATCCCACGTGGTGATCACCGGCGACACCGAGATCGGCGAGGAGACGGTGATCTTCTCCTTCGCGGTGATCGGCGAGATCCCGCAGGATCTCAAGTTCCGGGGCGAGAAGACCCGGCTGGTCATCGGCAAGCGCAACCGCATCCGCGAGCATGTCACCATGAACTGCGGCACCGAGGGCGGTGGCGGCGTCACCCGCATCGGCGACGACGGCCTGTTCATGGCGGGCTGCCACGTGGCCCACGACGCGCAGATCGGCGACCGGGTCATCCTCGTGAACAACTCGGCCATCGCAGGTCACTGCGTGCTCGACGATGACGTCATCGTCGGCGGCCTCTCGGGCGTGCACCAGTGGGTGCGCATCGGGCGCGGGGCGATCATCGGCGCGGTCACCATGGTGACCAACGACGTGATCCCCTACGGCCTCGTGCAGGCGCCGCGCGGCAAGCTCGACGGCCTGAACCTCGTGGGGCTGAAGCGCAAGGGCGTGAGCCGCGCCGACATCACCGCGCTGCGTGCCGCGTTCCAGATGCTGGCGCAGGGCGAGGGTGCCTTTGCCGACCGCGCGCGCCGGCTGGGGGACGAGACCCAGAGCGACTACGTGCGCGAGATCGTGGCCTTCATCCTCGGTGACAGCGACCGTCACTTCCTGACGCCGGGCTGAGACCGTGCTGGCACTGATCGCAGGGCAGGGGGCTTTGCCCCGCGCGGTGGCAGAGGCCTCGACCGAGCGGCCGCTGATCTGCGCTCTCGAGCCGCACGCGCCAGAGGGGCTGACGGTGGACCGCAGCTTCCGGGTCGAGCGTCTGGGAGGCTTCCTGCACTGGCTGCGGCGCAAGGGCGTGCGGCGGATCTGCATGTGCGGCCGCGTCCAGCGCCCCGAGCTTCGGCTGTCGCGGCTCGACTGGCGCACCGTGCTGATGCTGCCCGCCATGCGCCGGGCGCTCAAGCGCGGCGATGACGGCGCGCTGCGTATCGTGATCTCGCTGCTCGAGGAACAGGGGTTCGAAATCGTCGGCGCCCACGAGGCCGCACCGAGCCTGCTGCCGCCCGAGGGCGTGCCCACCCGCGCCCAGCCAGACGAGGCCGCCCGCACCGCCGCGCTGCTTGGGGATCGTGTCAGCGCCGAGCAGGGCGCCCGCGACTTCGGGCAGGCTTGTGTCATCCGCGGCACCGAGGTCCTCGCCCGCGAGGACGACGCCACCGGCACCGACGCCATGATCGACACCCTCACTGGCGCCGAGGGCGGGGTGCTCTACAAGGCCGAGAAGCCCGGGCAGGACACCCGCGTCGACCTGCCGGTGATCGGGCCCCGCACCGCCCGCGGCGCCATCCGCGCCGGGCTTGCGGGCATCGTCGTCTCGGCGGGCGGCGTCATGGTGCTGGACCGCGACGAGGTGCTGTCGCTGCTCGACGAGGCCGGCCTCTTCCTCTGGGTCCGGGAGCGCCCCTGATGCACATCTTCATCACCGCGGGCGAGCCTTCGGGCGACAAGCTGGGGGCGGCGCTGATGCAGGGCCTGCGCCGGCGCGTCCCCGACGTCCGCTTCACCGGCATCGGCGGCGAACGCATGATCGCCGAGGGGCTCGAGAGCCTGTTTCCCCTGGACGAGATCTCGGTCATGGGCATCACCGAGATCCTGCGCCAGTACGGGGCGCTGAAGGCGCGCATCCGCGAGACCTCCGAGGCGGTGGTCGCGGCCCGTCCCGACGCGCTGGTGACGGTCGACCTGCCCGAGTTCTCGTTGCGCGTGGCCAAGCAAGTCAAGGCGGCCTCGGACATTCGCGTGGTGCATTACGTGGCGCCCACGGTCTGGGCCTGGCGCCCGGGCCGCGCCGCCAAGATGGCCGCCCACGTCGACCAGGTGCTGGCGCTGCTGCCCTTCGAGCCGCCCTACATGGAAGCCGCCGGGATGCGCTGCGATTTCGTCGGCCACCCGGTGGTGACCGAGCCGCAGGCGTCTCCCGACGAGCAGGCCGCCTTCCGTACCCGCCACGGCATCGGCGACGCGCCCATGGCGCTGGTGCTGCCGGGCTCGCGCCGCTCCGAGATCACCCGGCTGGGCCCGGTGTTCCGCGAGGTGGTGGAGCGTGTGCACGCCGCGCGCCCCGAGCTGCGGCTGGTGATCCCCGCCGCGACCCCGGTGGCGCCGCTGGTCGAAGAGCTCTGCGCCGACTGGCCGGGCAACCCGCTGGTGCTCGACCCGCGCAGGCTGGGCGAAGATGCCGCCGCCGAGAAGCGCGCCGCCTTCGGGGCCGCCGACGTGGCGCTTGCCGCCTCGGGCACCGTGGCGCTCGAGCTCGCCGCCGCCGCCACGCCCATGGTCATCGCCTACGACATGGGCTGGCTGTCTCGGCAGATCATCGGGCGGCTGCTGCTGGTCGATACCGTCAATCTCGTGAACCTCGTCTCCGAGACCCGCACCATCCCCGAATTCATCGGCAAGGACTGCCGCCCCGAACCGATCGCCGAGGCGCTGCTGCGGGTCCTCGACGCCCCCGAGGCGCAGTCCGAGGCCATGGCGCTGACCATGGAGCGGCTGGGCCGCGACGGCCCGCACCCCGGCGACCGCGCCGCACAGGCGGTGCTCGAAGGGCTCGGACAGGACTGAAAACGCGGCTGACGGCTGCGCCGAAAGGGCTGAAACTCAAAACCGCCGCGAGGATCGCTCCCCGCGGCGGTTTCGTGTCTTTGGCAGCGAACGCGTGACCGCGATTACTGGCGCAGGGCCGAGCTCGCGTCATAGGCGGCGGTGAAGCCGGACAGCGACATGTCCAGTTCGACCTGCTGGTCGGGCGCCAGCGCCGGAACGATGGTCACCTTCGCCGACTTGCCCCCCTTGAAGCGGGCGACGTCATCGGCGGTAAAGCCGACACGGGCGTAACAACCGACCTGGGTGCAGAACGAGAAATCGTAGCGCTTGGCCTGACCGCCATCGACCGAGATGGTCAGCTTCTGGGTCAGCAGGGTCTCGAGCGGCACGATGAAGGTGCCACCGGCCGTGACCTGACCGCCGTTCGACAGGCGGAACATGCTCACCTCGGCGACGTTGCCGCCGTTCTGGTCCTTGAGCAGCTGGTACATCTGGCAGGGATCCTCGGCGTCGGTGCCCTCGGGCACGCGCAGGCACTGGAGCTGCCAGTCGCCGTGGGTCGCGGCGATGTAGGTCTCAGGCTGCTCGCCGTTTGCACCCGGCGCGCCGCCATCGGTCTCGCCGAGGGTGAGGTCACCGCCGACGGGGGCGGCGCCTGCTGCGGGGGCCTCGGTGTCTGCGGCGGGCTGCTCTGCAGTGTCCTGCGCCAGCACGGGGGCGGCGGCAAGGCTTGCCAGCAGCGGCAGTGCCCACAGGACATTTCGCGATCTGGTCATGGAAACTCCTAAACTCTGGTGTCGCTTCCCGGCCCGGTTAGCATGTCCGCAGAGCGGTGTCAGGCCGTAAAAGGACGCGGGGGATAGGGCGGCGGAAAGCTGCAACCCCGCTTGAACAAAAGAGAAAAGGGACCAAACGGTCCCTTCCCCCTTGCTCCCTGCCGGACCGGCCGACTTTGTCATTGGCCGAACGCTACGAAACTCTTTTGCAACGGTCAACAGGGTTTCTCACGACCTCGCGATCACGATGCCGAAAAAGGCCGCACCCGTGAGGGCGCGGCCAGTCTGACAGGGAGGAAGTCTGCCCGAAGCAGGAGAGGACATGATGCCTCGAGCAAAAACGATACTGGCATCAAATGGTTAAGAATGTATGCTTGCTGCGGTGGGTGGCCGGAGAGGATCCATGGAGAACGGCGTTTTTTTGGGCGGAGCCGGTGAGGGCTACGCGGAAAAGCAATACCTGGCGCTGAATTACGCGAACCGCCACGGGCTGGTGGCCGGGGCCACGGGCACCGGCAAGACGGTGACGCTGCAGATCCTGGCCGAGGGCTTCTCGGCGGCGGGCGTGCCGGTCTTCCTGTCGGATGTAAAGGGCGATCTCGCGGGGCTGGCGCGGCCGGGGTCCGAGACCGCGAAGCTGCACGCGCCCTTCATGGAGCGCAACGCCCGGATCGGCTTCGACGATTTCAGCTACCAGGGATTCCCGGCGGTTTTCTGGGATCTCTTCGGGGCGCAGGGCCACCCGGTGCGCACCACCGTGGCCGAGATGGGCCCGCTGCTGCTCGCCCGCCTGCTCGAACTCACCGAGGCGCAAGAGGGCGTGCTCAACATCGCCTTCCGGCTCTCCGACGAGCAGGGGCTGCCGCTTCTCGATCTCAAGGACCTGCAGGCGCTGCTGGTCTGGGTGGGCGAGAACCGCGAGGCGCTGTCGCTGCGCTACGGCAATATCTCAACCGCCTCGGTGGGCGCGATCCAGCGCCGCCTGCTGGTGCTCGAGAACCAGGGTGGCACGCAGCTCTTCGGCGAGCCCGCGCTCGAGCTTGCCGACCTGATGCGCACCGGCACGGACGGGCGCGGGCAGGTCAACATCCTCGCCGCCGACCGCCTCATGGGCGCACCCCGGCTCTACGCGACCTTCCTGCTCTGGCTGCTTTCCGAGCTCTTCGAGGACCTGCCAGAGGTCGGCGACCCCGAGAAACCCAAGCTGGTGTTCTTCTTCGACGAGGCGCACCTGCTCTTCGACGACGCCCCCAAGGCGCTGGTCGACAAGGTCGAGCAGGTGGCGCGGCTGATCCGCTCCAAGGGCGTGGGGGTCTATTTCGTCACGCAGGATCCCGACGACATCCCCGAAGACATCCTCGGCCAGCTCGGCAACCGGGTGCAGCATGCACTGCGCGCCTTCACCGCGCGTGACAAGAAGGCGCTCCGGCAGGCGGCCGAGACCTACCGCCCGAACCCCGCCTTCGACACCGAGACCGCGATCCGCGAGGTGGGCACCGGCGAGGCGGTGACCTCGATGCTGCAGAAGAAGGGCGTGCCGGGCATCGTCCAGCGCACCCTGATCCGGCCGCCGTCGTCGCAGCTGGGCCCCATCACCGAGGCCGAGCGCAAGGACACCCTCGCCACCTCGCCGCTCGCCGGAAAGTACGACACGACGGTCGACCGCCACTCCGCCTACGAGATGCTGAAAGCCCGTGCCAGCGCCGCCGCCGAGGCCGCGGAAACCGCCGAGCAGAGGCCTGCGGAGCCGGACCGCGAACACAGCCACGCCCGCCGCTACGAGCCGAGCCCGCGCCGAGAGTCCCCCCGCAGTCGCTCGACCCGCTACAGCGCGCCGCAATCCATGGGCGAGGCGCTGGGGCAGGCGGTGCTGAAGGAGCTCTCCGGCACCACCGGAAAGCGCCTCGTCCGGGGCATCCTCGGCAGCCTCTTCAAGGCGCGCTGAGCCGCCCCTTCATCTTGCCGGATAAACTCCGGGGGAGTCCGCGTCAGCGGACGGGGGCAGCGCCCCGGCAACATCGGCCACCAGGCCCGCCCCAAAGGTTCGCACCCAAGCCCGCTCACTCCGCCGCCAGCGTCCCGCGCACAACCGCGTCGAAGAACCGTCCCAGCCGGTGCCGGTCGACGGGCTTGGCCAAGAGCTCGATCTGCAACGCCGCGCAGGCCTCGCGCAGCGCCTCCGAGCGGTCGGCCGAGACGATGGCGCAGGGCAGGCGGCCGAGCCGCGTGGTGATCTCGCCGAAGAGCTGCGTGCCGGTCATGCCCGCGCCCAGCTGGTAGTCGAGCAGCAGCGCATCAGGGGTGATCTCGAGATCCTGCAGCAGGTCGAGCGCGCTCGCCGCATCCTCGGCCTCGATCACGTTCACGCCCCAGCTCTCCATCAGCACGGTGATGGCGCGGCGCAGCTGCGGGTCGTTCTCGACCAGCAGCACGATCAGCCCCGCCTGCGCCAGCCCGCTCGGACGCGCAGGACCGGCGACCGCGGGCCGCGACGGCACGGCGCCGCCGACCACGGGCAGGCTCACCATGAAGCACGAGCCGCGCCCGGGCTCGGACCAGAGCCCCAGCGGGTGCCCAAGCCGGGCGCAGGCGCGCTCGACGATGGCAAGCCCGAGCCCCAGCCCGTCGTTGGTCGAGGCGCGGGTGTCGAGCCGCTTGAACTCCTCGAAGATGGTGGACTGGTCTTCCTCGGCGATGCCGGGGCCGGTGTCCCAGACCTCGATCCGGGCGGCCCCGCCACGGCGCCGGATCCCCACGACGACGCGGCCCGCGTCGGTGTAGCGGATGGCGTTGGCGACGAGGTTCTGCACCACCCGGCGCAGGTAGGACGGGTCGCTCTCGACCGTGAGCCCGCTGTCGATCATCCGCAGCTTCAGCCCCTTGCGCGCCGCCAGCACCTCCATCTCGTCGCGCAGGGGCCCGATGATCTCGCGCAGCGCGACGGGCCGGATGTCGAACTTCAGCGCATCGGACTCGAGCTTCGAAATATCCAGCAACGCGTCGATGAGCTGCTCGGCCGAGGTCAGCGCCGACTCCGCCTTGCCCAGCACCGCCCGGTCGCCGTCATTGCCCATCCGGTCCGCGAGCGAGGAGATGAAGAGCTTGGCGGCGGACAGCGGTTGCAGCAGGTCGTGGCTCGCCGCGGCCACGAAGCGCGACTTCGAGGCATTGGCCCGTTCCGCCGCCGACAGCGCGTCCTCGAGCTCGAGCGTGCGTTCCATCACCCGCTGCTCGAGCATCTCGTTGACCTCGGTCAGCCGCCGCGCCGCCTCGCGCTCGGCGGTGACGTCGGTGCAGGAGAACAGGAAGCCGCCGTCGGGCATGCCGCGCCCGAAGACCTGCAGCACCGTGCCCACATCGCGGGTCAGCTCGAAGCTGATCGGCCCGCGCCGCCCGGACTGTTGCGCCCAGTGGCGAAAGCCCTCGCGGGCACCGTCGCTGGCGAAATGGAACTCGGGCTCCAGCAGCTCGTTCAGCCCCTCGAAGGAGGCGCCCAGATGCAGGCGCCGCACGGGGAGGTTCAGCAGCGTGCCGATCTTCTCGTTCCACGCCACCAGCCGGGCGGTCTCGTCGAAGATGCAGACGCCCTGGTCGAGGTGGTCGAGCGTGGCGCGGATCATCCGCGTCTGCTTGTCCTTGAGCTTCAGCCGCTCCTGCCGCTCGAGCCGGATGATGTCGGTGACGTCGGTCTGCAGGATCACCGTGCCGCTGTTGGCGGTGCGATGCTCGGAGACCTGCAGCCAGCGGTCCTGTCCATGGCGCACGTTGAAGAGCACGCGGCGGTCGTTGTGCTTGCGCATCCGGTCGCGGGCCCAGGCCTCGGCGCTGGTGCCCTCGGGCAGCGACAGGTAGCGCGAGCGGCTGACCCGGTCGACGTAATCCTCGAAGGACAGCCCCGGGCGCAGGTCGCGTACGGTGTCACGGAAATCGCGACAGAATCGCGAGTTGCACATCACCAGAAGGTCGTTGCCGTCGAACAGGGCAAAGCCCTCGGAAACCGTCTCGATGGCATCGGCGAGGTTGCGGCGGGCGGCCTCGGTCTCGTCGTTGGCCCGCGCAAGCTGGGCGTTGGATTCGTGCAGCAGGTTCAGCGTGCGCTCCAGCTCGAGCGTGCGCTCGCGCACCCGCTTCTCGAGCAGGGCGGCGCGTTCGAACTGGGCGTAGGCCTCGCCGGACTGGGCGCTGTTGTGCTCGACGTGGCGCATCAGCGATTCCGCGATGTGCAGCAGCTTCTCGTTCTGAACCTCGATGGGATCTGCAGGGTTTATCAACGACATGCAGGATCATCCTCAGGCCCGTCCGGGGCGTAGAACGCCACGCCGGTCAGGGTCTGGTTGACGTGCAGGGCGCCGATCTGCTCGCCATAGGTGTTGAAGCCGATGACATTGTGCTTGGACAGGATGTCCGAAATCGCGCGGGTCTGCTGGAACTGCCCGGCCTCGATCCGGCGCAGCACGCAGTCGCAACCGAGGATCTGCTGCGGCCGGCGCCCCTCCGACAGCGTGCCGAGCGCGCGGTCGAGATGCGCGGCCATGTCCTCGGGCTCGGCAAGGGTGAGCACCATGCCCTCGTTGATGGCGGAGAAGAACAAGAGGTTGCCGTGCTCGTCGACGCGCTGGATGGAGCGCACGTGGTGGCTGTCGCCGAGCCGCACCACCACCGGGTGGGCGGCGAAGGTGAAGGTGTCGAGCTGGTGCGGGTCCTTGCCCAGCAGGCGCGCGTATTCGGCGGCGGCGGGCGAGCCGTTGATCTCCATCACCATGCGGCTGTCGGGATCGGCGCGGGTGATGACCATGCGGGTCTCGGTCGGGCGCAGGTGGTCGATGCTGAACACCTTGACAGGGCAGCGGCTGCGCACCAGCGCCAGCAGCGCCGCGTTGCGCCGGACCCGCCCGTTCCAAGACAGCCACGTGGCGCCGAAGTCGGTGCCGTCGCCGGTCGAGCCTCCGAAAAGCGGCATCGGCCCCAAGGCCGAGGCCAGGACGGAGGCGAGATTCTCTTCCTGCATCGACAGCCCGTCGACCATCAGGAAGGCGAATTCAGACCCTTTATCAGGAGCTTCCACGTTGAGGCTCATGCGGCGCTGGATGAGCTGGTCGATCACCCGGCGGTCGTCGAGCGTGTCGAGATTGTCGATCGCCAGCGCGTCCACGGTGAACAGCGCCGACGGGAAGCCGATGGCGATGATCTGGCCTTCCTCGTAGCCGCTGCGGCCGATCTCGCCGGCGGTGGTGCAGGCGAAAACGTCGGCCTTGCCGAAGGCGCCGCTGAAGGCCCGGTTGAGCGCCGCGAAATCCGCCTGTGGCGAGACGAAGAAGCACACCAGCTCGAACGGTCCGGGCCCGAGCTGCGCCGAGATCGCGGCGACAGGGTCGCGCGCGTCGCAGGGCACCTGAGCAAGGCTCAGGGCGCCCTTGGCGTCCAAGGCACGGGTGTCCGTCATGTCCTCCCCTGAGGAGCGCGGCATGGCGCAGTCCAAGACATCGACCCTCCCAAGCGATGTGGCGGACAGGTTACGGCGCGGCCCCTTCGTTTGGCAAGACCCGGCTGAAATGCGCCTCCTGCGCGATCAGCACCGCCTGCGTGCGGCTGTGAACGCCGAGTTTTCGCATGATTGCAGTGACATGCGCCTTGACCGTGGTCTCGGCGATGGAAAGGTCATAGGCGATCTGCTTGTTGAGCTTGCCCTCGCAGATCAGCGACAGGATCCGGGCCTGCTGGCCGGTGAGGGTCGCCAGCCGTTCGAGAGCATCGCCGGGGCCGTCCTCGCCGGGGCCCTGCGGATCGATGTAGCCGTCGGGCGTGAAGGCCTCGCCCCGGGCCATGGCCTCGAAGGCGCGGCGGAAGACCGAGCGCTGCGAGTGCTTGGGCACGAAACCGTCGGCCCCGGCCTTGAGCGCCTGGCTGATCATCCGGTTGTCGGCCATGGACGAGGCGATGATGATGGCGGCGCGGGGGGCAGCATTGCGCAACCGCACCAGCCCGTCCAGCCCGTTCACGTCGGGCAGGTTGAGGTCGAGGATCACGAGGTCGGGCGGCTCGCCCTGCGCCACGATGTCGAGCGCCTTCTCCAGCGTTCCCGCCGTGCGGATCTCTTCGAAATCCGCGATGGATTGCAGCGTCAGCGTGAGCGCATCGCAGAACAGCGGGTGGTCGTCGACCACCAGCGCCCGCGACTGCCCGCGTTCCGACAGGATTTCGGCTCGTTCTCTCATCTTGGCGGCTCTTCCGTGTCGTCGCTTCCGGTCCACAGGATAGCGCGTCTGAGGGCCTGCGTAAAACGTGCCAAAAGGTCTAAGACCGGGGTCAGAACCAGCTCTCGACGGTCCTCGAGGCCGAGGAGATGTCCTGACCGACGCCGTCGATGGTGCCGCAGGCCGCGACAAGGGCCACGAAGGCCATAAGGATTGCCTGTTTCATCTGTCTGCTCGCTTCATTTGTCTTGGTTGGTCTTGCTGCCTGTGGGGTGTTCCCCTGACCGTGTTGCCCGGCCATGTCACGCCATATTAGCGCGTTTCGTCAGTCCTGCCACCACCATGCGTTCGGCATCCAGTCGGTCCAGTCGCCATAGACGGGCAGGTGGTCTGGGTACTTGAGTTCCTTGACGTGGGCGATGCGCGAGACGTTCCACTGGTAGATCGGGATCACGTAGCGCCCGGTGGTCAGGATTCGGTCGAGCGCGCGGCTCGCGGCGATGAAATCCTCCTGACTGGTGGCGTTCAGCAGGGTTTCGATCATCGCGTCCGCGGCCTCGGACTTCATGCCCATGAGGTTGCGCGAGCCGATGTTGTCGGCCGCCTCGGAGCCCCAGTAGAGCCGCTGCTCGTTGCCGGGCGAAAGCGAGATGCCGCGCCGGAAGAAGGTCATGTCGAAGTCGAAGGCGTTGACGCGCTCGTTGTATTGCGCGGCGTCGATCACCGTGACCCTCGGCGAGATCCCCATGCGGGTGAGCGCCTGCACGAAGATGTCGATGATCGACTGCTCCTCGCCCGAGCCTTGCGCCAGCACGATCTCGAAGCTGAAGGGCTGACCGGCGGCGTTTTTCATGACGCCCTCCTGCACCGTCCAGCCGGCCTCTTCCATGCGGTCGATGGCTGCGCGGATGTTGCTGCGGTTGCGGGCGGTGCCGTCACCCTCGGGCACCGTGTAGCCGTCGAGCGCGCCGGGCAGCAGCTCGTCGGCGAAGGGCTCGAGCATCTCGCGCACGCGGCCCTCGGCGGGACCGTGGCTCATGCCGAGCTCGGAGTTGGAGAAATACGAGGTGATGCGCGGCTGGCGCGAGCCGGTCATGGTCTCGTTGACGTACTCGAAGTTGAAGGCGTGCATCATCGCGTCGCGCACGCGCCAGTCGGCGAAGGCGCCGCGGCGGGTGTTCATCACGAAGCCGGTCATGCCGGTGGGCCGTCCGTGGCCGATCTCGGACTTTATCACGTCGCCACGCTGAACGGCGGGAAAATCGTATTGCGTGAGCCACTTCTCGGCGTTGTTCTCGCGGATCGCGTTAAGCTCTCCGGCCTTGAACGCCTCGAATTGCACGGTGCCGTCGCCGAAGAACTCCATGCGGATCTCGTCGAGGTTGGCCTGGCCCTTCATGAAGGGCAGGTCGCGGCCCCAGTAGTCCGGATCGCGCCTGAGGGTCACATAGCGGCCCGCCTCGTAGCTCTCGATCACGTAGGGCGCCGAGGTCACCGGCACCACGTCGAGCCCGCTCGAGGCGAAGTCGCGGCCGTCCCACTGTGCCTTCTTCATGATCGGGCGCATGCCGATGATGAGCGCCAGCTCTCGGTCGTCGGTGTTGAAGGTGAAGCGGACCGAGCGCGGGCCGGTCTGCTCCATGCTCTCGATCTGGCTCCAGGTGCCACGGTAACGCGGATGGCCCTCGGTTCCGAGGGTTTCATAACTCCACATCACGTCCTCGATGGTGACGGGGCTTCCGTCCGAGAAATGCGCCTCGGGGCGGAGGGTGAACTCGACCCACTCACGATTCGGGCCGGTCTCGACGCTTTCCGCCAGCAGGCCGTACAGAGTGAAGGGCTCGTCCCAGCTGCGGCCCATGAGGCTCTCGTAGGCGAGGAAGCGGAGCTGCCACGGCACCGTGCCCTTGAGGATATGCGGGTTGAGGCTGTCGAAACTGCCGGTTTCGCCCATCACCAGACGCCCGCCGGTGGGGGCCTCGGGATTGGCGTAGGGCAGGTGATCGAAATCCGGGGGCAGGGCGGGTTCGCCATACATCGCTATGCCGTGCTGCGGTTCTGCCTCCGCGATTCCCGGCAGCCCGAGACTCGCCGCGACCAGAACCGCGGCGACCGCGCGGCGGCAGAAAATATCACCCATCATTTTCGAAACAATCCCGTTCTGCCCTTGTTTTCTTGGCCCCGGACCCTAGCGGGGCTTTTACGTCTTTTCAAACTTTTAGCTTGGACTCCGGCGGTAAAGCGCGTATAACAATATCACTGCTCGATAGGTTTCTTGCCTGTATGAAACCTGCCTCAATGACTGAACGCCGGCCTTGTGCCGGCGTTTTTTTTGGTTCAGGGCGGTGTTGGAGTACCGTGTTAGCGCCGGTAGGAACCGGGGTCTCGCGGGGCTTCTAACGGGCTCGTGAGCGCTTGGCCAATCCCGAAACCGTGAACCTTGCCGCGGCAATCCCGCACACCAGATAGCCTCTTATCTTGCAGGTGCAGAATGATATGCTGCCGGCAAATCAACGAGGAGATCCAATCATGTCACTGAAAGGCAAGACGGCCGTCATCACCGGTTCGAATTCCGGTATCGGGCTCGGTGTCGCGCGGGAACTGGCGCGGGCCGGAGCATCGGTCGTGCTCAATTCCTTCACGGACACCGATGAGGACCACAAGCTCGCCGAGGAGCTCGGGCGCGAGTTCGGGGTGGATGCGCGCTACATCAAGGCCGACATGTCGAAGGGGGACGAGTGCCGGGCGCTGATCGAGGCGGCGGGCAGCTGCGACATTCTCGTGAACAACGCCGGCATCCAGTTCGTGTCGCCGATCGACGAGTTCCCGCTCGACAAGTGGGATGCGATCATCGCGATCAACATGAACTCGGCCTTCCACTGCACCGCGGCGGCGCTGCCGAAGATGCGGACGGCAGGCTGGGGCCGTATCGTCAACGTGGCCTCGGCGCACGGCCTGACGGCATCGCCCTACAAGTCCGCCTATGTCGCGGCCAAGCACGGCGTCGTCGGCATGACCAAGGTGGTGGCGCTGGAGACCGCGAAGGAGGCGATCACCTGCAACGCCATCTGCCCGGGCTACGTGAGGACCCCGCTGGTCGAGGCGCAGATCCCCGACACCGCGAAGAAGTACAACATGTCCGAGGAGGAGGTGATCGAGAAGGTGATGCTGGAGCGCCAGCCCTCGAAGGCCTTCGCCACGGTCGAGCAGATCGGCGGCACCGCGGTATTCCTGTGCTCGGACGCGGCAGAGCAGATCACCGGCACCACGATCTCGGTCGACGGCGGCTGGACGGCGCTCTGAGCGATTGGCAACCGGGTCGGAGGGGCGCTGCCCCTCTTGCCCTTCGGGCAATTCACCCCGGGATATTTTCAGCCATTGGAAGCCCCGAGGGAGGCACGCACGGATGACGCGACGCATCAACCTGGCGCTGCAGGGCGGGGGCGCGCATGGCGCCTTCACCTGGGGCGTGCTCGACCGGCTGCTCGAGGAGGAGGACATCGAGATCGCCGCGATCTCGGGCACCTCGGCAGGGGCGCTGAACGGCGCGGCGCTGAAGGCGGGGCTTGCGCGCAACGGCCGCGAGGGCGCACGTGAGACGCTGGACTGGCTCTGGCACGAGGTCTCGGGGCTGCGCGACATCGCGGTGCCGGACTGGATGAACGCCTTCCTGCCGGCGCCGGGGCTGGTGAGCCAGGCGGTGCAGTACTCGGCGGCCTACGCGGCGGGCGAGGCGGTGGGGCGGATGTTCTCGCCCTACGCCTGGGGCCCGCTCTACCGCAACCCGCTGGAGCGCATCGTCGAGCGGCTGGATTTTGGCCGGATCTGCTGCGGCGAGGGGCCGGAGTTCTTTGTCTCGGCCACCTCGGTGCGCGACGGCAAGGTGCGGGTCTTCGAGGGCGAGCGGCTCTGTCCGGAGGCGATCCTCGCCTCGGCCTGCCTGCCGACGCTGTTCCAGGCGGTGGAGCTGACCGACCCGGAGACCGGCGAGACCGAGGCCTTCTGGGATGGCGGCTACTCGGGCAACCCGGCGCTCTTCCCGCTGTTCCGGCCGTCGCTGCCGGACGACCTGCTGATCGTCAACATCAACCCGCTGATCCGCGAGGCGGTGCCGATGACGCCGCCGGAGATCCAGAACCGCATCGACGAGATCAGCTTCAACGCAGCCCTCCTGCGCGAGCTGCGGGCCATCGAGTTCGTCCAGCGGCTCATCGAGGCGGGCTCGATCCGGCCCGGCGCGATGAAGAAGCTGCGGGTGCACATGATCGCCGACGACGACCTGATGAACGAGCTCTCGGCCGCGACCAAGCTGGTGCCGCTGCCGACGGTGCTGGCGCAGCTCAAGGCCGCCGGGCGCACCGCGGCGGACCTGTTCCTGACCGAGCACGGCGCAGACGTGGGGGTGCGCCAGACCGCGGACCTGCGGGCGATGTTCGCCTGAGAGGGCCCGCGGCTCAGAGCAGCCCCCAGAACCGCGCCATGGCGCGCACCGCGCAGATCCCGGCATCGGAGATGAAATCGCGCGCCTCGCCGCATGGGGCGGGATCTCCGTCCGCGTCGATGGGCATGGCGTGGTCGAAGCCCGGCAGCTCCCAGGTCTCGATCCGGGGCGTCCCTTCGGCGCCGAGGTAGAGCTTGCGGGTGGCGCCGTCGACGGTCTCGGTGCTGGCGGGCGTGGTGTCGATGCCCTGCACGGCGGTCCATTGCTCGGTGAGCTCGGTCAGGTTTCCCGGGTCGACCGTGCCGTCCGCGGTCCCTTGCCAGATCGAGATCAGCGGCCAGTCGTGGTCGCCGTCACCCGCCGCCTCGCGGACGTAGCGCGCCCAGTCCTCGGGCGCGCGGTCGGTGGTGGGCGTGGTGACCTTGATGCCGCAGGCGAGCGCCGCGTCGCCGCCGTCGAGCGAGGGGATCACCCGCATCCAGCGCCACCAGTGCCAGAACCCGTCCAAGTCGGAGCGCGGGCGGTTGCAGCCATAGGGCGGCCCCGCGACGATGCCGCCCCCGGCGAAGCGGTCGGGGTGGCCGGCGATCATCGCCGCCGTCATGCCGCCGCCCGCCGAGAGACCCAGAACGTAGACATGCGCCGGATCGGCGCCGTCGGCCGCGATGACATGGTCGATCATCTGCATGATCGAGGCGCTTTCGCCGCGACCGGGCAGGTTGTCCTCCTCGTCGTACCAGCGGAAGCAGCGGTGCATCTGGTTGTCCTCGCGCTGCTGTGGCAGCAGCAGCAGCGCCGGCAGTGCCTCTGCAAGCGCGGTGAGACCGGTCTCGGCGTCGAAGGCCTCGGCGCTCATGCTGCAACCGTGCAGCGCCACGAGGAGCGGCAGGCCGGGAGTGGCCCCATCGGGCGTGTAGAGCACCGCGTCGAGCGCGCCGGGGTTCTCGCCGAAATCGCCGAGCGGCGCCGAAGAGCCGGCGGGCAGGGGTCCCGGAAGGGCCATGGCGAGCAGGAGCGGGAGGATGCAACCCCCATGGCGGATGCGCTGGATCATGGGTCTCTCCGTCTGAAATGGATGACTCGAACGGGATGAATGCTCGCATGGGTTGCGCGTGAGGCGAAGCCGCATCGCCCGTGGATGCGCTGCCAGCAACCCGGTTTCCGGGAAAATGATCGGTTCGGAAGCGTTCCGCGCGGTCAGGACGCCTTGCGCACCGGCTCGACCTGCGGCTTGCCGG
>Ga0208328_1000072_pt1 | contig 60222 bp, 60 predicted proteins | sample DeeseametaMP2633_FD_184170 | JGI IMG/M metagenome (GOLD analysis project Ga0208328, IMG submission 184170) | Marine microbial communities from the Deep Atlantic Ocean - MP2633 (SPAdes) | ecosystem: Environmental > Aquatic > Marine > Unclassified | place: Northeast of Antigua and Barbuda, North...
CGGCTCGTGCAGCATCGACGAGCCGCTGGCCGATCTGCGAGAGCTGGTGTCCCTGTGAACGGTGTGGCGCACAGGGCCGACAACGGGTTCGGGCTCGACCACCTGCCCTACGGGGTCTTCTCCGTCGACGGTGGCCCTCGCCGGGTCGGCGTGCGGCGCGGCGACGAGGTCCTCGACCTCGCCACCGCGACCAGCCGCCCCGAGCTGGCCGCGACCTCCCTCAACCCGCTGATGGAGCGCGGCCCGTCGACGTGGCGCCAGCTGCGCGAGCAGGTGCTCGACCTGGCTCCCGGCCTGCCCGGCATCCCGCTGACCGACGTGGTGATGCACCTGCCGTTCGAGGTGGCCGACTACGTCGACTTCTACGCCTCCGAGCACCACGCGACCAACCTCGGGCGGATGTTCCGCCCCGACTCCGAGCCGCTGCTGCCCAACTGGAAGCACCTGCCGGTCGGCTACCACGGCCGCGCCGGCACCGTCGTGCCCAGCGGCACCCCGGTCGTGCGCCCGTCCGGCCTGCGCCCGGTCGGGCCGGGCGAGCCACCCTCCTTCGGGCCGACCCGGCGCCTCGACATCGAGGCCGAGCTCGGCTTCGTCGTCGGCGCCCCCTCGGCGATCGGCACGCGCGTCCCCGCGGCCGCGCTGGCCGACCACGTCTTCGGCGTGGTCGGGCTCAACGACTGGTCCGCACGCGACGTGCAGGCCTACGAGTACGTCCCGCTGGGCCCGTTCCTCGGCAAGTCCTTCGCCACCTCGATCAGCTGCTGGGTCACCCCGCTCGCCGCGCTCGACGCCGCCTGGTGCGACCTGCCGGGCCAGGACCCCGAGCCCGCTGCCTACCTCGAGCCCGGTCGCACCCGCGGCCTGGCGATCGACGTGGAGATCGAGCTCAACGGCGAGGTGGTCAGCCGGCCGACGTACTCCTCGACCTACTGGTCGCCGGCCCAGATGCTCGCCCACCTGACCGTGAACGGCGCGAGCGTGCGCACCGGCGACCTGTTCGCCAGCGGCACGATCAGCGGCCCGGAGCACGGGCAGGAGGGGTCGTTCATCGAGCTGTGGAGGGGCGAGCGGTTCCTGGAGGACGGCGACGAGGTCGTGCTGCGCTACTCCGCACCGTCCACCTCGGGCGGCCGACTGAGCCTCGGCGAGGTCAGCGGAAGGATCGAAGCAGCCCGCTGAGCTGGGCGCCGTCGGTGGGGCGGCCGGCGACCGACGCCCCACCCCGCGGCCCCGGCACCCGCACCGGCTCCTGCCACGGCTCGGGCTGCCACGGCTGGGGGACCAGGTCGGCGAGGCCGGGCAGGTGGGCGGTGGCGATCCGTTCCACCCGCTCGCGGGCACCGCGGGTCCACAGCAGCACCGGCGCGAGGATCGCCACGATCATCGAGCCGAGCACGATCGCGTAGTAGGCGCCGTGCAGCGAGGAGTCCATCGGCGCCACCAGCCCGGCGATGACGCTCACCGCCACCAGTGCCGTCACGGCCAGCCGCGAGAGCCGCAGCGTCGCGACGAAGGGCACCACCCACAGCAGGTACCACAGGTGCACCACCGGGCTCAGCACCACGAGCCCGCCCATCAGCAGCGCCGCGGTGCCGACCGCGGACGCCCGGTCCCCGGTGGGCCGGCGCAGCGCCGCCCAGAGGACCAGGCCGAGCGCCACCCCCGACCCCAGGGTGCGTACGACGCCCAGCAGCGTGGCCGGGGCCAGGCCGAGCCCCAGCAGGTCGGCCAGCCGGTCGAGGGTGCCACCGGCCAGCGTGGTGACCGAGAGCGGCGTGTTGACGGTGCCGGGGACGGCCAGGCCGGCGACCCAGCCGACACCGACCCCGGTGAGCAGGCCGAGCCCCACGAGCCACCCGAGGGAGACCCCGGCCACGCCGGCCAACCGGCGTACCCGGTCGGTGAGGGTGGCGGCGGCCGGCAGGCCGACGAGGGCGACGGCCACGCACACCAGCCCGCCGGGTGCCTTGACCGCGGCCGCGGTGCCGCCGAGCACCGCCCCCCAGGCCCACCCGTGCTCGACGGCGACCACCAGCGCGGCCGCCATCAGCCCGGCCATCAGCAGGTCGTTGTGCAGCCCGCCGACGCCGTTGGCCAGCATCAGTGGCGAGGCGATGACCAGGGCGGAGGCCAGGGCCGGGTCGACGCCGGTCCAGGTGGCCAGGCGCGGCACCGCCCAGGCCAGCAGTGCGAGGCCGACGAGCGCGAGCACCCGGTGCCCGATGACCAGCATCCACGGGTTGCCGGTGAGCGCCGCGAGCTGGTCGCCGACCGCGAGCGGCACGGGCCCGTAGGGGGTGATGGTGTCCATCCAGCGCGGGTCGACGGCCTGCACGACCGGGCCCCGCAGCACCGACGGGCCGTGCTCGTAGGGCGAGATCCCGAGATGGGTCATCGCCCCCTGCGCGGCGTAGGACCAGCCGTCGCGGGAGAACAGCGGCGGCGCGAGGACCAGCGGCGCGCTCCATAGCAGCGTCGCGAAGCGCACGAGCCCGACCGCCTCGTCCCGCTCGCCGGTCTCCCGGCCGGCGCCGACCTCGCGGCACAGCCGCAGCCAGGCCGCGGCCAGCAGGCCGAGCCCGGTCAGGACGACCGCCAGCCCGAGCATCCGCCCCGCCTCCGCGCCCCGCAGGGCCGCGAGCGCCTCGATCTGCAGGATGGGCGCGCTGCGCGGCAGGGTGGAGACCACCAGGCCCCCGAGGAGGACCAGGGCGCTACCGAGCAGGCCACGAGACAGCACGGGGGCACCGTAGGAACCCCTCCCGGCGGCCGGGGGTCGGGCGAGCGGCGGGTCGACGGCGGGCGGGTGAACGCGGGGTGCGGGCGGTCCGCGCCCTGGGTCGGGTGCGCGGCGCCGACGGAACCTGTTCTAGATTCACCGTCATGGGCCTGCTGACTCCCCTCGCCGTGAAGATCGGATCGATCGAGTGGATGCCGAAGCTGCTGCCGCAGATCGTGTGGGTCGACACCCGCCTGCAGAAGGCCTCGCGCGGCCGGGTCAGCGTGCTCGACATCGCCGGCCTGCCGAACCTCATGCTCACCGTCGCCGGCCGCAAGAGCGGCATCCCGCGCAGCACGCCGCTGCTGTGCGTGCCCGACGGTGACACCTGGCTGATCGCGGGCTCCTACTTCGGCGGCCCGAAGATGCCGGTGTGGGTGCACAACCTGCGCGCCGCCGACACCGCGCACATCCGCTACGCGAAGGTGGAGACCGAGGTCCGCGCCGAGGAGCTCGAGGGCGACGCGAGGGCCGCCGCGTGGCGGACGATGCTGCGCACCTGGCCCAACTACGCGAAGTACGAGGAGCGCACCGACCGGGTCATCCCGGTCTTCCGCCTGACCCGGGTCTGACGCTGGTCCGGCCCGACGGCCATCGGCCGCGCCGACCGCCGGAAGGTAAAGGATCGGGCTAGCGTGCCGTCGTGCTCCGTTCGCGCGCGCTCGCCGCTCCTCTGCTCCTGGCCGCCTGCCTGACCCTCTCGTCCTCCCCGGCCACCACCGCCAGCCCGCTGCCGGTCGCGGCCGCAGCCGCACCGGCGGCCCTGACGGGACTCGCGACCCGGGCACCCGACGAGGACCCGCGTCCCAACGTCGTGGTCGTCATGGCCGACGACCTCCGTGTCGACGACCTGCAGTGGATGCCGCGGACCCGGCGCCTCTTCGCGCGGACCGGGATCTCCTTCGAGAACTCCTTCGCGCCGTACCCGCTGTGCTGCCCGGCGCGAGCCACCTTCCTGACCGGTCAGCACGCCCACAACCACGGGGTCTACTGGCACGAGCCGCCCTACGGCTACGGCGCCTTCGACGACTCGCGGACCGTGGCCACGTCCCTGCGCGCCGCCGGCTATCGCACGGGCTTCCTCGGCAAGTACCTCAACCGCTACGGCCTGGACCGGTCGAAGGTCAGCGGCCGGCCCTCGCACCGCTACGTGCCCCGGGGCTGGGACGAGTGGCGCGGGGCGGTGGAGAACCCCGGGGACGCCGGCTTCCACGGGGGGACCTACGTCTACACCGACATCGCGTTCAACCACGACGGGCGGATCGACAACCGGTACCGCGGCCAGTACTCCACCGAGGTCATCGGCTCCCTCTCCGCGCAGATGGCGGGTCGGTTCGCCGACCGCAGGGCCCGCAGCGGCCGCCCGTTCTTCCTCTATGTCAACCACATCGCTCCGCACCACGGCGCCCCGCGCGACGACGACGACCCGGCCTCGTGGCGTGACAAGGACGGCTTCGAGCACGTCTTCCCGACGCCGTACGTCCCGCCGCGGTACCGCGGCCGCTTCGACGACGTGATCGACCGCGCCCCCGGCATCGCTCGGACGGGGTCGCCGACCGAGGGCGACGTCTCCGACAAGCCCCGGGCGGTGCGACGCCTCCCGGCGATGACCGGCCGCGACCTCGTCGCCATGCGCGAGGCCGCCCGGCAGCGCGCGGAGTCGGTGTGGGTGATGGACAAGGAGGTGTCCCGGCTCGTCCGGCGCCTGCGCAAGGACGACGAGTGGGACCGGACCGTCCTGGTCTTCACCTCCGACAACGGGTTGCTCCAGGGTGAGCACCGGTTCCGCACCGGCAAGGTGTGGTCCTACGAGCCGTCGCTTCGCGTCCCGCTGCTGGTCACCGGCCCCGGCATGCGCGGCCGCGGCGACGGCGGCCACCGCCGCTACGACCCGGTCGACACCCCCGACCTCACCGCGACGATCCTCGACCTCGCCGACGCCGAGCCACCGCGCAGGGCCGACGGCTCCTCGTTCCTGCCGTCGCTGGTGGACGGGGACGCCGGGTGGGACGTGCCGGTGCTCACCGAGGCCACCCACACCGCCGGCGGTCGCAGTGCCGCCTTCGGGAAGCGCTCCTCGATCGGCCTGCGCACGGCGCGGTGGTCGATGACGCTGTACCGCGACGGGTTCGGGGAGCTCTACGACCTCGTCGAGGACCCGCTGCAGCACCACAACCTGTGGCGCTCGAAGAAGCACCGTCAGGTGCGCACGGACCTCGAAAAGGTCTGGCGGCGGCTGCGCGACTGCTCCGGCGCCGGCTGCCAGGAGCCGGCACCGCCGGCGTACCGGGCCGACGCTTCCACCGTGGCGGCCTGGACCCGGGGCTACTGGCAGCAGATCGACCGCGTCTACGGCTACCGGTGACTACGCTGACGAGGTGACGGTCCCGCTCGGTCAGTACCCCGACCCCACCCACGTCGTCGCCCACCTCAGCGACCCGCACCTGCTGGCCGCCGGGCAGCTGCAGTACGGCGTCGTCGACCCGGAGGCGGGGCTCGTCGCCGCCCTGGAGCGACTGGGCCGCGTCGACCCGCCGCCGCAGGTGCTGGTGTTCACCGGCGACCTCGCCGACAAGGCCGAGCCCGAGGCCTACGCCCGGCTGCGCGAGCTGGTCGAGCCGGTCGCCGCGGCGATGGGGCCCGGGGGCGCCGAGGTGGTGTGGACCATGGGCAACCACGACGAGCGGGCGCCGTACGCCCACGGGCTCTTCGGCCCGGACGCCGATCCCCAGGCACCACAGGACCGCGTGCACGAGGTGGACGGGCTGCGCATCGTCGCCCTCGACACCACCGTCCCCGGCTACCACCACGGCGAGCTGGCCCCCGAGCAGCTGACCTGGCTGGCCGAGGTGCTGGCCGAGCCGGCGCCGCACGGCACGATCCTGGCGATGCACCACCCGCCGATCCCGGTGCCGATGCTCCCCCCGGCCCAGATCATCGAGCTCTACGACCAGCACCTGCTCGCGGAGGTGCTCGTCGGCACCGACGTCCGGGCGATCCTCGGCGGGCACTTCCACTTCACCAGCCACAGCCTCTTCGCCGGCATCCCGGTCTCGGTCGCCTCGGCGACCTGCTACGCCTCCGACCTCACGCCCGCGGACCGCTACCTCGCCGCGGCCGACGGCCACCAGGCCGTCAACATGGTCCACGTCTACGATGACCGTGTCGTGCACACCGTCGTGCCCGTCACCGACGCCCCCGAGATCGACGGCTACCCGCTCTCGGTCGCCCCCCAGGTGCTGGCACTGACCGCCGAGGACCGCCGCGAGCTGCTGTCGAAGAAGGGCGTGGACCTCGGCGCGCTGGTGCGCTCCCTGGGCCTCGAGGTCTGACCCACCCCGGGCTGCCGAACCGGCGCGTCCTTCCGGAAGGTTGCGCCGGCTCGACTCACCTGCCGACGGCCGCCGCGGGCATCACCTGGCCCGGCAGGACCGTGCCGACGAGGGTGCGAGCCTCCTCGAGGATGCGAGTGATGAGCTCGTGGACCGTCGGCACGTCGTCGATCAGGCCCTGCACCTGGCCGACGGACCAGACCCCCGCCTCCACGTCCCCCGTCTCGTAGACGGTGCGTCCGCGCGCACCGTTGACCAGCGGTTGCACGTCGTCGAAGGTCCCGCCGGCCTCCAGGATCGCGACCGCCTCACGGGAGACCGCGTTGCTGGCCACCCGGGAGGTGTTGCGCAGCGGACGGAAGATCAGCTCGGTCTCGGTCTCGTCCGCCGCGACGATGCGCTGCTTCACCGCGGGGTGCACAGGAGCCTCCTGGGTGCACAGGAAGCGGGTGCCCATGTTGATGCCGTCCGCGCCGAGCGCGAGCGCCGCGACCAACCCCCGGCCGTCGGCGAACCCACCCGAGGCCACCATCGGCGTGGTGATGACCCGCCGCGCCGCCGCGATGAGCACCAGCCCGGGCACGTCGTCCTCACCGGGGTGCCCGGCGCACTCGAACCCGTCGATGCTGATCGCGTCCACCCCGACCGACTGCGCCTTGGCCGCGTGCTTGACGCTCGTGCACTTGTGGATCACCTTCACGCCATGGGCGTGGAAGTAGTCCACGTGCGGGGCCGGGTTCGCACCCGCGGTCTCGACGATCCGCACGCCGGACTCGACGATGGCGGCGCGGTACTCGTCGTAGGGGACCGGTCTGATGGTGGGCAGGATGGTGAGGTTCACGCCGAACGGCCTGTCGGTGATCGAGCGGCAGCGCTCGATCTCCTCGACCAGTGCCTCCGGCGTCGGCTGGGTCAGCGCGGTGACCAGGCCCAGACCACCGGCGGCGGAGACCGCGCCGGCCAGCTCTGCGGTGCCGACCCACTGCATCCCGCCCTGGATGATCGGGTGCTCGACGCCGAAGGCCTCCGTGAAGGCCGTCCGCACCTCAGATCCCCCTGCTCGGGCCGTGGCTCTCGACGAGCCCGGCCGCCCGCAGCGCGGCGTCCTTCGCGGCGTCCATGTCGTAGTGCTTGCGCGTGACGATGCGCTGCGCGAAGAGTCCTCCACCCGCCTGCACGTTGGTCACCATCTTCCAGCCTCCGAAGGAGTCGGCGGTGAGGTCGCGGATGGCGTGGAAGAGCCGGGTGCGGTACTCCCCGTCGACGTGCGAGCCGGTCGACATGTACTTGCGGGCCAGCGCACCGACCTCGTCGTTCTCCAGGTCCGCCATCGAGGGGGCGGTCACCACGGCAGCACCGGCGATGTCGTGCAGGTGGCGCACGATGGTGTTGTACGCCGTCGCGCCGGTGTACTTCCCGGCGTTCGTGTAGAGCTCGTTGGGGAAGACCGCACCGAGCTCACCGGTCTCGGCGTGCGTGAGCGCCGCCTCCAGGCAGGCCCGCACCACGGTGGCGTGGATGATCATCTCGGCGATCTTCTCCCGCACGTGGCTGATCTTCTGCAGGCCGTTGGCCTCGGCGACCAGCTGGGCGAATCCCACGAGCACGTCGGCGCCGTCGGCCATCGAGGTGAGGCCACCGAGGCGCTCCCACAGCCCCAGGGAGTGGGCGAAGACGGCCGCGCTCTCGGTCTCGCCGTCGAGGAAGACGCGTTCGTGGGGCACGAAGACGTCGTCGAAGATCACGAACCCCTCGGGGAAGTGCTCGACCCCCGACATGGGGAAGGAGCGCAGGTCCTCGTGGCGCGGCCCGTAGGAGGTGTTGATGATCTTCACCCCCGGCGCGTTGACCGGGATCATGGCCGCGATCGCGTAGTCCTCCTCCCCCGGCTTCATCGCCTTGGTGGGGATGGTCATCAGCTCGTGCCCGAAGGACGCGGCGGTGATGTGCAGCTTGGCGCCCCGGATCACCACACCCTCCGACGTGCGGTCGACGACGCGCACGTAGGCGTCGGGGTCCTCCTGCTTGCCCGGCGCCAGCGACCGATCGCCCTTGGCGTCCGTGATGCACTGGGTGACCCGTACGTCGGCCTCCTGGGCCCGGGCGACGAACGCCTGGATCCGCTCGACGTACCGGGGCGCCGTGCCGGCCAGCCGACCGGCCGCCGTCGAGAGCGTCATCAGCGAGGAGTAGGTGACGTGGGCGATCATCCCGGCGTGGTGCACCAGCTCGACCTTCTCGCGCAGCTCCTCGGCCGTCGTCGGGACACCGCTGATGGGGCTGGTCCCGTCGACGGCCTGGGCGGCCAGCCAGTCGTAGCCGTCAGCGACGTTCTGCACCACCGACCCGAGATGGGGGTGCCCGGGCAGGTCGTGCACCCGCTCGCCCTCGAAGTAGGTGGCCCGGCCGTCGTCGAGCGAGGCCTTGTAGTCGTCTCCGGTCAGCATCACTGCTCCTTCGTGGGGGTGCTCTGCGAGCGACCGCGGGCGAGGATCGCGCCGCGGCGGGCTTCGACCGCCGAGGGGTCGAAGCCGCGCGCCAGCCACGCACGCGAGGTCTCCGCCTCGATGTCGTAGGCGGCGGTGGTCTGGGTCGCCTCGATACGCCGGTACGACGCCAGCAAAGTGCGCGCGGCCTGGGCATCGTTGGCGGCGATCGTGGCGGCGATCCGGTGCACGGTCGGGAGGAGGTCCGCATGGGGCACCACCTCCGTGACGAGCCCCGCCCGCAGGGCCTGGTCAGCGGAGAGGAAGTCGCCGCTGAGGCTCATCCGCCGGGCCAGCCCACGACCGACCGCCAGCGGGAGCAGGACCGAGAGCCCCCAGTCGGGCAGGACCCCGACCCGGGCGTGGGTGTCGGCGAAGCGTGCCCGTTCGGAGGCCACCAGGAAGTCGCAGTTGAGCGCGAGCTCGAGGCCACCGGTCACGGCCACGCCGTTGACGGCTCCGATCACCGGCTTCGAGAGCACCGGCCAGGGGGCGCCGCTGGGGACACCCCCGGTGAGGTTGGCACCCGAGCCACCCAGCTGCTTCAGGTCCAGCCCTGCGCAGAACGCGGGGTCGCTCCCGGTGAGGACGATCGCGCCGACCCGCTCGTCTGCGTCGAGGTCGGTCATCGCCTCGCCGAGATGCTGGATCAGGTCGAGGTCGAGGGCGTTGCGCGCGTCGGGGCGGTGCAGCACGACGGTGGCGACACCGTCGGCGTGGTCGACGAGGAGGCTCACTCGCCCCTCCACACGGGGTCGCGCTTCTCGGCGAAGGCGGTGGCACCCTCGACGGCGTCCTTCGAGGCCGAGACCGGGCCGGCGACGGCCTCCTGCTCCACCCAGGCCTGCTGGGCGTCCCAGTCGGCCGACTCCACGAGGATCCGTTTGGTCGCGGCCAGCGCCAGGGGTCCGTTGCGCCCGATCTCCCGCGCCAGGTCGAGGGCGGCCCCGAGCGCGCCACCGTCGTCGACCAGCCGGTTGACCAGGCCCATGTCACGCATGCGCTCGGCGTCGACGGGATCGCCGAGCAGCGCCAGCTCCATGGCCACGTGGTAAGGGATCCGCCGGGGCAGGCGCAGCAGCCCGCCACCCGCGGCCACCAGGCTGCGCTTGACCTCCGGGATGCCGAACCTGGCCCCCCTCCCTGCGACGACCAGGTCGCAGGCGAGCACGATCTCGAACCCCCCGGCCAGTGCGTAGCCCTCGACCGCGGCGACGAGCGGCTTGCGCGGGGGCTGCTGGACGAGCCCGGCGAACCCGCGCTCCCCCACCATCGGCACCTCGCCCCGGACGAACGCCTTGAGATCCATCCCGGCGCAGAACGTGCCGCCGGCCCCGGTCAGCACGCCCACCGAGAGCGCCGGATCGGCATCGAGCCGCTCCATGGCAGCCGCGATCCCACGGGCGAGGTCCTCGTTGACCGCGTTGCGTGCCTGCGGTCGGTTGAGCGTGACGACCAGGACGTCACCGACGACCTCGACGAGCACCTCCTCGCCGGCTCCGGCAGTCGTCTCGTACGCCGGCGCGCTCATGCGCTCTCCCCCAGGATCGAGTCCGCCAGCCGCTGCGCCGCCGCGGCTCGGCCACCGAGCAGCGTGGCGTCGCTGACGGCGCGCTTGTAGTAGAGATGGGCGGGGTGCTCCCAGGTGAAGCCGATCCCGCCGTGCACCTGCACGGTGTCCTTGACGACGGCGAGGTAGTCACCGGCGGTCTCGACGGTGGCGAGGTCCGTGGCGATCCGCGGGTCGTCCAGCGACGGGTCGTCGAGGGTCCAGGCTGCGTGGTACGCCGTGGACCGTGACTGCTCGACGGCGGCGTACATGTCCGCGCACCGGTGCTTGACGCCCTGGAACGAGCCGATCGCACGGCCGAACTGGAGTCGCTGACCGGCGTAGTCGACGCTCATCCGCAGCAGCTGCTCCATCGCCCCGACCGCTTCGGCTGCCAGCACGACGGCGCCGACGTCACGTGCTGCCGCGACGAGTGCCGGGGCGTCGCCCTCGAGCCGCTCCGCGGGGGTGTCGCGGAGCTCCACGACCGCCAGGCGCCGGGTCAGGTCGAGCTGGCTCTGGGCCGACACCGTGAGTCCCGCGGCCCCGGCACGGACCAGGAACAGCGCGGGTCCGTCCCCACCGTCGGCCACCACGACGAGGGCGTCGGCTCCGACGGCGTCCAGCACCAGGGCGGCCCGGCCCGTGAGCCGGCCGTCCGAGGCCGTGATGCCGGTCGCGTCCGGCGCCCACCGGCCGCGCGCATCGGTGGCGACCAGGCTGAGCACCTCGCGACCTGCGACGACCTCCTGCACCAGGTCAGCCCGTCCGCAGCCCGCGAGCACGGTGCCCGCGAGCACGACGGAGCCGAGCAGGGGCAGGCCCGAGGGCATGCGGCCCAGCTCGTGGGCGACGATCGCCAGCGGGACCACGCCGGCTCCGTCACCGCCGGCCGCCTCCGGGAGGGCGAGACCCAGGACGCCGAGGTCGGAGCCCAGCGCCTGCCATGTCTCCAGGTCGAAGCCCCGGTCACTGGTCAGCTGGTCGCGCACCGCGGTCTCGTCGACGCGTCTAGTGACGAAGGAGCGCACCAGGTCGCGCAGCCCGTCGTGCTCCTCGGTGAACGCGAACCTCGTCGCTGACTCAGCCACGGGGTACCTCCTTCCACGGCTTGCCGGTGTCGACCCGGATGTCCCCGGGCAGTCCCAGCAGCCGCTCGCCGATGATGTTGCGCAGCACCTCGGAGGTGCCGCCCTCGATGGTGTTGGCCCGGGAGCGGAGGAACTTGCGCGCCAGGTCCTGGCCCTCCGGGGTCGGCCCGGGCTCGGCGTCGTACCCCGAGTACAGGGCGGCCTCGGGCCCGAGCATGTCTATGCAGAACTCGTAGACCTCCTGGTTGAGCTCGGCCCCGACCAGCTTGTTCAGGGTCGCTTCCGGACCGGCCGGACGCGCTCCCTGCTCGACGCGCTGGCGGTCCCCCGTGAGCCGGGCCGCGTCCGCGCGCACGAAGAGCTCGAGGAGCCGGGCACGCAGCGCCGGCGTCCGGAGGTCCTCCCGCTCGCACCACAGGTCCAGGGCCGACGCGATGGAGCCGGTGCCCCGCACGCTGGACCCGCCGCCGATGGCGTTGCGCTCGTTCATCAGGGTCGTCATCGCGACTCCCCACCCCTCCCCGACCTCGCCCAGCCTGTGGCTGTCGGGGATACGTGCGTCGCGCAGGTAGACCTCGTTGAACTCGGCCTCGCCGGTCATCTGCCGCAGTGGGCGCACCTCGACCCCGGGGTCGGTCATGTCCAGCACGAAGTAGGTGAGGCCACGGTGCTTGGGCTGGTCCGGGTCGGTGCGTGCGAGCAGCAGCGCCCAGCGCGCCAGGTGTGCCTTGCTGGTCCACACCTTCTGGCCGTTGACGACCCACTCGTCCCCCTGGCGCACCGCCCGGGTGCCGAGACCGGCCAGGTCCGACCCGGCGCCGGGCTCGGAGAAGAGCTGGCACCAGATCTCGTCGCAGACGTAGAGCGGCCGGAGCAACCGTTCCTTGAGCTCCTGGCTGGCATGCGCCATCAGGGTGGGTCCGGCCATGCCGTAGCCCATCGGGTTGAGGTCGAAGGGCACGGGACCACCGGCGCCCTGGAGGAGTGCGTCGACCTCGGCCTGCACGCCCTGCTCGACGCCCGAGCCCCCCAGCCCCTCGGGGAACTGCACCCACGCGAGCCCCGCGTCGAAGCAGGCGGTCAGGAAGTCGCGCTGCGGTGTCGTGGCGGGCGGGTGCTGCGCCAGCACCTCGCGAGCGGCCGCCACGGCACGGTCACGGCCGGTCGCGTTCACGTCGGTCACTGCCCGGGCGGTGGTCATCGGGTGGTCCTCTCGTTGAACGGGACGCCCTTGTCGGGGTCGGGGTCCTTCGGCATGCCGAGCACCCGCTCGGCGATGATGTTCCGCTGGATCTCGGAGGTGCCGCCGGCGATGCTCGTCTGCTTCATCTCCAGGAACTCGAACGCGGCGCGTGACGTCGCCTCGGCGGTGTCCCAGGCCAGGGCGTCCACGGGCTCCACGAGGGCCGCCAGGTGCCCGGCGGTCTCCTGGAGACCGGCGTTGACGAGCTTGCGGATCGAGCCCTCCGCGCCGACCGCGCCCCGGCCGGTCTCGGCGTACGAGCGCATCGTCAGCATCTGCAGCGCCCGCTCCTCCACGAGGAACCGCGCGAGGTCGTCGCGCAGCACCGGGTCTTCCCAGGTGCCGGTGACACGCGCGCGCGCCACCAGCTCGTCGGCCCGGCCCGGTCCCACAGCAGGCTTGCCCGTGAGGCCGTTGCGTTCCTGCATGAGTGTCGTGATGGCGACCCGCCACCCGTCGTTGACCTCGCCCAGGAGTGCATCGGGGGGAAGCACGGCGTCGGTGAGGAACACCTCGTTGAACTCCGCGTCGCCCGTCATCTGCCGAAGCGGGCGTGCCTCGACGCCGGGGGTGCGCATGTCGACGAGGAAGTAGGAGATGCCCCTGTGCTTGGGCAGTGTCGGATCGGTGCGGGCCATGAGGATGCCGAAGTCCGAGACGTGCGCGAACGAGTTCCACACCTTCTGTCCCTGCACCCGCCAGCTGCCGTCCTCCTGACGCACCGCGCGGGTCGAGAGCGCCGCGAGGTCCGAGCCCGCACCGGGCTCGCTGAAGAGCTGGCACCACCGCTCCTCCCCACGGGCGAGCGGGCCGAGGTAGCGCGCCTTCTGCGCCTCCGTGCCGTGCTCGATGATCGTGGGGCCGGCGAGGACCAGCCCGACGAAGTCCTCCATGCCCCTGCCCACGCCGTAGCGGTTGACGGCGTCGGCCACGCCCCCGGCCGCCCGGGGGGCGAGTCCCAGCCCCCCGTGCTCGCGCGGCCAGGTCGGTGTCGACAACCCGGCCCCGCCCAGGGCGGCGTACCACTCGGCGCCGTGCTCGGAGAGGTACGCCGCAACGACCTCCCGGTCACCGGTGTCGGCGGCGGCGAGCACGGCGGGCGGCAGGTGCTCACGCACCCAGGCGTCCGCCGCGGCGTGCGCCTCGATCTCGTCGGCGTCCTCGCGCAGGTCGATCATGCTGCTGCTCCTTCCGTGAGGTGGGCCAGCAGCGCTGCCCGCGCCCCGGAGGCGCTGCCGAGCAGTGAGGCGTCGAGTCGAGCCCGCCGCAGGAACAGGTGCGCGTCGTGCTCCCAGGTGAAGCCGATCCCGCCGTGGAGCTGGATGGCGTCCTTGGCCGTCTGGAGCAGCGCGTCCGAGCAGTAGGACCGAGCCACGAGAGAGCCCAGCTCGGCGGGGGGCGAGCCGGGCACCTGCCAGGCGGCCCAGTAGGCCGCCGACAGGGCCAGCTCGTGCCGCACGGCCATGTCGGCGAGCCGGTGCTTGACCCCCTGGAAGGAGCCGATCGGTCGGCCGAACTGATGGCGCGTCGTCGCGTACTCGGCCGTCCGTCGGACCAGCTCGCCGGCCGCGCCCACCTGCTCGGCCGCCAGCAGCGTGCCGGCCGTACGGCGCAGGTGCTCGACCGCGGTCCAGCCGGCGCCCTCCTCACCGAGCCGGCGCGCGGCACAGTCGCGCAGGTCGAGCGTCGCCATCGGGCGGGTGCTGTCCAGCGTCGTGCGTCCGGTGACCGTAAGCCCGGGTGCGCCCGACTCGACGGCGAACCAGGTGGGTCCGGCGGCCGCGAGGGCCAGCACCAGGACGACGTCGGCGCCGGAGCCGTCCAGCACCAGGTGCTTGCTCCCGGTCACGCGGCCGGCCGGGTCGGCCGAGGTGGCCACGGCTTCCCGGCTCCACTGCCCGCTGGCCTCCACCACCGCGACGGTGGCCGTGAGCGTCCCCTCGGCCAGCCGCGGCAGCAGCTCTCGGCTCAGCGCGTCGTCCGGGTGTGCGCTGAGGACGGTCGTGGCCATCACCGCCGAGGACAGGAAGGGTCCTCCGTAGAGCACCGCCCCCATCTCCTCCATGACGACGGCCATGTCGACGAGCGACCCGCCCACGCCTCCGTGCTCCTCGGGCACGAGCAGTGCTGGCAGTCCGACCTGCTCGGCGAGCAGCATCCACAGGTCGTCGTCGCGGCGTGCACCGGACTCGGCCAGCTCGCGGTTGCGCGCGACGGGCGCCGAGGTGGCGAGCACCCGGCGCACGGCGGCCCGGAGGTCGGCGTGCTCGGTGGTCCAGTTGAACTCCATCAGCGCGGCGCCATCCGGATGGCTCCGTCGAGACGGATCGTCTCGCCGTTGAGCATCGGGTTCTCCACGATGTGCTCGGCGAGCGCGGCGTACTCGTCGGGCGTGCCGAGGCGTGCCGGGTGCGGGACCTGCTGCCCGAGGGACGCGCGGACCTCGTCGCTGAGGCTGCCGAGCATCGGCGTCTCGAAGATGCCGGGTGCGATCGTCATCATCCGGATCCTCAGCGAGGAGAGGTCGCGGGCGATGGGGAGCGTCATGCCGACGATGCCCCCCTTCGAGGCGGAGTACGCCGCCTGCCCGATCTGACCGTCGTACGCCGCGACGGAGGCCGTGCCGATGGCGACGCCGCGCTCGCCGTCGACCGGCTCGAGCTCGGCCATGCGCGCGGCCGCCAGCCGGATGGTGTTGAAGGTGCCGATGAGGTTGACCCCCACCGTGAGCTGGAACCCGTCGAGGCCGGCCGCACCGTCACGACCGACCGTCTTGGCCGGCACGCCGGTGCCGGCGCACGCGACCACGATGCGCAGCGGACCCAGCGTGGAGGCGGCGTCGACGGCAGCCTGCACCTGCGACTCCTCGCGGACGTCCGCCGCCACGAACCGGGCCCGGTCACCGAGCTCCTCGGCGACGGCCTCGCCCGCGGACGAGGGCAGGTCGAGCAGGACGACCGAGCCGCCCTTCGCCAGGAGTCGTCTCGCCGTGGCCAGGCCGAGGCCGGAGGCCCCTCCGGTCACCAGGGCGACGGTTCCATCGATCTTCATCGTGCTGTTGCTCCTTGTGGTTGGTGCGGGTCAGCGACCGCGGAAGACAGGGGCACGCTTCTCGAAGAAGGCCCGTCCGGCCTCCTGTGCGTCCTCCATGGCGCCGTTGACGACCTGGGCACGTGCCTCGCCCTCCAGCGCGGCGTCCAGGCTGATCTCGAAGGACTCGTTGAGCAGTCGCTTGGACTGCGCCACCGCGACCGGCGGTGCAGCGGCGAGCTTGTCGGTCAGGGTGGCCACGGCGGCGTCGAGCAGCTCGGGCTCGACGACCTCGTGCACGACACCGAGGTGGTGCAGCCGTTCCGCGGTCATCATGTCCCCGAGCAGCACCATCTGCTTGGCCCGGTGGAGCCCGACCAGCCTCGGCAGCAGCCACGATCCGCCGAAGTCGACCGACAGGCCGCGCTTGACGAAGATCTCGGCGAAGGTGGCCCGCGTGCTCGCGACGACGAAGTCAGCCGCGAGGGCGAGGTTCATCCCGGCCCCGACCGCGTAGCCGTCGACGCGGCTCACCACCGGGACCCTGACCCGGTGCAGTGCCAGGCAGGCCTCGCTCACCTCGTGCATGCGGATGAGGTGGTGACGCTGGTCGCTCTCGTCGGAGAGGTCGGCCCCGGCGCAGAAGTCGGTGCCGTCACCCGTGACCACCAGGACGCGCGCCTCGCTGGCGTCGACCTGCCGCAGGGCGTCGGTCAGGAGCCTCCAACCCGCCTGCGGCACGGAGTTCTTGCGGCGGGGGTTGGTGATGGTCAGCGTCGCGACGACACCCTCCGTCCGGAGGACGAAGGGGGCGAGAGCCGAGCCGACCTCATCGGTGCTCGTCATGCCGCCATCATGGAACGCTGCGAAAGTGATGTCAATGTCAAAATTGTTTCCGGCAGTTGGCCGGAACAGGTGGCGCCGATCATGAGAGTGATGTCACGATCGCAGAAGTCCCCCACCCGCACTCCAGCGCAGGAGCGAACATGCACCCGAATATCCGCGTCGGCGACTTCCTCCGACTGAGCGCTCAGCGCGTCCCGGACGTGGCCTGCTTCCTCTTCCCGGACGGTCGCGAGCAGTCCTTCGCCGAGACCAACACCAGGGTCAACCGGCTCGCCGACGCCATGCGTCGCCGGGGCGTCGCCAAGGGCGACCGCGTGGCGATGGTGGCCACCGACAGCGCCGCGTACGTCGAGACGATGCTCGCCTGCATGAAGCTGGGCGCCACCTACGTGCCGCTCAACAACCGGCTCGCACCCTCCGAGCTGCTCACGCTGCTGCGGCGCGCCGAGCCGCGCATGCTGTTCGTCTCCGCGCGCTACCTCGAGAGCACCCGACCGCTGCTGGAGCAGGTCGCGGGTCTCGACCTCCTCGTGGACTTCGACCAGACCACCGGCCCGGAGGGCTTCGAGGCCCTGGTCGCCGAGGGCGAGGACGTGGAGCCCGACGTCGACCTCGCAGACAGCGACGTCATCGGTCTCGCGTTCACCTCGGGCACCACGGGCCTGCCGAAGGGGGTCCTGCAGTCGCACAAGATGGTCAAGTCGCTCATCATCAACATGTCGATCGACTACGAGATCCTGCCCGGCGAGTGCCGTTACACCGCGTCGCCGATCTTCCACATCGCCGGCCAGGCGATGATCCTCATGCACATCTGGCGGGGCTTCCCGACCCTGATCCTGCCTCAGTTCGAGCGGGAGGTGGTCCTGAGCTGGATGCAGTCGGGACGGCTCACCGGAGTCTTCCTGGTGCCCACGATGATCAGCTCGATCCTGGAGCTGCCGGAGGCACGGGCCCACAGCTACCCGCAGCTGCACTCGATCATCTACGGCGGAGCGCCGATGTCGCCCACGTTGTTGCGCCAGGCGATCGAGACCTTCGACTGCAACCTCATCAACGCCTTCGGTGCCGCCACCGAGGGAGGTCTCCAGTCGGTCCTGTCCTCCGCCGACCACCGTCGGGCGATGGCCGGCGACACCCACCTGCTGGGGTCGATCGGCAAGCCGGCGTTCGGCGTGGAGCTGCGCATCGTGGATGACGCGGGGCGCGACGTCGCGCGCGGCGAGACCGGCGAGATCATCACCCGCTCCGACGCCGTGATGAACGGCTACCTCGAGATGCCGGAGGAGACCGCCAAGGCGATCCGCGAGGGCTGGTTCTGGGGCGGCGACCTGGCCAGGATGGACGACGAGGGCTACCTCTACCTCGCCGGGCGCAGCAAGGACATGATCATCCGCGGTGGCGAGAACATCTACCCCATCGAGATCGAGACGGTCATCTCCAGCCATCCGGCCGTGTCGCAGGTCGCGGTGGTCGGGCGTCCCGACGACCACTGGGGCGAGGTGGTCGTGGCCTACGTGACCACGACGGGAGAGCTCGACCTGGAGGACCTGCGAGCGCGCTGCCGGGACCAGCTGGCCTCCTACAAGGTGCCGGTGGAGTTCGTGGTGGTGGCCGAGATGCCGCTCAACGCCAGCGGCAAGATCCTCAAGCGGTCCCTTCGTGCCAGCCCGCCGGCGCCCGTCGAGCGCATCGGCTCCCCTGCCTGATGCCCTCGGCCGTCCGCGTCGGCCAGCACCGGGTCCGCTACCTGGAGACCGACGCTCAGGGCATCGCCTTCAACATGTGGTACCTCGGCTGGTGCGACGAGGCGTACGCCGACTACCTCGAAGCGCTCGGCCTGGACTACGACGTCCTGCTGGCCCGGGGGTACGACGTCCATGTCGTCCACGCCGAGCTCGACTGGTCCTCCGCGCTGCGCGCTCGGGATCTCGCGGACCTGTCGGTGACCTGCGAGGGCGTCGGCACGACGAGCTTCACGGTCCGCACCGACATCACCTGCGAGGGCCGCGCCGTGGCCAGCGTCCGGGTCGTCTACGTCGGCGTGGACGTGTCAGGCACCCCCGTGCCGGTGCCGGCGGACCTGCGCGAGCGACTGCTCGACTGATCCCCGCGGCACCGCTGGGTGGGGCCGACCCTCAGGCCTCGGCGGCCTGCCCGGCGACCTTCTGGTCGTAGATGGCCGCGCCGCGCAGCCACACCAGGGTGAGCGCGTGCAGCATCTCCTGCTCGTCGAACTCCTTGCCCAGGTTGAACCACACGTGGGCGATCTGGTCGACCATCGACCCCAGCGCCTCCGCCGTGAGGTTCGCGTCGATCGTGTCGTCGGCCAGGCCCTCGGCCTGGTGGTGCTCGATGATGCGCGTCATGCGCTCGACGCCGGCCTCGCGGACCTGGAGCCGGATCTGCTTCATCTCGGGGGTGAAGGTCCCGACCTGCTCGATGAGGGCGAGGATCTTGGCGTTGCGCCGGTAGGAGTCGATGAACCGCTTCATCGAGGCGTAGGTGCGCTCGTAGGTCGCCGCGCCCTGAGGATTGCTGGACCCCAGCTCCACGATCACCTCCCCCGCCACCCGGGTGGCCACGGCCTGGAAGATCGCGTCCTTGGAGTCGAAGTAGGTGTAGAAGGTCCCCTGCGCGACGTTCGCCTCCGCGGCGATGTCGGTCACGCGGGTCTCCATGAAGCCCTTCTCCTCGAAGACGCGACGCGCCGCGTCGAGCAGTGCCGCACGTCGCGCGTGCCCACGCCGCGTCAGGGGCCCGGTCTCGCGCCGTTCCTGCTGCTCCGGGCTCGCCGACACCCCGGGGCGGCCAGTACGTGCCTTGGCCATCGTCAACGCCTCTCGTCCGACCCTGCTCGATCCAGTCGGCCGATCATGCCACAACAGTGACACCGGCATCATGTTGTGGCTCGGGTCGCCCGCACGAGGGGTAGGCGGCACGCGAAGGAACCCGCTACTATCTCAGCCTACGACTTGAGTTTGACGTCATACCTGAGAGTGGGCCGCCTGTGATTCCCCGCACCGGGTCGGGATGGCCGGGCGTCGCCGCACTCGCCACGATCCTGGCGGCCGGGGTCGGCGTCACGTTCTACGGGCTCTCGGTCTACCTGCCCGCCCTCACCGGGGCCGGGGCGGACTTCTCCCTCACCACGGTTTCCGTGGCGACGGCCTTCTTCCTGGTCGTCAACGGTCTCGGCGGCGCCGCGGTCGCCACCCTCCTGACCCACCTCGACGCCAGGCTCGTCGTGCTCGGCGGGCTCCTGACCACCGCACTCGGCCTCGTCCTGGTCGGGCGGGCCGACTCCGTGTGGGTGCTGTTCACCTCCTACGCGCTGATGGGGGCAGGGTTCGCCGCCACCTCCGTCATCCCCGCCAGCCACCTGGTGGCGCTCTGGTTCACCCGGCGACGGACCGTCGCGATGTCCCTCGTCTTCGTGGGCCTCCCCGTCGGGGGCGCCGTGTTCACGCCGCCGGTGGCCTGGCTGGTGGAGTCCCGCGGGATCGAGGGGGCGAGCCCCCTGCTGGCCGCGGGCCTCCTGGCGATCGGCGCCCCGATGACCCTGCTGCTGGGCCCACGCACCAGCGAGCAGCCGCTGCCCGGCTCCGACCCCGAGGACGTCGGCACTCCGTTCGGGGGCGCGGTCCGGTCCCGTTGGTTCGTGCTGGTCACCGCCGCGCTGAGCCTCGGGATGCTCTCCCAGCTCGGACTGCTCGCGCACCTCTACCACGCGGTGGAGACCCGCATCGACGCCCCGACGGCCGCCTGGGCCCTGTCCCTGACCGCGGCGTCCAGCCTCGTCGGACGGCTGGTCGCGAGCTGGGCCCTCACCCGCCTGCGCCTCTCCACGGCGACGGTCTGGTTGCTCGTCACGCAGGGGACTGCGATCGCCGTGCTGGCCGTGGCAGACCGGGGCGTCGTCGTGGCGCTCGGCGCCATCTTGTTCGGGGCCACCATGGGCAACCTCCAGGCGGTCCAGCCACTTCTCCTCCTCGAGCGGTACGGCCCGCTCGACTTCGCACGCATCCTCGGCCGCGGCAACCTCGTGGTCACCCTGGGGATGGCCGCGGGCCCCGTGCTCGCCGGACTGCTGCACGGCTGGACCGACGACTACCTGATCCCCCTGGCCGTCACCGCGGTCCCGGCGCTCGTCGGCGCGGCCTGCATGGCCCGCGCGGGTCGACTCTCCCCATCGACCGGGATCGCAGGTCCCACGTCCACGCCGCCGCTCCGCCCGTGCCCGGACCCCACACCCGACCCGGCGCCCTGACGCGCCCCGAACACCCAGGAGCACCCATGCACGTCGTCCCCTCCGTCACCGCCCTCGCCGACCTGGCGGGCACCGACCTCGGCACCACCGCCTGGCAGGTCATGGACCAGTCGCAGATCGACACGTTCGCCACCCTCACCGGCGACCGCCAGTGGATCCATGTCGACACCGAGCGAGCCTCCACCGGCCCCTTCGGCACCACCATCGCGCACGGAATGCTGACCCTGTCCTTCGTCCCGCTGTTCATCGAGGCCGTGGTGCGTGTCGACAACGCAGGCTTCGGGCTCAACTACGGCTTCGAGAGGATCCGGTTCACCGCCCCGGTCCGCTCCGGCTCGCGCATCCGCGGTGCCGTGCGCTGCGTCGGGACCGAGGCGGTCACGGGCGGCGTGCGGGCCCGGTTCGGGGTCACCGTGGAGCTCGAGGGCTCCGCCCGGCCGGCACTCGTGGCCGAGCAGGCCATCGTCTGGCTGGAGTAGCCGGTCCTCGGACGCACCGCAGCCCCGACGGAGGACCGTCGGGGCTGCAGCGGGGGATGCGCCGGATGGCTGGATCAGGCCTCGGGCTCCAGGGCGACGTAGCCGTCGTCCTCGACCGGGGCCAGCGTGCCGTCGTCCTGCACCTCGAAGAAGATGCCCTGCGAGCTGCAGGCGCCGGGGATGCCCGGCCACTGCTCACCGTCGCAGGTGACGACCGGGCCGAGGAAGGTCTCGAAGTCGGCGACGCTCTCCATCGCGGACTTCACCGTCTCGTTGGTGATGTCACCGTCGATCCCATTGAGGATGTTGGCCAGGTTGACCAGTCCCGCGAAGGAGTAGAGCGAGCGAGCCGAGAGCTCGTCCTCGTAGCCGACCTCCTCCATCGCCGCCGTGAAGTCGTCGAGCTGCTCCTGCACCTGGGCCGGAGCGTGGTCGTAGGACTTCGGCACCCACAGTCGCGGCTGCACGATGGCCCCCGCAGCAGGCGCACCGACCTCGTCGATGAACTGCGAGCACGAGCCAGCGAAGATGGTGCCCTCGTAGCCGCCCTGGCGCAGCGCCTGGATGAGGCCGGTGCACGCCTCCTCGGGCAGCGCGATGACGCCGGCGACGTCCGGGTCCTCGGCGAGCTCTGTCGCCGCCAGGACCTGGTAGTTGATGTTCTCGACGTCGACGTAGGCGGCCTCGACCGCGAGCCCGACGCGCTCGCCCAGCGGCTTGACCAGGTCGTCGACGTACCCGTGCGAGGAGGGGGCCTCGTTGACCGCGAGCATCGCCTGGGTCTTGCCGAGCTCGCTCAGCACCGTGACCATGCCCAGGGCACTGGTCTCCAGCGGACCGGTGAAGTAGAAGGCGGTGCCGTACTCCTCGCGCTCGGCGACGGCCTGTCCGGCCAGCGTGCCGACGATCGGGATGCGGGCCTCCTTGAGCAGCGGGGTCATCGCCCCCGTCGCCACCTGGTCGTAGGCGTCGAAGACCACCGGCACGTCGGCCGCGACGAAGTCGTTGCCGCACTTGACGCCGGTCTCCGGGGAGCCGTCACCCGAACAGATGTCCAGCTCGACCGGCCGGCCCTGGATGCCGCCCAGCTCGTTGTTGATGTACCACTCCGCCGCCTCCGCACCGTAGGTGCTCTGCGGGTAGGCGCCGGCACCCTGGTCGGGCGACTGGACGCCCAGGACGACGGGGTCGCCCGCGAGGCCACCGCTGGTGTCGGCCGACTCGTCGTCACCACCGCACGCGGCCATGGTGAGGGCCAGAGCCAGCACCCCCGAGACAGCGAAAGTCTTCTTCATTCTGTGACCACCTTTGGGATGTGGCGGCCTGGGCCGCCCTCGGTTCTGTGACACACACCATACCGATCTTGACGTCAGTGTCAATCAAATTCCATGGGGGACCCGATCCGCGTCCCCTGTCCCCCACGGATCGCCCGCTCGAGCAGGCGGGCGACGGCCCACGGCGAGTCCGGGAACGCCGAGCCCGGCCCCGCGACGGCCAGCGCGTCGAGCAGGTCGGGGAACGCGGCGGGGTCGTCGGGGAGGTCGACCAACGGCGTGCTGACCACCCGCGCCCGCGCCACGGCACCGCCAGCCACCTCCAGGAGCATCCCGCTGTGCCGGCACCCGGCCGACGCGAGGTGGGTGACCAGACCGGAGACGTGGTCGACGCCGAGTCCTCCGAGCGTCCCCGGGGGTAGCCCCTCGGTCATCCGGGTGTGCGCCAAGGGCGCGATCGCGTTGACCGCGATCCCGTCGCGCGCTCCCTCCTGGGCCAGGACGTTCATCAGCCCCAGCAGCGCCGTCTTGGCCGCGCCGTAGTTGGCCTGGCCGAACTGTCCGTAGAGCCCCCCGGCCGGGCTGGTCAGCACGACCCGTCCCGCTCCCGAGGACCCCAGGGCGGGCCAGGCCGCCATCGTGACGTAGGCGGTCGCGCCGAGGTGGACGCGCACCACCTCGTCGAAGTCGGTCGGATCGAGGTTGCGGAACGTGCGGTCGCGCAGGATGCCCGCGCTGTGCACCACCGCATCGAGGCGGCCCAGCTCGCCCACGGCCCGCTCCACGACAGCCGCTGCCCCGGCATGGGTGCCCACGTCGGTGTCGTCGGCGATGGCCGTGCCGCCCGCGGCCCTGATCTGCGCCACGACCTCCTCCGCGACGGTGGGGTCGGCACCCTCGCCGCGCAGCGACGCCCCGGTGTCGTTGACGAGGACCAGGTCGCCCGCCCCCGCCAGTGCGAGGGCGTGGGCACGGCCGAGGCCGCGACCGCCGCCCGTGACGATGACCGCCCGGGCCGTCACCGCCGGGTGCTCGTGGGCTGCGCTGCGTCCAGGTGCTCCGCGACCAGCTCGTCGAGAGCGCGTCGCAGGAGCCGCGCGAACGGCGCCGGCTGGTCGATCATCACGTGGTGGTGCGCGTTCAGGACGTCGTACTGGCGGACCGGGTGGCCCAGCCGCTGCCCGAGCGAGCCTGCCGCGTCGGGCGGCACCAGCGCACTGAGCTCGCCGCGCATGAGGGCGACCGGGCAGGCGACGGAGCCGATCGCGGTCGTGAGCGGCGAGACGCGCACGGCGTCGAAGATGCGCGGATCCAGCTTCCACGACCACCCGCCGTCGACCTCATGGGCCGAGCGCTCGGCGACGTAGTTCAGGACCGTCACGTCGGGCACCGGCTGGAGCGGCATGAGGCGGTACCTCTCCACCGCCTCCTCCAGGGTGGTGAACACGGTCGAGGCGCGCACCTCCGGGAGCGGGCCCGTCGTCTCGGGGGTCGGCTCGTCGATCAAGCAGTCGACGAGCACCAGGCCCTGCACCACCGCGGGGCTCATGGCAGCGGCGCCCGCGGCGACCAGCCCCCCGATGCTGTGCCCGACGACGACGGCACCTGTGCCGGCGACCTCGGTGACCACAGCCAGCAGCTCTCGCGACCAGTCCGCCAGGGAGTACGCCGCGCGACGGCCACTGTCACCGTGACCCGACAGGTCGAACGCGACGAGGTCGTAGGCGTCGACGAGGGCGGGGGTCACGTGGTGCCACCACCCGGTGTGCGCCGCCGTCCCGTGGACCAGGACCACGCTGGGAGCGCCGACACGCCCCCAGCGCTCCCAGGCGATCTCCACCCCGTCCACGGCGACGCTCCCCCGCACGGAGGGCGGGACCGCGAGCTGTCCGGTCATCAGGAGGGGAGCATCTCGCCGCCGACGTCGGCGTAGTCGTCGACCCCGAAGTAGGCGGACTCGACCTCGGACCGGTTGGCGAGCAGGTCGGCGGCCGGGGCGTCGAGGACCACACGGCTGTGGTTGAGGATGATGCCGCGGTCGGCGACCGACAGCGCCAGCTCGATGTGCTGCTCGACGAGCACGAGCCCGATGCCCTCCTCCTTGGCCAGGTCTCGGATCGACGGGAGCATCTCCTGCACGATCTTCGGGGCCAGGCCCAGGCTCATCTCGTCGATCATGAGGACCTGCGGCTGGGCGAGCAACGCCTTGGCGATGGTCAGCATCTGCTGCTCACCTCCCGACAGCAACCCGGCCCGTCGCCCCTTGAGCTCGCGCAGCGCCGGGAACCGGTCGAGCACGGCCTCCTCGCGCGCCTGGTCCGGCTGGCGCCGCGCGAGCCGGAAGTGGTCTCGGACGCTGAGCCCGAAGAAGACGCCCCGGTCGTCGGGCACGAGCATGACGCCCCGGCGGGCCAGCCTGTGGGTCTGGTTGTGCCGGACCGGCTCACCCAGCGCCTCGACGGAACCCGCCATCAGCGGCAGCAGCCCGACGATCGAGAGCAGGGCTGTCGTCTTCCCGGCGCCGTTGGGGCCGAGCAGGGCGACCACCTCTCCCGGGGCGACCTCGAAGGAGAGGTCGCGCACCGCCTGCACGCCGTTGTAGCCGGCGGTCAGGTTCCGGACGCTCAGCACGGACTCAGGCATCGGCTTCCTCCATCGGAGACCCCAGGTAGGCCGCCGCGACGGCGGCGTCGACCCGGGCTTGGGCGGGAGTCCCGTGGAAGATCATCTTCCCGAACTCCAGGACGTAGACGAGGTCGCAGACGTTGAGGACCAGCGACATGTCGTGGTCGATGAGCAGGATGCCCGGACCGGACCGCGCGATCGAGCGCACCTGCTCGCCGAGCTCCAGGCTCTCGTTGCTGTCCAGCCCGGCGGCCGGCTCGTCGAGCAGCAGCAGGTCGCAGCGGCCGGCCAGCGCCCGCGCCACACCGACCAGCTTCTGCTGGCCGAGCGTGAGGTCGCGGGCGAGCACGTCGCGCACGGCCATCAGCCCGACGGCCTCCAGCGCGTGGTCGACCGAGCCGCCCCGGCTGGTCCCGAAGACGTCGCGGACCAGGGACCTGAAGCCGATTTCGCGGGCGGAGACCAGGAGGTTCTCCTCCACGGTCAGCTCCCCGAACAGCTCCGCCGACTGCCAGGTGCGGGTCAGTCCCTGCGCCTTGCGCCGGTGGGGTGGCATGGCGGCGAGGCTGCGGCCGTTGAGCTCGATGGCACCCTCCGCCTGCGTGAAGCCCGTGACCGCGTCGACCAGGGTGGTCTTGCCGGCGCCGTTGGGGCCGATCAGGCCCACGACCGTGCCGGGACGCACCTCGAGGTCGATGCTGTCGTTGGCGACCACCCCGCCGTAGCGGACGGTGAGGCCCCGCGTGACCAGACCGCTCTCAGACATGCTCGGCCTTCCTCTCCTGCGCCACCTCGGCGGGTGGCTCCTCCACGTCTGGCGCGCCGGTGCTCCGGGAGCGTCCGGCCCGCTTGCGCACCCAGGCGATCTGGTGCTTGGTCTCGCCGGCGATGCCCGAGGGGTTCAGGATCGCGGTGAGGATCAGCGCGAGACCGCTGATCAGGTGGTAGTAGTCGCCCATCTCGAACCAGGCGTGCATGGCCGTGTAGATCAATCCCAGAGGCCCGAGCATCCCGGCGACCAGTGCGCCGCCGAAGGACGTGATGCCTCCGAGGTAGGCGAAGGCGAAGACCTGGAGACCCACGACCAGCGAGAAGGAGTCGGCCGAGAGCTGCCCGTGGCTGTAGCCCAGCAGCGTTCCGGCCACGCCGGCGATGAAGGCGGAGACCCCGAAGCCCATCAGCTTGGTGCGACGGACGTCGATACCGGCGGAGGCCGCGGCTCGTTCGTTGGCCCGCACGGCCAGGAAGGCCCGTCCGGTGTCGCCGCGGGCGATCCGCACGAACATGACGATCACCAGCGTGACCACGGCCAGGACCATGAACGAGAACTCCGGACGCGCCAGGTCGCGCCCCTCCCGCACCGCGAACGAGATGCCGAAGAGCTCCGGCTTGCCGATGGGGTTCCCGCTGGGAGGGGTCAGGCTGTAGTTGCCGAACACGAAGCGCTCGATGGCCAGCGCGGCGGCGACCGTCACGATGGCGAGCTGGACGCCGCGGATGCGGAAGGCCGGCAACGCGACCGCCACGCCGAAGAGGGTGGCCACGAGTGCGCAGAGGACGATCGCGAGCGGGAAGGGCATCGCCCAGCTGGCGGTGACCTTGGCCAGCGCGAATCCCGCGACTCCCGCGAAGGCCGCCTGGGCCAGGGAGATCTGCCCGAGGTAGCCGGTGATGACGACGTAGGACAGGGCCAGCAACGAGATGATGAGCGAGGTGGTGAACCCGAAGCGGTAGGTGTCGTCGAGCACCAGGATCAGCGTGACCGCGATGGCGAGCATCACCGCGATCGGCACCGGTCGGAACCGGGGCAGCGCCACGTCGGGCAGGCGGACGCTCTGGAGCGAGCCGCGGGCGGGGAGCCTCTTCCCGAGGACGAAGAGGATCAGCATGATGACGATGAACGGCACCACCTGGTCGAGGCCCGACTTGGCCCACACCGGCCACCACGGCTTGGCCGCGATCAGGCTGAGCTCGGACTGGAAGATGCCGAGGGCCAGGCCACCGAGGACCACCGCACCGATGGACTCCAGGCGGGCGATGAGGAGCACCGCGAGGGCCGGCACGACCATCAGGGTGTAGTTGCCGGGGCTGAGCCCGGTCAGCGTGCTGGCCATCAGCACGCCGGCCGTGCTGACCAGTGCGCCCATGACCATCGCGACCAGCGCCAGCCGGTCAGGGTTGAATCCCATGAGCACCGCGCCGCGCTCGTTCTCCGAAGCCGCACGCGTGGCAGCACCGGAGTAGGTGAACCGCAGGTAGGCCCACACCCCGAGGGCGAGCACCACCATGACCGCGGCCATCACCATCTCGCGCTGGGACAGCGTCGCGCCGAACACCTCGACGTAGTCGTTCTCGAAGAGCGACTCGACCGGCACGTGGTTGGGGCCGAAGCGGATGACCGCCAGCGCCTGGAGGGTGATCATGAGCCCGATCGAGACGACCACCTGGGCCAGGTCCGGGGCGCGACGCACCGGGCGGAACACGAGGTAGTGCACGAGGACGCCCAGGACCGCGGCGTTGACCAGGCCGACCGCGACGGCCGGCCACACGTCCATCCCCCGCTCGTCGGCGACCTGGATGCTCCCGATGGGCAGGACCAGCAGGCCGCTCTCCTGCAGGGTCGCGTACACGTAGACGCCCCACATCGCCATCGCACCCTGTGCGAAGTTGACGATGCCGGTGGCCCGGTACACCAGGAGCAGGCCCGTCCCGAGCCCGACGTACACGGTCGCGAGCCCGAGTCCGAGGACCGCGAACTCCAGGTAGGTGGACACTGTCTGTCTCCTCGGGTCAGGCGCCGGAGATGCCGGCGGCGTGCAGCGCCAGCGCCTTGGCGCGATCCATGTCGTAGTGGCGACGGGTGACCAGGCGCTGGGCGAAGAGCCCGCCGCCGGACTGGATGTTCGTCACCTGGTGCCAGCCGCCGTAGGAGTCGGCGGTGGTGTCGCGGATGGCGTGGAAGAGCCTGGTGCGGTACTCACCGGTGATCCCGTCACCGGTGGCCATGTACTTCTCCAGGAACGGTCGCAGGGTCTCGTTGTCGAAGTCCGACATCGACGGGGCGGTCACGACCGCTCCGCCGGCGATGTCGTGGAGGTGGCGCACCATGGTGTTGAACTGCATGGCGCCCTGGTACTTCGTGACGTTGGTGTACATGTCGTCGGGGTAGAAGAACCCCTCCGGCGTGGAGTGGGCGTGCATCAGCGCCGCCTCCAGGCCCGCCCGCAGCAGCGTGGCGTGGATGATCATCTCGTCGATCTTCTCCCGGATGTGGGAGATCTTGTGGCTGCCGTTGGCCTCCGCGATCAGCTGCGCGAGGCCCACGAGCTCATCGGCCTGCTGGACCATGAAGGCAGTGCCGCCGAGCCGCTCCCACAGCCCCAGGGAGTGGGCGAAGACCGCCGCCTGCTCGACCGGGCCGTCGAGGAAGATGTGCTCGTTGGGCACGAAGACGTCGTCGAAGATACACATGCTGTCGGGGATGCTCAGCTGCGAGCTCACCGGGAAGTCCCGCGGGTCGCGGCCCGTCGGGTGGTACGTCGTGTTGGTGACGTGCACCCCGGGGGCGTTCACCGGCACCGCGCAGGCGATGGCGTAGTCCTCCTCGCCCGGCTTCATCGTCTTGGTCGGCATCACCATCATGTGGTGGCCCAGGGCGGCGGCACTGATGTGCAGCTTCGCTCCCCGGATGACCACCCCGTCGGCGCTGCGGGCGACGACCCGGACGTAGGAGTCGGGATCCTCCTGCTTGGCCGGCGCGAGCGCCCGGTTGCCCTTCGCGTCCGTGATGCACTCGGTGATCCGGATGTCCTCGGCCATCGCCTTCTCGATGTAGGCGTGGATCCGGGGGATGAACTCCGGTGCTGCCGTCTCGATCCGGGAGGCGGCCACGACGAGGGTCATGATCGACTGGTACGTCGTGTTGAGCAGCAGGTCCATCGAGATGAGCTCGGGGATCTTGTTGCGGAGCTCGTCGACGCTGCGGGGCGCGGAGATGACGGCGTTGCGGGCATCGGGGCCGGCCGAGAAGTACTTGTCGTAGCCCTCCGCCACGGCCCCCATCGGCACCGCGAGCGCCGGCTCCGTGGCCATGTCCTCGATCAGACGGCCCTGGAAGTAGACCCGACGGCCGTCCTTCAGCGAATCCTTGTACTGCTGCCCGGTCATCATCGCGGCAGGATCTCCCTCGTGTGAGCAAATACTGAATGTGACGTCGTTGTCATGTCTGTTGAGCCTTGCACGCCCACCCGGGGGTGTCAAGGGTCACAATCGGCCCCTGGACGTGCACGGCGCGGGGCCCCTCGAGGCCCCCGTGGGGGGCGTGGCCGGGCCGTGGCGGGGCGGGACGGGAGTCGTCGCAGCGCCCCGGGTCGGGGGACCCGTATCCGGCCGTCAGCTCCACTCGCGCAGCTCGCGCTTGAGGATCTTCCCGCTCGCGTTGGTGGGCAGGGCGGGCACGAAACGGAACTCGGCGGGCACCTTGTACTTCGCCAGGCGCGAGGCGCAGTGGGCTGCCAGCTCCTCGGCCGTCACCGTGGCACCCTTGCGCAGCTGCACCCAGGCACGCACGATCTCGCTCCAGTGCTCGTCGTCGACACCCACCGCTGCGCTCTGCACGACGTCGGGGTGCTCGGCGAGCACGGACTCGATCTCGATCGGGTAGATGTTCTCCCCGCCGCGCACGATCATGTCCTTCTTGCGTCCGTGCAGGTAGAGGTAGCCGTTGGCGTCCAGGTAGCCCATGTCGCCGGCCCGGAACCACCCGCCACGGGTGGCGCGGTCGGTCTCCTCGGGCATCTCGAGGTACCCCTCGAAGACCATGTCGCTGCGCGTGGCGATCTCGCCCACCTCCCCCACCGGCACCTCGCGGAGCTCGTCGTCGACGATCCGGAGGGCGACCCCGTAGGCCGGCTTGCCGATCGACCCGAGCAGCTCGGGACGACCCTGGAGCGCCAGCCGGTGGTCCTCCGGGGTGAGCACTGCTTGGAGCCCCGCCTCGGTCCCGGCCCCGAAGGCGTTGAGGAAGTCGCAGCCGAAGGTGTCCATCGCCCGTTGCAGCAGAGTGGGCGACATCGCCGCGGCTCCGTAGTACATCAGCTCGAGGCGCTCGTAGTCGTGGTCGTGCACCCCGGGCAGCTGGAGCAGCGAGCTGATCATCGTCGGCACCATGAACACGGCCGTCAGCGCGTCGGCGGCCAGGTGGTCGAGGGTGACCTGCGGGTCGAACTGCGGGACCACCAGCGAGGTGAACCCGTGCGAGACGCCCGCCAGCATCTGGCAGACCCCGGTGATGTGGAAGGTGGGTGCCGCGGTGTAGCGGACCTCGCCCTGCCGCATGCGGAACTCCATGACCTGGGCGGCGACGATCGCCTTCATCATCCGTTGCGACTGGAGCACGCCCTTCGGCAGTCCCGTCGTCCCGGAGGTGAACGCCAGCCCGATGATGTCGCGGTCGGAGGCGACCACCGGCGGTTCGACGTCCACGCCCGTGGCGAGGAGGGCCTCGTACGGCGCGACGGGCTCCTCGGCGGACCGGTCGAGCTGGACCACCAGTCGGATCCCGTGCTGCTCACCGACCCCGGCCAGCATCTCGGCGTACCTCGCGTCGTGGAAGAGCACCACCGGCTCGGCGCGCCCCACCAGGACGTCGACCTCGCTGCGACGCAGACGGTAGTTGAGCGGCACGTAGACCGCGCCGAGCTTGGTGGCGGCCAGCACGATCTCGACGTAGCAGTGGGAGTCGAGCGCCAGCACGGCGATGCGATCTCCCCGGCCGACGCCTGCCTGCGTGAGGGCGGAGACCAGCTGGTTGACCCGGCTGTTGGTCTGCTCGAACGTGTGCGTGCTGCCGTCGGCGAACAGGAAGCTCGCCCGATCGGGGTACTTCCTCGCCGTCAACGTGATGCTCTCGCCGAGACTGACCTGCATCGTCTCGCCGAGGGTCCGTTCGGTTCCGGTGTCGATCGTGGGGTTCATGCGCTCGTCGCCTCCTGTTCTGCCGCGCCCGACACCCGGGCGAGGTCCTGCTCGGTGAGACCCCACCGACGCAACAGCTGCACGCTCGCGCCGCGTCGCGGGAGGGGCTCGCTGCTCGGCGTCCGGTCGAACCGGGGGGCCGGTGCCGGCTGGGGGATGCCGTCGACCTCGACGAAGGCGTTCCTCGCGAGGCTGTGCGCGGCGGTGGCCACCTCGTCGGGCTCGAGGACCGGGTGCACGCAGGCGTCGCCGACACCGAACACCTCCGTCCACGCGTCGCGGTCCCTGGCGGCGAAGGCCTCGGCGAACACCGCGTGCAGCCGCGGCCATCCCGCCGGTTCCATCTGGGGAGGCAGGTCGTCGGGGTCGAGGCCCAGGCCGGCCAGCAGCTGGGCGTAGAACTGTGGCTCGATCGCCCCCACGCTGACGTGGCGGCCGTCGGCTGCCCGGTAGGTCCGGTAGAACGGCGCACCACCGTCCAGCAGGTTGCCTCCGCGAGCCCGCGACCACTCCCCTCCGGCCATCAGGGAGTGCAGGTGGGTCGTCAGCAGGGAGGCCCCGTCGACCATCGCGGCGTCGACGACCTGCCCGCGCCCGGACGTCGCGCGCTCGACGAGGGCCGCGAGGATCCCGAAGGCGAGCAGGAGCCCGCCTCCACCGAAGTCGCCGACCAGGTTGAGCGGCACCGCCGGCGGCTGGTCGGCCGGACCCATCGCGCCGAGCGCGCCTGAGAGGGCGATGTAGTTGAGGTCGTGGCCGGCAGCGGCGGCAAGGGGTCCGTCCTGGCCCCAGCCGGTCATCCGCCCGTAGACCAGTCTCGGGTTGCGCCCCAGGCACTCCTGCGGCCCGAGGCCCAGCCGCTCCATGACACCGGGTCGGTAGCCCTCGACGAGCACGTCCGCTGCGTCGACGAGCCGGGCGACGACCTCCCGCTGTGCCGGGTCCTTGAGGTCCACCGCCAGCGTCTCGCGACCGCGCCCCAGCAGGTCGGGCCCCGGGACCGTGGGGGTCGGGCGATCGACCCGCACGACCTCGGCGCCGTGGTCGGCCAGCATCATGGTGGCGAACGGCGCGGGCGCGAGACCGGCGAGCTCGACGACCCGCAGACCCGTCAGGGGTCCGGTCATCCCAGGCGCTCGATGATGGTCGCGTTGGCCAGGCCCGCGCCCTCGCACATCGTCTGCAGTCCGTAGCGGCCACCGGTGCGCTCGAGCTCGTGGAGCAGGGTCGTCATCAACCGCGCGCCCGAGGAGCCGAGGGCGTGACCGAGCGCGATCGCACCGCCGTTGGGATTGACCCTCTCCATGTCGAACCCGGTCTCGTGCTGCCAGGCGAGCACCACGGAGGCGAACGCCTCGTTGATCTCGACGAGGTCGATGTCGTCGACCGCCAACCCCGAGCGCTCCAGGATCTTGCGGGTCGCGGGGATGGGCGCCGTCAGCATCGCGATCGGGTTGTCCCCGGCGACCGCGAAGGAGTGGAACCGGGCGCGGGGCGTCAGGCCGAGCTGCGCCGCCTTGTCCTCGGACATGATCAGGACCGCCGACGCGGCGTCGGTGATCTGGGAGCTGTTGGCGGCCGTGACACGACCGTCGGGCAGGAAGGCGGGCTTGAGCCCGGCCAGCTTCTCCGGGGTGGAGACCCGGATCCCCTCGTCGGACCGGAGCATCTCCCCCGTGTGGGTCGCCTGACGGTTCTCGACGTCCCAGGTGCGGACCTCCACGGGGAGGATCTCCCGGTCGAAGCGGCCGGCATCGCGCGCGTCGGCGGCGCGCTGCTGGCTGCGGAGCCCGAAGGCATCGAGGTCCTCGCGGGTCAGGCCCCACCGTTCCGCGATCAGCTCGGCGCTCAGCCCCTGGTGGACCAGGCCCTTGACGCCGAAGGTCTCCACATCGGCGTACCTCGCCTCCGCCAGCGGACCGAAGGGCGAGCCCCCGTGGCTGTTCGACCCCATGGGGGTCCTGGTCATCACCTCGACGCCGGCCGCGACGACCACGTCGTAGGCGCCGGCGATGACGCCCTGCGCCGCGAAGTGCGCGGCCTGCTGGCTGGAGCCGCACTGACGATCGATGGTCGTGGCCGGGACGCTCTCCGGCCATCCCGCGGCAAGGACGGCGGAGCGCCCGACGTTGACGCCCTGGTCGCCCACCTGGCTGACGCACCCCATGATCACGTCGTCGACCAGGGACGGGTCGAGGTCGTTGCGCTCCCCCAGCGCCCCAAGCACCGTGCCCGCGAGGTCCGCGGCGTGCCACCCACCCAGAGATCCGTTGCGCTTGCCGCCTGGCGTGCGGATGGCATCGACGATGACGGCTGACCTGACCATGGAGACTCCTCTTGTTGATCTTGATGTCGATGTCACATTAGGGTCGGGGTCATTGAGTGTCAACGGCCACAGGAGCCCCACGCCGTCCTGGGCCGCCGAGCAGTGGAGGTGACCGTGAAGGTCCTCGTCGTGCACGCACATCCCGAGCCGGGCTCCTTCAACGCACGGCTGCTGCGCACGGCCGTGGCCACGCTCACCGAGGAGGGCCACGAGGTGCAGGTCTCCGACCTCTACGCGATGCAGTGGGACCCCGTCGCCACCGGCGCCGACTTCACGACCCGCCGGTTCCCCGACCAGCTGCAGTACGACCGGGAGCAGAAGCACGCCGTGGCCCACCAGCTGTTCCGGGACGACATCGCGACCGAGATCGACAAGGTCCTGTGGTGCGACCAGCTGATCCTCCAGTTCCCGCTGTGGTGGTACTCCGTGCCGGCCATCCTCAAGGGCTGGATCGACAAGGTGTTCGTGAACGGGCTGATGTACGGCTCGCTCGGCCGCTTCGACCGCGGTGGGATGGCCGGTCGCCGAGCACTGGTGTCCACCACCACCGGCGCCTTCCCCGCGATGGTGGGCCCACGGGGCACCCTGGGCCACCTCGACGCGATCTTGTGGCACCTGGAGTACGGCACCCTGGCCTACGCCGGCTTCGAGGTGCTCGAGCGGCACGTCGTGAACGCCGTGAGGTACGTCGACGACGCGGCCCGCGACGAGGCCGTGGCCGACTACGCGGCGTACCTGCGCGGGATCGAAGACCTGGCGCCGATGCCCGCGCACCGCACCGACGAGTTCGGCCCGGACCACGTCCTCCGCGACGACGTGGCACCGCGGACGCTCGGCCACCGCTGGCACACCTGACATCGATGTCGGTTTCCCGCGGGGTCTGACACCGCACGACCGCCCGGCCCGCAAGGAGGAGACATGGAGCGACCCGAGCTCGACGACCTCGTCCAGCGCACCCGCACGTTCATCCGCAGCGAGGTGCTGCCGCTCGATGACGAGCACGACGGCGACATCGAGGCCGCCGGCGGGGACGACCTCCGCCGCCGCCTCCAGACAGCAGCGAGGGCAGTGGGGCTCGCCGCACCGCACGCACCCACGGAGCTCGGCGGGCTCGGGCTGGGCATGACGGACCGGGCACCCGTCTTCGAGGAGGCGGGATACTCCCTGTTCGGTCCCCTGGCGCTCAACATCGCTGCCCCCGACGAGGGCAACGTGCACCTCCTGCAGCACGTGGCGACCGGGGGCCAGCGCGAGCGGTTCCTGGCGCCGTTGGCGCGCGGGGAGGTGCGCTCCACCTTCGCGATGACCGAGCCACCGCCCGGCGCCGGCTCCGACCCGAGTGCGCTCGCCACCACCGCCGACCGCGTCGACGGGGGCTGGCTGGTCAACGGCCGGAAGTGGTTCGCCACCGGCGCCGACGGCGCCGCGTTCCACATCGTGATGGCCAGGACCCCCGGCGGGGCGACGATGTTCCTCGTGCCGTCCGACTCCCCGGGCGTCACCCTGCGCGGACACCTCCCCACCGCGGACAAGGCGATGGTCGGTGGTCACTGCGACGTGGCCCTGCACGACGTGTTCGTGCCGGACGCGGACGTCCTCGGTGGTGTCGACGAGGGGTTCCGCTACGCCCAGGTGAGGCTGGGACCGGCCCGGATGACGCACGTCATGCGGTGGTTGGGTGCCGCGCGCCGGGCCCACGAGGTGGCGGTGGCCCACGTGGCCTCGCGTCAGGCGTTCGGCGGCCGGCTCTCCGACCTGGGGATGACGCAGCGAATGATCGCCGACAACGAGATCGACCTCGCCGCGACCCGGGCGTTGCTGCTCACCGCCTGCCGGGTGCTGGACGACGGGGGGTCCGGAGGCAAGGAGACCTCGATCGCGAAGGCGTTCGCCGCTGAGGCCCTCGACCGCATCGCGGACCGCTCGGTGCAGATGTGTGGCGGGCTCGGGACCACGGCGCTCCTACCCGTCGCGAAGATCGCTCGTGAGATCCGCCCGTTCCGCATCTACGACGGCCCCTCCGAGGTCCACCGGTGGTCATTGGCGAAGCGGGCCGTGCGACAGCTGGCCCAGCGAGCGACGCAGTGAGCACAGGAGCCGCATGCTGCTGTCCGCGTCCGGGCAGCACGCGCCGGCTCCACCCCGGCGGCACGGGGGCTCCACCCCGCGGACGCCACGGTCGTACCGGGCGGGTCACGGCCTGCGGTCAGTGCGCCCCACCGGCAGGATCGACCAGCTCGACGGTGCCGAGCGCCAGGACGCGGTAGCGCTCGGCCATCTGCTCCGGCGTCGCCTCCCCACCGGCTCGCCACCAGGAGGCGATGGAGTAGCCCATGTTGATGACTGCCCGGGCCGCCTCCGTCGGGAAGCTGGTGGCGAAGACGCCCGTGGAGACGCCCGCGTCCACGATCTCGCGGAAGCGCGCCTCCTGCTGGTCCCGGAGGGCGATCACCTCCACGAGTCCCTCGTCGTCGAGGCTGCGCAGCTCGGAGGCACCGATGAGTGCCTCGGCCTGCCGCTGGGTGTGGAAGAGCACCCATGCCTCGACCAGGGCGCCGAGCCGGTCCTGCGGCGTGGATCCCGCGGCGTCGAGGGCGGCCGCGGTCGCCTCGAGGACGTCGATCATGGTGGCGACCATGAGCCCGCGCAGGATCTCCTGCTTGGAGGAGAAGTGGTGGTAGATGCCGGCCACCGTCATCCCGGCCGCCGCGGCGACGTCGCGCATCGAGGTGCCGTGGAAGCCCCGCTCGGCGAAGAGCACGATGGCGGCCTCGAGGACCACCTCGCGCCCCGGGCGGGTCTGCCCTCGGGGTCGGGCCATGGCGTCCTCCTCGGGTGGCTCAGCGGTGCGTCTGACCGTCGTCGACCTTGATGACCGTGCCGGTGACGGCCTCGGAGGCCGGGTCGAGCAGGTAGCGCAGGGTGCTCGCGAAGTGTTCCACCGCGCCGAGCCGGCCTCGGGGGAACCCCGCGGTGACGTCGCCGACGCGCTCGAGCATCCCGTCCATCATCTCGCTGGCGAAGGCGCCCGGAGCGATGGCGTTGACGTTGATGCCGTGCGCAGCCCATTCGACGGCCAGCGTCTCCGTCATCCGGTTCAGTGCCGCCTTGGTGGTCGAGTAGAGCGCCGCGCCCTCACCGGAGTAGTGGAAGGCCGACATCGAGGAGATGTTCACGATCCGGCCCGGCAGACCCTGTGCGATCAGGCGGCCCGCCAGAGCGGTGCTCAGCAGCCACGGGGCGCGCACGTTGGTCTCCAGCACCGCGTCGACCACCTCCAGCGGCATCCGGTGCGCCCGCCGGGCGTCAGGGACACCGGCGTTGTTCACCAGGACCTGCGGCAGGCCGCAGGAGGCCTCGACCTCGTCGAGGACCCCGGCCACGGCCCCGGCGTCCCTCACGTCGAGGGCCACCGCGCGCGCACGGCCACCCTCCGTCTCGATCTCCTCGACCAGCTCCGCGAGCCGGTCGACGCGACGGGCCGTGGCGGCCACGACGTACCCCGACCGGGCGAGCTCGAGGGCGACGAACCGCCCGAGCCCCGAGCTGCATCCCGTCACCACTGCGACCCTGTCGCCGCTCGCACCCATGGGGGTATCCTACCGAACGTTCACTCGGCACACAGGAGCGTGATGATGGACAGCCTGCTCGTCAGCCACCCGGTCCCGGGGGTCACCCTGCTGACCCTCAACCGTCCCGACCGGCTCAACGCCCTCGACGCCGCACTCGTGCGCGCGCTGAGCGCCGAGCTGGACCGCATCCGCACCGACCGTGACTGCCGCGTCGTCGTGCTCACCGGGGCCGGCCGGGCGTTCTGCGCGGGTCTGGACCTCCGGGGCTACGGCGACGGGCGCACCGACGGCGAGCCGTTGGAGGCTCTCGACCGGCAGCGGGAGATCGCGCACCTCACCGAGCAGCTGCACGCACTCCCCCAGCCCGTCATCGCCGCGGTCAACGGCGCCGCCGCGGGCGGCGGGCTGGCGCTCGTGTGTGCCAGTGACATCCGGATCGCGAGCACCTCGGCGGCGTTCAAGGTCTCCTTCATCACCGCCGGCTACTCCGCGTGCGACATCGGGGTGTCCTGGTTGCTGCCGCGCCTGGTCGGCGCCGGGCACGCGCACGAGCTGATGCTGACCGGGCGTCGCTTCGAGGCCGACGAGGCCGCGCGGATCGGCCTGGTCGTGCGCACCACCACCGACGAGGAGCTGCTCGACGCGGCCCTCTCCTCGGCGCGCGCCGTCCTCGCCAACGCACCCGCCCAGGTGGAGCTCACCAAGCAGGGCATGTGGCTGGCCCTGGAGCTGGCCAGCCTCAAGTCGGCCATCGAGCTGGAGAACCGTCAGCAGGTGATCACGGCGATGACCCAGGACTCGCGGGAGGCCTCAGCCGCCTTCCTGGACAAGCGCGCGCCGGTCTTCGCCCGGCGCTGACCCCGTCCCGCACCGACTCCAGCGTGCCGAACCGGCGCGTCCTTCCGGAAGGTTGCGCCGGCTCGACGTGGGATGACCCGGCAGGCTCAGGCGGTACGCCGGCGCCGCGCACCGACCCGGTGCAGCAGGAGCCCGCCGACCGCGGCGGGGACCAGGAGCACCAGGCTGGCCGACCGGCCGGAGCCCTCGACCCGGGCGGAGGCCTTGGGCTTGAGGTTCTTCGGCTTGAGCGGCTTGACGTCGCCGATGGTGCTGCCGTCGTACCGGAACACGTCGAAGCCGCGGACCAGGTCGTTGCTGTAGCCGAAGAACGAGCCGTCACGCTTGATCTTGTTGGTCTTGAAGGACCACGAGTCGCTGTCGGGCAGCGTGTAGTAGCCGACCTCGGTCATGCCGACACCGTCACCGAAGGCGATCGCCAGCGGGTTGGCCAGCGGGTCCGCGGCGGCGTCGGCGAGGCCGGAGAGGTCGATGACGCGCACGCCCTGGGCGTACCAGGCGATGGTCATCAGCTTCTGGCGCGGGTAGATCCGCAGCACGTGGGAGGTGCAGGTCGAGCCGTCCTGGAGCGAGAAGGCCGGGGCGAACCACGCACCGATCTTGGCCGGCGCGGTCTCGAGGTCGCCGGTGATGTCGTAGAGGTGCAGGCCACCACCGGGGCACTCGACCGAGGCGGCCGCACCGGCACGCTCGTCGGTCACGACGAGCACGGTGCGCTCGACGCCGTCGGAGTCCTTCATGGTGATCGGGTCGGCCTGGTGGGCCACGTTGACGGCCGGGTCGATGATCTGGCCGACGACCTCGGGGTCGGCCGGGTCGGTGGTGTCCAGCACCAGCGTCTGCGACAGCGCCGCGGAGTAGGCGCGGGTGCCGTCGGCGCTGAAGGTGATGTCGTGGGACTCCGAGCCCAGCGACGTCGGCACGAACGGGATCCCGAAGTCCTGGACGAAGCGCGGCTTCGTGGGCGCGCTGATGTCGTAGATCGTGATGAACGGCGAGACGCCGGCGGTGAGCAGGTCGGAGTTGGAGTTGTAGAGGTACTTCCCGCTCGGGTGGATCGTCACGTTGTGCGAGCCGGCACCGACGGGCAGGAAGCTCACGCTCTGCGGCTTCTTGGGCTTGGTGAGGTCGCCGATGACCGTGCCGGCGTCGTCGGCGGCGAGGTCGAGGTCGCGACCACAGCGCGACGCGGCGCCGGCCGCGCCGACGGTCCCGTCGGCGGTGTAGCTGGCCAGCACGCGGCCGCGGCGGGTCCAGACCTGGATGTCGCCCTGGGAGATCGCGCAGTCGTAGACCGCGACCCGCTGGGGCTTGCGCGGCTTGGTGATGTCGATGATCTGCAAGCCCTCGCGCAGGGTGCCGGCCAGGGCGTACTCCTTCTTGCCCAGCCGCATGAACTCGATGTCCGAGCCGTTCTGCGCCTCGCCGGAGTCGTTGTACTGCAGGTTGGCGACGAACTCCATCGCCTGGCCCTCCCCCTCGGTCTCCACCTGGGCACCGCGGGTGTTCGTCGGCAGGTCGCCGGCCTAGTGGGCGGAGACGGCGGGGGCCGCCAGCACGGGGGCGACGGCGGCGAGGCCGAGGGCGAGCAGGGCCCGCAGGGCGGGGTGTCCGGCGCGAGACATGGATGGTCCTTCGCTCAGGGGAGTCGGGGTTGCAGCCTCAACGGACCATCCGCACCTGGGGTTACGGGACCGTCCGGGTCGTACGGGACCCCGTAACACCGAATTAATTCCATTTGGTAGCAATCTGAAATCCCACGTTCCTAGGTTTCACGGCACACCACGCACAGCCCCACCCGCACCCCCACCGAGAGGTCTGCCGTGTTCACCACCCGTACCCGCGGTCGCGCTGCCGGAGGCGCAGCGCTCGCCGTCCTCACCGCACTCAGCCTGGCTGCCTGCGGCAACAAGTCCGACGACGGCGTCAGCGCCGCCGAGAGCTGCGTCGACACCTCCGGCGACACCATCAAGCTCGGGTTCCTCAACTCGACCTCGGGCGCGATGTCGATCAGCGAGCAGACCGTCCGCGACTCCCTCGGCCTGGCCATGGAGGAGATCAACGCCGACGGCGGCATCCTCGGCAAGCAGATCGAGGCCGTCGAGGAGGACGGGGCCAGCGACCCCGCGATCTTCGCCGAGAAGATCGAGAAGCTGCTGACCGGTGACTGCGTCGCGGCGGTCTTCGGTGGCTGGACCTCCGCGTCGCGCAAGGCGATGCTCCCGGTCGTCGAGGCCAACAACGGCCTGCTGTTCTACCCGGTGCAGTACGAGGGCCTCGAGGCCTCGGAGAACATCTACTACTCCGGCGCCACGACCAACCAGCAGATCATTCCCGCGATGGACTTCCTGGCCTCCGAGGGCGTGGAGACGCTCTTCCTCGCCGGGTCGGACTACGTCTTCCCGCGCACGGCCAACAAGATCATCAAGCAGTACGCCGCCGAGCTGGGCATCGAGATCGTCGGCGAGGAGTACGTCCCGCTCGACGACGACGACTGGACCACGCAGGTAGCCAAGATCGTGAAGGCGAAGCCTGACTTCGTGTTCAACACGATCAACGGCTCGTCCAACGTCGGATTCATCAAGGCCTACTACGAGCAGGGCCTCTCCGCGGAGACCTCCCCGATCATCTCGGTCTCGATCGCCGAGGAGGAGGCGCCGGCCATGGGCCACAGCGTCACCGGCCAGTACGCCGCGTGGAACTACTTCCAGTCCGTCGAGAGCCCGGAGAACTCCGCCTTCATCGACGCCTTCCAGGCCAAGTACGGCGCCAGCCGCCCGACCTCGGACCCGATGGAGGCCGCCTACACCTCCCTGTATCTCTACAAGGCGATCGTCGAGAAGGCCGACTCCTTCGCGGTCGACGATGTCAACGCCGCCTCGGACGGGGTCAGCTTCGACGCCCCCGAGGGCACGGTCACGATCGCCGGCGAGAACCACCACATCGCCAAGACCGCGCTGATCGGCCAGATCAACGAGGACAACCAGTTCGACGTCGTCTGGTCCTCCGGGTCGCCGATCGAGCCCGACCCGTTCCTGGAGGGCTACTCCTGGTGGGACCCGAGCGCGGAGTGATCCCCGCCTGACCCCCGCCCCACCCGGTCCGGGGCCACCGCCGACGCGGTGGCCCCGGCCCCGGCCCCGGCCCCGACCAGCCAGCCCCCCCGGATGTCACTCGGATCGAAAGGCCCCCGTGGACGCCTTCACCACCCCGCTGCTCGCCGGCACCGCGACCGGCGCGCTCCTGCTCATCGCCGCCCTCGGCCTGACCCTCACGTTCGGCCAGATGGGGGTCATCAACATGGCCCACGGCGAGTTCCTGATGATCGGCGCCTACACCGCCTACGTCACCCAGCAGGTCGTCACGAACATCGACCTCTCCATCCTGGTCGCTCTGCCGGTCGCGTTCGTCGTCGCGGGACTGATGGGCCTGCTGCTCGAGGTCTGCGTCATCTCCTTCATGTACCGAAGGCCGTTGGACACGCTGCTGGTCACCGTCGGCGTCAGCCTGGTCCTCCAGCAGCTGGCCAAGGACGTCTTCGGGGCCCAGGGTGACCCGGTCCGCGTCCCCGACTGGCTCGTCGGCACGATCCCGGTCTTCGGCTACAACTGGCCCTACCGCCAGATCTTCACCATCGTGCTGGCGCTGGCCTCGCTGGGCGCCCTCGCCGCCCTGCTGAAGTACACCTCCTTCGGCCGCCGCATCCGTGCCACGGTGCAGAACCGCGACCTGGCCGAGACGATGGGCATCTCGACCCGGGCGACGGACCGGATCACCTTCTTCATCGGCTCCGGCCTCGCGGGCATCGGCGGGGTAGCGGTGTCGCTGATCTCCGGCACCAACCCGAGCCTGGGCAAGACCTACATCATCTCGGCGTTCCTCGTCGTGGTCGCCGGCGGGCTCGGGCAGCTCAAGGGCACCGTCATCGCCGCCTTCACCGTCGGCATCGCCACGGCATTCTTCGCCGACTGGACGAGTGCGGCGATGGCGCAGGTGGCCACCTTCGCGCTGGTGGTGGTCTTCCTCCAGCTGCGCCCCCAAGGACTCTTCACCGTGCGGACGAGAGGTCTGGCATGAGCACCACCGTCGGTCCGAGCAGGGCCGCGAGCCTGCTGCGGGCCTACTCCCCCCTCCTCGCGATCGCGGTGCTGGCGGTGCTGCTGCTGGTCGTCGCACCGGCGACGCTGAGCGCCTTCCGCCTCAACAGCCTGGGCAAGTACATCTGCTGGGCCATCGCCGCCGTCGGCATCGGCCTGGCCTGGGGCCGCGGCGGCATGCTCGTCATGGGACAGGGCGTCTTCTTCGGCCTCGGCGGCTACGCGATGGCGATGCACCTCAAGCTCGAGGCGGCCGGCCCCGAAGGCATCCCCGACTTCATGATCCTGTACGGCGACGGCACGATGCCCGGGTTCTGGGAGCCGTTCCGCAGCGGCCCGTTCACCCTGGTGGCGATCGTGGTCCTGCCCGCACTCGCCGCGACGGCGCTGGGCTGGCTGATCTTCAAGAGGCGGGTCAAGGGCGCCTACTTTGCGATCCTCACCCAGGCCCTGGCCGTGGTGTTCGCGACGCTGCTGATCGCCACCATCCAGGAGACCGGCGGCTTCAACGGGCTCAACCAGTTCACCCTCTTCTTCGGCTACAACCTCTACGACCCGGTCAACAAGCAGATGGTCTACTCCATCGCCGCCGGGCTGCTGATCGGCTGCCTCGTGATCGTCTGGCAGCTCTACCGCAGCCGCTTCGGGGAGCTGCTCGTCGCGACCCGCGACGCCGAGGAGCGGGTCCGCTTCCTGGGCCACGACCCGGCCAACATCAAGCTGGTCGCCTTCGTCATCGCTGCGGTGATGGCCAGCATCGGCGGCGCGATGTTCGCCCCGATCGCCGGCATCATCTCCCCCTCCGACGTCGACGCCACCGCCTCGATCTTCCTCATCGCCGGCGTCGCGCTGGGCGGCCGGGCGCTGCTGCTCGGCCCCGCCCTGGGGGCCCTGACGGTCGGCTTCGGACGCACCTACCTCTCCGAGCAGTTCCCCACCCAGTGGACCTACTTCCTGGGCCTGCTCTTCGTCCTGGTCATCCTGCTGCTGCCCCGCGGCGTGGGGGACCTGCCGCGGCTGGTCCGCGCACGGTTCGGGAGGAGCGCGGCATGAGCGTGCAGACCCACCGGCCCGACGAGCTCGGGCACGACTACCTCGAGATCCGCGGCCTCACCGTCGACTTCGACGGCTTCAAGGCCATCGACGGAGTGGACCTGACCCTGCTGCAGGGACGACTGCACTTCCTCATCGGACCCAACGGCGCGGGCAAGACCACCCTGGTCGACGCGGTCACGGGCCTGGTCCAGGGCACCGGACGGGCGAGCTACCGCAACCAGGACCTGCTCTCGATGAAGTCCCACCGCATCGTGCGCGCCGGGGTCGGGCGTACCTTCCAGACCGCCACGGTCTTCGAGGAGCTCAGCGTCCTGCAGAACCTCGACATCGCCGGCGGCATCCACCGCAGCCCCTGGGGCATGCTGCGCGCGCGACGGGGCGTGCCGGCGTACGTCGAGGAGGCCCTGGCCACCATCGGCCTCTCCCACCTGCGCGACCGGCCCGCGGGCGTGCTGGCGCACGGGCAGAAGCAGTGGCTGGAGATCGGCATGCTGCTCGTGCAGGACGCGAAGGTGATGCTGCTCGACGAGCCGGTGGCGGGCATGAGCGCCGAGGAGCGCGAGCAGACCGGCGAGCTACTGCGCCGCATCGGCCACGAGCGCACGATCGTCGTGATCGAGCACGACATGGACTTCGTGCGCAGCTTCGCCGACGTCGTCACCGTCATGCACGGCGGCACCGTGCTCGCCGAGGGCGACGTCGCCACCATCCAGGCCGACCCCCGGGTCCAGGAGGTCTACCTGGGGCACCAGGGCGCCGAGCACCCGGACCCGGGGACGACCGACGAGACGACCGGGGAGGACCAGCGTGCTTGAGCTGCGAGGAGTCACCGCCGGCTACGGCCGGACCAGGGTGCTCGAGGACGTGGACGTCGTGGTCGAACAGGGCGGCGCCGCCGCGATCATGGGCCACAACGGCGCCGGCAAGACCACCCTGCTGCGCGTGGCGGTCGGCCTGCTCCCGGTCATGAAGGGGCGGGTGCTGCTCGACGGGCAGGACGTGACGAGGCTGCGACCGAGCGCGCGCGTGCGACGCGGCCTGGGCTACGTCCCCCAGGGCCAGCTGTCGTTCCCGCAGATGACCACCCTGGAGAACCTCCAGCTCGTCACCACCGAGAAGGCGGCCATCGACGAGGTGCTCGACACCTTCCCGGCGCTGCGGGGGCTGCTCCCGCGCCGGGCCGGGCTGCTCTCCGGGGGGCAGCGCCAGCAGCTCTCGATCGCCCGCACCCTGCTGACCCGGCCGAGGATGCTCATCCTCGACGAGCCCACCGAGGGCATCCAGCCCAACGTCGTCGCCGAGATCGAGTCGGTCATCACCGACCTCACCCGGCGCGGGGACCTGTCGGTGCTGCTGGTCGAGCAGCACGTCGGCTTCGCGCTACGGGCCACGCAGAGCTACTACGTGCTCGAGTCCGGGCGGATCACCAGCAGCGGCGAGGGCGGCCCCGGCGCCGTGGACGCGGTCCGCGCGGCAATGGCCGTCTGAGGAGGACACGGTGCACCTGACCCCCTCGGAGACCGAGAAGCTCCTGCTCGCCGTGGCCGGGATGGTCGCGCGCGACCGACGCGAGCGCGGCGTGCGGCTCAATTACCCCGAGACCGTTGCGTTGCTCTCGACCTGGGTGGTCGAGGAGGCGCGCGCCGGCGCCTCGGTGAGCGACCTGATGGAGCGCGGCCGCGAGGTGCTGACCCGCGGCGAGGTGATGCCGGGGGTAGCGGAGATGGTCCGTGACGTGCAGGTCGAGGCCACCTTCCCCGACGGTCGCAAGCTCGTCACCCTGCACCACCCGATCGCCTGAGACATCAGCCACCACCAGCCGAGCGACGTACGGAGGAGCCATGAGCGGCATCAGCAGCGAGGGACCGGGCGCGGTGCGGGTCCGCCCGGGCACCATCGAGCTCAACGGCGACCGTGGCCTGGAGGAGCGACTGGTGCTGGTGGTGACCAACATCGGTGACCGTCCGGTGCAGATCGGCTCGCACGTCCACCTGGCCGACGTCAACGACGCCCTCGCGCTGGACCGGGAGGCTGCCCGCGGCTTCCGGCTCGACATCCCCTCGGGCACCTCCCAGCGTTTCGAGCCGGGCGCCTCCCGCGAGGTGGCGGCCGTCGCCCTGAGGGGCGCACGGCAGGTGCCGGGCATCCGCGTCCGCGCGGGCGGCGAGGGCACGGACGGCGGGGCCGCCTGATGGTCGAGATCCCCCGGGCGCAGTACGCAGCGCTGTACGGCCCCACCGTCGGCGACCAGGTGCGCCTGGGCGACACCGACTTGTGGATCGAGGTCGAGCGGGACCTCACCGTCGGCGGCGAGGAGGCGGTCTTCGGCGGCGGCAAGTCGATTCGCGAGTCGATGGCCCAGTCGGTGCGCACCTCGGCCGAGGGTGCCCTGGACACGGTCGTCACCAACGCGATCGTGCTGGACCACGGCGGGGTCGTCGTCGCCGACGTCGGGGTCCGCGGCGGACGCATCGTCGCCCTGGGGCGGGCCGGCAACCCCGACGTCGCCGACGGCGTGCACCCCGACCTGGTCATCGGTCCCGGAACCGACGTGGTCTCCGGGGAGGGCCGGATCCTGACGGCCGGGGCGATCGACTCCCACGTGCACCTCATCTCCCGCTCGCAGCTGGTCGAGGCGCTGGCCACCGGCATCACCACGGTCGTCGGCGGCGGCACCGGGCCGTCCGAGGGCTCGAAGGCCACGACGGTCACACCGGGCGCCTGGCACCTCGGCACCGTGCACCGGGCGCTGGACACCGTGCCGGTCAACCTGCTGCTGCTGGCCAAGGGCAACACCGTCAGCACCGGTGGCCTGCGTGAGCAGGCCCTGGCCGGGGCGGCCGGGTTCAAGGTCCACGAGGACTGGGGCTCGACGCCGGCGGCGATCGACGCGGCCCTTCGGGCAGCCGACGAGTTCGGCCTGCAGGTCGCCCTGCACTCGGACTCGCTCAACGAGATCGGCTACGTCGACTCGACCATCGGTGCCATCGCCGGCCGCTCGATCCACGCCTTCCACACCGAGGGGGCCGGCGGTGGTCACGCCCCCGACATCCTCACCGTCGCCTCCCTGTCCCACGTGATCCCCGGGTCGACGAACCCGACGCTGCCGCACACCGTCAACACCGTCGCCGAGCACCTCGACATGCTGATGGTCTGCCACCACCTCAATCCGGCGGTGCCCGAGGACCTCGCCTTCGCCGAGTCCCGTATCCGCGCGACGACGATCGCGGCCGAGGACCTGCTGCACGACCTCGGCGCCCTGTCGATCACCTCCTCCGACGCCCAGGCGATGGGCCGGATCGGTGAGGTGGTCTGCCGCACCTGGCAGGTGGCTCACGTGATGAAGAACCGCTTCGGCCGGCACGGCGACCTGGCCGAAGGACCGGCCGACAACGCCCGCGCCACGAGGTACGTCGCCAAATACACGATCAACCCCGCGGTCGCCCACGGCATCGACCACGAGGTCGGCTCGGTGGAGCCCGGCAAGATGGCCGACCTGGTGCTGTGGGACCCCCGCTTCTTCGGCATCCGCCCCGACGTCGTGATGAAGTCCGGCGCGCTGGTCTGGGGCGCCCTCGGTGACCCCAACGCCTCCATCCCCACGCCCCAGCCGGTGCTGATGCGCCCGACGCTGGTCGACGACGGGAGCCCGCACGCGGTCACCTTCGTCTCCCCCGCCGCGTTGGACGACGGCGTGGAGGAGCGTCTCGGGCTGAGGCGCTCGCTCGCGCCCGTGCGGCCGACACGGGAGGTCGGCAAGGCGCAGATGGTCAACAACACCTACCTGCCCCGCATCGACATCGACCCGGAGACCTTCGCCATCGACGTCGACGGCGAGCGGGTCGAGCCCGCGCCCGCGACCGAACTGCCGCTCGCGCAGCTCTACTGCCTGTTCTGAGCGCCGATGTCCGGAACCGTGCACGCCGACCTCGTGCTGATGCTGCTCGCGGACGCGCGGCTGCCGGTTGCCGGCCACACGCAGTCCGGCGGCCTGGAGCCCGGGACCCGTGACGGGCTCGAGGCGCAGGACGTGCCGGCGTACGTCGACGTGCGGCTGCGCACCGTCACCGAGGTCGAGGCCGCGACCTCGGTCCTCGCCGCACGCCTGCTGCAGAGGGGCGCCCCGAACACCGCGTGGCTGGACCTCGAGCAGGCCTGGGAGGCCCGGACCCCGAGCCCTGCGCTGCGCGACGCCTCCCGCCGACAGGCCCGGGCACTGCTGCGGATCGCCCGCCGCACCTGGCCGGCCGCCCCCGCCTGGGAGGCGCTGGCCGCGCTGGAGCATCCCAGCCGGGCCCTGGCCCTCGGCGCGCTCGCCGGGCACCTCGGGCTCGAGGGACGCGCGGTCGCCCACCTCGTGGGGTACGACGACGTCCAGACCGTCTGCGCGGCGGCCCTCAAGCTGCTCCCCCTCGACCCTGGCTCGGTCGTCGGCTGGGTCGTGGCGGCCTTGCCGGCGGTCGAGGCGATGGCCGCGCGGGTCTCCTCCGTGCAGGACGTCGACGACCTGCCCGCGACCACCCACCCACTGATCGAGGTGTGGGCGCAGGCCCACGCCGCCACCACCAGGAGGCTGTTCCATGCCTGAGCCCACTCCCACCCCCGGCTTCACCCTCAGCACCGCCACGTCCGCTCCCTCCCGGGCGATGCGCTTGGGCGTCTGCGGTCCCGTCGGCACCGGCAAGAGCTCGCTGATCGCGCTGCTGTGCCGGGAGCTGTCGGACCGCCTCGAGCTCGGCGTGGTCACCAACGACATCTACACCGACGAGGACGCCCGCTTCCTGCGCTCGGCCGGGGTCCTCGACGCCGACCGGATCCGCGCGGTGGAGACCGGTGCCTGCCCGCACACCGCGATCCGCGACGACATCACCGCCAACGCGATGGCGATCGAGGAGCTCGAGGAGGACTACGACCACCGGCTGGAGATGGTGCTCGTGGAGTCCGGCGGCGACAACCTCACCGCGACCTTCTCCCCGGCCCTGGTCGACGTGCAGGTCTTCGTCCTCGACGTCGCCGGCGGCGGCGACGTCGCCCGCAAGGGCGGGCCGGGGATCGAGCGCGCCGACCTGCTGGTCGTGAACAAGACGGACCTCGGACCGTTCGTCGGTGTCGACGTGCCCCGGATGGTCGCGGACGCGACCGCGGCGCGCGACCACCGCCCGGTGATCGGCCTCTCCCGCACCGACCGCGACAGCATCGACCGCCTGCTGACCTGGGTCGACGGCCGCCTCGCGGAGCACCGCGCCGGCAGCCTGGTCCCGGTCGATCCCGGCCCGATGGCCGCCCACAGCCACGCGCACGAGCACACCCACACCCACGACCAGGGGGGCGAGCCGGTCGGTGTCCACCACCACTGAGGCCGCTGGCGCGCTCGGGCGCCTGGGACGCACCCGGGTGCGGGTCTCGCCCGGCGTGGGTGGGGCACGATGCCGGGTGCGGACGTCGGTCACCGGGACCGACCCCACCGTGCCGACCGTGCGCCCCGTCCTCACCCACCACGACGCCAGGCGCGCGCGGCTCAGCTTGGTCCCGGAGGGGGCGCTGCTGCTCGCCGGCGATCGGATCGAGCTCGACGTCACCGTCGACCCGGGCGCTTCCCTGGAGATCGTCGAACCGGGCGGGACCGTCGCCTACGACATGCGCGGTCAGGACGCCTCCTGGCACGTCGACGTCCGGGTCGCCGCCGGGGCGGCCCTGACCTGGGCGGGCGAGGCGTTCGTCGTCGCCGCCGGCGCGGAGGTCGATCGACGCACCCGGGTGCGCTTCGCCAAGGGCGCGCACCTGGCGATACGGGAGACGCTGGTGCTGGGCCGTGCCCACGAGGCGCCGGGGCGGGTGTCGCTGCGGACCGACGTCCGCTCCGACGTACGCCGGGTGCTGGCCGAGGACCTCGCGCTCGACGCCTCCACGACGCCCTCGCTGCTCGGACGGGCGCGGGTGATGGAGAGCGTGCTGCTGGTCCTGCCGGCCCCGCTCAGCGGCGGGCCGGAGGAGGACCGCTTCGACCTGGCGGTACCCGGGGCCACCCTGTGGCGGCGCCTGGCCGGCGCCGCGCACGAGGCCAGCACCGCGACCGCCTGGCAGCACGCGCGCGCCGCGGTGCTGGACGCCCCCCTGCCGGGCGAGGAGCGCTAGTGCGCCCGGGCGATCTGGTCGGCGACCCGGAACTCCAGGCCGTCCGCTCGGGCGACGTAGACGTCCTGGTCGACCAGGTTGCCGTCCAGCCGCACGAGTCCGCGGGGGCTGGACCAGAACTGTCCCGACTCCATCGCGCTGACCCGCCGCACGTCCAGCGAGCCGCACACCTCGCCGAGACGCGCCAGGAAGAGCATCGCCTCGTAGCAGGACTCCCCGACCGCGTTCAGCGCCGGCGCCCAACGCCCCCAGCGGGCGTAGTACGCGCGGGCCAGCTCGGCGCTCTCGGCCGTCGCCATCCCGTCGAAGTAGGCCGCGGCCGCGAAGAGGCCCTCGTTGGCGGCCGCGCCGCCCGCGAGCAGGGTGTTCTCCTCCACCGCGGGGCTGAGCCGCGGCAGCTGCGCGGAGAGGCCCGCGCGGGCGAACTGCCGGTTGAAGTGCACGGCGTCCTGCCCCATCAGGAGCATGATGACGCCGTCGACCGGGCGCTGCGACAGGTCGCCGATGACGGCTGCGAAGTCGGTCGTCCCCAGTGGAACGTAGGTCTCGCTGACGACCTCCGAGGGCGTGTCCTCGAGCGCCAGGCGTGCCGTCGCGCCGGTGACGCGGGGGAAGACGTAGTCGTTGCCGATGATCGCCCAGCGACCGACCGAGAGCTCCTCGCGCATCCAGTGCGCCGCGGGGAGCAGCTGGTTGAGCGGGCGCTCGCCGATCATAAAGACGCCGGGCGTCGCGTCCCCGCCCTCGTGCATGGCGGCGAAGGCGTAGACCACGCGGCCGCCGACGACCCGCGTCACGGCCTGGCGCACCGCCGAGATGTGCCACCCGGCGACGGCCTGGACGCGGCCGGAGTCCACCAACCGGCGTACGTCCTCGGCAACAAGGGCGGGGTCGCGGCCGGCGTCGACCACCACCAGCTCCACCTGACGACCGGCGATGCCTGTGCTCGCGTTGAGCTGCTCCACGGCGAGCTCACCGCAGGCCAGGCAGGAGGGCCCGTAGAGGCCGGTGGGACCCTGCAGCGGCACGACGAAGGCCACCGATACGACGTCGACGGGGGCGAGGCGTCGGGTCACGTGGACCTCCGGAGCGGACTGGACGAGACGTCCGTCCTCGCGTCGTCGAGAGGACCTGAACACCGGCCGGGTGACCGACCGCCACCTACGATAGGACCGATGGGCCGTCCTACGACGGCCGACGTGACGGACACCACCGTGGGGGCGCACCGTGGGTGAGCACGCAGGAGGAGAGGGCTCGGTCCTCTCCCGCAGTCGGCTGGTGCGGCTGCGGCAGGAGGAGGCCGAGCTGCGGGCCCGGGTCCAGCCGCTGCTCGACGAGCACGGGCTGCTGCCCGAGCACTGGCGGATCCTCGCCGTGGTCGACGACCACCCCGGCATCACGATGACCAGCCTGGCCGCCTCCGCGGTCGTGGCCGCCGCCAGCCTGACGCGACACGTCGACCGCCTGGTCGAGCTGGCACTCGTCGTGCGTCGCATCGACCCAGCCGATCGCCGCCGCGCGGTGCTGGCGCTGTCCTCCCGGGGCACCGATCTCGCGGCTCGGCTCTTGGCCGCGGAGGAGGGCCCTGACGTCGGGACCACGTCGGCCGACCTGGCCGACGCGACCGGTCGGGCCTGACCCCGACCTCACCCCGACCTCACCCCGACCTCACCTAGGCCTCACCACCGGCCGCAGGCCACCAGTGCCGCCAGCGCGGTGGTCACCGGGACGGCGGCGACCAGCCCGATGGTGGCCACGAGGCTGCGCACGATCTCCTGGGCGACGATCTGGTCGGTGAGGACGTTCCCGAGCCCGTCGCTGTTGGCGATGATCAGGATGAGCAGGGGCAACGAGGAGCCGGCGTAGGCCAGCACGATCGTGTTGACCACCGACGCGATGTGCGAGCGCCCGACGCGGGAGCCGGCCCGGTAGAGGTCGCGCCCGCGGTACTCCGGGTTGGCCCGCGACAGCTCGGCCACCGTGGCGGCCTGGGTGGCGGTGACGTCGTCGAGGACGCCGAGCGAGCCGATCACGATCCCCGCCAGCAGCAGGCCCTCCATGTTGACCGCGTAGGTCTGCCCGAGGGCGGCCGACAGGTCGTCGGTGAACCCGGTCAGGTGCATGGTCGACACCGCCAGCGCCGACAGCAGGCCGGTCAGCGCCAGGGCCGACAGCGTGCCCAGCACCGCCACCGAGGTCGACGGGGTGAACCCGTGGGTGAGGTACAGGACGGTGAGCGCGACGGCCGCGGACCCGACGGTGACATGAGCAGCGGCGGGTCGCCACCGAGGATCGCGGGCACCACGAAGAGCACCAGCACCAGGAAGGTCACCCCGAGGCCGACCAGCGCCGTCACCCCGCGCAGCCGGCCGAACGCGACCAGCGCCACGACGAAGGCCAGGGCGAGCATCCACAGCTGCGAGCCGCGCTGGTGGTCGACGACCGTCCAGGTCGTCCCGTCCGGGGTCTCGGTGCTGATCAGGACCACCCCGTCGCCCTCGTAAACCTCCGGCGCACCGGGCCCGTTGGGCAGCGGCACCTCGAGGTCACCGCCGCGGGCGAGGTCACCGGTCAGGAACGCGTCGTCGAGGGCGACGTACGCCGTCCCGCAGCCGTTGACCTCGTCGGGCAGACTCTTCGCACTCGACCCGGTCCACACCGGTGACCGTGCCGGTCACCTCCGGCAGCCGGCTCTGCCCCTCGGGCTCGGGCAGGGGGTCCGGCCACAGCCAGAGCATCGCCACGAGGGTGATGACCGCCAGGGGCGCGATGACCAGCAGCGCGAGCCGGTGCAGGCCGGAGGAGTCCTCGGCACTGGAGTGTCGGGGGTGGTGGGCGCCCACGGGCGGAGCCTAGGTCCCGCGGCCACCGGTGCGACATCGCCCCGAGATGCCCGCGGGCAGGTCAGGACATGCCGCCCCGCGCCCCACCGCTCACGGGGATGACCTGGCCCGTCACGTAGTTCGAGAGCGGCGACGCGAGCCAGAAGATCGCGTCGGCGGCCTCCTGGATGGTGCCGGTACGGCCGAGCGCCGTCCCCGGGGTCTTGCGCGGCGCGTAGAGGTCACGGTCCTCGTCGGGGTCGAAGCCCATCGCCTGGAGGGTCTTGTCGGGCACGCCGAGCGGGATCTCGCGCCCGCCGACGGTGATGGACTGCTGAGCCGACTGCGGAGCACCGAAGCGGGTCTGGATGATCCCGAAGGAGACCGCGTTGACGTTGACGTTCGCTGAGCCCCACTCCGCCGCCAGCGTCTTGGTCAGACCGATGAGGCCGCCCTTGGCAGCCGCGTAGTTCCCGGCCCCGGGATTGCCGAAGCTGGCAGCCAGCGAGCTGACCATCACGACCTTGCGGTGGCGCGCCTGGCCCTCGCGCGCCTCGCGCCGGCCGGCGTCGCGGAAGTACGGCGCGGCGGCCCGGCAGATCCGGAAGGGGGCCAGCAGGTGGATGTCCAGCATCGCCTGGAACTGCTCGTCGCTCATCGCGTGCACGGGCGCGTCCCAGAAGTAGCCGGCGCCGTTGACGATGATGTCGATGCCGTTGCCGGCTGCCGCCACGTCCGCGATGAGACGGTCCGGGACCTCCGGGTCGGTGAGGTCGGCAGCGAACGCCGTGGCCCCTCCGCCGATGTCCGAGGCGACCTCGTGGGCCAGGTCCCCGTCGAGGTCGACCACCACGACCCGGGCACCGTTGGCCGCCAGGAGCTCGCAGGTGGCCCGGCCGATCCCGTTGCCGCCGCCCGTGACGATGGCTGTCTGACCTTCGAGGAGGGAGCTGGAGAGGGTGGGCGTCGTCAACATGTCAAGAGACCTTTCGTCAGGGATGTGGGTCGCACCGTCGGGTCCGTCGGACCCGTACGGCGTGGTGCTCGGTCAGCGCCGAGCGGGGTCACAGGGTGAGCGAGTAGCCTCCGTTGACCGGGATCGTCTGGCCGGTGATCCAGCTCGAGGCGTCCGAGGCCAGGAAGAGCACGAGGTTCGCCGCGTCCTCGGGCTCGCCGAATCGGCGCACGATGTAGGAGGAGAGCACGCGCGTGGCGAACTCCTCATCGGCGATGGCCGCCTCGATCGCGGGGGTGCGGGTGGCGCCGAGGGCCACGCAGTTCGCCGTCACCCCGAAGCGTCCGCCCAGTCGTGCCATCGCGCGGGTGAAGCCTGCCGCCCCGGCCTTCGCGCCCGAGTAGACCTCCAGCCCGTTCACCTCACCGATGCGCCCGGCATCGGAGATGATCGTGATGACTCTTCCTCGCTTCGCCTCGACCATGTGGCGCATGGCGTGCCGGGTCGAGATGAGGACCCCGTCCAGGTTGACGTGGAGGTAGGGGTCCCAGTCCTCCGGGGTCTGCTCCCAGAAGGCTCGCTGCTCGGTGGGGACCGGCCCGGCCCCGCGGTTGCCCGCGTTGTTGACCAGGATCGCGACCGGTCCCAGCTCCTCCTTGACGCGGTCGAACATCTCGCCCATCCGGTGGAAGTCACCGACGTCGCCCTGCGCCGCGAGGCTCGACACCCCGAGCTCGCGGACCTCCGCGGCCACCGTCTCGGCCCGACTGCCGTCGTAGTCGTTGACCACGACGTCCGCGCCGAACGACGCGAGCGTCATCGCGATCTGACGACCCACGCCCCGGCCCGCCCCCGTCACGAGCGCGACGCGACCCGACAGGTCCAGCAGCTCGTCCGAGGTCATTCGATCGTCCTTCCCAGGGTGCGCGCTGTTCGTCGTCGCGACCGACCGCGAGTCCTCACGAGCAGGCGCTCTCACCGGCAGTGGGACCAGCCTAACCTAGATGCTTGTCGACTGACAAGTTTTAGCGACAAGGCGCCCCCCTCCACCACCACGAGGCGTCACCCGTCGGACAGGATCCGAAGGACAGCCGTCCAGGTCGCCTCGGTCATCTCCTTGCGCTGCACGTCGGGGTCGACGAGCAGCTGGAGCAGCACCCCTCGCAACATCCCCTCGATCACGAAGGCCGCCTCGTCCGGCTTCACGGCCTGAGTCACGTCGCCGGCATCGCGCGCCTCGATGATGGTGTCGGTGAGAAGGGTGCGTATCCACCGGTTGGAGTCGGCCACGTCCTCTCGAAGGCTCGTGGTCCCGGTCATGGCCTCGACCTGCACGGCGTACAGGGCCCGCCCGTACTTGGAGTAGATGCTTCCCTCACGCAGGTAGAGGCGCACGATCGTCTCGAGCTTCTCCATCCCCTTGACGTCACCGAAGCTCGCCAGCGCCGCGCGGCTGGAGTCCTGGACGGACTGCACGACCTCCTTGATGCACTGCTCCTTCGTGCCGAAGTAGTGCGTCACCATGCCGCGGCTGAGGCCCGCGAGCTCACCGATGGCGACGAAGCTGGCGGCGGAGTAGCCACCGGAGGCCAGCAGCTCGACGGTCGCGTCGACGATCTTCTTGCGAGACTCGCTGGACCTCTCGGCCTGAGTACGCCTGCTCTGCATGGTCGAACCCTATCCAGCCTCAAGCGGCGATCTGGGCGAGCCTGTGCGCCCTGCGCACCGGATGCACGGCTCGATCGCAGCGCGGCCTGCCTCTCGTGGATTCCGAGCCGAGAACCGAAGGGGCGGGCCCCTCGTCCGGCTGTGCGCCTAGGTGGAGCTCGTCTCGCGGACCGTGCGGCCCGCGATGTCGCGGCCGATGAGGTCCTTCATGATCTGGTTCGTCCCGCCGTAGATCGGCTGGATCCGAGCATCCGCGTAGGCCCGCGCGATCGGGTACTCCCTCATGTAGCCGTAGCCGCCATGCAGCTGGAGGCACTTGTCGACCACTCGCTGATGCAGGTCACTGATCCACCACTTCGCCTTGGCGGCGTCGATGGCCGTCAGCTCCCCGTCGTTCAGCAGGAGCACCGCCCGGTCGAGCATCGCGGTCGCGGCGTCGACCTCGGTCTCGATCTCCGCCAGCGTGAAGCGCGTCGCCTGGAACTCACCGATGGGTCGCCCGAAGGCGTTGCGCTCGAAGCAGTACCGACGCGCCCAGTCGTAAGCAGCGGCCGAGGCGGCCACCGAGGTGGCCGCGATGGACAGGCGTTCCAGGGGCAGCCGTTCCATCACGTGGGCCAGCCCGCGGCCGGCAGTGCCCAGCAGATCTGCGTCGGTGAGCCGGAGGTCCTCGAAGAAGAGCTCGGCGGTGTCGTTGCCCCGCAGGCCGAGCTTGTCCAGCTTGCGGCCACGGCTGAAGCCCGGGCGGTCCGCCGGCACGAGGAAGACGGCGAAGCCGCCGGCGTCGGTCTGTGGATCGAGCCTGGCCAGGACGACGACCACGTCGGCCAGGTAGCCGTTGGTGATGAACGTCTTGGCGCCGTTGAGGATCCAGCCGTCCCCGTCGCGTCGCGCGGTCGTGCGGATGCCGCGCAGGTCGCTTCCTGCACCCGGCTCCGTCAGCGCCAGCGACCCGATGGCCGAGCCGGCGCACAGCCGGGGCAGCCACTCCGCACGCTGCTGGTCCGACCCCAGGTCGACGACGTAGGGCATGACGAGGTCGTCCTGGACGCTCAGGCCGGCGTTGAAGGAGTTCGCCCCCACGCGACACAGCTCCTCCATCACCACCATCCGGTAGCGGAAGTCGGCCACTCCCCCACCGCCCAGCTCCTCGGGCACGGAGGTCCCGATGATCCCGAGCGAGCCCGCCGCCTCCCAGGCGGAGCGGTCGACGAGGCCCTCGTCGTCCCACCTCTCCCACTGGTCGGCGACGACCTTCTCGACGAAGGTGGCGACCGTGGCCCTGAAGTCCTCGTGCTCCTCGTCGTAGAGCGTCCGTCTCATCGGGGGCCCTCGACGCTCTGCAGGACGTGGACGGCACAGACCGCGCCGAGGCCGACCATGTGCGCCAGCCCCGTCCGGGCACCGGCGTGCTGGCGGGCTCCTGCCTCGCCGCGGATCTGCGTGGTGATCTCGCCGATCTGACCCACGCCCGTGGGCCCGATCGGGTGACCGGATCCCAGGAGCCCCCCCGACGTGCTCACGGCCACCCGGCCGCCGAGGGAGAAGTCGCCGGCCTCGAGGGCGGCCGCTGCCTTCCCCTCCTCGGCGAGGCCCATCGCCTCGACGTACTGCAGCTCCTCGATCGAGAACGCGTCGTGCAGCTCGACGACGTCCAGGTCGTCCGGGCCGATGCCCGCCTGACGGTAGGCGTCCGCCGTCGCGGTGCGGGTCAGCTCGGCGTCGAAGCTCTTCGCGCCGTACAGCTCCTCGCTGCGCAGGACGGAGGCGAGCACCCGGACACAGCGCGACCGGTCCAGGCCGAGCTCGTCGATGGCGTCGTCGGAGACCACGACCACCGCAGCAGCGCCCTCGCCGATCGGGCAGCACTGGAGCCGCGTCAGCGGGCCTGCGATGGGGGGTCCGGCCAGGACCTCCTCCAGGGTCCGTGCCTTGGGCCGCTGGGCGTTGGGGTTCAGCGCCGCGTTGCCGTAGTTCTTCACGGCCACGGCCGCCAGCTGCTCCGGGGTGGCACCGTGGCGCTCCAGGTACTCCGAGGCCAGCAGCGCGAAGTGCACCGGGGGCGGCACGTGCACCTCGTCGAGGCGCGGCACACCCGTGTCGTTGCTGGCGCCCAGCGCCGTCGGCATCTTGTCCACACCCAGGACCATCGAGATGTCGCTGGTCCCGGCGGCGACGTCGTGGCAGGCCAGACGGAACGCCGTGGAGCCGGAGGCCGAGGCGTTCTCGACCTGCAGCATGGGGATGCCGGTGACCCCGAGGTGCTTGTACAGCGGCCGGCCGGGCGCCATGCCGAGCATCGCCGTGCCCGTGTAGGCGCTGTTGACATCGGCCCACCGCAGCCCCGCGTCGCCGAGCGCCTGGCGCACGGCGGTCAGGCCCAGCTGGACGTACGGCGTGCCGCTCGGCCTCTGGAACGGGTGCCAGCCGACGCCGGCGACGTAGACGGGGCGCTGCTGCGCGAGCGTGATCTTCACGGGGTGACCCTCTCGGGAGTGAATCGGAGTTCGGCGACCTCGACGTCGTTGCGGACGACGGGCACGGTCACCGCGCGGACCCGGGAGCCGATGGCGACGTCGGGCGCGTCCACCAGCACCGAGCGGACCATCGGGCCCTCGTCGAGGACCACCGAGGCCAGGCGGTAGGGGACCTCCAGCGCCGGGTCGAGGGGGAGGTGGACGTCCACCACCGCCGACACGGTCCCGGTACCGGCGAGCGGGATCCGGGAGAGCTGCTCCCCCACGTCGCCGTTGTGCTCGGAGCCGTGGGTCTGGAACGGGAAGGAGACCGAGCCGCCGGAGTCCCTGAGACCGATCAGCGTGGGCCGCCCCGACTCGTCGACCTCGTAGAGGTCGGGATGGGCCGAAGGCGCGCTCATGCCTTCGTGCCTTCGAGGTGGGACTGGCGCAGGACGCGCTTGAGGGTCTTGCCCATCGAGTTGGTCGGGATCTCCTCGACGAACTCGAAGGACCGCGGCCACTTGTACTTGGCCAGCTTGCCGTCGAGGAACGAGTAGAGCTCCTCAGCGGTCAGCACCGCCCCCGGGACGGTCTGGACGAACGCCAGCGGCTGTTCGCCGTGGTCCTCGTCGGGGACGCCGATCACGGCCACGTTCGCGACGCGCGGGTGCGTCGCGATGACCGCCTCGCTCTCGGCGGGGTAGATGTTCACGCCGCCCGCGATGATCATGTCGGTGATCCGGTCGTAGATGAACAGCACGCCCTCCTCGTCGACGTGCCCGACGTCGCCGGTGGAGTAGAAGCCGTCCGCGCTGATCTTGTCGGGGCCCAGCGGGCCGCGACCGATGTACCCGCTGATGATGTTGGGCGTCCGCACGGTGATCTCACCGGTCACCCCCGGCGGCACCTCGTTGCCGTCCGCGTCGACGATGCGCAGCTCGACGCGGCGGAACGGCAACCCCGTCGCATCCGGCTTGCGCGCCAGCAGCTCAGGGGTGGCGCCCGCGATCATGCCGGTCTCCGTGGCCCCGTAGATCTCGTAGATGACCTGACCGAAGAGCTCGGTGGCCGCGGTCTTGAGCTCCTGGCTGAACGGCGCTGCGCCGCCCATCAGGAACCGGAGGGTGGACACGTCGTACCTGTCGCGCACCTCCGGGGAGAGCTTGAGGATCCGCTGGAGCATCGTGGGAACGGCCACCCAGTGCGTGATGCCGTGCGTCTCGATGAGTCGCAGGGCCTCCTCGGCGTCGAAGCGCCGCTGGAAGACGACGCTGCCACCGGTCTGGAGCGCGAACTGCGTGTACGACGGACCCGCACCATGGTGCATCGGCAGGTTGATGAGCGTCTTGTTGCCGGGCCCGCCCGCGGCCATGTCGAAGAGCACCGAGAGCATGTAGTCGAAGCGCACGGCGTCGTCCACCTGGGTCTGGAGCCCGCCCAGGGGGGCGCCCTTGGGGGCGCCCGTCGTGCCGGAGGAGTAGATGATCAGCGGCGCCAGGGCCGGCGAGTGACGGTCCTCGGGCTCGCCCTCCGCGATGAGGTCCGCCAGGAGCTCGACACCAGGAGCCGGGGTGTCCATCGAGACGATCACCGTCAACCCGAGCTCCTCCCAGGCCGCGACCAGGTCGGAGGGGTCCTCGTCGTCGATGATCGCGGCCGTGACCTCGCAGTCGCGGGCGATGTAGAGCGACTCGGGGGGTGAGAGCCGGTAGTTCACCGCCACGATGACCGACTTGAGCTTGGCCACCGCGAGGGAGACGACCATCCACTCCAGTCGGGTGTGCGAGCGGACCGCGATGCGGTCGCCCTCCTTCACGCCCCGGCGCGCGAGCGAGGAGGCCAGGCGGTCAGCCTGCTCGTTCCAGGACCTCCACGTGAGGGTGCGCTCACCCTCGGTGGCGCAGACCGCATCGAGGTCGTCGAGCGGCGCGAAGTCGGGGGACGGGGTCAGTTGCGTCATCGGGTTCTCCTGTTGCGTCGACGGCCCGCGCAGGCTGCGGAGGCCCTTCTGGGGGACGAGATCGCGGAGGTCACTGCCTCAGCGGCCCTTCCACTGCGGTTCGCGCTTCTCGATGAAGGCGCGGATGCCTTCCTGCGTGTCCTCCGACTCGATCGCCGGGCGCGCGAACTCCATCTGCTTCGTCCAGGCCTCCTCGTCGCTCCACTCATAGCTGCGGCGCACGATGGCCTTGCTGGCGGCGACCGCGAGGGGGCCCGATCGCACGATGTCCGCGGCGAGCTCGAGCGCCGCCTCGACGGCGTGCCCGGCCGGCACGATCCGGTTGACCAGGCCCATCCGATGGAAATCCTCGGCCGGGAGCGGCTTGCCGGTCAGCGCCAGCTCCATGGCGATGTTGTAGGGGATGCGCTTGGGGAGCCGGAACAACCCACCGCCCACGGCGACCAGGGCTCGTGCGGCCTCGGGGATGCCCATCCGCGTCACGTCGGTGGCGACGACCAGGTCGCAGGCCAGGCAGAGCTCGAGGCCGCCCGCGAGCGCGTCGCCCTCGACTGCGGCGATCAGGGGCTTCTCGGGCGGGACCCCCATCACCCCGAACCCGCCTCGGCGCTCGCTGGTGCCCATGTCCCCCACCGCCGCGGCCTTCAGGTCCTGACCGGCGCTGAAGGTCGGGCCGGCGCCGGTGATCACGGCCACCCGCAGCTCGTCGTCGGCCTCGTACTCGTCGATCACCGCCTCGAGTGCCCGCGCCGTCGCGCCGTCGAACGCGTTGCGACGCTCGGGTCGGTCGATCGTGATCAACAGAGCCTGCCCATTGAGCCGGCGCTCGGTCTTCACGACCCCACTGGCAGTTTCCGACATGGGATGCCCCCTCAGGAAAGAGCGTTGAAGTGATGGTGGTCTCATCACTGTAGAGACTTGTTAGACGACAAGCAAGCGTTGATCGGACAAGGCCGCCACCGCGCCGTGGTCGGGGGATCGTCGCCGGCGCGCATGCCAGCGGAGGACGTCGTGCTGTCGGCGGCGCGGAGCGCGGGTGAGCGACATCCGGCCGCACGAGTCGGCGCAGCCAGCTCCAGACGGCCGGTTCCACACGGACGGCGCGGAGCACGAAGCAAAGAACCCCCGACCGGCATTGCTGCTGGTCAGGGGCTCTTCGTGGTGCTGTGGCAGGTGAAGGATTCGAACCTTCGAAGGCAAAGCCGACGGATTTACAGTCCGCTCCCATTGGCCGCTCGGGCAACCTGCCGGGTGTCACGCGCGGGGGCCGTTTGGTCCCGCGGCAACGGGAGGAAACAATAGCGCAGCCCCCCGGGGCCACCTCAATTCCGCGC
>Ga0208328_1000073_pt1 | contig 59537 bp, 54 predicted proteins | sample DeeseametaMP2633_FD_184170 | JGI IMG/M metagenome (GOLD analysis project Ga0208328, IMG submission 184170) | Marine microbial communities from the Deep Atlantic Ocean - MP2633 (SPAdes) | ecosystem: Environmental > Aquatic > Marine > Unclassified | place: Northeast of Antigua and Barbuda, North...
CAGCCGGTCTGGCGCTTGGAGGGTCGGCCCTTTCGTCTTCCGCCGAGGTTATGAAGCTGAAAACCGTCCCGAGCGCGTTTTCGACCGACGAGAAGCCAAACTCGCTCGATGACATTTCCGGCTACTGCAATTTCTACGAGTTCGGCACTGGCAAGGGCGATCCGGCGGAATATGCCGGCAAGCTGACCACCCGTCCCTGGACGATCGAGGTCGGCGGGCTGGTCAACAATCCGGGCGTCATCGATATCGAAGATCTGCTGACAGACTACACGCTGGAGGACCGGATCTACCGGCTGCGTTGCGTCGAGGCCTGGTCAATGGTCGTGCCCTGGGTCGGCATTCCGCTTGCGAGCATTATCGACAAGTTCGAGCTGCAGGGCAGCGCCAAATATGTCGCCTTCGAAACCCTCGTTCGGCCATCGGAGATGTGGGCGCAGGATGCGGGCTATCGTGTGCTGCCGTGGCCCTATGTCGAGGGACTCCGTCTCGACGAAGCGATGCATCCGCTGACCATCCTCGCTGTCGGCTTGCATGGCGAGGTATTGCCGAATCAGAACGGCGCACCGGTCCGGCTTGTCGTGCCGTGGAAATACGGCTTCAAGAGCATCAAGTCGATCGTCAAGATCAGCTTCACCGAAGAGGAACCGCCGGCGACGTGGAACATCCAGAATCCGCGCGAATACGGCTTTTATTCCAACGTCAATCCGACGGTCGACCATCCGCGCTGGAGTCAGGCATCGGAGCGCCGTATCGGTGGCGGCCTCTTCGCCAAACGCGTCGAGACGCAGATGTTCAACGGCTATGGCGATCAGGTGGCGTCGCTCTATGACGGCATGGACCTGAAGAAGTTGTTCTGACGTTATGGCACAGTCGAAACTCTGGACCGCCACGCCGGAATGGGCCGTCTATGCGGTCGGGCTGGTGCCCGCGGTGGATCTGTTTGTCAGGGCGTTTTCCAATGCGCTCGGCGCGGACCCCTTGCGTGTACTGGAAAACGGGCTCGGCGAGTGGGCGCTGCGCTTCCTTATTGCCGGGCTGGCCGTGACGCCGCTGCTCCGGTTCGCTCGCATCAATCTGGTGAAATACCGCCGGGCGCTAGGACTGATCGCCTTTATTTACGTGGTGCTGCATCTCCTGACCTATCTGGCGCTCGACAAGCAGTTCTTCTGGGGGGAGATCGGCAAGGACATCATCAAGCGGCCCTATATTACCATCGGCATGGTGGCCTTCCTGATGCTGGTGCCGCTGGCCGTGACGTCGAACCGCTATTCGATCCGCAAGCTCGGTTCGGCAGGATGGCGCAAACTGCACCGCTTGGTCTATCCGGCGGTGCTCGCCGGGGCGATCCACTACCTGCTGCTGGTCAAGGCCTGGCCGCCGGAGCCGATCATCTATCTGCTCATCGTGCTGGTGCTTCTCGGGGTTCGACGGATCAAGCCGGCGAGGTGCGTCCGCGCCGCCGCCTGACGGTGTTGTTGGCACTACCGGATGGCCGGAGAAGCAGTTCCCCGGCCATCCGACTTACAACAATGCGACCTTAGCTGTCGGTTTCGTCTGTCGCCGGCACGATGGCTCCCGCAGTTTCCTGCTCGGCCTCGAGCGCTTCCCGCATCTGGTCGATCTTGCCCACGGCGTCATCGACGCCGAGCAGATCCTTCGCCCAGTTGAGCATCTCGTCATCGACATAGTTTTCAGCGCCGTATTCATTGACGCGGTTCTCGTTCGCCGCTGCGAGAAGTGCCTCGGCGAGAGCCTCGTCGGTGACCTGATCGGCCAGCAGGTCAATTCGTTCCTGCGCGTTATCGGCCTGGTCTTGCAATGCGCTGAGTGTCCCCGCCTCTTCACTGGAAAGGGCCGCATTGATCGCGTCGATCTCGTTCTGGACGTATCCGGCCTGTTCCGTGGTCAGCAAGGTAAGGTCCAGGTTCTGGAGCTCATTGAGGCGGCTTTCGAGGCTTTCGATATCGGGATCGACGGGAGCGAAACCGTCATAGGTCGTCACGCCGCCATACGCGGTCGTAACCGCGCTGATGAAGGCGTCCTGCGCCGGGCCGAGACTGGCCAAAGCTTGTGCGAGCGATTCCTGGGCCTTTTCGGTGTCGATCGACGCCATCATGTAGGAGCGGATCGCTTCGAGGCGGGGATCGCTGGAGTTTATATAAGCCATATAGTTGCGGTTGAGCGAATTCAGCCCGGCCAGCTTGGCGTGGAAGTTCTTTTCTTTGACGGGTTTTATGCCTGGCGTCGGAACCGCCGCGAGCTGGACCATCGCAGCGGGAGACTTTTTAGCGACTTTGACAGTTGAAGCGGATTTCGTCTTCGATGTGCGGCCGCCGTTGGCCTTTGCAAGGTTACTCGCAGGCGAATTGACGGTCTTCTTGGGCGCCGAACTGTTCGACCTGGACGCGAACAGCCCGAAAAAGCCGCCGGACTTGCCGAGTCCGCCACCATTGCCGCCATTGCCGTTGCCGCGGCTTCCGGCCGATGCGCTGCCATTGCCATTGCTCTTGCTGCTGGAGTTTCCACCGCCGCCACTATTGCCGCCGCCTCCACCGTTACCGCCGCCTCCATTTCCGTTTCCATTGCCCGCTTGCGCGCTGGAGACGGTGCCGAAATCGTATCCGGCCATGGACGGGAAGTCCGCGATCGCTGTCACAGCGAAGACGATGCAGGTGGTAAGAGCGAGTGCCTTGGTGCGGCGGAGATGCATGAGTCGTTTCCTCGGGTTTTGTTCCCACGAATCGAAGTTACCCTAGGTAATGGTTTCGGGCGGTTAAGGAACAATCAAGGATTTTAACGATCCGTAACCGCATATCGCCGGGGCCTGCGTTGCATCGCGGGATGAAGGGGACTACATGCGGTCCACCAGCCGGCTGGGCGGCCGCGCCATGTCATATGCCGAAAGGCGGCGGGCGAGGAAAGTCCGGGCTCCATGGAGACACGGTGCCGGATAACGTCCGGCGGGGGCGACCCTAGGGAAAGTGCCACAGAAAGCAAACCGCCCCGCCTGCATTTCTCGCCGAATAGGCGACGGGAAAACAGGCGGGGCAAGGGTGAAAGGGTGGGGTAAGAGCCCACCGCATGGCTGGCGACAGGCATGGCATGGCAAACCCCACCGGGAGCAAGACCGAATAGGGACGGCGCAGGGCTTCGGTCCGATCCTGTTTCCGGGATGCCGTCCGGGTAGGTTGCTTGAGGCGGGCAGCAATGTCCGTCCCAGAGGAATGGCCGTCACGGCTCACGCCGTACAGAACCCGGCTTACAGGCCGGCTGGTGTTTTATTCCGACGTCGGATCATCCCCGTGCGGACCGGCCGCCGGCAGACAGGGAATATGGCGTGGCCGCGCGCGCTGCCGATAGCGCCGATGTCCACCATTCCAGGCGGTTAAGCACGAGCGCAAGCGCCCGATCGGCCATTTCTCCGTCCGCAAGTTCGCCGTTCTCATTCATGCGCTGGAACGGCATTGCCATGCTGACCGTGTCGCGCAACGTTACCGCGTGCAATTCGGCGAACACCAGCCTGAGAGCTTCGACCGACCGAAGGCCGCCGGAAACACCGCCATAGGACACAAATGCGACAGGCTTTGCCTCCCACTCGGTCTTGCCGGCATCGATCAGCGATTTCACTGCCGCCGGGTAACTGTGATTGTACTCGGCAGCGATCACGATGAAAGCCGCGCAGGCGTCAAGCGTGGCTTTCAGGCGCGACATGTCATCGGCTTGCATGTCGCCATGCCACAATGTGACCCGATACTCGCGCGGATCGATAATCTCCGGATCAAACCGCCCGTCGGCGGCAAGCCCCTTCAATGTCCATGCGAGCACCCTGTCCGCGAACCGTCCCTCACGTGCGGATGAAACGATCACGCCCAGCTTTGGCCTGTCCGTCATGCTCAACCTTCCGATTGCGGCAAATTGGCCATAATGTACTCAACGGCCCAACCGACGCCGCCGCCATGTGACAGCGTGATCGGATACATGCGCTGATACTCCGGCGCGGTATTGTCGGGACACCACTCGGCTGCCGTTGCGAACCAGGTCATCGGCACAGCGCCCGCCTGAATCATGCGCTGGCAAGCCCGTTCATGCGCCTCTGGGCTCAATCCACCGGAGGCGTCCGACACGAAGAACACCTCATAGCCTGCCGACAGCGCGGAGATCGCAGTCTGTGCCAGACAGACCTCGGTCCAGAGACCGGCCATGACAAGCTTTTTGCGTCCGGTCTTTTCCACAGCGGACACAAACGCCGGGTCCGACCACGCATTCGTATTGGTCCTATCGATCGGCCGCGTGTCCGGCCAAAGCGCGCTGATGCCCTGGAACAGCGGGTCCCTCAACGGACCGCTTTCGCCGTTTATCGTTGTGAGGATTGCAGGTATTTCCAAGGCCTTGGCTGCCTTCGCCAATGCGAGGACGTTGTTCGTTAGGTGTTCCGGACTGATCGAATTGATCGGAAAGGCCACCCAGGGCTGATGGTCGATAATGCAAAGGGTACTGTTCTCGGGTGTCAGGGTGTTGATCGTATGCATGACGGCTACTCCACTTCGGTTTGCGTAAAAAATCCGGATAGTTCGCGGACGAGAAATTCGGGCGTTTCCTCGGGAAGAAGGTGGCCAGCGCCCTCGATGACGCCGCCGCGCACGTCGTCCGATAGAACGGCCATCTGCGAATGACTGACCGGCACGCCGTACTGCCCGCCCCAGGCCATCATCGGAACGTCAACTCCGGCTTCGCCGAGTGCGCGGAGCTGGCGGGCTGTCTCGAAGGTCGCGCGGTACCAACCGACACTGCCCGAGATGCCGCCTTCAGACATGAGGCTTGCGGCGTAGACCGCCCGGTCCTCAGCCGTCACCGCGTCGGGATTGGGCGCATGCATGAGAGGCACGATCCAGTCGACGAATGCCTGCTCCTTCCCCTCGAGCAGCAGTTCCGGCAGGCCCGGTGCTGTGTTGAACCCGAAATGCCAATAGCCGCCGTAGGTTTCCTCTCGGTAGGCCGTGAATTCCTCAAGATTCCAACCGACAAGGGGCTCGTCGAGCCAGGTCATGCTGATCGCCGTGTCGGGATAGGTTCCGGCAAAGGCCAGCGAGACGAGCGCGCCCATGTCGTGGCCGACAATATGCGCCCGGTCCTTGCCGAAATGGTCGAGCAGACCCTTGATGTCGGCCGCGAGATTGACCGCATCGTAGCCGCTTTCCGGCTTGTCGGAGGCGCCGTAGCCGCGCATGTCCGGAACGATAACGAAGCGGTCCGCGGCAAGGCCTGGCGCTATCTTTCGCCAGGTGTGCGACGTTCCCATCCAGCCATGCATCAGAACGACCGCAGGGCTTTGCGGATTGCCCCATGTCTTGACGTTGTATTCGATACCGTTCGTCGGAACGCGGCTCTCGGTGTCCTGGGCTGCGGCGGGCAGCGTCATGACGAGGCTGGCGACGAGCGCGGCGAGTGGTCTTGCAAACATTTCCTGTCTCCTGTTCGTAAGCCCATATCGTGGGCGCGATCCAGTGCGCCCTGGTCGAAGGGGTCGAGCTTGCCCATGAGGCCCTTGGCGTAGCGGTCGCGAAACATCGCTGCCTGCGTCGCATTCGAGGCAACGAAAGGTCCGGCTGGCACAGCCGGTTGGCGCAGTGGCCGGCCGGCGAACACGGTCAGCCTTGCGCCGCTTTCCGAGGTCGCGGTCAGGCCGCCGTCATCGGCAAAAAGCACCGCATCGGCAGGCACCGATCGGCCCGCCGCTTCGATCTCGCCGGAGCGGATCCAGGCAAAGCCGGTCTCGTTCGGGCTGATTGGTTCTCGCAGTGTGGACCCCGGCTTCATCTCCACATCGACCAACCGAACGGCTGTTGGCGTGTCGACGGGCGATGCGACGCCGCCGGACGTACCCAGCAGGATCCGCCGCGTGACCCCGTCGCGAGCGGTGACCGGCACATCGGACGCCGCGAGGTGAAAGGCACGCGGCGTTACCTCCCGATGCACTGCTGCGTGATCGATCCAGATCTGGAAACCGGTGGCATGGCGGCCGGAACGTGAAACGGTTTCCTCGTGCATCACGCCGGCACCGGCGACAATCAGGTAAAGGCTACCGGGTGTGACAGGCTTGACGTTGCCCAGCGTGTCCTGGTTCCAGAACCCGATCTTGCTTTCCGGGAAGATGTAGGTCGCGACGGAGAAGCCCGCGTGCGGATGCGGCGGAAAGACCGGGCCTGTCATGTCGAACTGCGAAATTACCAGAAAGGGGTCTATGCGGTCGCGAAACCCCTCGTCTGCGAGATCGCGGGTTATGAGCCCTGGAACATCGAGGCCCCTTGGCACGGTCGTCACGGCGATATCTGCCTGCAGCATGGCTAACCCTACATTGACTGTTAAGGGGAAGATGCCATCCTGAATTCCGAATTCTATAGGCTAAAATCGAAGTCACAATCCGGAATTCCGGCCAATGTACCGCAATCTCAATCATCTGGTGACCTTCGCCGCATTAGCGGAAACCGGGAGCTTCGCCGGAGCGGCGAGGCGGCTGGACCTGCCATCTTCCACCGTTAGCGAGCACATTGCGGCCTTGGAGAAAAATCTTGGACTGCAACTTGTTTTGCGCACCACGCGCAAGAGCCGGCTGACGGAGAGCGGCAGGCGTCTGGCTCGGGACGCTTCGCGGATGGTCTCGGTGGTGGAAGAGGCGATGGCGGCGATAGACGCCGACAGGGAACACCCGCAGGGCAAATTGCGGATCAGTCTGCCATTTGCTTTCGCCGCCGAACTTATCGGCCCGGCCGTGGGCCGTTTTACGCGCCGCCACCCGGGTATCGAACTGGAATTCGTCGTCTCGAACGATGTGCAGGACCTGATCGCCGGCGGTTTCGACATGGCCATCCGGATCGGAAAACTAACGGACAGCAGCCTCGTGCGCCGCTCGCTGGGGGTCGAGCCGCAACTGCTCATCGCGGCGCGCAGCTATCTCGAAACACTAGGAAATCCTGACAGCCTGGAGGCAATTGCCACCCATTGTTTCGTCGGGTACCCGAAGCATCAAACCCTGCGCTTAAACGGGCCGGACGGGGCGGTTTCTCTCCAGGTCGAGTGTCGAGTAGTCGCCAATGATCCGAAGACGATACATGCTGTCGTTCGCGGTGGCGGCGGAATCGCGCTGCTGCCCAGGTTTCTCGTCGAGCGCGGGCTGGCCGATGGCAGCCTCGAGATCGTTCTGCCGGGCTATCGCGCCGATCCGGTCGAGATGTCGATCGTCCATTATGGTCCTTCGTCCGCAAATCCCCGCGTCGAGCTTTTTGCGGCATTCGTCCAGTCAGAGATCGCCGAGCGTGGACGAGGCGCCCTAACGGATTGATCCTCTCCGATACGGACAACGGTGGGAAGACCGGCGTCATGGTCTTCAGATATTTCAACGGTTCCTTAAGGTTAATGCGGAGATAATGCTTCATGCCCGCACTGTGCGCGGCCTCGGCGGCGAATGCGGAATGTGTGTCTTGCTCCCATTGATTCCCAAGCTTGCCCATGTTATCCCAGAAAGACGAAATTCGAACCGGGCAGGATTGCCTCCTCCATCAGGAATTGTACGCCGCTCGCAAGGGTCGGGCGAAGCGGGGCTCATCGTCCCGCGCGGCGCCCTTTGTCCTTTATACGGCGCTTCTCGATGGTCGGCGCGAGGTGAAACCGCCCTGCGCGGCGCGATAAACGGAAAGTCTTTGTCGATGGCTTTGGGACGGGCCTTCAGCGGGACGGAAGCGGCGGGTGTTTGGCGTGGACCGGTTTCTGTCGAATGCGGTCAACAGGATCGATTCAAAGGGTCGGGTCTCGGTACCCGCCCTGTTCCGCAATGTGTTGCAGCGGCGTGGGCTGGGGGAGCTCTACGCGCTGCAGGCCATCGACATGCCGGCGATCGATACCGGCGGGTTGGACCTGCTGGAACGCTACGAAACGCGCCTGGCGCAGGACGATCCGTTCCTGCGCTCGTCCGACGACATGTCGATCTTCTGTCACGGGGATGGCGCTTTCCTGAAACCCGATGCGGAGGGCCGGATCAACGTGACCGATTTCATCCGCGACCATACAGGCATCACCGACGAGGTCGCCTTTGTCGGACGCGGTCATTTCTTCCAGATGTGGGAACCGGAGCGCTTCCGGGCGTTTCGCGAGGAAGTGCGGGCGCGTCTGCGCGCGCAACGCGAGGCGCAGGCGTGAACCGGGAGCGCCACATTCCCGTAATGCTGGACGAGGTCGTTGCGGCGCTGAAGCCTGCGGCCGGCGAGCACATGGTCGACGGGACGTTCGGGGCGGGCGGCTATTCGCGCGCGCTTCTGGAGCGCGCCGCCCGGGTCACCGGTTTCGACCAAGATCCGGATGTCATTCGCGACGCCGCGCCGATGCTGACGGAGTTCGAAGGGCGGCTGGATCTTATCCATGCGCCGTTCTCCCAGATGGACGAGCATTTTGAGACCGGGAGTATCGACGGGGTGGTGCTCGACATCGGCGTTTCGTCCATGCAGATCGATCAGGCGGAGCGCGGCTTCTCCTTCCAGAAGGACGGGCCGCTCGACATGCGCATGGCGCAGTCGGGATTGAGCGCCGCCGATGTGGTCAACACGTTCGCCGTCTCCGATCTGACGCGCATCGTCGGCATTCTCGGTGAAGAGCGCCATGCCGGACGCGTCGCCCGCGCCATCGAAAAGGAACGGGCGCTGGGTCCGATCGAGACCACCGCGCATCTGGCGAAGATCGTTGAGAAGGCGGTCGGCCGCGGGCCGAAGGACAAGATCCATCCGGCGACGCGGACGTTCCAAGGGCTTCGTATCTTCGTCAATGACGAACTCGGCGAACTCGGCCGGGCTCTGTTCGCAGCCGAACGCATTTTGAAGCCTGGCGGGCGGCTTGTGGTTGTTGCATTTCATTCGCTCGAAGACCGGATCGTCAAGCGCTTCTTCCAGGACCGTCTCGGCGGTGCCGGCGGTTCACGGCACATGCCCGAGGTTTCGGCCAAGCCGGCGACATTCCGTGTCGAGGGCAGGGCGATGGTCAAGGCATCGGATGCCGAGGCGGAGCGCAACCCGCGCGCCCGTTCGGCGAAGTTGCGGGCAGGCATTCGCACCGGCGTCGCGGCGTCATCGGCCGATCTGGCGCTGTTCGGCTTGCCGAACCTGCCCTGGCCACAACGCAAAGGCGAGACAGGGAGAAGGATAACATGATCCGGATCGTCAACATCGTCCTCGTCGTTTTGATGCTGGGCGCGGCAACATGGACCTATGCCGTCAAACATCGCGCAGAACGCAACGTCGCCGAGATCAACGAGCTGGAGCGGCGCATCAAGCTCGAGAAGGAATCGATCGACCTGCTGCAGGCCGACTGGGCCTATCTCAGCCAGCCGTCGCGGCTGAAGACGCTGGCCGAACAGTATGGCGAGCAATTGCAGCTTCAGCAGACCGAGCCGCAGCAGATCGTCCATCCGAACGAATTGCCGGCCGCACCGGAAATTCCGCAGAATGACGGGATCGCCGACATCATCGCCAGCCAGATGCCGGATCAGTTGACGACCGGCAGCGTGGAGGGCAATTGATGGAAGCCGTCCACGGATCAACGCATGCCCGTCCGGTGTCCCGGAGCAAGTCGCGCATGGTCATCGCCATCGCCTGTTTCTTCGGCGTATATGCCGTGATCGGCGGGCGGCTGGTGCAATATGGTCTGGCGAATGTCGACCAAGGGCAGCACTTCGCCGTGACCGATAGAAGTCTCGCCTCGCGCCCGGATATTGTCGACCGCAACGGCGACGTGTTGGCGACCGACATCCATGTTGCCTCGCTCTATGGCGAGCCGCGCCGCATTGTCGACGCCGACGAAGCGGTAGAGGCTCTCTCCACCGTCCTGCCGGATGTCGACTACAAGGAATGGCATCGGAAACTGTCGTCGGGGGCGGGCTTCGTCTGGCTCCGGCGCGAATTGACGCCGCGCCAGCAGGCCGACGTCCTGGCGCTGGGTATTCCTGGCCTTGGTTTCCGCACTGAAAAACGCCGCTTCTATCCGGGCGGGCCGCTCGCGTCGCATATTCTCGGCCTCGTCAATATCGACAATGCCGGTATTGCGGGCCTGGAGAAATATATCGACGATCAGGGCCTAGGTACCATGCAGGATCTCGGTCTCGACGTGGCGACCGACCTTGCTCCGGTGAAACTGTCGCTCGATGCACGCGTGCAATATATCGTGCGCGACGAATTGAACCACGCGCTGGAACTCTATCAGGCGATCGCGGCAGGCGCCGTCGTGTTGAATGTTCGGACCGGCGAAGTGGTGGCGATGGCGTCTCTGCCGGACTACGATCCGAACAACCCGTACAATGCTCTCGACAAGGACCGGCTGAACCGCATGTCGGGCGGCGTTTTCGAGATGGGCTCGACCTTCAAGAGCTTCACGACCGCGATGGCGCTCGACACCGGCGTCGTCAACATGAACTCCCGGGTCGACACACGGCCGTTCCGTGTGGGCGGCTACACGATCAAGGAATTCCACAACAAGGGCAGTTCGCTGACCGTCCCGGAAATCTTCAAATATTCTTCAAATGTCGGCTCGGCGCGCGAGGCGGACATGGTCGGCGTCGAGGGGCACCAGGCGTTCCTGACGCGGCTCGGTCTGCTCAGCCGGCTGGACACCGAATTGCCCGAGGTCGCCACGCCGACGCAGCCGCATGAATGGAAGAAGATCAACTCGATGACGATCTCCTTCGGACACGGGGTCGCGACGACCCCCTTGAACACGGCGGTGGCCGCAGCCGCATTAATGAATGGCGGCTGGCTTATTCCGCCGACCTTTTTGCCGCGCAGCGAGGAAGAGGCGCAAGCGCTCGCCAAACACGTGATCTCCAAACAGACCAGCGACAATATGCGCGCGCTTTTCGATCTCAATGGCGAACACGGGTCGGGGCGGCAGGCGCTTGTCGAAGGATATGAAGTCGGCGGCAAGACCGGTACGGCGGAAAAGGTGATCAACGGCCGCTATGTCGGCAACAAGCGCTTCAACGCCTATCTCGCTTCCTTCCCGATCAGGGATCCGGAGTATATCGTTCTGGTCGTCGTCGACGAACCGAAGCCGGTGCCCGGATCGGGGCAGGGCGCCACTGCGGCTTCCAACGCCGCGCCGACTGCGGGTGCTATCATCCGCCGCGCCGCGCCGCTCCTGGGCCTCACTCCGGAATTCGGCAAGGGCGATGACGCCTTGCTCGTGTCGTATTGACGTTTAAACAGGCGTAGGGAAACGAATCGGAGAGAGCCGGGACACATCATGCGTTTGCAGGATCTGGACGGACTATCATTTGCAAACGCCGCAACGTCGCCGGCCGAATTCCAATTTTCGGGCGTGACCGCGGATTCCCGCAAGGTCGCGCGGGGCGATCTGTTCGTCGCCCTGTCCGGGTCGAAGGTCGATGGCGCGGCCTATGCGCAATCCGCCGAGGATGCCGGCGCGGTCGCCGTTCTGTGCGGGAGCGATGCGGACATCGGCGTACTTTCCGTTCCCGTGATCCGCTCTGAAGATCCGCGCCGGGCGCTCGCCCTGATAGCCGCCAAACTCTACGCACCGCAACCCGAGACGGTCGTCGCCGTCACCGGCACCGCGGGAAAGACCTCCGTCGCTGCGTTCACGCGCCAGATCTACGCTGATGCGGGGCAAAACGCCGCCAGTCTCGGCACGACCGGCGTCAACTCGCCGAAGTTGACGATCGCGGATTCGCTGACGACGCCCGATCCAGTGATGCTGCATACGATCCTGCGCGATCTCGCGCGTCTCGGCACGACACATGTCGCGATGGAAGCTTCCAGCCACGGCCTCGACCAGCGGCGGCTGGACGGCGTGAAGCTCTCAGCTGGCGGCTTCACCAATCTCGGCCGCGATCACATGGACTACCATCCCACGGTGGATGACTATTTCGCAGCCAAGATGCGCCTGTTCGACACGCTGTTGGAGAAGGGGCAGCCGGCGGTGATTTTCGCCGACGATACATATTCCGGGCGGGCCATCGAAAAGGCGGCGCAAGCCGGGCTCGATGTCCTGACCGTCGGGCGCAGGGGCGATTTCATTTCGCTGAAACGGGTCGAGCACGAACGCTACCGGCAAGTGCTCGAACTGGTGCATGGCCGTGAAACCTACCGCGTGGAACTGCCCCTTGCCGGCGATTTCCAGGTCGCCAACGCGCTGGTTGCCGCAGGGCTGGCCATCGCAACCGGCATCGCGCCTGCATCCGCCTTCGCCGCGCTGGAAAAACTGCAGGGCGCGCCCGGCAGGCTCGATCTCGTGGCGCAACTGGATAATGGGGCGCTCGTTTATGTCGATTATGCCCACAAACCGGAAGCGCTTGAGCAGGTGCTTCTTTCGGTGCGGCCGTTTACATCCGGCGAGATCGTCGTGGTCTTCGGCGCCGGCGGCGACAGGGATCCGGGCAAGCGACCGATCATGGGCGGCATTGCGCACCGTCTTGCCGACAGGGTCTATGTGACGGACGACAATCCGCGCTCGGAGGACCCGGCTACGATCCGCGCTGCGATCCTCGAGGCCGCGCCAGGCGCGGTCGAAATCGGCGACCGGCGCGTAGCGATCCGAACCGCGATCGCGTCGCTGCGGCGAGGCGATACGCTTATCATCGCGGGCAAGGGTCACGAGACCGGCCAGACCGCCAAGGGCGTGAAGGTGCATTTCTCCGATCACGAGGAAGCAAGGGCGGCAATCGGCGGAGCGGCGGCGTGACGGATACGGGAGAAGATACGATGACCGCGCCGCTGTGGACCGGCGAAGAGATGGCCCGCGCGATGGAAGCGCGACCGATCCATGAACCGCCAGCAGCGGTGAGCGGCATTTCCATCGATAGCCGCACGCTGAAGCCAGGCGACGCCTTCTTCGCCATCAAGGGCGACCGTTTCGATGGTCACGACTACGCGACAGCCGCGGCTGCGGCCGGTGCCTCCGTCCTCGTCGTTTCCGAGGCGAGACTGCCTGCGCTCGGCCGTATGACCGTGCCGATCATGGTTGTCGACGAGGTTCTGCTGGGTCTCGCCCGTCTCGGCATCGCCGCGCGGGAGCGAACCAAAGGACAGATCATCGCGGTGACCGGTTCGGCCGGCAAGACGACGACAAAAGAGGCGCTGCGCCTCGTGCTTGCCGCATCCGGCAAGGTGCATGCGTCGGCTGCGTCCTTCAACAATCATTGGGGCGTGCCGCTGACGCTGGCGCGGATGCCGGCCGATACGGATTTCGGTGTTTTCGAGATCGGCATGAACCATCCCGGCGAGATCGAGCCCCTGGTGAAGCTAGTCCGGCCGCATATCGCGATCATCACGCTGATCGCGGCGGCGCATCTCGGCTTCTTCAAGGATCTCGACGAGATCGCCCATGCCAAGGCGGAGATTTTCTCCGGCGTCGTGAAGGGCGGCCACGCGCTGCTCAATCGCGATGATGCGCGCTACAAGCTGCTGCACAAGCTGGCGGGCCAGGCCGGCGTTTCGCATATCCACGGATTCGGCGCGCACGACCGCGCCGAGGTGCGGTTGCTCAATGCGAAATACCTCGATGACGCGTCGCTCGTGACCGCCAAGGTGTTCGACGAGGAGGTCACGGCGCGAATCGGCGTGCCGGGGCGCCACATGGTGCAGAACGCACTTGCCGTGCTCGGCGCGGCAAAACTGGCCGGCGCGGATATGGGCAAGGCGTGCGAGGCGCTGTCGACATTGCAGGCGGAAAAGGGGCGCGGCCAGCGCCACCGACTGAAGGTTGGCGGCGGTGTCTTCACGCTGATCGACGAGAGCTACAACGCCAATCCGACATCCATGGAGTCCGCGCTGGATCTGCTTGCTTCCGCGCCGCTCGGAGATGGCGGCCGGCGCATCGCCGTACTCGGCGACATGCTCGAACTTGGCGATCATTCGCGTGAACTGCACATGAAGCTGGCCGGGCCCGTCAGGGCGAGCGGGATCGACCGTCTCTTTCTCGCCGGCGTCGAGATCAAGGTGCTGGCCGACGCCGTGGTGAATGAGATGGATTGCGAATACGAAGAGACTGCGGACGGATTGGCCGGCAGGCTCATCGCCTCGGCGCGTCCGGGCGACGTGTTCATGGTCAAATCGTCCAACGGCATCGGGTTTTCGCGCATCGTAAAAGCGTTTCTGGACAAATATCCGCACGCGGAAGCGTGACGGAAAACTCCGCATGACCCGGCAATGCCGGAGGGGGATTGGGAAAAGATGTTCTACTGGCTGACGGAGTTTTCCGAGACATTCCAGGTCTTCAACCTGTTTCGGTACCTCACCTTCAGAACCGGCGCGGCGCTGATCACGTCGGCCTTTATCGTGTTCCTGTTCGGACCGCGTATCATTGCATCGCTGCGCATCCGGCAGGGCAAAGGTCAGCCGATCCGCGCCGACGGTCCGCAGACGCATTTCAAGAAGGCCGGCACGCCGACCATGGGCGGCCTGATGATGCTGATCGGCATCGTCGGCTCCACCCTGTTGTGGGGCAACTTGACCAGCATCTATGTGTGGGTAGTGCTCCTCGTAACGCTCGGCTTCGGGCTGATCGGTTTTTATGACGATTATCTGAAGGTGACCAAGCAGAGCGACAAAGGCTTTTCCGGCAAGGCAAGGCTCGGGATCGAATTCCTCATCGCCGGCGCGGCGACCTTCATAATCATGCGCGCCGGCGATGCGCCGTTCTCCTCCAGCTTGACCTTCCCGTTTTTCAAGGACTGGATCATAAATCTGGGCTGGTTCTTCATTCCATTCGGCGCCTTCGTGGTGGTCGGCGCGGGCAATGCCGTGAACCTGACCGACGGGCTCGACGGGCTGGCGATCGTACCGATCATGATCGCGGCCTCGTCCTTCGGGGTCATAGCCTATCTCTCCGGTAACGCGATCTTCGCCGAATATCTGCAGATCCATTTCGTCGTCGGAACGGGTGAACTCGCGGTCATCCTCGGTGCGGTCATCGGTGCGGGGCTCGGTTTCCTCTGGTTCAACGCGCCGCCGGCCGCGATCTTCATGGGCGATACCGGGTCGCTCGCCCTCGGCGGGTTGATCGGCACGGTCGCGGTCGCCACCAAGCACGAGATCGTCATGGCGATCATCGGCGGTCTGTTCGTGGTCGAGGCGCTCTCGGTCATCGTCCAGGTCGGATATTTCAAGATGACTGGGCGACGGGTTTTCCTGATGGCGCCGATCCATCACCATTACGAGAAGAAGGGCTGGACCGAGAGCCAGATCGTTATCCGCTTCTGGATCATCGCCGTCATCCTCGCCCTGATCGGCCTTTCGACGTTGAAGCTCAGATGATCCCTGTCGGCACAGCGAACGGAAAGACGATTGCCCTGTTCGGGCTCGGCGGCTCGGGCCTTGCCACGGCCCGGGCGCTGATGGCGGGCGGCGCGATCCTGACCTGTTGGGACGATAATCCGGATACGGTCGAAAAGGCCAAAGCCGAGGGCATTCCGGTCGGCGACCTGCGCGATCTCGACTGGCCGCATGTCGACAGCCTCGTGCTGTCGCCCGGCGTGCCGCTCACTCATCCGAAGCCGCACTGGTCGGCCGATCTCGCCCGTGCGGCGGATGTGGAGATCATCGGTGACGTGGAACTGTTCTGCCGTGAGCGGCGAGTGCTGGCTGCCAAGGCGCCTTTCGTGGCGATCACCGGCACCAATGGCAAGTCGACGACAACCGCGCTGATTGCGCATATCCTGCGCGAAACCGGACGCGACGTGCAGCTTGGCGGCAATATTGGCACGCCGATCCTGCAACTCGATCCGCCGGCCGAGCATCGCTTCCACGTCGTCGAATGTTCGTCCTATCAGATCGATCTCGCTCCTTCGCTCGATCCGAGCATCGGCGTGCTGCTCAACCTGTCGCCGGACCATCTGGACCGGCACGGCACGATGGACCATTACGCGGCGATCAAGGCACGGCTGCTTGAGGGCAGCAGTTACGCGATTTGCGGCATCGACGACGATTATTGCCGGCGTATCGCGATCGGGCTGGAGGCGGACCAGGCGCGTATAGAGACGATCTCGGTGACCGGTGGCGGGCCGGGGCTCGACTTGTCGGGCGCGCCGTCGCTGCGCGGCGTACACAATCTACAGAATGCGCTCGCCGCGGCGGCGGCCTGCCGCGCATTGGGCCTATCCGAAGACGAGATCCGCGCTGGTCTGAGCAGTTTTCCGGGGCTGGCGCATCGCATGCAGATCATCGCCCGGCGCGGGCCGGCGCTCTTTGTCAACGACTCCAAGGCGACAAATGCGGATGCGGCCGAGAAATCGCTGTCGAGCTTTTCGTCGATCCACTGGATCGCGGGCGGCCTTCCCAAGGAGGGCGGCATCGAGCCATTGCGCCCGTTGTTCGAACGGGTTGCCAAGGCTTATCTTATCGGCGAGGCGGCTCCGGCTTTTGCCGCGACCCTCGGCGAGGCGGTTCCTTACGAGATTTCCGGCACGCTCGATACGGCGGTTGCGCACGCCGCCGCGGATGCCGCGGCCTCCAACAGCGGCGAACCGGTCGTCCTGTTGGCGCCAGCGGCGGCCAGTTTCGACCAGTTCAGGAACTTCGAAAAACGTGGTGAAGCCTTTGTTAATGCCGTCATGGCATTGAAGGAGATCGAACCGCTTATGTCGGGGCAATCGGGGGACGATGCATAATGTATAATCGCAGCGACCGCAGCGCCGTGGCCGAGTGGTGGTGGACGATCGACCGCTGGTTCCTGGCTTCCTTCATCGCTCTCATCGGTTTCGGGGTCGTGCTGTCCTTCGCGGCGAGCCCCGCGGTCGCCGAGCGTATCGGGCTCAACGCCTATCACTTCGTCGAGCGCCATGCGCTGTTCCTGATCCCGGCCTTTGTCGTGATGATCGGCGTATCCTTCCTTGATCCCCGCCAGATCAGGCGGCTTGCCCTCGTGGTCCTGCTTGTCTCCGTTGCGCTGATGGTGATGGCCCTGTTTTTCGGCGTCGAGGTCAAGGGATCGCGGCGCTGGGTGAGCATGTTCGGGATGTCGCTGCAGCCTTCGGAGTTCATGAAGCCGGCCTTCGTCATCCTGTGCGCATGGTTATTCGCGGAATCGAAGCGCCGGCCGGAAATCCCCGGCAGCCTGATCGCGATGATCCTGTTCGGCGCCATGGCGGCGCTGCTGATTGCACAGCCGGACCTCGGCCAGACGGTGCTGCTTGCCGGCACTTGGGGCGCGATGTTCTTTATCGCCGGCCTTTCATGGCTGTGGATCCTCGTGCTCGGCGGGGTTGCCGCAACGGGAATGGTGGGCGCCTATTTCGTGTTCCCGCATGTGGCGGGGCGCATCAACCGGTTCCTTACCGGAGAGGGCGACACGTTCCAGGTCGATACAGGCCGCGAGGCGATCATTCGAGGCGGTTGGTTCGGTCAGGGGCCGGGCGAGGGCACTGTCAAACGCATTCTTCCCGACAGCCATACCGACTTCGTCTTTTCCGTCCTTGCCGAGGAATTCGGCATCGTGCTCTGTGGTGTGCTGGTAACGATCTTCGCCTTCATTGTGATCCGGGCGCTGATGCAGGCGATGCGCGACCACGATCCGTTCCAGCGTTTCGCAGTCAGCGGACTGGCGATTCTGATCGGCTTCCAGTCGACGATCAATATCGCGGTGAATCTGCAGCTGATGCCGGCCAAGGGCATGACGCTGCCTTTCGTTTCCTATGGCGGCTCGTCGATGATTGCGGTGGCGCTGACAGCTGGCATGCTGCTGGCGCTGACCCGGCGCAGGCCGGAGACACGTGCCGGGCGGATCCAGTTCCACGCTACCTCGCATTTCCAGCCGGCAGCCTAGGATCCGCTTATGGCCAAGGGCACAATTCTGATCTCTGCCGGCGGAACCGGCGGCCATCTGTTCCCGGCGGAAGCGCTGGCCTATGAGCTCAAGGCGCGCGGCTGGAACGTCCCACTGGCGACCGACGAGCGGGCGACTCGCTATGCGGACCGGTTCCCCGAGGACAAGCTGCACGTCATTCATTCGGCCACGCCGTCGGGCAAGAACCCGTTCAAGGTCATCGGGGCGGTCTGGTCGCTCTTCAAGGGGATGCGCCAGTCGAGCGCCTTGCTCAGGATCATTAAGCCGAAGGCCGTGGTCGGTTTCGGCGGCTACCCGACCGTGCCGCCGCTGTGGTCGGCGGCGGGGCATTTCCCGACCGTCATCCATGAGCAGAACGCAGTCATGGGACGCGCCAACAAGATGCTGTCCAGCCGTGTGACGGCGATCGCCGGTGGTTTTCTGAAGGCGGACGGCGCACTGGCCGACAAGATCGTAGAGACCGGCAATCCGGTGCGGCCAGCGGTGATCGCGGTCTCGGGCAAGGCCTACCAAGCGCCGGCAAAATCGGGTCCACTCAGGCTTGTCGTGTTTGGCGGCAGCCAGGGCGCGCGGTTCTTTTCAGACACGGTCCCCGAGGCGATTGCCTTGTTGCCCGAGGCTTTTCGGAGCCACATCGAGATCGTTCAACAGGCGCGGCCGGAAGATGAAGCGCGGGTCAAGGCGCGCTATGCGGAACTCGGGGTGAAAGCCGAGGTCGCCCCGTTTTTCACCGATCTGCCCGAGCGTATCGCGGCGGCGCATCTGGTCATGTCGCGGTCCGGCGCCTCGACCGTGTCGGAAATCGCCGCCATCGGCCGGCCAGCGATATTCGTGCCGTATCCGCATGCGCTCGATCATGATCAGGCGGCAAATGCCGAGGCTCTGGAGGCGGCCGGCGGCGCCCTGGTGCGCCGACAGGATATGCTCGATGCCCAGTCGACATCCGCCCTCTTTGCCGAGCTTCTCGGCGATCCCGACAGGCTTCAGGCCATGGCCGCCGCGGCACTGAAGGCGGGCACGCCCGAGGCCACCGCCTTGCTTGCCGATCTGGTAGAGGCTATTGCCTCCGGTCAAAGCGCCGCCCGGTTCAAGGCCGGCTGACAAACGAAAACAGGACAGTTTTTCATGAAGATGCCGCAGACAATCGGCCTGGTGCATTTCGTCGGGATCGGCGGCATTGGCATGAGCGGTATCGCCGAGGTGCTGCACAATCTCGGCTACCAGGTTCAGGGCTCCGACCAGTCGGACAACGCGAACGTGCAGCGGCTGAGGGAGAAGGGCATCACGGTTTTCGTCGGCCATTCGGCCGATAATCTCGGTGACACCGAAGTCGTCGTCGTCTCGACAGCGATCAAGCGCGACAATCCGGAACTTGTCGCTGCGCGCGAGAAGTTCCTGCCGATCGTGCGACGCGCCGAAATGCTGGCTGAGATCATGCGGTTCCGCAACGCAGTCGCCATCGGCGGCACGCATGGAAAAACGACAACAACCTCGATGGTGGCGACCTTGCTGGAAGCCGGCGGGTTGGATCCGACGGTTATCAATGGCGGCATCATCAACGCATATGGCACCAATGCCCGTATGGGCGAGGGCGAGTGGATGGTGGTCGAAGCCGACGAGAGCGACGGCACCTTTCTCAAACTACCGGCCGACATAGCGGTGGTCACCAATATCGACCCGGAGCATCTCGATCATTACGGCTCCTTCGACGCCGTTCGCGATGCCTTCCGGCATTTCGTCGAGAACGTGCCTTTCTACGGCTTCGGCGTGATGTGCATCGATCACCCGGAGGTACAGTCGCTCGTTTCGCGCATCATTGACCGGCGGATCGTCACCTATGGCGAGAACCCGCAGGCCGATGTGCGGTTCTCCGGACATCGGATGGATGGTGCGACATCGGTTTTCGACGTGACGATCCGCGATCGCAAGAGCGGTGCGGTGACGGAGATACGAGAGTTGCGGCTGCCGATGCCGGGCCGGCACAACGTTTCCAACGCAACAGCAGCAGTCGCAGTGGCCCATGAACTGGGCATGGATGCCGAGGGCATCAAGCGGGGCCTTTCCGCGTTTGGCGGGGTCAAGAGGCGTTTTACGCCGACCGGGACGTGGAACGGCGTGCGCATTTTCGACGATTACGGACACCACCCCGTCGAGATCAAGGCGGTGCTGCACGCGGCGCGCGACGCGGCGGGCGAAGGGCGCGTCATCGCGGTGATGCAACCGCATCGCTTTACAAGGCTTCACGATCTGTTCGACGATTTCGCGGCCTGCTTCAATGAGGCCGAAACCGTGATGGTGGCGCCTGTCTATGCGGCCGGCGAGCAGCCGATAGAAGGGGTAGGGGCTGCCGAACTTGTGTCGCGGATGAAGGCCGGCGGCCATCGCGACGCGCGCCTGATCGACGGACCAGAGGCGGTAGCGCCGATCATCCGGGACATTGCCAAGCCAGGCGACTTCGTCATCTTCCTCGGCGCGGGAAACATTACCCAGTGGGCCTATGAATTGCCGAAGGAGTTGGGGGGCGAACCGGCCTCATGACGGCGATCGATGGTGAGAAGCTCCTCGAGACGCTATCGGGGCAGTTGGGCGACGTGACAGGGCGGCTGACGCCGAATGCGCCGATGGACCAGATTACCTGGTTCGCGGTTGGCGGGCCGGCCGAATTGCTCTTCCAGCCGGCCGATCCGGACGATCTGGCTAGATTTCTGAAAGCATTGCCCGAGGACGTGCCCGTTACGGTCGTCGGATTGGGGTCCAACCTGCTGGTGCGCGACGGTGGCATTCCGGGCGTCGTGATCCGCCTTTCGGCGAAGGGGTTCGGGCAGGCCGAGGCGATCTCGGAGACGCGCATTCGGGCCGGGGCGGCGATCCCGGACAAGCGCTTGGCCAAGGCTGCGCTCGAAGCGGGCATAGGCGGCTTCCATTTCTATCACGGCATACCGGGCGGCCTCGGCGGAGCGCTCAGGATGAATGCGGGCGCGAACGGCGTCGAGACGCGTGACAGGGTGGTCGAGGTCTATGCGGTCGACCGGCAGGGCGGCAAACACACCTTCTCCATCGCGGATATGGGTTACACCTACCGGCATTCGGACGCACCGGCGGACGTCATTTTCACCGGGGCCCTTTTCGAAGGCTACAGGGAAGAGCGTGAGACGATCCAACGGGAAATGGATGCCGTTCAGCACCATCGCGAGACGGTGCAGCCCATCAAGGAGAAGACCGGCGGCTCGACATTCAAGAATCCGCCCGGCACGTCGGCCTGGAAGGAAGTCGACAATGCCGGCTGCCGCGGGCTGATGATCGGCGGCGCCCAGATGAGCCCGATGCATTGCAACTTCATGATCAATACCGGGACGGCGACTGGCTACGATCTCGAAACGCTTGGCGAAACCGTGCGTCAGAGAGTTCGGGAGAATTCCGGCGTGCGGCTGGAATGGGAGATCAAGCGGATCGGCCTGTTCAAGCCGGGACAGGAAGTCCAGGAATTCATGGGGCAGATGCTTTAGGGCGCCTCTCTGCTTCAAATCGGTTTCAACGGTCCATATCGCCGGTCCGAAGAAAGGGATGTTGTCTCGGCAGTTCACAGTCCATGCTTTTTAGGCAAATGTTCGCTGACGATCGCGATCAACGGGCGATCCGGTTTCGACCGGCGTTCTTGGCCTCGTACAGTTTGTCGTCGGCCCGCGTTAACAGCTTTTCGGGCGTATCATCAGGGCAAAACTGCGAGATGCCGAAGGAGGCCGTCAGCTGGCCGATCGGCGTCTTGCCCTCGGACAGGACGAGCCGGGATTTTTCCAGCTGATCCATGATGTGGCTACACAGCGCATGCGCCTGCTCGATCCTCGTCTCGGGCAGGATGAGCGCGAATTCCTCGCCGCCATAGCGCGCCGCGAGATCGCGGCCCTTCACATTGCTCATCAGAATGGCGGCGAAGTAGCGAAGCACGTCGTCGCCGACAATATGGCCATGCGTGTCGTTGATCCGCTTGAAGTGATCGATATCGATGATGACGAGGCACATGGGCGAACCATGCGCGCGCGCCTCCGCGATTTCGCGTGCGAGGGATGTCTCGAAATAGCGCCGGTTGGCGAGATTGGTCATCGAATCGCGCATTTCCTTCTCGCGCGATTTCTCAAGGTTGGCGCGCAGCTTGCGGACCTGGGCGCGGGTCTGGGTCAGGCTTTCGTTGAGCTTGACCGTTTCCGAACGCATCTTGGCGTTTTCGCTGAGCAGGAACTGGATGGCTGTGCGCACCTGCGCCGGCGAAGCCCTGTCGTCCAACGACGTCGCCGTGTTTTTCAGGGATCCCGAATAATTCTCGCTGGAGGTAAGGTGGCCCTGGACGAGCTTTGCAATTTCCGCCATTTCGCGATCGAGGTGGCGACTCAGCAGTTCCTGGTGCTTGCGGTCCTGTTCGGTCGCCAGCAGATACTCCTGGTGCACCTGGTCCAATTCATAGGGACCGATCGAGCCGCTCTTCTCGATCATTCCGTTGATCTTCGCGGCGACCTCTTCCGGAACGCCCGCGGCATAGGAATACCAGACAGCATAGGTCTTCGGGATGGGTGGCGTCTGATAGGCGTCTGCGAGCATAAGCGCCTTGGCCGCAAGCGCCTCTATTGCCTTGAATTCGGGTGCGCCCGATTGCTTTTCGGCCGTTTCTTCCGGCTTGGCGGGAGCGGATTTCATGAAGTCAAGCATGGGCCGTTACCAGTTTCGTCAGCTTGGTCGCGCTCAGGCGGCAGACCGGGTTTCATCGGAGATGGCCGTTTCGACAGTGCCGACGGCCCAATTGGTGATCTTGTCCTGAAGTTCCGTGTTCTGCGCACGCAGTCCGGCGATCTCGGCGTTGATCTTTTCTTCTTCCTGCCGGCGGATCTCCTCGAGCTTCGCCTTCAGGCCCTCGTTTTCCTCGATCAGCGCGGTATGGGTGGGGCCGAGATATGTCTCCATGCGCGCTTCCGTAGCCGCGATCTTCTGCTCGAGCTCTTCCTTTTGCTTTTCCAATGCCGCTGTGTGGCCGGCGTGTCTTGCGGCGGCGTTCTTGCCACTGGCGAAGGAATAGAGCGAAACCGACAGGATGATCAGGACGAGCATCGGCACGATCATGACATGCAGGGAATGGGTCAGGTCGACGAAGCCGAGGTCATGCATTCCCGCGACCATGACCGTCAGGGCGATCGCGAAACAGCCGAATCCTGCGACTTGTAGAATCGTCATCATCATCGAGCTGCCGCCGGCGGCAGATGCCGACTGGTCGATTGCTTTTGCGGCCGGTTTCTTGGCCATGGTCTGTCCCCCGTCATCCCCGAACGCCTGTATGTCCCGACGGCCGGCCGCCGCTTCGCGCATGTCGCGCAAACGCTGCCGGTGAAGCCATTTCACATGAAGGGTGTCCGGTTCCATGCCGGACGCGGGGCGGCGTCATGCCGCCTGATGGCGCAATTTTGATGCTTCCGACCATAAAGGTGGGGTTTTAAGAAAGCTCGAAGTCTCATGGTTAACGTTCCGGAAGCGCGGCTGTTTCCGGTTCAATCAGTGCGAAATGCGTGGAACCGGATGTCAAAATCGGGCATAGCGCCGCAATGACCGAAAGCATCGAACACCATCGCATGGCAGCCGCGGCAGCCCGCGCGGACTCGGCGGCCGCGGGTTGGGGCGGGCATTTGCGCGCCACGCTGGCGCTCGGCGTACCGCTGGTCGGATCGCAGATCGGGCTGATGCTGATCAATACCACCGACACCGTCATGCTTGGCTGGTATTCGGTTGAGGCGCTGGCGGCCGGCGTTTTGGCGACGCCGTTTTTCTTCGTCGTGATGATATTCGGGTCCGGCTTCAGTCAGGCGGTTCTGCCAATCGCCGCCCAGGCAGAGGGGCAGGGCGACACGCGCGGCGTGCGGCGGGCGGTGCGCATGGGTCTGTGGGTTGCGATCGGCTATTCGGCGTTGGTGATGCCGTTGCTCTGGCATACCGAGAGCATTCTCCTGGCGCTCGGTCAGGCCCCCGGCGTCGCGGCGCTTGCAGGTGAGTATATGCGGATTGCGCAATGGGCGATGTTCCCCGCGCTTGCTGCGCAGGGATTGCGCGCTTTCCTTTCGGCAATCGAAAGGCCGCGCATCATTTTCTGGTCGACAGTCGCGGGAGTTGTGCTCAACGCGCTGCTGAACTGGGCGCTGATTTTCGGCAATTGGGGCGCACCGGAAATGGGCGTGCGCGGAGCGGCAATCGCCTCGCTTGGCACCACGGCGCTTACCTTCGCGGTGCTCGCCGTCCATGTCGTGCTGGATCGCAAGGCGGCGGACTACGAGATCTTCGCGCGTTTCTGGCGGCCGAATTGGCCGGATCTGCGCGATGTGCTGCGCATCGGCGTGCCTATATCGATCACAATTCTCGCCGAGACGGCGATGTTCGTGTTTGCCTCGGTGATGATGGGATGGCTCGGCGTGGTCCCGCTTGCCGCGCATGGCATCGCGCTGCAATTCGCCTCGATCGCCTTCATGGTGCCGCTCGGCATGTCGCAGGCGGCGACCGTTCGCATCGGCAGGGCGCTTGGGCGCGGCGATGCGCTGGCGCTCAATCGCGCGGCGGGATCGGCGATGATGATCTGCCTTGTTTTTGCGTTGATGAGCGGGCTCCTTTTCTGGACGGTGCCGGCGCCGCTGATCTCGCTTTTCCTCGATACATCCGACGCCAAGGCGGCGGATGTCATGGCCTATGCAGTGCCGTTGCTGGCGATAGCGGGCGTCTTTCAGCTCTTTGACAATGGTCAGGCGGTGGGAGTGGGTCTCCTGCGTGGCTTGAAGGACACGCGGGTGCCGATGCTGCTCGCCATTTTCTGCTATTGGGGCATCGGTTTCCCGACGGCCTACGTGCTTGGCTTCGTCTTCGATTTCGGCGGCGTCGGCGTCTGGACCGGGCTCGCCACCGGGCTCGCCTTTGCTGCGGTTTTCATGAATGGCCGGTTCCTTATCCTGCGTCCGGGATTGGACTAGATAGACGACGTAAGATCCATTCCGGTTTCTGTTTTTCCCTCCGCGCTCTTGCCAGCGAATCAACTCTCTGATTCTTTTCGACACAGTCCCATGATCGACTGATTCGGACGCCGTATTCGTCCAGTTTGTTCGCGTACCTGCTGCGCGACGACGCTCGGATTCACGCAGCCGGTCAGGGGGCGGGGGAAGAAGGGGAAGCAATGACCGAGTCCACGCGTAAGCATGTCGCAGTCCTGTTGGGGGGATTTTCATCAGAGCGGCCCGTCAGCCTGATGTCCGGCAATGCCTGCGCGGACGAACTGGAACGGTGCGGCTACGAGGTCACTCGTCTCGATGTGGGACACGATGTGGCTCAGCAGCTTGCGGATCTTAAGCCGGACGTGGCCTTTAATGCGCTGCACGGCCCCTTCGGCGAGGACGGCCTGATCCAGGGCATCCTCGAATATCTGGAGATCCCCTATACGCATTCCGGTGTCATGTCGGCGGCCGTCACGATGGATAAGGACATGGCCAAGCGTGTCGCGCGGACGCATGGCATTCCCGTCGCCGAATCCAGGGTGATGAACCGTCACGATTTTACCTCCGTCCATCCGATGAAGCCGCCTTATGTGGTCAAGCCGGTGGCGGAAGGCTCAAGTTTCGGCGTGGTGATCGTCAAAGAAGACCAGCCGCATCCGCCGCAGATCGTGACTTCGCCAGAGTGGAAATATGGCGATCGCGTCATGGTGGAGCGCTACGTTCACGGCCGCGAGCTGACCTGCGCCGTGATGGGCGATGTGGCGCTCGGCGTGACAGAGATCATCCCGCAGGGACACCAGTTCTACGACTACGATTCGAAATATGTTGCAGGCGGATCAAATCATGTGTGTCCGGCGGAAATTTCACCAAATATTTACCAAACAATAACCAAGCTGGCGCTCAAAGCACATCAAGCCTTTGGGTGCCGGGGCGTGACCCGTTCCGACTTCCGCTACGATGACCGGTTTTCCCCGAACGGGGAGGTGATCTGGCTGGAAATCAACACCCAACCCGGGATGACAGCGACATCGCTGGTTCCGGAACTGGCCGAATATGCCGGGCACTCCTTCGGGGAGCTCTTGAGTTGGATGGTGGAGGACGCATCTTGTTTGCGTTGACAGGGAAAAGCCGGGGAAAGAGCCGCATCGCGCCGAAGCGTCGCGAGCTTGACGGCCGCCTTGTTGTGCCGCGCATGCTGCGCCGGCCGGCTCGCCTGTTCTCCAAGATCTTCGCCGGCGACATCACGGTGCCGCGTTACGCGGAAGCGGCGGGTCTTGCCTCGATCTTCGCCGCGACAGCGATCTATGGCGCTGTCGCCGGCGGTCAGTTCGGGGCCTTGGCGAACGACATGACGGCGAAGCTCGGCTTTGCCATTTCCGAGATCGAGATTTCCGGGCAGGTCAACACGTCTGAGATCGCTGTGATCGAGGCGCTGGGGCTGAACGAATCGACCTCTCTTGCGACGCTGGATGTGCGCGATGCGCGCGAGACGCTGCAGGGTTTGCCCTGGGTGGAGAAGGCGGAAGTTCGCAAGGCCTATCCTGACAAGCTGGAAATTCGCGTTACCGAACGCCACGCCTTTGCGATTTGGCAGGCGGGCGAGTCGCTGTCGCTGATCGAGCGCGATGGCCGAGTGATCGGAACGTATGCCGGATATGGTTTCAACGATCTGCCGCTGGTGGTCGGGCCAGGCGCGGCAACCGCGGCTTCGCCGTTCATGGAGTTGCTATCGGCCTATCCGTCTTTCGCGAACCAGGTGAAGGCACTGATCCATGTCGGCGAGCGCCGCTGGGATGTTCGGCTCGCCAATGGCATCACGGTCAAGCTGCCCGCCGACCAGCCGGCGGCGGCTGTCGAAAAACTTCTGGCGATGGATGCGGTCAACCAGATCCTGTCGCGCGATATCGCGTCGATCGACCTGCGCCTGACGGACCGCACGACCGTGGCGCTGACTGAGAACGCGATGGCGCGGCGCGCCACCGCTCTGAAGGCGCGCGAAAAGGCCATCAAGGCCGCAGCACGGCGGAGCGATATCTGATGCCGACCAAGTCCCGCGCGCCCGAACAGAAAAAGCCCCGGCGGTCCACCGTCCTCACCGTGCTCGATATAGGCAGCACCAAGACGGTCTGCGTAATCGCCCGGATGACTCCATGCGAGACCGGCCAATACCTGCATGGGCGGACCCATTCGCCGGAAGTGATCGGCATCGGGCATACCAAGTCGCACGGGATCAAGTCCGGCCTGATCAACGATCTGGACGCGGCGGAGCAGTCGGTTCGCCAGGCTGTCGATGCGGCGGAGCGGATGGCCGGGGTTACGGTGGATTCGATCATCGTCAATGTCGGCGCGGGACGACTGGCCAGCCATATGTCGAGCGCTGCGATCGATCTCGACGAGGGGCGACCGATCTCCAAATCGGACATCCAGAAGGTGCTGAAGGCGGGCGTCGCGCGCGCCTCCAATGTCGACCGGACGGTCTTGCACATGCTGCCTGTCGATCATGTCCTCGACGGCGAACGCGGCATTGTCGATCCGCGTGGCATGATCGGGCGTCAATTGTCGCTCAACATGCATGTCCTGACCGCCGATGCGGCTCCCTTGCGCAATGTCGAGATCTGCATCAATCGCGCGCATCTGAGCGTCGAGGCGATGGTCGCGACACCTTATGCCAGCGGACTCGCGGCGCTCGTGGATGACGAACTCGATCTCGGTTGCGCCTGCATCGACATGGGCGGCGGGACGACCTCGGTCGCGATCTTCGCGGATCGTGCCTTCATTCATGCCGATTCGATCCCTGTCGGCGGCCATCATGTGACGATGGATATCGCTCGGGGCTTTTCCTGCCGGCTCGAGGATGCCGAACGGCTGAAGGTGATGCAGGGCTCCGCGCTGGCAACGCCGGCGGACGAACGCGATGTCATTCAGGTGCCGGCGATCGGCGAAGACGATTACGGTCAGGCGACGCAAGTCCCGCGCAGCCTGCTCAACCGTATAATCGCGGCACGAGTGGAAGAGACCCTGGAGATGCTGCGCGATCGTATCAACAAGTCGGGCTATTCGAGCGTCGTCGGCAAGCGTGTCGTGCTGACGGGTGGCGCTGCGCAACTGACCGGCCTGCCGGAACTGGCGCGACGCATTCTGGGTCGAAATGTGCGGGTCGGACGCCCGCTCGGCATCAGCGGTCTTCCGACGGCGGCCAAGGGGCCGGCCTTCGCCGCGGTTGCGGGGCTGATGATCTACCCGCAGGTGGCCGGGGACGACCACAGCGCGATGCGATTCTCAAATCCGTTCCGACTGGCCGGGACGGGCACGGACGGGCCGCTGGGGCGCATGACCCAGTGGCTGAAGGACAGTTTCTAAGGAAAACCGCGGGCGACGCCCGCGTACGGATGTGGCGGCGCATCCGGCATCAGAAAGGATGGAAGAAATGACGATCAATCTCAAAAAGCCGGACATCACCGAACTGAAGCCGCGCATCACCGTTTTCGGTGTTGGCGGCGGCGGCGGCAATGCGGTCAACAACATGATCAATGCCGGCCTTGAGGGCGTCGATTTCGTGGTCGCCAACACCGACGCGCAGGCGCTGTCGATGAACAAGGCGGAACGGATCATCCAGATGGGCCTCGGCGTCACCGAGGGCCTCGGCGCGGGATCGCAGCCGGATGTCGGCCGCGCCTCCGCTGAGGAGTGCATCGATGAGATCAACGATCACTTGAATGGCACTCACATGTGCTTCGTCACTGCCGGCATGGGCGGCGGCACGGGCACGGGTGCGGCCCCTGTAGTCGCTTCTGCTGCCCGCGAGCGCGGCATCCTCACCGTCGGTGTCGTCACCAAGCCGTTTCATTTCGAGGGCCAGCGGCGTATGCGTACCGCCGAAGCCGGCATCGAGGAACTGCAGGCCTGCGTCGATACGCTGATCGTCATCCCGAACCAGAACCTGTTCCGCATCGCCAATGACAAGACGACCTTCGCGGACGCCTTCGGCATGGCCGATCAGGTTCTCTATTCCGGCGTCGCCTGCATCACCGACCTGATGGTCAAGGAAGGCCTGATCAATCTCGACTTCGCCGATGTTCGCTCGGTGATGCGTGAGATGGGCAAGGCGATGATGGGCACGGGCGAGGCATCCGGCGAGGGCCGCGCGATGACCGCCGCCGAAGCCGCGATCGCCAATCCGCTGCTCGACGAGACTTCGATGAAGGGCGCACGGGGCCTGCTGATCTCGATCACCGGCGGCCGCGACATGACGCTGTTCGAGGTCGACGAGGCCGCGACGCGTATTCGCGAGGAAGTCGACCAGGACGCCAACATCATTCTCGGCGCGACCTTCGACGAATCGCTGGAAGGCATCATCCGCGTATCCGTGGTGGCGACCGGCATCGAGGCGCAGGCTTCGGAAATCGGCGCGCCGGTAACCGAACTGCGCGCCCAGCCGCGCCCCGCGCCGCAGCCGGCGATTACGCGTCCGGCGACTGCTCAGCCGGCGCCAGCCGCCTCCACGACCGCATCGGCTTCGTCGACAATCGCGCCGGCCTCCCAGCCTGCCTCTCCGGCGCTGTCGCCGGCACCGAAGGCCGAACTGGCGTCCGAAAGCGTCAGCGAGGTGATTCGCGAAACCGAGCGCGACATGGCCGCTTTCGAACAGAAAGCCGCCGCCGCTCCCGCACGACCGGCTCCGGAATTCAAGCCGCAGAGCCGCCTGTTCACATCCGCGCAGCAGCCGATGCGTGCCGCGCCGGCGACCGCGCCGGTGATGCAGGAGCCGGAACCTCAGCCGCAACCGCAGCGTTTCCAACCGCAGCCGGAGTTGCGCGAATCGCCGCGCATGCCGCGGGTCGAGGACTTCCCGCCGATGGTTCAGGCCGAAGTCGACTCGCATGTGACGCGTCCGCACGCGGAAGAGGATGACGAGCGAGGTCCGCTCGGACTACTGAAGCGTCTCACGCACGGGCTTTCGCGTGAGGAAAAGGCCGCGGTTTCACCGAAATTGCGGCCGGCCGATCACGGTCTTGCCCAAGGGCAGCCGGAACCGCGCCGGCAGCTTTCGCAGGACGCGCAGCTCTATGCGCCGCGCAAGGGACAACTGGACGATCACGGCCGTTCTGCCCCCCAGGGGCAGTCCTCTTCCGAAGAGGATCAGCTGGAGATACCGGCGTTTCTGCGCCGCCAGGCGAACTGACCTTGCAGGACTGTAACAAGCGTGAGAGGCAGGCTGTTTCGCGCAGCCTGCCTCTTCACGTTAAGTGTATGAATGCAAAAGTTTTTCCGAAACTGCGCCGGATTGACCATCTGGTAACATTTGGTAAAAAAGCGTGATTTGGTCCGAAAGGCGACTCGCGGATAATGTCGCCGTGAAGAGGGGAGAACCGGCCTGCTTAAGCTGGCGGCATGGTTCGCGGACAAGAGCCAATGAGCCTCGCTGCCAAGCGATGCGTCAGCGGAAAGGCCGATGGGGACCGAATTGTTAGGATACCAAGCCACGCTCTGCGACAGGGCAGAACTCTCCGGCATTGCCGTTCACAGTGGTGAACAGGTTTCGATAAGATTGCTTCCAGCTTCTCCTAACACTGGAGTGCAATTCAGGCGAATTTATGAAGACGGTACAGTCGCGAGTATCTCGGCGGTGGCCGGGCATGTCGGCGCGACGGATCTATGCACCATGCTTGGCGACCCGTCGGGCGTGCATGTTGCGACCGTAGAACATCTTATGGCGGCTTTCTGGGCGACGGGCCTCGACAATGTCATCGTCGAGATCGACGGCGACGAAGTGCCGGTGATGGACGGATCCAGCCAGGTTTTCATCGAAGCTATCGACGAGGCCGGCATCGTACACCATGCCGTTAAGCGCCGTTACGTGCGGGTGAAAAAAACCGTGCGCGTGGAAATCGGCGGCAGCTGGGCCGAGTTCCGTCCGCATCAGGGAACCCGCTTTGAGGTCGTGATCGACTTCGACAGCCCGCTGATCGGCCGTCAGGAATTCAAGGCCGACGTGAATGGCGACGTGTTCCGTGAGGAACTGGCCGATGCACGCACTTTCGGTTTCATGAAGGATGTCGGGCGGCTTTGGGCTTCGGGTCATGCGCTCGGGTCTTCGCTGGAAAACTCCGTAGTCATCAGCGACGAGCACACGGTCATCAATCCGGAAGGCCTGCGTTATAGTGACGAGTTCGTTCGTCACAAGACGCTGGATGCGATTGGCGACCTTGCGCTGGCAGGCGCGCAGTTCATCGGCTGCTACGCGTCCTATCGCGGCGGTCACCGCCTCAACGCGGCAGCGCTGAAAGCGCTTCTGACCGATCGCACAGCCTACGAGATCGTCGAGACCCCGGAAGAGCGTCAGCGCGTCTTTTCCGGTGATTTCGTCACGGTCGCGGCCGCACAGGCCCAGGCGCATGCGCCCTGGATGCTCTGAGTTCCTGGCGCAACAGCTCAGTATTGTTTGGTGGATCCGCCGCTCATTGAGTGGCGAGAGCCTCCGTGCCACAAAATCGCGACATTCCCGTCGCACGGCGTTGCCGGTCGGGGCGTGACGCGGTATGTGACGGCATCGCGCAAGCGGTAGCGACACCTACCGCGGAAACAGGATACGGAACATGGCGATGGTGACTGCGGGAAAAGCGATACGTGGCGGCAAGGTTGCGGCGAGAGCCGTGGTGGTGGCTGCGCTTGCCGGCCTGCTTGGAGCTTGCGCCAGCAAGGACAAGGGTGTCGACCTGCAGAGCTATGTCGACACGATCGAGCCGGCGGATGTTCTCTATAACCAGGCGCTCGCCAACATGAACAGCGGCAAGCTCAACGAGGCGTCGCGAAAGTTCGAGGCCGTCGACCGTCAGCATCCCTATTCGGAATACGCCCGCAAGGCGAATGTCATGGCGGCGTTCACGTCCTACAAGATGGGCAAGTACAGCGACGCGATCAATGCGGCGCGCCGCTTCGTCAATCTCTATCCCACGGACGAGGATGCAGCCTACGCGCAATATATTATCGGCCTCTCCTATTACGCGCAGATCCCGGAAGTCACGCGCGACCAGCGCAATGCCGTTCTGGCGATGCAGAATTTCAATGAGCTGATCGAGCGCTACCCTGATTCGGTCTATATCGAAGACGCCAAGACCAAGCTGCGCGCCGCCCGCGACCAGCTTGCCGGCAAGGAAATGCAGGTCGGCCGCTATTATCTGGAACGGCGTGAATATCCGGCCGCGATCAATCGCTTCCGCACGGTGGTCGAGGACTACGCCAATACACGTCATGTCGAAGAGGCATTGGCGCGACTGGTCGAAACCTATCTCGCGATGGGTCTCGTTTCCGAGGCGCAGACAGCCGCCGCGGTTCTTGGGCACAACTTCCCGGACAGCCAGTGGTATGCGGATTCCTACGCCTTGCTGCAATCCGGCGGACTGCAGCCGCGCGAGAACCAGGGTTCGTGGATATCGCGCGCCACGAAGGGTATCATCGGAGCCTGATGCGCGCTTCCGTGGGAACCTGACCTATCATGCTCTCGCAGCTCTCGATCCGCGATATCGTCCTGATCGAGGCCCTCGACATAGATTTCTCAAAGGGGCTTTCGGTGCTGACCGGCGAGACGGGCGCCGGCAAGTCTATCCTTCTCGACGCCTTGTCGCTGGCGCTCGGTGCCCGCGGCGACGCCTCTCTGGTCCGACACGGCGCCAAACACGGGCAGGTGGCGGCCTTATTCGATCTTGCTCCGACCCATCCGGTTCGTGGCCTCCTTGAGGAAAGCGGCATCGATACCGAGCCCGGTGAGCCGGTCATACTCCGGCGCATGCAGTCCGACGATGGCCGAACACGCGGCTTCGTCAACGATCAGCCGGCCAGCGCCGGGCTCTTGAAAACCATCGGCCGCGCCCTTGTCGAGATCCATGGCCAGCACGACGACCGGGCCCTGGTCGACGCCGCCACCCACCGCGATCTGCTCGACGCCTTTGGCGGTTTGAAGACCGAGTCTGCGCATGTGGCGTCGCTTTATCGCTCCTGGAAATCGGCCGAGAAGGCTTTAGCCGACCATCGTGCCCGTGTCGAAGAGACCGCGCGGGAAGCCGATTATCTTCGCGCGTCGCATGAAGAGCTCTCATCGCTGGCGCCGGAGCCGGGCGAGGAGGAGGACTTGGCCGAAAAGCGCGCTCAGATGATGCGCGCCGAGAAGATCGCCGGGGACCTGAACGAGGCGAATGACGTGCTGTCCGGGCAGGCTTCGCCGGTGCCGCATATCGCGAGCCTGTTGCGGCGGCTGGAGCGCAAGGCCGCCGAGGCTCCCGGGCTTCTGGAGGAGGTCAATGCGGCGCTCGGATTGGCTCTCGACCACCTGGCCGATGCGCAGGAGCGGATCGAGGCGGCCGTGAACACGTCGGAATACGATCCGCGCCAGTTGGAAGCGATCGAGGAGCGGCTGTTCGCGTTGCGCGCCGCCTCGCGCAAGTTCAATGTCGCGGTCGACGATCTGCCGGCGCTGGCCGTGCAGTTCGCCGATCAGCTTGCCGATCTCGATGCCGGGGAGAACCGGCTGAAGGAACTGGAGAAGGCGGCGGCCGAGTCTGGCGAGGTCTATGACCGGGCGGCTGCGGGATTGTCGGAGGCGCGACGGAAGACTCGTGCCGATCTTGTCGAGGCAGTCACGGCGGAGCTTCCCGACCTGAAGCTGGAACGGGCCGAATTCATCGTCGAGATGGAGAGCGATCCGGCGCAGCGTTCCGAGGACGGTATAGATCGGGTCGAGTTCTGGGTGCGCACCAATCCGGGCACGCGTGCGGGTCCGATGATGAAGGTCGCGTCCGGCGGCGAACTGTCCCGCTTCCTGCTGGCCTTGAAGGTGGCGCTCGCCGACCGCGGGTCCGCTCCCACGCTGGTATTCGACGAGATCGACACCGGCGTAGGCGGCGCGGTGGCCGATGCCATCGGATCACGGTTGAGGCGTCTTGCCGGCACGGTGCAAGTGCTATCCGTCACGCATGCGCCGCAGGTCGCGGCGCGGGCGTCGACCCACTATCTGATCGCCAAGGCGGCCTCGCATGGCGAGCAGGTGGTGACCTCGGTCTCCTCGATGGGCGAGGACGAACGACAAGAGGAAATCGCGCGCATGCTTGCCGGTGCGACGATCACCAACGAGGCGCGTGCGGCCGCGGCGCAATTGTTGAAGGCTGAGTGATTTCGCTTCGGAGCAAGTTGAAATCGGCTTTGCCCGCCGGATGTTCGCCGCTAAATTCCGCAGCAATGAGAGTCGGATAGGCGGCATGGCGGATACAAAGCTTACACCTGTTGAGAAATTGAATCAGGAGGAAGCCGCCGCCGAATTGGCGCGGTTGGCCGCCGAGATCGCGGAGCACGATGCGCGCTATCACCGCGAGGATGCACCGACGATTTCGGATGCGGAGTACGATGCGCTCAAGCGGCGAAACTTCGCCATCGAGGAACGCTTTCCGGACCTTAAGCGCGCAGATTCGCCAAGCGAAAAGGTCGGCGCCGCTGTCTCCGAAAAGTTCGAAAAGATCCGCCATCGCATTCCGATGCTGTCGCTCGACAATGCATTCAATGACGAGGACGTTCGCGATTTCGTGGCCCGGGTGCGCCGCTTCCTGAAATTGGCGGAGGATGCGCCGCTGCGAATAACGGCGGAGCCGAAGATCGACGGGCTGTCTCTGTCGTTGCGTTACGAGGATGGAGATCTGGTATATGCGGCAACGCGGGGCGACGGCACGACCGGCGAGAATGTGACCGCGAATGCGCGGACAATTGACGACATTCCAAATAACCTGAAAGGCAATCCGCCCGCTGTGATGGAAGTGCGCGGCGAGGTCTATATGACCAAAGAGGATTTCGCCGAACTGAACGATAGGCAGGCGGCGGCCGGCAAGCAGACCTATGTCAATCCGCGCAACACGGCGGCGGGCTCTCTGCGTCAGCTCGACGCTTCGGTCACCGCGGGGCGGGCTCTGAAATTCTTCGCCTATGCGTGGGGCGAAGTTTCGGAGATGCCTTCCGACACACAGATGGGCATGGTCGGGGTGTTGAAGGATTTCGGCTTTGTTACCAATCCGTTAATGGCTGTCTTTGACAGTGTTGAGAAACTGCTCGAACACTATCATGCCATCGAGATGGAACGCGGCGAGCTCGCCTATGACATCGACGGCGTCGTCTACAAGGTCGATGATCTGAAGCTGCAGGAGCGGCTCGGTTTCGTCTCCCGCAGTCCGCGTTGGGCGATCGCCCACAAGTTCCCGGCCGAAAAGGCGATGACGACGCTGAACGCCATCGACATCCAGGTTGGCCGGACGGGGGCGATCACACCGGTCGCCCGGCTCGAGCCGGTCACGGTCGGCGGCGTGGTGGTCGAGAACGCGACGCTGCACAATGCCGAGGAGATCGATCGGCTCGGCGTGATGATCGGCGACACGGTGATCGTGCAACGCGCCGGCGACGTCATTCCGCAGATCCTTGGTTTCGTGGAGGAGAAACGGCCGCAGGACGCAAAGGCGTTCGAATTTCCGACGGTGTGTCCCTGCTCGCTGGAAACGCCGATCCTGCGTGAGACCAATGCAAGCGGCGAGGAAAGCGTGGTACGGCGCTGTTCGGGCGAGTTCGCCTGTCCGTTCCAGCGCAAGGAGCATTTGAAGCATTTCGTCTCGCGCAGGGCCTTTGACATCGAAGGGCTCGGCGACAAGCAGATCGAATACTTCTTCGACGATGAGGGCGGGCTCGAAATCAAGACGCCGGCCCAGATCTTCACATTGAAGACGCGCGACGAGACCGCGCTGACCAAATTGAAGAACCGTGACGGTTATGGCGAGACTTCGGCTCGAAACCTGTTCGACGCAATCGAGGAGCGGCGTACCATTCCGCTGGAACGCCTGATCTATGCACTTGGCATTCGTCATGTTGGCGAGTCCACGGCACGGACCTTGGCCCGCGCCTATGGGAACTGGACTTCCTTCGAGGAGGCGGCCCTCAGGATCGCCGGCGGCGACGAGGCGGCGCGCGAGGAAATGGACGCGCTGGAGGATATCGGCGATGCCGTGATCGATTCGCTCGCACGCTATTTCAACGAACCGCACAATCGCGACATGGTCGAAGCGCTGGTCGCCGAGCTGACTATCGAGGAGGCGGAGAAGCCGCAGACCGACACAGCGCTCGCGGGCAAGACGATCGTGTTCACCGGATCGCTGGAGCGAATGTCGCGCGACGAGGCGAAGGCGATGGCGGAGCGCTTCGGCGCCAAGGCAGCGGGCTCGGTGTCGAAGAAGACCGATCTCGTGGTTGCCGGGCCGGGGGCGGGATCGAAGCTCGTCAAGGCGCAGGAATTCGGCGTCGAGGTGATCGACGAGGACGAGTGGTTCCGTCGCGTCGAGAATATGTGAGCGCCGTTACTTCCTGCGCGTGCGCGTGAACTTCATCGTGTGTCCGGCGATCGCTTCCGGGGTACCCGTCCAGGCATAGGCAAGCAGCGCCGGTTCGTGCGAGGACGTTCGGATCGTGTGCGTGGTTCCGGCCGCGTTAAAGATCATTGATGGCGGGCGGAAGACGCCGAGGTCGTTTTCAGACACCGCGCCGGATAGCACGATGTAGCTTTCCGTGATCCCGTCATGACGATGCGAAGGATAGACGCAACCCGGTGCGAACAGGACGAAGCCCAGAACGAGATCCTCGCAGCCAATGAAGCCCGCGGGACCCATAACATCTGTGTAGCCGTATTTTCGTGCGAGCGTCGGCCGGACATTCTCATAGCCATATTCCCAGCGTAGGCGCGGAGCGAGCTTGGCGGCGGTGCGGACGAATACCTCCGTCGGCTCGCGCTCGCCGTTGTCGAACGCCCGGCCGAGATGGGTTGCCACTGGCAAGGCCGACGGTTCGGGCGAACGCATCGCCGGATTGGCTTTCATAATCCTGGCGATCCTCTCGCGGACGATGCGCATATGCGCGCGGATCGGCGAACTGCCGCCCGTCGGCGCATAGCGGTAGGCGGTCTCGAATTCTCGCAGCAGATAGAAGAGGTCGGTATCGTCCGAGAGAAGCGGAGAGGCGGGAATCTGCAAGTCGGCCGTCACCCGGGTTCTCCGTGTCAGAAAGATTGTTCACGCGGCCGTTCGGCTTGCTCTGGCCGAGGAGCACTTCCAACCAATATGCCGGGAAAGGCATTTTGGAAGACCCAAAAACGTCATCTTCTGCGGTTTTGGCGGCCTGCCGGATCGCTCACTGCGATCGTGTGTCCTGCGATCGGCCGAAAGGCTTTACGCGACGTACCGGCAAACGATCTTGCTTGTCTCCCTGACAATTTTTTCGATGACCGGTCAGTAGTGTTGACCTATACCGCCCACACGGAGGCGTATATTCAATGAATCCCAGGCGAGAGATGATCGACGGCGTGTTGTCCGCCACGCCAGCCATGATCGCCGCCGCACCATTCGGCCTGCTGTTCGGCGCGCTCGCCATCGATAACGGTATGTCCGTTTTTGAGGTGGCGCTGATGAGCGCGACGATCTTCGCCGGCGCGAGCCAGATGGTCGGTATCGACCTGTTTGGCGACAGGATTGCGCCCTGGTTGATCGTGCTGTCGATCTTCGCCGTTAACTTCCGGCACGTGCTCTATTCCGCGGTGATCGGGCGGCATACGCGATCCTGGGCCGCGTGGCAGCGTTTTGTCGGTTTTTTCTTTCTGATCGATCCGCAATTCGCGGAAGCGGAAAAGCGGGCCGAGTCCGGGAAGCCGTTGAGTTTTATCTGGTTCGTCAGCGGCGGGCTGACCTTCTACGTTACTTGGCTGTTCGAAGGCTGGCTCGGCGCGGTGTTCGGCAGCCTCGTGAAGAACCCGGCCGACTACGGCATCGATTTCCTGCTGACGGTCTATTTCCTCGTTCTCGTCATGGGCTTCCGCAAGCGCTCAAACTGGCTGCCGGTCGTCATCGTCAGCGCGGTGGTCTCGGTTGGCGCCTATATGCTGGTCGGCTCGCCCTGGCATGTCTCGATAGGAGCCATCGCCGGCGTGGCGGTCGCTGCGGCCATCGGCGGCAGGCCGAAGATCATGGTGGAATAGGCAATGGAGATCTCGATCAATACGTGGATCATCCTCGCCGGCGGACTGGCGACCTATTTGACGCGCATCGGCGGGCATTTGGTCCTGTCGCGCTTTTCGTCGATCCATCCGCGCGTCGAAGCGGCGCTGAACGCGGTTCCCGCGGCCGTGCTGACCACGCTCGTCGCGCCTGCCGCGGTCTTTTCCGGGCCGGCGGAGGCGGCGACGGTCATCGTTGCGGCGCTGGCGGCGCTCTACCTGCCGGGAATGGCGGTTTTCGCCATCGGCTGGGCGGCGATCCTCGCCTTCCGCGCGCTCATCGGCTGAGCGGCTCGGTCATTTTCTCCAGCCAGCCCGTCACGCCTTCGTCTTCGATCAGCGGCGAGACTTCCTCGCGGACCCGCGTATGATAGGCGTTCAGCCAATCGAGCTCCGTCTCGTCGAGCAGCGCGACATCGATAAGCCGCCGGTCGATCGGGCACAGGGTCAGCGTTTCGAAGCCATGCATGGCGATCTCGCCGCCCTCAGGTATCTCGGCCGGACGGACGAGAACGAGGTTTTCGATGCGGATGCCGTGCGAGCCGGCCTTGTAGTAACCGGGTTCGTTGGAGACGATCATACCCGGCAGCAGTTCCTGCATGCCGCGCTTGGAGATCGATTGCGGGCCCTCATGCACGCCGAGGAAGGAACCGACGCCGTGCCCGGTGCCGTGAGCGTAGTCGAGCCCCGCCTGCCAGAGCGCCTTGCGGGCGAGAATATCGATGTCGACGCCGCGCGTGCCAGCCGGGAAGCGCGCCAGGGATATGGCGATCATGCCCTTCAGAACCAACGTGAAATGGCTGCGATATTCGGCGGTTGGCTCGGCGATCGGGATGACGCGTGTAATGTCGGTGGTGCCGTCATGATACTGCGCGCCTGAATCGACGAGCAGCAATTCGCCCGCATCGACCTTGCGGTTGGTCTTCTCGGTGACACGGTAATGGACGATCGCGCCATTCGGGCCGGCGCCGCAGATCGTATCGAAGGAAATCTCTGCGAGATCGAATCCGAGCCGCTTCCCTGTAGCGCGGCGGCATTCCTCGAGCGCGGTGACGACAGCGATTTCGTCAAGGCTTCCCGGTTCCTGCTCATCCAGCCAACAGAGGAAGGCGGCCATCGCGGCGCCATCGCGGCGCTGCGCGTTGCGCGCACCCGTTTGTTCGGCGGCATTTTTCCGCGCGCGCGGAAGGCGTACGGGATCGCCGGCCTCGACGAGCGTCGCGCCCGCATGGCGCAGTTCCTCGGTTATCTTGTGGGCCGTCAGGGCCGGGTCGATCATGATCAGTGCCCGGGTCGCGCCAAGCTCACGAAGGCCGTCGTCGAATTCGGAAGGCGGGCGAAGGGTCGCGAGCTGGGTCAGATAGGCTTCCGTGCGGACCGGGAGCTTGCGCTTGTCGATGAATAGCGTCGGCTCTCCCTTGGTTGGCACAATAGCGAAAGCGAGCGTCAGCGGCGTGTGGGCGACGTCCTGGCCGCGGACATTCAGCAGCCAGCAAATCGAAGCCGGATCGGTTAGCACGACGGCCTCGGCGCCTTTCTCCTTCACCGTATCGGCGATGCGCCCGATCTTGTCGCGCGGGGTTTCGCCGGCAAATTCGAGCGGGTGGATGGCGACCGGCTCGAGCGGCAGGGGAGGGACATCGTTGCGGATGGCGTCGACGAGGTTGCGATCGATCGCAATCAATTCGGCCTGTCTGTCGCCGCAGACCTCGGCCAGCCGCCTGGCTTCCGCGACCGTGTGCAGCCAGGGATCGAAGCCGACGCGCATGCCGGGCTTCAGATTGTCGGCCAGCCATCCGGACGGCGGATTGGCAACCAGATCCTGCGGCGTGAAGACCGCCGGGTCCGTCTGGGAGCGGACCTGCAACGTATAGCGTCCGTCGGTGAAGACATGTGCCGCGTCGGCGAGAATGAGCGCCGTTCCGGCGGAGCCGGTGAATCCGGTCAGCCAGGCGAGCCGTTCCGCGCGTTCGGGCAGATATTCATTCTGGTGCTCATCGGCATGCGGCACGAGGTAAACATCGACACCCTCTTCATGCATGCGGGCGCGCAATGCGGTGACCCGCGCCTCACCCGCAGAGGGGTCGCTCTTTTCCGAAAATTTCTGGAACATCTTCACGCTTTCGACTGGAACCGTCGGGCGGAACCTATGATGACGCTGGAAGCGGATCAATCGTCCGCCATGCGAATCTATTAATGCTGCGTTGCACTATTTTATTTCGCATATGCGAAATACGCATGGCTGCCCTGCCGTATTGGGCGTGGTCATATGGGCTGCATGCCCACATATTGGAAGCACCGGATCAAACCGGAATTATTTCAGGAGATCGAAAATGACCGTCAAATCGAAAAAAGGTATGTTCCACAACGCCTTCGACGCCATGGTCAACGCACGTGCTCGCCAGGCTTCGTCTTATGTCAACGGCGCACTTCTGATGCTCGACGATGACACGCTCAAGTCGCATGGTTACGATCGCGCGGAACTCCGCCGCCGTCCGACTGCGTTTTATCCGTTCTGATCGATCAGACGTTGGCTCCGAAAAACGGGCGGTCTTTTGGCCGCCTTTTTTCTTTGCGCGCTCAGCGCTCCAGATGCAGTGTCACCCATTCGTCGCGCCACAGCGTTTGACGGTGGAATAGGCCGGCCTGCCTGAAGGCGGCGAGGACCATGCGGCGCTGCGTCGCCAATATTCCCGAGAGCACGAGTTGCCCACCGGGCGCCAATGCGATGGCGATTTCGGGTGCGAGGCGCATCAACGGTCTCGCCAGGATGTTGGCGACGATGAGGTCGAACGGACCTTCCTCGATAAAGGCGCGGTGAGTCAGGCCCGTCGCGGTTTCGAAACGAATATTGCCTGCAGTGCCGTTGAGTTTCGCATTCGATGTGGCGACATGCGTCGCGACCGGGTCGATATCGGTCGCGAGTACCGGACATTTGGCTATTTTTGCCAGCGCGATCGCAAGCACGCCGCTGCCGGTGCCGAGATCGAGCGCATTGGCGGGGCGGCGCTTGCTTATCAGGTGATCGAGCACGATCAGACAGCCTGCAGTCGTACCGTGATGGCCGGTGCCGAAGGCCTGGCCGGCCTCGATTTCGATGGCGACGTCGTTGGCACGCACGGCCTCGCGGTCATGGCGGCCATGAATGAGGAACCGTCCAGCGCGAACCGGTTTCAGCCCCTCCAGCGACTTGGCGACCCAGTCGATGTCCGGCAACACTTCGCGGTCGATTCTAAGGCCGAAGGAATCGGAGCCCAGGCAGTTGGCCATGCGCGCCTCCGCCGCTGCGGGATCGTCCGTTTCGTCGTCGACATAGACCGATACCTCGTAGATCGCCTCGGCTTCGTCGATTTCGAGATTGGCCAGCGCGAAGCCGTCATCCTCGAACTCGCGTTCAAGCAATTCGAAAATGCGTTCGGCTTCCAGCTTGCCGGCGGACAGATGAAGTCGGATCTGCGACATTTACGGTAGTTTCCCTTCCGGCGCGGCGACGGGTTTCTCCTCATCCGAGGGCTTCTTGTTCTTGCGGGTTTCGGACTTATCGGAAGAACGCTGCGGCGCGAAGCTCAATATCACGTCACCTTCCTGAGGGCCGGTGCCGTTTTTTTCCCGTCCGTAGTCGAAGACCAGCGTGCCGTCGGGTTTGCGCCAAAGAAGGATGCGAGCATCCTCCGGTCGGCTTTCGAAATAAGCCTCGGCGGTGAATTCCTCGGTCAAACGCGTCGTCTGGAAGGTCCAGCCGGCGGCGTGGCGCTCGCGCAGTTCGCGATAATCGAGACCTGGACGGAAGAGTTGGCGGCCTCCGATGGTCACGCGCAGCGCGCGACGGCCGGGCTGATCGCGAGCGCCGCCGATCTCATAGACATTGTTGCGGCCAATCTCCGGGCCGAAATCGGTGCAGACGAGCGAGTTGTAGGCGTCGTTGTCGGTCGCGGCGATCAACGCGTTGAAGCGGCCGATGTTCAAATTGTGATGGGCGTGCTCGGAGAGCGGATCGCCGTAATGGGTGTCGAGGCCGGCCTGGCGCGCTTCGGCGATGTGGTTCCAGTTGGCGTCAGCAATGGTCACCGGGACCTTCATGTCCGTGAGTTTCGAGGCGAGAGCCGTGGCCCAGCGCGATCCGCCGACGATAAGGATGCCGGGCTTGTCGGTCATGCGCAGGCCGAGGATGCGGGCGAGGGGCGAAAGCGTGAAGCCGTGCAGGAAAATCGTCGCGGTCACGACCGCGAAGGTGAAAGCCACCATGCTTTGCCCGTCTTCGACCCCGAAACCGGCCAAAAGCGTACCGAACAGGCTGGCGACGGCGACGGCGACGATGCCGCGCGGCGCGATCCAGGCAGTGAGCAGCCTCTCCTGCCAGCTCAGGCCGGTGGCGATGGTCGCGATGAATATCGCAGCCGGCCGGATCACGAAAAGAAGGGCGATGACAAAGCCTGTGGCGCGCCAATCGAGACTGCGGATGACCGGCCATTCGAGCGCAGCCGTCAGCAGGACGAAAAGGCCGGAAACCAGGAGGATGGTGACCGTTTCCTTGAAGCGGCGCAGCTCGGCGAGCGAGGCGATGCGTGAATTGCCCATGCGGATGCCCATGATCGTCACCGCGAGAAGGCCGGATTCCTCAAGAAAGACATTGGCGATCGCGAAGACCGCCAGGACAGCGGCGAAAAGCACCGGGGCCTTGAGATATTCCGGCACGTGGCCGCGAATGAAGGCCCAGATCAGCAGCTGTGCAATACCGAAACCCGCCACAAGCGCAAAGCCAGCGGCGATGGCTATGTTCATCAACAGGCTTTCGGCATGATGGCCGCCGCCGATTACCAGATAGGCCTCGAATGCAATCACGGCAAAAAGCGCGCCAATCGGATCGTTGACGATCGCCTCCCAGCGCAGCAGCGAGGCGGGGCGCGATTTCAGCTGTGCCGAGCGCAGCAGGGGCATGATCACCGTCGGACCGGTCACGACAAGGATCGCGCCGAGGATAATGGAGACGGTCCACGTCAAGCCACCGATGAAATGGGCGGCCAGCGCCGCGCCCACCCATGTAAGAGGCCCGCCGAAAATGACTATGCGGCGAACCGCTTTCGAGGTTTCGCGGATTTCATGGAAATTGAGGGTCAGTCCGCCCTCGAAGAGGATGATGGCGACCGCCAGACCGATCGCCGGCTTATAGACCGAGCCGAAGTCGCGCGCCGGTTCGATGAAGCCTGTGACCGGTCCCGCGATGAAGCCGGCGGCGAGCAAAAGGGCGATCGCCGGAAGGCGCAGACGCCAGGCAACCCACTGCGCGGCGATGCCGGCCGCTCCGATAAATGCCAGTTTGACTGCTATCGATTCCATCGCCGTCCTTCTTGGTTGCCGGACATCCGCTTCTATTGGCTTAGCGGCATGTCCGGCAAGGGCGGCAAAGACAATCAGGTCTTGGCGAGGTCGCGCAGTTTCTGCATGGCGGTCTCGCTATTCTCGCCCCATGCGATCGTCTTGCGGAAGTTCCCTTGGCTGTCGAGCAGGATAATGGAGGCGGTGTGGTCCATCGTGTAGTCGCCGTCATCCGTATCGATGCGCTTGAAATAGATGTTGAACCCGCGCGCCATCTCGCGAACTTTTTCCGGGTCTCCGGTGATGCCGATCACCCGGTCTGTCACGTTGGAAAGATAGCCGCCGAGCAGTTCCGGCGTGTCGCGTTCGGGATCGATGGAAACGAAGTAGGCCATGATATTGGAGCCCTCGTCGCCGAGTTCGTTGAACCAGGAGCCCAGCTCGTAGAGCGTGGTCGGGCAGACTTCGGGGCAATGCGTGAAGCCGAAGAACAGCGCGGTGGGATGGCCGCGAAAAGCCTGCTCGGTGATCGGGTCGCCGTTCTGGTCGACCAGATTGAAGGGGACGCCATAGGGCTCGCCCGATGGCGATGCGGTTTCCCGGTAGATCTCGTAGCCGAGCCAAGCGCCAACGACGCCGAGAACGACAACAAGGGCAGCAATGAGCGCACGCATGTCAATCCTTTCAAGGGTTCGGTGCCTATCTAGCGTCGATAACGGGCAAATTCATCCGGTCATTTCGCCACGGCGCGTTTGCCGGGTTCAGAGGCACCAGGCAAGCCCGGCCTGCAACATCGACCAGAACAGCTTGTCGCCATGCACGAGCCAGCCGACAAAACCGGCCATGCCGATCAGGATGACGATAAGGGTCGCGATCATGGCGACACGCGTCTCGGGCGCGCTTGCGGCGGGGGAGGCATTTTCAGGCGTGAATGGCTTGTCGCTCATGCTCGTAGTCTAGCCGATTGGCGGCAACGTTCCAATCCGGTGGCATATCGGGTCGATACGACTGTTGACCTGCGTCAATGAGCGCTGTTGCCGCACGTTACACTGTGTCGCAGGCTGGTCACGGGAGGAGACATCATGGCTGACAACAACAATACGACGGCCCCGACCCGGCGGCCGCCGGCGATGCCGACGGTAAATACGATCAGCATCGGCGATCTCTTCGACGTTCTTCGCAAAGGGTTATCCGATTTCGCCAGGGCCCCGCTGTACGGCCTTTTCTTCGGCGGCGTCTATACGCTCGGCGGCATCATCATCGCACTGTCGCTTACGATCTGGGACATACCCTGGATGATCTACCCGGTAGCGATCGGGTTTCCGTTGGTCGGGCCTTTCGTCGCTGTCGGTCTTTATGAAGTCAGCCGCAGGCTTGAAACCGGCAAAACCCTCACATGGCGCGAGGTCCTGGGCGTGGTCTGGCTGCAAAGGCAGCGCGAACTCGCCTGGATGGCCTTCGTCATGCTGTTCGTTTTCTGGGTGTGGATGTATCAGGTCCGGCTCCTGGTGGCAGTCATCCTGTCACGCGCGTCCTTTTCCACTCTCGACCGCTTCCTCGATGTCGTGCTTACCACCTCGCAGGGCTGGACGTTCCTTGCGGTGGGGCATGTCGTCGGCGCGGTGCTGGCGCTGGTGCTGTTCTCCATCACCGTTGTGTCGATCCCGCTGCTGCTCGACCGCGAATCCGATTTCGTTACGGCGATGATCACCAGCGTGAAGACGGTGGCGGCAAGCCCGGTGCCGATGATCGGATGGGGAATCTTCGTCACTCTTGCGGTGATCGTATCGTCGGTTCCGATGTTCCTCGGTCTGATCGTGGCGTTGCCCGTGCTGGGCCACGCGACGTGGCACCTCTACCGGAAGGCGGTCGCCCCAGCGTAAGTGGCCGCATGCGCTCGGCGGCGGCCAGCGTGCGGTCGTCGATGGCGATCAGTCCGCAGACGACAGGACATCCTTCAATCGTCTGGTGGCCGAGCAGTTCAACGCCCATGTCGAAAAGCCGGGTGAGCTCATAGACCCGCCGTTCGGTCACAGTGAGATAGTGGGTGATGCCGTTTCGGCGGGCATAGTCGAAATTGGCCAATGCAAGTTCAAGATTGGCCATGGCGAGCCCGGCGGAGAGGCGCTCGCCGGCATTCGCCTCATCGACGCAAAGCCTCGACACCTCCCAGATCGTCGGCGCGCGAAAGCTGATGCCTTCCGGAACGAGGCCGTCGAATGCGAGGTCGAGAAGCGTCGTCTGGGTGGTCGGGATCAGCCGCGCGCCCGCATTGACTGCTCCGGTCCCGTCCAGCGACAGCGCATATGTGCACGGCAGGTCGTCGAGGACGTCGCGCTCCTCATCTCCCTGGACGACGACATTCCAGCCGAGCCGGTCGTGAAACACAGCTTTTCGCAACCTGAAGTAGTTGGAAATTTCGCGCGCATATCGCTCGCGGTCGTGCATTTCGACATGAATGATCATCGACGTCTCCGGCCGGTACCGGAGCCGTCCTACGTCATGATATTAGAAATTACAACTTATGATCGTATCTTTCGAATAAATTCAACTCCAGCGCGCGGGCGATTGCCGCCGCCTTGTTGGCGGCGTGGAGCTTGGACTTGGCGCTTTGCATGTGGGCGACGATCGTCCAGCGCGACAGTTTCATCAGTTCGCCAATTTCCTTGTCGGTTTTGCCCTGCGCGCCCCAGTAGAGGACCTCGATCTCGCGGTCGGTCAAGTTCACTTTCGGCGGATCGTTCCTGAGGAACCGTTCCGTTACCGTGAGAGCGATGATGTTGGCGTGCTCGCGGCATCTGGCGAGAATGCCCGCGGCCTCATCTTGCGAGCCGGTTACGTCGATATCGGTCGAGAAGGTGGTGACAGAGCGGATATTGGGGCCGATATGGACGGGCATGCCGATCGTGTAGAAGCCGATATCATGCTCGATCGCGCCGTCGGCCAATTCGGCTTCCTCGGCATTTGCCGGATGGCGGTGGTCGAAGATCACCGCGCCGACCGATTCCAAGCCCCTGATGATGACCGGATCGACATGGGCATAGTTGCGCTCGGTGTAACGTTCGAGCCATTTGGCCGGATAGGTCGTGACGATGATGTTGGAAGCGAGCCCACCGGCGGCAACGCGAGCCCAGAAGCTAATGAAATTACTCCCTGTTTCGTCGCGCGCCGTCTTCATCGCCTCGAGGATCGCTGGCGGGAAATCCGGATTGGACGGCGCGATCACGAAATCCGGCGCTACAAGGACCCGATACATTCCCCTCAGGCCCCCGGAATTCGGAAGCCGGGTTCAATCTTCACCTGAATCATGTACCCCCCGCAGCTCATCGTTGTGCAACTAGTTGTAGTGCATTGCCACCAATCCGCACAACCACGACACATGGCACTTGTGTTTTTCGCCCGCAACCGCAACCAATTCGTCCATCGGCGCCTTATATCTAGAACGTCAGCACTGAAAACAGCAGGGCCCCAATGCGATTTGCCGCAGTCATCAACAGCCAGGCGTCCACGCTCAAAACCGCGGATCTGGATCGCCTGGCCAACCGGCTTGTGGAACGGTTTTCCGCAGCGGGACATGCAATCGACATCGCGTTCACCGAAGGCGATGGAATGGACAAGTCCATCAGGGATGCGGTCGAGTTCGGTGAAGCCGACGCTGTTCTCGCCGGTGGCGGCGATGGAACTATTTCGATGGCTGCGGGGATCGTACAGGGTACGAGCAAGGCGCTCGCCATCCTGCCTGGCGGAAATATGAACCTGTTTGCGCGTTCGCTAGGCATTCCACTCGATCTCGATGCTGCAATCGAAGCGCTGGCATCCGGCCATCCGCACAAGGTCGACATCGCATTCGCCAATAAGCGGCCCTTCATTCACGAATTCTCGCTGGGTTTGCATCCCGAGATGATCGAGATGCGCGACCAGCAGAAATTTGGCTCGCGCCTGGGCAAGATCGTCGGCGGAATCCGGTCGTTGTCGCGCGCTATCCTGCGGCCGCCGCGCGTTCGCGTCTGGCTGGAGGATGCCGACGGCGAGCGCCGGCCTCTGGTGACCTCGGCGCTTGCGGTCTCGAACAATCTCTTCGGCGACGGCCATCTACCCTATGCCGACCGTGTCGATGGCGGTGAACTTGGCGTCTATATCGCGCATACAAGCACGTCGGCCGAATTGGCGGCAATCGCGGCGCGTATTCCGGCTGGTTCCTGGTCCAGTCTGCCGCAGATGGAAGTCTTCACGGCGACACAGCTTAAGCTGGCGCGCCGCGGCCGCCTGAAGGCGGCGATCGATGGCGAGATGGTCCGGATGGACAGTCCTGTCGAAGTGCGGATTGCGCCCGGCGTGCTTACCGTGATCGTCCCGGACGAAGATCATGCCGTGCGCGGTCAGTAGGCTTAGTATTTGCTCGGCACATAGAGTTCCGGGGGAAGTACTGCGCGCTCATATTCCGGATTGAAAACGCGTTCCGGCAGGGCGATGTCCTCATGCGGTACCGGCTCATAGGGGATCAGGCTCAACAGGTGGTCGACGCAATTGAGCCGGGCGCGTTTCTTGTCGTTGCCCTCGACGATGTACCAGGGCGCTTCCGGGATGTTGGTGCGGGCGAACATCTCCTCCTTGGCCTTGGTGTATTGTTCCCAGCGTACCCGCGACTGCAGGTCCATCGGTGATAGTTTCCACTGTTTCATCGGATCGTGGATGCGCATCAGGAAGCGCATCTGCTGTTCCTCATCGGTAATGGAGAACCAGTATTTTACGAGGCGCGTGCCGTTTCGCACCAGCATGCGTTCGAATTCGGGGACATCGTCGAAAAACTGTTCGACCTGGTCGGGGCTCGCGAAGCCCATGACGCGCTCGACCCCAGCGCGATTGTACCAAGACCGGTCGAACAGCACGATCTCGCCTGCCGCCGGCAAATGAGGGACATAGCGTTGGAAATACCACTGGGTCTTTTCCCGGTCGGTCGGCGCAGGCAGGGCGACGACGCGGCAGATCCGGGGATTGAGGCGCTGAGTGATCCGCTTGATGACGCCACCCTTGCCGGCGGAGTCGCGGCCCTCGAACAGGACGACAATACGCTCGCCAGTGTGGGACACCCAGTCCTGCAGCTTTATCAGTTCGGACTGCAGTCGGATCAATTCCTGGAAGTAGACCCTGCGGTCAATCTGCGCCGGATGCGCCTTGTTGTAGATTTTGCGCAGTTCCATCGACAAAGCGGGTTCAGAAATTTCCAGCTCGAAATCCTCGTCGAGCGTGTCGGCCAATTCGGCCTCGAGCCAATCCTGGACGTCGTCGTGCGGACCCGTATCCATTGTCATTTCAACCTCGTCTTTCCAATCCGTCCAGGCAAAGGACGTGCCGTCATTTCTTGGCCGCGCTGCTTGAAGCTTTTGTGACACACCCACCTTTCGCGAACCCATCGTCCGGTGGATATTTGCGGTGGCAGTCTTTTGCGGTCAGGGGGGCGTCTCCGGTCCTGATACAAAAAAGCGGGCCAAAGCCCGCCTTTTCGCCTCCTCCAAGGATCGCCGGCACGAGGCGGCGAACTGGTTGCCGTTTCGCCGTCAGGCGGCGAACTGGTTCATGGTGTTATCCTTGCCGGACGCCTTCAGCGCGGCCTCGCCGGCGAAGTACTCTTTGTGGTCGTCGCCGATGTCGGAGCCGGCCATGTTCTGGTGCTTGACGCAGGCGATGCCCTGACGGATTTCAGCGCGCTGGACATTCTTGACGTAGCCGAGCATGCCCTGTTCGCCGAAATACTCCTTTGCCAGGTTGTCCGTCGACAAAGCGGCCGTGTGGTAGGTCGGCAGCGTGATGAGGTGGTGGAAGATACCGGCCTCGCGGGCCGCGTCGGACTGGAAGGTGCGGATGCGCTCGTCGGCTTCCGCCGCCAATTCGGACCCGTCATAGGCGGCGCTCATCAGGGTTGCACGGTCATAGGCCGAGACGTCCTTGCCCTCTTCTTCCCAAGCGTCGAAGACCTGCTGGCGGAAGTTCAGCGTCCAGTTGAAGGACGGCGAGTTGTTGTAGACGAGCTTGGCGTTCGGCACGACCTCGCGGATGCGGTTCATCATGCCGCCGATCTGGCCGATATGCGGCTTCTCGGTCTCGATCCAGATCAGGTCCGCGCCGTTCTGCAGCGAGGTGATCGAGTCGAGCACGCAGCGGTCCTCGCCAGTGCCCTTGCGGAACTGGAACAGGTTGGAGGGCAACCGCTTTGGCCGCATCAGCTTGCCGTCGCGCTTGATGACCACGTCGTTGGAGCCGAGATCGTCGGCGGTGACTTCTTCGCAATCGAGGAAAGCGTTGTACTGGTCGCCGAGATCGCCGGGTTCCTTGGAGAAGGCGATCTGCTTCGTCAGGCCAGCGCCGAGCGAATCTGTGCGGGTAACGACGACGCCGTCATCGACGCCCAGTTCAAGGAAGGCGTAGCGGCAGGCGCGAACCTTGGCAAGGAAGTCCTCATGCGGGACCGTGACCTTGCCATCCTGGTGGCCGCACTGTTTCTCGTCGGAAACCTGGTTTTCGATCTGCAGCGCGCAGGCGCCGGCTTCGATCATCTTCTTCGCTAGCAGATAGGTGGCTTCCGCGTTGCCGAAGCCGGCGTCGATGTCGGCAATGATCGGCACGATATGGGTCTCGTGGTTGTCGATCTTGTACTGGATTTCGGCGGCCTTGTTCGCGTCTCCGGCGTCGCGGGCGGCGTCGAGGTCGCGGAACAGCAGGTTCAACTCGCGCGCATCGGCCTGGCGCAGGAAGGTGTAAAGCTCCTCGATCAGTGCCGGGACCGAGATCTTCTCATGCATGGACTGGTCGGGCAGCGGACCGAATTCGGAGCGGAGCGCGGCGACCATCCAGCCCGAGAGGTAGAGATAGCGGCCTTTTGTCGTGCCGAAATGCTTCTTGATGGAGATCATTTTCTGCTGGCCGATGAAGCCGTGCCAGCAGCCGAGCGACTGCGTGTAGTTGGTCGGATCCTTGTCATAGGCGGCCATGTCGCGGCGCATGACGTTCGCCGTGTAGCGGGCGATGTCCAGGCCGGTCTTGAAGCGATTCATCGCCTTCATGCGAGCAACAGCCACGGCGTCGATGGCGTTCCAGGTGGCGCCATGGCCTTCGATCAGATTGCGGGCTTCCTGGATATCCTGCGTGTATGACATTTCGTTTTCCTCTCGTCGATTTGTAAAATTCTGTCATGATCCCTTGCGGCGAAAGGAGGTGAAAGTCACGGAAATCCGGAATTTTCGATCTGGAATTCGTGTTGAAATGTTGCGGTGCGAACTTCCACGCAGTAAAATTGTAAAAAATTTACAAACATTGAGCTGATATTGGCGGCCAAATGGAAGCTGTTTTCTGTGATGTGATAGCTGGTGGTGGGCGGATGGTGATCGACGAAGCCATGGCGCAACGCGGCGATCTACGCGAAGTTGTTCTCGATTGGCTGGGAGGCGGCGGCGACCGTCATTTCGGACCGCGGAATAGAAACCTCTGCATGGGCGCGTCTCATCGCGGAAAGGGAATTTCCGGTCAGGTGTTTGACGGCTGCTGGCGATTGGCTCAATAAGCGCGGCGACCGAACCCCGGAGCGCCGGCCGTCCGACATGAAACCATTCCTGATCCTGCAGTTGCGCCCCGAGGCGGAAGCCTCCGACGACGAGTTCCGCGCGATCCTCGACAAGGGCGGCCTTTCGGAAGAACGCGTCCACCGCGTGCGGCTGGAACATGAAGAACTGCCGCAAATCGATCTTGCCGACTATGCAGGGGTGATCGTCGGGGGCGGGCCGGGATGCGTCTCGGACGCACCGGAGGACAAGTCGCCGCTGGAAAAGCGCATCGAAGATGCGGTGATGGGGCTGATGCCGGCGATCACCGGAGGCGACGTGCCGTTTCTCGGCTGCTGCTACGGCATCGGTATCCTGGCTCATCATCTAGGCGGGACTGTTTCGAAGGAGCGCTACGGAGAACCTGTCTCAGTGGTGCGGGCGACGGCGACCGAGGAGGGCCGCGCCGACCCGCTGCTTGCCGGCATCGACGGCCCGTTCGATGCCTTCGTGGGACACAAGGAAGCAGTGCAGGCTCTGCCGGAGGGGTGCGTTCACATCGTTGTGGGCGAAGATTGTCCGTTCCAGATGATCCGTTACGGCCAAAACGTCTATGCGACCCAGTTTCATCCCGAGGCTGATGGCGACGTTTTCGCGCTGCGGATTCGCATCTACCGCGACAAGGGCTATTTCGCTCCCGAGGACGCCGATCGGCTAACCGCCGGCGCGCGGCGCGGCAATCCGGAAGCTGGGGCGAGTATCCTGCGCAATTTCATCGATCGATACGGCTGAGGGCTGTCGATCGCCTTACCGGGCGAGTGTTCTTGACGCGGATTCGGCGTTATGGAACGTGTCATGATGTTGTTTCTTGAAGTCCTCGTTGTCGCGGCCCTTCTCTATGGCGCCTGCGTGATCGTCGCGCGGCTTGCCTTTCCGCTGCCGCCGCTCAATGCGCGCGGGGAAAGCCGCGCGATCGCCGCGAGCGAGGAGACGACGCTTGGCTCGCTGGTGGCGGAGGGGCAGTCCGGGCATCCCGGCAAGACCGGCGTTCTCGGAATACCGGATGGTCGCGGCGCCGTCGCCAGCCGGTTGTTGCTGGCGCGGCGTGCCGAAGCCTCGATCGACGCGCTCTATTACATCCTTAATGGCGACACGTCGGGACGCCTGTTGCTGAAGGCTCTCTTCGAGGCGGCGGAGCGCGGGGTGCGGGTGCGCCTGCTGCTCGACGACAATGGCACTGAAGGGCTCGACGAGACGCTGGCGGTGCTTTCCGCGCGCGACAATTTCGAAGTCCGGCTGTTCAATCCGTCGCCGGTGCGCAATCCGAAATTTGCCAGCTATTTCTTCGATTTCTTCCGCATGAACCGGCGTATGCACAACAAGGCCTTCATCGTCGACGGGGCCGTCGCGATCGTCGGCGGACGCAATATGGCCGACGAGTATTTCGAGCTCACCGACGAGGGTTTCTTCGTCGACCTCGACGTGCTGGCCGCTGGTGCCGTAGTGCCCGACACCGCGGCGGTGTTCGACGCCTATTGGAACAGCGGCTCGGCCTATCCGGTCGAATCGATCGTGGAAACCGCGGATGCAGTTCTGCCGGGCTGGTTCACCGGCAATGAGGCCATCGGGCCTCATTCAGCTGTGGAGCCGATGTCGCAGATGCAGGGAAGCGCGGCCGATCGTTTCGTGAGCCGGGACGTGCAGCTCGAATGGGTCGAAGCCGAGGTGATCGCCGACGATCCTGCCAAGGGCCTCGGCAAGGCCCCGGACGGGCACCTCATGATCGACCGGCTGCGCGCGGTGACGGATGCGGTGACCTCCAGTCTCGATCTTGTTTCGGCCTATTTCATTCCCGGCCGCAAGGGGCTTTCCCATTTTGCCGGTATTGCGCGAAAGGGCGTGAAACTGCGGGTTCTCACAAATGCCTTCGTCACCACCGATGTGAAGCTGGTACATGCGGGATATGCGAAATACCGCCGCGCCCTGCTCAAGGCCGGGATCGCGCTTTCCGAGCTCAAACCCGAAGCGGGCGCGATCAGCGACCGCGCGCTGATTTCGAAGTCTGGATCTTCTGCGGCGAGCCTGCATGCGAAGACGCTCGCCATCGATGGCAAGCTGATCTTTGTCGGCTCCTTCAATTTCGATCCGCGTTCTGCGCTCCTTAATTGCGAGATGGGCTTCATGATCGAAAGTCCTGTCTTGGCGGAACGCATGGTCGGCCGGTTCGACGATTTCGCGGCGGCCACATACTCGGTCCGGCTCGACGGCGGGTCGTTGAGATGGATCGAGACCGGACCGGACGGCGAGGCGGTGCATGAGACCGAACCGGGCATGACGATTGTCGACCGCTGGTTCATCGGCCTCCTCGGGAGGTTGCCGATCGAGTGGTTGCTGTAAGGGCGGGGTGCTTTCTGTCCCGCCCTCAAGCTTCGCTCGCTGGCGGGCCCCTGTTTGTCACACCCATCAAGCTTTGCTTCGCTCGCTGGGCGCCGAGGATCAGCCGATCGCCACCCGGCGGTATTCGCCGGGGCTCATATTGAGCGCACGGCGGAAATCGCGCTGGAAATGGGGCTGGTCGGCATAGCCGCAGCAATAACCGATCTCCGCGAGCGAGGCCGTATCGGCGCGCAGAAGACGCGCTGCCTCGTCGACGCGGACGCGGCGCAGGACGGTCGAGAAGGTAAGGCCCTGCGCGCCGAGTTCGCGCTGCAGGCTGCGGGTTGAAATCGCCAAACGCCCGGCTGCTTCGCCAAGGCTCCAATTGCGCGCCACATCGGTTGAGAGGAGCGTGTCCAACCGCTCGGCCAGCGGTTCGGAGCCGGGCGCGTCCGGGGAGGCGGCTGGCTGGAGGATCCATTCGTTCCAGGTGATGCGGAAACGGGCACCGTCGCCGGCAAGCGGACCGGCCGTCGCGGCGGTCCGTGCGTCGAAACGCTGGCCGTCGATGTCGAGCATACGGCCTCGTGCGCCGGCGAGGCCGCACAGGCCGAAGAGAAATCCGGCGATAAGCGCGTTTTCGGCCGGTGTCGGAGGAAAGCCCCGCGCATAGCGACGGCAGTCGAGCGCGCAATTGTTTTCCAGGACGATCTTCGTGCGGTTGGTGGCGTGACCATAGCGTTCGAGCCGAAGCCATTTGTCGACAAGGATGTCCGGCCGCCCGGCATTGGCGAGCACCGCGAGGACGGGCGAGGCGGCGGCGTTGCCGAGATGGCGGCCGATGCAGAGCAGCGGCCCGGCGCCGCGTCTTTCATGGATATGCCGCAGGAGTTCGCGTTTGCCGGATGCGGACACTCTCGCATCCCGCATCGGGTCCGGCGCCTTCGTGCCGGGCGGCAAGAGGTCCGGGTCGGCCTCGATTGCTGATCCGATCACCAGCGCCACGAGGCTGGCGCTGGCGAAATTTTCTTCGCGCCGCATCGCCACGGGTCAGCTCTTTGCCATCATGGCTGCGGCGATTTCCGGGGCGATGCGGTCGATCATCAGGAAAGCGCGGGAAAGACCCGGCGCGATGCGCTTGCTGCCGCGCGCGACGCCTTCGACGATGGCTCTCGCCATGGCTTCCGGCGACAGTTTCGACCCGCCGCCGCGACCGGCGGTCATGTCTGTCGCCACCAGGGGCGGGATCGCTTCCGCGACATGGATGCCGAGCGGCGCGAGTTGCAGGCGCAGGGCGTCGGTGAAGGAGGCGAGGCCGGCCTTGGTGGCGCAATAAACCGGGGCGGAGGCCTTGGGATGGCGCGACAGGATCGAGGTGATGTTGACGATCGTGGCGCCGGGCCGGCGCATGTGAGGAATGAGGCCCTGGGCGAGGCAAAGCGGTGCGACGAGATTGACGGCGATCTCGGCCTGCGCCTTTTCGCGGAAAGCCTCCGCCGTCGTCGCATCGAGGTCGATCGCCTGCTGAATGCCCGCATTGTTGACAAGGATGTCGAGCGTGCGGCCCGAACCGGCAACCGCCTCGATGATGCGGGTCCAACCATCGGGGCGGGACAAGTCGGCCGCGATCCACTCGACGGCGCCGCCCGAAGGATCCTCGGCGGGACAACGCGCGACGCCCAGGACATGGGCGCCGGCGGCGGCATATTCGCGGGCAAGCGCGCGGCCTATGCCGCGATTGGCGCCGGTGATCAGAACGGTCTTTGCGGACAGATCTTTCATGGGTGTGTCCACTCGATTGCAGTGCCGCCAGTCTTCGCGATGCGCCGGAAGAAGTATTGAACGATCGCGCCAAACCGGAAGCAAGCAGTACTTGCGGGGCGTGCCGGAAGGGCCTAGTTGCTTTACATGTGAATGATCGTATCCGCACTGTCCGGTGCGGGCCGGTACGGCCTTCCCCCCCGCCGCAGACAAAACGGAGTGGCAAGTCTTGCTTCAACGACCGTCCGCAGTTCCAGCCCAGGACGGGCTCGATGCGCCTGAGCGTTATTGGGCCTGGGCAGCGGTTCTGATGACGGTCTCGCTTGCCGTGCTGGACGGCTCTATCGCTATCGTGGCGCTGCCGACAATCGCCGCCGAATTTGGCGCCGAGCCCTCGGCCTCGGTGTGGATCGTCAATGGATTCCAGCTCGTCGTGGCAATGGGACTGCTGCCGTTCGCTTCTCTCGGCGAGATCCATGGCTACCGCCGGGTCTATCTGTCAGGCATCGCGCTTTTCACAGCCGCCTCGCTTGCCTGTGCCCTGTCCGGGTCATTGACGATGCTGATTGCCGCGCGGGTCTTCCAGGGAATCGGCGCGGCCGGCGTGATGAGCTGCAATGCCGCGATGCTGCGATATATCGTGCCAAAGGCGATGCTGGGCACCGCCATCGGCATCAATGCCTTTTGCGTCGGAACGGCGGCGACAGTCGGTCCGACGCTTGCCGGCGTCATACTGAGCTACGCGAAATGGCCGTGGCTTTTTGCGATCAACCTGCCGCTTGGTCTGGCCGCCTTTGCAATGGCCGCGCGGTTCCTGCCGGCGAGCGATCTCGCCGACCGCCGCTTCGACTGGAAGAGCGCGATCCTGTGCGCGGTGACGATCGGCCTTCTGGTCGTGTTGCTCGACTCGTTTTCTCACGGTCTTCCCGTCGCGCTGATTGCCGGCGAATTCGCGGCCCTTGCGATCTGCGGGACTCTGCTGGTGCGCCGCGAACTGACCATGGCAGAGCCTATGCTGCCGCTCGATCTCCTAAAACGGCCGGTCTTCGCCATGTCCATCGGTACGTCGATCGCCTCGTTTTCGGCGCAGATGCTGGCCTTTGTGTCGCTGCCTTTCACCTTCCAGACGGTGATGGGCTTCGCGCCCGGCACTGTTGGCCTCCTTATGATGCCCTGGCCGCTCGCCAATGCGGTTTCGGCGACGATCGCCGGTCGGCTGTCGGACCGGTATTCGCCGGCCATTCTCGGTGGCATCGGCCTCGCCGGGCTTGCCGCCGGGCTGGCGGCGCTGGCGCTCTTGCCCGAGGGCGCTTCGCTGGCCGACATCGGATGGAGGATGGCGCTTTGCGGGGCGGGATTCGGGTTTTTCCAGTCGCCCAACAACACGACCCTAATCACCTCCGCGCCGAAGGTGCGCAGTGGTGCTGCCGGGGGCATGCTCGGCACCGCGCGATTGACCGGCCAGACGGTGGGGGCGGCGCTGGCGGCGCTGGTCATGGCGCGGCTCGGCGTGACCGGAGGAGGATGGGCGCTGGCGCTGGGCGCCTGTTTCGCTGCGCTGGCCGCGATCGTTTCGCTGGCGCGCATCCGCGCCTTCAGGACCCATACGCCTGCGGAATAGGCGGTCATCCGGCTGAGGCCGGGTGCGGAGCTAGGTCGGTGGCGACGGGGCTCAGCTGGATATTGGCGGACGGCTGCTGGGCCATGGCCGTGTTTACGCCGATTCCGGCGGCCATGACGGCGAGGACGAGCAGGTAGAAGCGCATGGTTCGTCTCCCTTTCCGATTTGGGCAGGATAGGGGCCAAAGCGCGGCAGGCCTAATTACAAATCTGTAAGGGAAGCCCGGCAACCAAGCCGTTCGCTTGCCCGGTCCGGCAATTCGGGCTACCCCGAAACCGAGCGCCGGCCGGACATGTTCGGCCGAACGAAACCAAACGCGATACGGGGACCAGACGAAGGTGGCGAGCCAGTGGGGTCGGGACAGCGAGGTGCAGTCCGGGAAATCGGGCGGACGCGGGCTTTCCCTTTTCGCAGTGCTGATCGCCTTCGCGCTCGGGCTCGCGGGCGGATACGGCGTGCTGCGCTTTCTCGGGCAAGGCGAGGGGACCGCCATCGTGGATGCGCAACGTGCGGCTGACGCGCTAGAACGCGAAAACGACCGGCTGAAAAGCGAGCTGGAGACAAGCCAGCGCGCGCTTGCCGAAAGGGAAGCCGCAGGCGACGGTGGGCAGGCCGAGCGGATCGACGCGCTGACGCAGGAGCTTGCCGCCGTGACCGCCGAGAAAGACCAGGCGTTGGCCAAGACCGAGGAGCAGTCCGGAGAGATTCGCGCACTGAACGCCCGGATCGCGGCGCTGACCGACAGCGCGGCCAGTGCGGAGAACGAGATCGCCGCCGAACTGGCGCGGTTGCGCGACGAGGTGTTGCCTGGCCTGACCGCCGAACGGGACCGGCTTGCCGGAGAAGCCGAGGCGGCGAAGGTGCGGATCGAGGATCTGACCCGTGAAATTGCGGCGCTGACCGACGACAAGGCGGCGGGCGCAGCGCGGATCGCGGAACTTGAAGGCGCGCTGGATGCGGCGCGGCACGAGATCGCGGTGCTTGAGGCCGAGACGACCGGGACGGGTGCGAAAAAGCCGGGCGAGACTGGCGCGGCGCCGGGCGAGGCCTCGGCGGAAGGCGGTGACGCTTCGTCGACGCCGCGCGATGCGCAGGCTGTCGAAGCGGCTTTGCGCGACGCACCGGGGCTGGATGCGCTCGCTCCGGCCGACCGGCAGGCGCTCAAGGATGCGCTGATTTCAGGTGCCTGCGTGACCACGGCGCTGGAAGACGTATTCGACGACGTGCCGATCCTGGCGCTGCGCAATCTGATCCGCGACCTGAACAGCGGCTGCTGAGACAAGGAGACCGACCGATGAAAGCTTTCATTTTCCGCATCGCAGCCGTCCTGCTGGCGGTCTTCACCGCGAATTTGGCAGGCGCGCAGGAGTTCGAGCGCAACATCATGACGGGCGGGCCGACCGGCACCTATATCCAGATCGGCCGCGATATCGCGGGGCTTGGCGCGCAATGCGGGCTGACGCTGAACGTGGTGGAAAGCGCCGGGTCGCTGGAAAACTTCATCGGCGTGCGCAAGCGGCGCAACACGCAGTTCGGCATCGTGCAGAGCGACGTGCTGGAATATCTGAAGACCTTCGAAAAGGGCGATGCGGAGGTGCAGGACGCGGTGCGCGGCGTGAAGATCATGTTCCCGCTCTATGACGAGGAAGTGCATGTTCTGGCCCGCGCTGACATTGCCGGCGTGCGCGATCTGGCGGGCAAAAAGGTCGCCGTCGGGGTGCAGGATTCCGGCACGTTCCTGACCGCCTCGCTGGTGCTCGACATCTTGCAGGTGAAGGCGGCGGAACGGCTGCCGCTCAACCCCGACCAGGCGCTGCCAAAGCTCTTGTCGGGTGAGATCGACGCCTTCTTCTATGTCGCCGGCGCGCCGGCCTCGCTGTTCAAGGACGCCGAGATCGACCCGGCGCAGTTTCATCTGCTGCCGATCACCGAAGCGCCGCTGCTGGCGACTTATACCAAGGCGACGATCCCCGCCGGAACCTACGGTTTCCAGACCGACGCGGTCGACCTGATCGCGGTCAAGGCCGTGCTGATGACCTATGATTACGACCCGGCGCGCAACGCCTATCACCGCGAGAGCTGCGCGAGCGTCTCGGATTTCTCCAACCTGATCGTGACCGGGCTCGACAAGCTGAAGGAGACCGGCCACCCGAAATGGAAGACGGTGGACCTGACCGCGATCCCGCCCGGCTGGCAGATCGGCGCTTGCGTGAAGGCCGGGCTGGCGCTGGACTACACGCCGCGCTGCACGGCGAAACCGGAACCGGCGGAAACGGGCGGCAACGAGGAATATCTGGACCTCCTGAAGAAGCGGCTTTCGGAGTAAATGCTGCGCCCTCCCTTGTCCCATCAAGGGAGAAGGGAGGCGCGCGTGTCATCGGCCGCGTGGGTCATTTGTCCCGCCCTTAAACTTCGCTCCGCTCGCTGGCGGGCCACTGATCGTTCGGCTTGTGGTGGGGCGGGCGGCCGTTGCGGCGGCGACGTCTGCCGGCCTGCCGTTCATCTTCTTCTTCCATCATCCTTGCGATCAGGTTGTCGTACTTCACCCTGGCCATCTGGAGCTCCAGGCCCCAATCCGGCGGTTCCTTGAGGAAGGCAAACTCGTAGAGATTGAGCAGCCTTTCGGCGAGCCTGTCGTAATCGGCTTGCCAGGCCGGGCTTTCGCAGGGGCGGCCGTCGCCGAGTGCGATGGCATGGCAGGCGCGGCGCGCGCGGCATTTCGGCTGCTTGCAGCTTTCCGCGCAACCCGCGTGTTCGGCGAGAATCTTGCGCAGCAGGTCGAGCGAGATCGGCTTCTCATTGTCGGCGTCCTTCGTCTTCGGCGATTTCGGCATGACGGCTCCTTTCGGCCATGCGGGCGCCGCCGCAAGGGGCGTCCCGCTCCGGCCTGTTGGTTGGATGGAAGACGGGCGGTCGAAGGATCGCTCTGTCTAATATGTATATGCGGTCCTTCGACCGCCCCTCGGCTGCTTCCGGCTCCGGCCGCTCTACGCCCGGGACCCGCAAGATCCCGACTGGCC
>Ga0208328_1000074_pt1 | contig 58598 bp, 52 predicted proteins | sample DeeseametaMP2633_FD_184170 | JGI IMG/M metagenome (GOLD analysis project Ga0208328, IMG submission 184170) | Marine microbial communities from the Deep Atlantic Ocean - MP2633 (SPAdes) | ecosystem: Environmental > Aquatic > Marine > Unclassified | place: Northeast of Antigua and Barbuda, North...
CTCCTACTACGACTACTACCAGCCCGAGGCCTACGTCCCGCAGACCGACACCTACATCGAGAAGGACTCCTCCATCAACGAGGAGGTCGAGCGGCTGCGGCACTCGGCGACCAACTCGCTGCTGACGCGACGCGACGTCATCGTCGTCAGCACGGTCTCCTGCATCTACGGCCTCGGCACCCCGCAGGAGTACGTCGACCGGATGCTGCGGCTGCGGGTGGGCCAGGAGCACGACCGCGACTCGATCCTGCGCCGGCTCGTGGAGATCCAGTACACCCGCAACGACATGTCCTTCACCCGCGGCACCTTCCGGGTGCGCGGCGACACCCTCGAGATCTTCCCGGTCTACGAGGAGCACGCGGTGCGCATCGAGTTCTTCGGCGACGAGATCGAGCGGCTGATGACCCTGCACGCGGTCACCGGGGAGGTGCTGACCGAGGACTCCGAGCTCTACGTCTTCCCGGCCACCCACTACGTCGCCGGTCCCGAGCGGATGGAGCGCGCGATCGCCGGCATCGAGTCCGAGCTGGAGCAGCAGCTGGCCCGCTTCGAGCGCGAGGGCAAGCTGCTGGAGGCCCAGCGGCTGCGGATGCGCACCACCTACGACATCGAGATGATGCGGCAGGTCGGCTCCTGCTCGGGCATCGAGAACTACTCCATGCACATCGACGGCCGCGCCCCCGGCTCGGCCCCCAACTGCCTGCTCGACTACTTCCCCGAGGACTTCCTGCTCGTCGTGGACGAGTCCCACGTCGCGGTCCCGCAGATCGGCGGGATGTACGAGGGCGACATGTCGCGCAAGCGCAACCTGGTCGACCACGGCTTCCGGCTGCCGAGCGCGATGGACAACCGGCCGCTGCGCTGGGAGGAGTTCCTCGAGCGGATCGGGCAGACCATCTACCTCTCCGCCACCCCGGGTGACTACGAGCTCGACCTGGTCGGCGGCGACAAGCCGCCGCACGTCGTCGAGCAGATCATCCGCCCCACCGGCCTGATCGACCCCGAGGTCGTCGTCAAGCCGACCAAGGGCCAGATCGACGACCTCATCCACGAGATCAAGCTGCGCACCGAGAAGGACGAGCGGGTCCTGGTCACCACGCTGACCAAGAAGATGTCCGAGGACCTCACCGACTACCTCCTCGACGCCGGCATCGACACCCGCTACCTGCACTCGGAGGTCGACACGCTCAAGCGCATCGAGCTGCTGCGCGACCTGCGGATGGGCTCCTACGACGTCCTGGTCGGCATCAACCTGCTCCGTGAGGGCCTCGACCTGCCGGAGGTGTCGCTGGTCTCGATCCTCGACGCCGACAAGGAGGGCTTCCTGCGCTCGGACAAGTCGCTGATCCAGACCATCGGCCGCGCGGCGCGCAACGTCTCGGGCCAGGTGCACATGTACGCCGACAAGATCACGCCCTCGATGGAGGCCGCGATCGACGAGACCAACCGGCGCCGGGCCAAGCAGATCGCCTACAACACCGCCCACGGCATCGACCCGACGCCGCTGCGCAAGAAGATCGCCGACATCACCGACATGCTCGCCCGCGAGGACGAGAACACCCAGGCCCTGCTGGAGACCTGGGCCGGCACCGAGGCCAAGGGCCGCGCGGGCAAGGCCGGCAAGCGCCAGCCCGTCCCCGCGCTGGGCGCCGGTGCGGCCGGCGCGCACGCCAAGGACCTCGCCGGCATGCCCAGCTCCGACCTCGCCCAGCTCATCCAGGACCTCACCGACCAGATGAGGGAGGCCGCGACCGAGCTGCAGTTCGAGCTCGCCGCCCGCCTGCGCGACGAGATCGGCGAACTGAAGAAGGAGCTGCGCCAGATGATGGAGGCAACCAAGTAGGGCTGCTCAGTTCTCATCCGAGGGAGTCTCGACCGCCCTCATCGCCTGGCGGCTGACCACCAGGCCCACGAGCCGCGAGACGACGAGGGCGACGTAGAGGACACCGGCGATCATCTCCACCGCCACCAACGAGCGTGCGTGCGCACCGACAGGCACCACGTCGGAGAGCCCCACGCTGGTGAGCACGGAGAAGGACAGGTAGAGCAGCTCGAACCAGCTGCGCACCCCCTCGCTCCCGGTGCCGGCGAAGGAGTCCGGCCACACGACCTGGACCGCGGCGTAGACGTAGGCGAAGCCCCAGGCCACCACGGTGAAGGCGGCGCCGGTCGCGTAGAGCTCGTCGCGGGTGACCCGGTCGTCGTGGAAGACGTAGCGGATCATCGAGTAGGAGACGTAGAAGTAGAACGGCGCGTGCAGCAGCGCGGAGGTCAGCACGACCCAGTCGGCGCCGCCGTCCCCGGCCGCGACCGCCTCCAGGACCGTGAACACCCCGGCCGGCACCCCGAGGGTCAGGGCGACCCAGGTCAGGGCCGGGGTCCGGCGTACGGCGGCGACGGCGGCACCGACGGCGAGCATCTGGCCGACGCCGAGCACCGCCCGCCCGCCGGGACTGCCCTCGAGGAACGGGAAGGCGAGCACCACCAGCAGCTGGGCGCCCAGCAGGACGGCCGAGGGCCGGGGGCCGAGGACGCCGCCGGGACGTGGGTCGTGGGAGTGGCTGCGACGGGACACGTCGCGACCCTAGGACGCCCGGCCAGCCAGGGGGAGGTGGACCGGTACACCCGGAGCTGGGGGAGAGGAGCACAATGGCGCCCGTGAGTCTCCCGCCCCCGCCCCGCCCGACGGCCTGGGTGGTCTGGGGCTCCGCGGTCTCGCTCTACCTGCTGGCGGTCTTCCACCGCTCGTCCCTGGCCGTGGCCGGCCTCGAGGCGGCCGAGCGCTTCGACATCACCGCCGCGCAGCTGGCGACGTTCACGATGCTCCAGCTGCTCGTCTACGCCGCGATGCAGGTGCCCGTGGGCCTGCTGGTCGACCGGTTCGGGCCGCGCAGCGTCATCCTCACGGGGGCCGTGGTGATGACCGTGGCCCAGGTCGGCTTCGCGTTGTCGGAGACCTTCGTGCTGGCCCTGCTGGCGCGCACGCTGGTGGGCATCGGTGACGCGATGACCTTCATCTGCCTGCTGCGACTGGTGGCCACGTGGTTCCCGCCGCGGCGCATCCCCTTCCTCACCCAGGTGAGCGGCACGCTCGGGCAGAGCGGGGCGATCCTGGCGGCGGCTCCGATGACGTGGGCCTTCGGGGCGCTGGGGTGGACCGGCGCCTACCTGCTCTCGGCAGGTGTCGGGATCGTGCTCGCCCTCGGCGGCGTGGTGGCGCTGCGCGACGCGCCGGGGGAGCGGCACCACCGCGGGGCGGTCATGGCATGGGCGACGGTGCGCTCGAGCCTGCGGGCCTCGTGGGCCCACCCGGGCACCCGGTTGGGGTTCTGGATCCACTTCAGCACCCAGTTCAGTGCGACCAGCCTGGGGCTGTTGTGGGGCTACCCGTTCTTCGTGCGGGGCGAGGGCCGCACCCCCACGGAGGCGGGGCTTCTGCTCACGCTGCTCGTGGTCGCGGTGGTCCTGGCCGGCCCGGTGCTGGGCTGGCTGGTGGGGCTGCACCCCTGGCACCGCTCGTCGATGGCGTTGGTGATCGTGGGCGCCATCGTGGTCGGGTGGACCGTGGTGCTCGCCTGGCCCGGACCGGCGCCGCTGGCGCTGCTGGTGCTCCTGGTCATCGTGGTCGGCGTCGGCGGACCGGCCTCGATGATCGGCTTCGACGTCGGCCGCACCTCCAACCCACCCGAGCGGCTTGCCTCCTCCACCGGGATCATCAACGTCGGCGGCTTCTCCGCCAGCCTGGTCCTGGTCGTGATGATCGGGCTGGTCCTGGACTGGCGCACGCCCGGGAGCGGCACGGACTACCCGCCCGAGGCCTTCGTCTGGGCGATGTCCACCCAGTACCTCCTGTGGACGCTCGGTCTGCTCCAGCTGGCACGCTTCCGCGCACGGGCCCGCCGGGTCATCGACCGGGCCGCGTTGCAGGCGACGCGCGGCGGCGCCTGACGCGAGCGTTCCCGATCAGGACGGTGGCGGGCGCAGACGTTCGCTCACACGCCGCACGACGTCCTGCTCGATGGCCCGGGCGGCCTCCTTGAGCTTCTGCGACGGCAGCTCCTCGCGAGCCGCGGCCCGCTCCTCCCGGGCGATGGCCTTGGCCTGCTTCTTCTCCAGCGACCGGACGTGGTCGGAGACGAGGTCCTGGCGCTGCACCAGCATCCGCAGCACGTTCATGCCGGTCACGGCCGAGACGATGAGCGGCCAGGCGAGCTGGCCGGGCATCGTCAGCGCCCAGATCGTCCAGCAGATGATCGAGGGCACCAAGAAGCCCATCACCGCGGAGCGCAGGTCCTTGGCGTACGTCGCCGCCGCCCGCTCCCGCAGCTCGGTCGGCGTCGCGCGGGCCAGGCCCGAGCTGCTCGAGGGCTCCGGCGCCAGGGGCGGCACGAGGTCCTCCAGCAGGGGCACCAGGTCACCCAGCAGGCGGGCCCGCGTCGCGGCGGTGGCGCGCTCGTCGTGCTCGGCCGGGTCCAACCGCCCCTCGGCGTACGCCTCGCCGAGCAGGTGTGCGGCGGTCGCGCGGTCGAGGTCACCGGCCCGCAGGCTCCGGTGGGCAGGGAGGCGGGGGTCGAGGTCGAAGTTGCTCCAGGCGCCCGGCACCAGACCCACGTCCCTCACCCCGTTTCCCGTCGTGTCGTCCCCGAGTCTAGGTGTGACCCCGATCGGGTGTGGCGCGTCGAGCGACGTGAGAGGTTTGGGCGCGCCACGGATTGAGCATGACGAGAACACGTTCTAGTGTGGGCGCCGCCACACGCGATGGGGAGGTCACGGATGGCTGTCAGTGCTGCCTCGGTCGTCCGGGGGCCGGGGGAGATCGCGGCGATGGTCGTCGACGTGACCCGTCGCATCTTCACCACGCGCTTCCAGCTGCGCGAGTTCATCGAGCAGGCGTGGTTCATCACGAGCGTGACGCTGATGCCCACGATCTTGGTGAGCATCCCCTTCGGCGCCGTCATCTCCCTGCAGGTCGGCAACCTCACCGGACAGCTCGGCGCCCAGTCCTTCGCGGGGGCCACGGCGGTCCTCGCGGTGGTGCGCGAGGCGGCCCCGATCGCCGCAGCCCTCATCATCGCCGGAGCCGCGGGGTCGGCCATCTGCTCGGACCTGGGTGCGCGCAAGATCCGCGAGGAGATCGACGCGATGGAGGTGCTCGGCGTCGACCCGTTGGCCCGGCTCGTGGTGCCTCGGGTGCTCGCCACGATGTTCGTGGCCCTGATGATCAACGGCATCGTGATCGGCGCCGGCATCGGCGGCGGCTACTTCTTCACCGTGATCATCCAGGGCGGCAGCGCCGGCGCCTTCCTGAGCTCCTTCACCGCCCTGGCCAGCATCACCGACCTCTACATCTCCTGCATCAAGGCGGTCGTCTTCGGGTGGCTGGCCGCGATCGTCGGCGCCTACAAGGGCCTCGGCGCCGGCGGCGGCCCCAGCGGCGTGGGCCGAGCCGTCAACGAGTCGGTGATCATCGCGTTCATGCTGCTGTTCTTCCTCAACGCGGTGATCACGGCCATCTACTTCCAGGTCGTCCCCCGCCGGGGCTGTGAGCAGGAGCGATCGGATGAGCACACTCGGCGCACTCGGGAGCGCCTTCGTCTCCGGCCAGCGGGCCTCGCTGGAGCAGAAGGGCGACCAGCTGCTGTTCTACGTCAAGGCGCTGGCCTGGACACCGCGCGCGATCCGTCGCTACCCCCGCGAGATCGTCAACACCCTCGCCGAGGTCACCTTCGGCGCCGGCGGGCTGACGCTCATCGCCGGCACCGTCGGCGTGATCGCGTTCCTCGCCTTCTTCGCCGGCACCGAGGTCGGCATCCAGGGCTACGCCTCGCTCAGCCAGCTCGGCGTCGCCAAGTTCTCCGCGTTCATCTCCGCCTACTTCAACACCCGCGAGGTGGCGCCGCTGGTCTCCTCGATCGCCCTGGCGGCGACCGTGGGCTGCGGGTACACCGCCCGGCTCGGCGCCATGCGGATCTCGGAGGAGATCGACGCCCTGGACGTGATGGGCATCCCCTCCCTGCCGTTCCTCGTGACCACCAGGATGATCGCCGCCTTCGTCGCCGTCATCCCGCTCTACATCGTCGCCCTGTGTGCCTCCTACCTCTCGCCGCGCCTGATCGTCACGTTGATCTACGGCCAGAGCCCGGGCACCTACGACCACTACTTCCTGCAGTTCCTGCCACCGATCGACATGATCTGGTCCTTCGGCAAGCTGCTCGTGCTCGCGACGGCGGTGATCCTCATCCACTGCTACTACGGCTACACCGCCTCCGGGGGTCCGTCCGGCGTGGGGATGGCGGTCGGGCGGGCCATCCGCACCAGCATCGTCACCATCGTGGTCGCCGACTTCTTCCTCAGCTTCGCGATCTGGGGCTCCACGACCACCGTCCGGATCACGGGGTAGGCGGCGCCGATGCTGGTCAACATCCACCACGACTCCCCGGCCGAGCACCGCCGGCTGCTGGTCGCCGGGGTCGCCTTCCTGGCGATCCTGGGTCTGCTGCTCTCCTTCTGCGTGGCCGTCTACGCCAAGGTCTTCGAGTCCTCCACCACCGTGGTGGTGGAGGCCGAGCGCGCCGGCCTGCAGCTGGCGAAGTTCGGCGACGTGCGGATGAACGGCGCCCTGGTGGGCCAGGTCCGGGGCATCGAGCAGCGCGACGACGTCGCCCGGATCACCCTCGCGCTCGATCCCGAGTCGGCCCGGCAGGTGCCGCAGGACATCAGCGTCGAGATCCTCCCGACCACGCTGTTCGGGCAGAAGTTCGTGTCCCTCGTGGTGCCCGAGGGCGGGGGCGGTGCGGCGATCTCCGACGGCGCGGTGATCCCCGCCGAGCGGGTCGAGACCAACGTCGAGCTCAACCGCATCCTGGCCCGGCTCTTCCCGCTCCTGCGGGCGGTGCGGCCGGCCGACCTCAACGCCACGCTCAACGCGCTGGCCACCGCGCTGGAGGGGCGGGGCGAGGTGCTGGGGGAGACGCTGGACGACCTCGACGGCTACCTCGTGGCCATCCGGGGTGCGCTGCCGACGCTGCGCGAGGACCTCGCGGCGTTGGCCGACGTCGCCGACGCCTACGACGACGCCGCGCCGGACCTGCTCGACGTGCTCGGCAACCTGACCGTGACCAGCCGCACGATCACCGAGAAGCGCCAGCAGCTCGACACCTTCTTCACCGACCTCGGCGGGCTCGCCGACACCTCGACGCGGGTGCTGGCCGACAACGAGTCCGACCTGATCCGCGTCGGCGAGGTCACCGCGCCGCTGCTGCGCCTGCTGGCCGTCTACTCACCGCAGCTGCCATGCCTGCTCGAGGGCGCTGAGAACTACGAGCCGCGGCTGTCGAAGGCCTTCAGCGGCAACCAGGTCAAGCAGTACCTCGAGCTGTTCAGCGCCCAGTACGAGGCCTACGACGAGGACGACCGCCCCGAGTACGGCGAGGTCGGCCGCGGTCCCTGGTGCCTGGGCCTCCCGGACCCGCCCGAGCCCATCGGTCCGCAGCCGCTGCGCGACGGCTCCGACATCGACAGCCGGCCCCCGGACAGCAAGCTGCCCTACCTCGGAGCGCTCCTGGACCCGGCCGCCGGCCGGGTCTCCATGGGGTACGCCGGCACGCCCGGCGACCAGCAGGTCCTCAACGCCCTGCTCGCCGGCCGGTCGGGTCGCGACGCGGGCGGCTACGGCGCGCTGGGCTCACTGCTCTACGGCCCGGTCGTGCGCGGGGAGGCGGTCTCGTCGTGATCACCGACCAGCGCAACCTCGCCACGATCTCGGCGGCGATCAAGCTCGGGATCTTCACCGTGGTCTCGATCCTCGTCACCGGTCTGCTGGCCGCGATCATGGGCAACGTCGGCTTCGGCGCCGGGCGGGAGTACACCGCGGTGTTCACCAGCGCCTCGATGCTGGAGAAGGGCGACGACGTCCGCGTCGCAGGGGTGAGCGTCGGCGAGGTCCGCTCGGTGGAGCACCACGAGCGTTCCGCCGCGCTGGTGACCTTCCGGGTCAAGGCCGACGTGGAGCTCACGACCTCCTCCCGGGCCGAGATCCGCTTCCTGAACCTCGTGGGCGACCGCTACCTGGCGCTGGAGGAGGGGCGCGACGGCGACACCGCCCCCGCCCAGGACCCCGGCGAGCCCATCCCGGTCGCCCGGACGAGCCCGGCGCTGGACCTCACCACGCTGTTCAACGGGTTCAAGCCGCTCTTCCAGGCGTTGCAGCCCGAGCAGGTCAACGAGCTCTCGCTGAACCTCGTCCAGGTGCTGCAGGGCGAGGGCGGCACCGTGGCCGGCCTGCTGCGCCGTACCGCCTCGCTCACCGGCGACCTCGCGGAGCGCGACGAGCTCATCGGCCGGGTCGTCACCAACCTCGACCAGACGCTGCGCACGGTCGACTCCCGCCACTCGCAGCTGACGCGGCTGATCGTGGAGCTGAAGCGCTGGATGGGGGACCTCGCCCGCGACCGCCGGCTCATCGGCTCCTCCCTGGGCAGCATCTCCGCGCTCACCGAGGAGGTCGCCGACCTGCTCACCCGGGGTCGGCCGCTGCTCGAGGACGACATCGCCGAGCTGCGCCGCCTGGCGCGGCTGCTCAACCAGCCGCGCAACCGCGAGGTGCTCGTGGAGCTGGTCGAACGCCTGCCGGAGTCGATGACGGACCAGACCCGGACCGGCACCTACGGCAGCTGGTACAACTACTACCTCTGCGGCTTCTCCGGGAAGATCTCGCTGCCCGAGCTCGAGGGCATCCCGGGGCTCGACGTCCTCCTCGACCAGCTCAACGACCTGGAGTTCCACTCCACGGCACCGCGCTGCAACGGGGCCGGCGAGGACGAGGCCGGGGGTGAGGACTGATGGCCCGCCACTCCGACGCCCAGATCCTGCGGCTCGGGACGATCACCCTGCTCGTGATGGTCCTGGTCATGGCCGCGGCCTTCAACCTCTCCAAGTTCCCCGGCTTCGGGGGCACCACCTACCAGGCGTGGTTCGCCGAAGGCTCAGGCCTGCGCGCGGGCAACATGGTGCAGGTCGGGGGGATCCGCTCCGGTCGGGTGCAGGACCTGGAGCTGGTCGGCGACCGGGTCCTGGTCACCTTCGAGGTCGACAACGACGTGGAGTTCGGCACCGAGTCGCGTGCCTCGGTCGAGGTGCTGAACCTGCTGGGGGAGAAGTACCTCCAGCTCGACCCCGCCGGCCCGGACCAGCAGCCCGAGGACGAGCCGATCCCCCTGGACCGCACGGACTCGGCCTACGACATCGTCGGGGTCTTCGGTGACCTCACGACCACCACCGAGGAGATCGACACCGACCAGCTCGTCGAGGCCCTCGACGTGCTCGCGGGCACGGTGGACGAGGCGGCCCCGGAGCTGGAGGCCTCGATGCAGGGCATCGCCGACCTCAGCCGCGCCGTGGCCTCGCGGGACACCGAGATCCGCTCGCTGCTCTCCTCGGCCAAGGACGTCTCCACCCTGCTGGCCGATCGCAGCGAGGACGTCGTGACGCTGATGGAGCGCAGCGACCTGGTCTTCGCCGAGGTACGCCGGCGCAAGGAGGCCATCCACCGGCTGCTGGTGGGTGCGCGGGGGCTGGCCGACCAGCTGCGCGGCGTGGCCGAGGACAACCAGCGTCAGATCGCCCCGGCGCTGCGCGAGGTGGAGGACCTCCTGGACTTCCTGACCAGCAAGGAGAAGGAGCTGAAGGCGACGATGGCGGCGCTCGGGCCCTACGTCTCGATCCTCGGCAACATCATCGGCACGGGGCCGTGGTTCGACGCCTACGTCGTCAACCTGCTGGCCATCCCGACCGGTGAGTTCCAGCCCGGGAGGCTGAAGGACTGATGGCCGCACCGAACCCACGCCCGACTCCCGCCTCGGTCCTGCGCGCCCTCGGCCGGCGCGGCGTCGCGGTGGCCGTCGTCGTCGGCCTGCTCGCCACGACGGCGTTCCTGGCCCTGCGCGACGACCGGGAGCCGCACACCGTCACCGCGCACTTCCCCCGCGCGGTGAGCATCTTCGTCGGCACCGACGTCCGGGTGCTCGGCGTGACCGTGGGACGGGTCACCTCGGTGACCCCCGACGGCACCTCGGTCGCCGTCGAGATGGAGTACGACGCCGACGTCCGTCTTCCCGCCGATGCCAAGGCCGCGATCGTGACCCCCACCCTGGTGGCCGACCGCTACGTCCAGCTGACCCCGGCCTACTCCGGCGGGGAGGTGCTCGCCGACGGCGCCGACATCGCCCTGCCCGACACCGGGGTGCCCGTCGAGCTGGACCGGATCTACCGCTCCCTGCGCGACCTCTCCCAGGCGCTGGGCCCCAACGGCGTCAACCGCAACGGCACCCTCGACAACCTGCTGCGGGCGGGCGACGAGGCCCTCAGCGGCCAGGGGGAGCGCGGCAACCGGATGATCCGTGAGCTCTCCGCGGCGGCCACGACCTTCGGCGAGGGCAGCGGCGACCTCTTCGACACCGTGACCGAGCTGGCCACCTTCACCGGCACCCTGGCCGAGAACGACCGGCTGGTCCGCGCCTTCCTGCGCGACCTGAGCGGTGTGTCGGCCGACCTCGCGGACGAGCGCCAGGAGATCTCGAACGCGCTGGCCGCGGTGGCCCGGGCCGTCGGCAGCGTCGAGGACTTCGTCGGCGACAACCGCGAGGCGCTGGTGGCCGATGTCGAGAAGCTGACCCGGGTCGTGAAGAACCTCGACTCCGAGCGCGACTCCCTCGACACCGCCCTGACCGTCGGCCCCGTCGCGATGGGCAACCTCGCCCTGGCGTTCAACAACGGGTCCAACTCGATCGGCTCGCGCATCGGGATCGGCGGCAACGTGTGGGACGCCGACGGGTTCCTGTGCGGCATCGTCCAGCAGTCCGCGTTGCCGCGGGCCTCCAAGGACCTCGCGTGCGAGCTGTTCGCCATGCTGCTGGAGCCGATCACCGGACAGGTCCCGTTCATCCCGCCCGAGCACAGCGGGCGCCCGTCGGGCACGGCCAACCGGCCGGGCCCGGGCGGCGCCGGCCTCGCCGAGCTCCTGGCAGGTGGTCGGTGATGGGTCTGCGTCCCCTGCGCGGCGCCCGGGTGCTGGCGGCGGCCCTGGCCGGGACCGTCCTGCTGACCGGCTGCGACTTCGACGGCGCCTACGACCTGCCACTGCCGGGCTCGCCGGTCGACGCCGACGAGGCCTTCGAGGTCACCGCGGACTTCGCCGACGTCCTCAACGTGGTGCCCCGGTCCCCGGTGATGGTCGACGACGTGACCGTCGGGGAGGTCATCGAGGTGGACCGCATCGGGTGGCACGCCCGGGTCACCCTGCGGGTGCGCGACGACGTCGAGCTGCCCGACAACGCGGTCGCCGAGATCCGCCAGGTCTCGCTGCTCGGCGAGAAGTACGTCGCCCTCGAGCCGCCGCCGGGTGAGGCCGTCGGCCGGCTGGAGGACGGTGACCGGATCGAGCTGCCCGCCACGGGCCGCAACCCCGAGGTCGAGGAGGTGCTCGGCGCGCTGTCCTACCTGCTCAGCGGCGGTGGGGTCGCCCAGCTGGGCACGATCACGCGCGAGCTCAACGACGTGATGGACGGCCGCGAGCAGCGACTCAAGGGGCTGCTGGCCAACCTCTCCGACGTCGTGGGCACGCTGGACCAGCAGAAGGCGGAGATCATCCGGGCGATGGAGTCCATCGCCGGCCTGACCCGCACCCTCAACCGGGAGAAACAGGTCATCACCGACGCGCTGGACGCCACCGGACCCGCCGTGGGCGTGCTGCGCGAGCAGCACGACGAGCTCGTGGCGATGCTCGGCTCGCTCGACCGGCTCGGCACGGTGGGGACCCGGGTCATCCGGGCCAGCAAGGAGGACCTGCTGGCCTCGCTGCGCGACCTGCGTCCGGTGCTGCGCCAGCTCAACGCCGCCGGCGACCACCTGGCCCCGGGGCTGAACCTGCTCATCAGCTTCCCCTTCCCCAAGGAGGCCTCGGAGATCGTCAAGGGCGACTACGCCAACACCTCGATCCGCGCCGACATCAGCCTGGAGAACCTCCTGCCCGGCGGCGGGCTGCTGCCCCCGGTCGAGGTGCCGCATCCTGTCGAGACGGTCGGCCTGGTCCTGCAGTGCCTGGCCTCGGGCAGCCTGACCAGCAAGCCCTGCACCACGGTGCTCGGCGACCTGGACCTGCTGACGCAGCTGAAGAAGAAGTGCCGTCGCCCCGCCCACGAGGAGAAGGCCGTGTGTCAGGTGCTCAACCTGCTGCCCGACCTCCCGGGCCTCGAGGACCTCGGCGGGCTCCTCGGCGGTGGGTTGGACGGGCTCCTCGACGGGCTGCTGGGCGCACCCGCCGCCCGTGACGCGGGGCCGCCCACGCTGGCCGACCTCGTCGGGGGAGGTACCGCATGACCCGGGGCACCCGCATCCGCATCGCCGCCTTCCTGGTCCTCTCGGCCGTGGGCATCGTGTACATCACCGGGACCTACCTCGGCGTGGTGGACCGCCTGCTCGGCCGCGGTATCACGGTGCAGGCCACGCTGCCCGGCAGCGGCGGGCTGTTCGAGGGCTCGGAGGTGACCTACCGCGGGGTCAAGGTCGGCAAGGTCGTCCGCATGGAGCCCACGCGCGAGGGCCTGACGGTGACCCTGCGCCTGGAGGAGGGGACCCGGCTGCCGGTGGACTCCCCGATGTACGTCCACAACCTCTCCGCCGTCGGCGAGCAGTACCTCGACTTCGAGCCGGAGGGCTCCGAGGGCCCGTACGCCGAGGACGGCGACGTCCTGCGCGGGGGAGCCGACTCGCTGCCCGTGGACGAGGGCGACCTGCTCGTGGAGCTCGACGAGTTCGTCTCCGGGGTCGATCGCCGGCACCTGCGGTCGGTGGTGGCCGAGCTCGGGACGATGTTCGACGACACCGGCGGCGCGCTGCAGGCGCTGGTCGACGACGGCGGCCGGTTCGTCCGGGAGGCGGCCGAGCACACCGACGAGACGATCGCCCTGCTCGAGGACGGGCTGACGGTGCTGCGCACCCAGCGCGACAACCAGGAGAACATCCGCTCGCTGTCGCGCGACCTCCGGCTGCTGACCGGGTCGCTTCGCCGCTCGGACCGGCCGCTGCGCCAGGTGCTGCAGGGCACGCCGGGGACGGCGCGGCAGCTCGACGCGCTCCTCACGGACCTGGAGCCCACTCTGCCGATCCTGCTGGGTCACGCCGTGTCGCTGAACCAGGTGGTGGTCAGCCACCTCGCCGGCCTCGAGCAGCTGCTGGTCACCTACCCCCGGGTCATCTCCTCCGGGTTCACCGGCACGCCGGCCGACGGCTACGGCCACGTGAACCTCCAGCTGGACTACTCCGTGCCGCCGTGCACCGAGGGCTTCAAGCCACCGGAGGACTGGCGCGCCGGCAGCGACCTCTCGGACGGGCCGATCTTCCCGGCTCGCTGCGAGTCCGGGCCGCCGTACGGCATGCGCGGGCCGAAGTACTCCCCGGACGCCGACGGCACCAACACCGGCCCGCGCCGCGTCGCGACGGGCGGAGCAGCCGTCGGTGGCACCTACGACCCCCTGACCGGAGTGCTGTCCGGGGCGGTCGACGCCGCGGGGGAGCCGGTACGGTTCCTCGAGACGCCTGACCTGTCGATCCTGGGGGAGGACGCGTGGACGTGGTTGCTGGTGGGTCCGGTGAGGAGCCGGTGATCGCCGGGCCCCGCCTGGTGACCGGGCTGGTGGTCCTCGCCCTCGTCCTCGCGGCCGCGGCGGTGCTGCTGGGGGTGGCGACCTGGCAGGCGCAGGTGGACGAGGCCGACGACGCGGACCTGGCCGGACGCTACGGCGTCATCCTCGCCGCGGCGACGGCGGAGACCGAGGCCTTCGTCAACATCCGCTACGACCGCGCCGAGGAGAGCATCGAGGCGGTCGCCGAGGGCGCGACCGGCGACTTCGCCGAGCAGTACGACCAGTCCACGGAGGGGGTCCTGACGGTGCTCGAGGAGAACCGCTCGGTGATGGAGGGCGAGGTCGTCTGGATCGGCGTCGTGGACGCCGACGACGACTCCGCGACCGTCCTGGCGGCCACGACCGGCACGGTGGCCAACGCCCAGACCGACGACGAGCCGGTGGCCCGCGCCTTCCGCCTGCGCCTCGAGCTGGTGCTGGTGGACGGTCGCTGGCTCACCTCCGACCTCCAGTTCGTGGCCTGAGATGGGCGACCGACCGACGCAGGGGACCCCGGGCCGGGGCCGACGCCCCACCGACCGACCGTCACGAGCCGTCACCAGCCGGCCGCGACGCCTCGCGGGCAGCGGGCCCCGCACCACGCCCGACCCGGCCACGACCGCTGACCGGGAGCCCGAGGAGTCCGGCGACCCGCTCGTGCCGCCACCCCCCGTGCGGCCCGGCGGGGGAGAGCCCCCGAGCGACCGTCCGAGCGACCCGCTGGGCGCGGCCGAGGCGGAGCGGGCCCCCTCGCCGGGCCGGGGCGGCCCCGGTCTGGGGCGTCGGGGGCTCCTGGCGCTCGTGGCCCTGGTCGCGTTCCTCACCGTGGTGGTGGCGGTGGAGGCGGTCGTGCTGTGGCGCGATGACGGGCAGTCGGCCACCGTCTCGGCCGAACGTCCCGTCGTGGTCCCCGAGCGCACCTGGCGTCCGGCCGTCGAGGCGGCCGCGCAGGGCGCCGAGATCGTCCTGGGTGCCAGCTGGGAGAGCTACGACGAGGGCATCGAGCGCGCTCGCGGCGTGATGACCGACGAGTTCGCCGAGACCTACCTGGCCACCAAGGAGGACGTCCGCGAGGAGTTCGTCGACCAGCGCACCGAGGTCGAGGTGCGCGTGCTCGGCCAAGCGGTGACCCGGGCGACCGGGAGCTCGGTGCAGGCGCTGCTGTTCTTCAACCAGTACGTCACGAAGAAGGGCGCCCAGACCTCCTTCAGCGAGTACCGCGCGCTGGTCACGGTCGTCGACACCCCCGACGGGTGGCTCATCGACCAGATCGACACGCAGTAGCGACGGCCTGGTGGCCCCCGGGACTAGAACACGTTACAGTTCCGGCGCGGACGTGACCTGCCGGGTGACGACGCCAGAGTCGAGACGGGCCCTAGCGCGGCCCGCGTGCCGAGGGGAGGATCACGCGTCGTGACCCCACCCTCCGCCAGCCCCGACCGGACCCCGCCCGGCGCCATCGTCGACGTCGACCTCGTGATCGTCGGCGCCGGCCCCACCGGCCTGTTCGCCACCTACTACGCGGGCTTCCGCGGTCACCGCATCGCGGTCGTCGACTCGCTGCCCGAGCTCGGCGGCCAGGTGACCGCGATGTACCCCGAGAAGCAGATCCTCGACGTGGCCGGCTTCGCCTCGGTCAAGGGGCGTGACCTCGTGGCCGGCCTGGTCGAGCAGGCATCGACCGCGGACCCGGTCTACCTGCTCGGTCGCACCGCCACCGACCTGGTCAGCCGGGAGGACGGGATCGAGCTGTCCCTCGACGACGGCACCGTCGTGCGGGCCGGCGCCATGATCATCACCGCCGGGATCGGCAAGTTCAGCCCCCGCCCGCTGCCCGCCGGGGACGAGTTCCTCGGGCGCGGCATGGAGTTCTTCGTCCCCTCCTTCGCGCCGTACGCCGGCAAGGACGTCGTCATCGTGGGCGGCGGCGACTCCGCCTTCGACTGGGCGGTCCACCTCGAGCCCGTGGCCCGATCGGTGACCCTGGTCCACCGCCGCGACGCGTTCCGCGCCCACGAGCGCACCGTCGAGCAGGTCCGTGCGTCCTCGGTGCGGATCCTCACCAAGGCCGAGCTGACCGCACTGCGGGGCGGCGCCGGACCCGACGGCCACCTCACCGAGGTCGACATCACCGACCCCGACGGGGTCACCACCCTGCCGTGCCAGGCGGTGGTCGCCGCTCTCGGCTTCGTGGCCGACCTGGGGCCGATCCAGCAGTGGGGCCTGGAGGTGCTCAAGCGGCACGTCGTCGTCGACACCACGATGCGCACCAACCTGCCCCGCGTCTTCGCGGCCGGTGACATCACCGAGTACCCCGGCAAGGTGCGCCTGATCGCCGTCGGCTTCGGCGAGGCCGCGACGGCGGTCAACAACGCGACCGTGGCGATCGACCCGAGCGCCAAGGTCTTCCCCGGACACTCCTCGGAAGGTGGCTGACATGGCAGGCGGGAACCGCGACGCGGTGAGGATGAGCGAGGCCGAGGTCGAGGCGCTGTTGGCCGAGAACCTCAAGGTCCAGGTCGCCTGCAACGGCCACGACGGGGTGCCGCACCTCTCCACGCTGTTCTACGTGGTCCTCGACGGCACGATCGCCTTCTGGACCTACGGCCGGAGCCAGAAGATCCGCAACCTCGAGCGGGACCCGCGGGTCAGCGCCCTGGTCGAGGACGGCGTGGACTACTTCGAGCTGCGCGGCGCCTCGATCACCGGCCGGGCGGAGATCGTCCGCGACCACGACCGGATCTTCGAGATCGGCTCCGCGGTCGCGACCCGGATGGTGGCTGCGGAGTCCTTCGAGGCACTCGGCGACCTCGGCCGCGAGACGGTCGAGAAGCAGGCCACCAAGCGGGTGGGCGTGATCATCCATCCCGAGCACGTCGCCACCTGGGACCACCGCAAGATGGTCTGACCCTCCGGTCGACCCGCCTTCCCACCCCCACCCACGTCCCACCTCACCCACCACCAGAGGAGACCGACATGAAGATCAAGGTCGACTTCGACCTGTGCGAGTCCAACGCCCTGTGCGAGGCCATGGCCCCCGAGGTGTTCGAGCTCGACGACGACGACTTCCTGCAGCTCAAGACCGAGCACACGACCGACGAGAACGTCGAGGACGTGCGCCGAGCCGTCGCGGCGTGCCCGCGCGCCGCCATCTCGCTGGTGGAGGAGTGAGTCGATGACCAGTTCCCCCCTCAGCCTGGACGGCAAGGTCGCCGTCGTCACCGGTGCCGGCGCCGGCCTGGGCCGCGCGGAGGCACTGGCCCTCGCCGATGCCGGTGCGCGCCTGGTCCTCAACGACCTCCCGGGTGCCGCCGACGCGGTGGCCGAGGAGATCCGCAGCCGCGGTGGTGAGGCCGTCGTCGCGGCCGGAGACGTCTCCGAGCGCTCGACCGCCGACGCGATGGTCTCGGCCGCGGTCGACGGCTTCGGCAGCCTCGACGTGGTCGTCAACAACGCCGGGATGACGAAGGACCGGATGCTGTTCAACCTCTCCGACGAGGAGTGGGACGACATCATCCGGGTCCACCTGCGCGGCCACTTCCTGCTCTCGCGCAACGCCGCGTCGTACTGGCGGGGCAAGGCGAAGGAGACCGGCGCCCCTGTCGACGCCGCCGTGGTCAACACCGCCTCCGAGGCGTTCCTGTCGGGCCCGCCCGGACAGGCCAACTACGCCGCAGCCAAGGCCGGGATCGCGGCCCTGACCGTCAGCACCGCCCGCGCGCTGGCCTCCTCCGGCGTCCGTGCCAACGCGATCTGCCCCCGGGCCCGCACCGCCATGACCGCCCAGGTCTTCGGGGAGGACACCTCGGGCCAGGAGGTCGATCCGTACTCTCCCGAGCACGTCGCGCCCGTGGTGGCCTACCTCGCCAGCCCGGCCGCCGCGCGGATCACCGGCCAGGTCTTCGTCGTCTACGGCGGGATGGTCGCGCTCGTGGCGGCCCCGGTCCTGGAGGAGCGCTTCGACAAGAGCGGCACCCTGTGGACCGCCGAGGACCTCGACAAGCAGCTCGGCGGGTACTTCTCCGACCGGGATCCCAGCGTCGGCTTCGCGGCCGACTCCATCATGAAGCTCTCGGTCTGAGGCAGGAGCAGGGATGAGCAGCAGCACCACGGGGCCGGGCCGGCTGGCCGGCAAGGTCGCGATCGTCACCGGCGCGGCCATGGGGCAGGGCGCCGGCATCGCGCGCGCCTACGTCGCCGAGGGCGCACGGACCGTCCTGGCCGACGTGGCCAAGGACGAGGGCGAGGCGCTGGCCCAGGAGCTGGAGGCCGCGCACCCCGGGATGGCGGTCTTCCGCCACCACGACGTGGCCGACGAGGGCTCTTGGACGGCCCTGGTGGAGGAGACCGTCGACCGGTGGGGCCCGGTGACGGTCCTCGCCAACAACGCCGGCATCCTGCGCTTCGGCAACGTCGGGCGCCTCGAGCTCGGCGACGTCGACCTGATGTACCGCGTCAACCAGCTGGGCACGCTGCTGGGCATGAACGCCGTGGCCCGGACCATGCGCAAGGCGGGTGGCGGCTCGATCATCAACGCCTCCTCCACCGAGGGCCTGGGCGGCATGTCGGGCTGCGTGGCCTACGGCGGCACCAAGTTCGCCATCCGGGGCATGACCAAGGGGGCGGCCCACGAGCTCGGACCGCACGGCATCCGGGTCAACTCGGTGCACCCCGGCATGATCGACACCCCCATGACCCGGGTCCACGGCGGTGACGCCGCGATGGAGTACGGCGCGTCCAAGATCCCGCTGCGCCGGGTCGGCCACCCCGAGGACGTCGCCCCGCTCTACGTCTTCCTGGCCAGTGACGAGTCCTCCTACATCAACGGCGCCGAGATCGCCGTGGACGGCGGGGTCACCGCCACCCACGGCTTCGGCGGCTGACCCGGGCGGCCCGGTCAGCGGCCCGGTCAGCGGTCCACAGCGGACCGGACCGGTCGCTATCCACGAATTCTCCGGAATCCGTGGTGACCGCTCCCGGACGTCTTTACGGTGGAACGATGGAGGGGGACCACGCCTGGCGTCCTGGGCTGGACCAGGAGGCGCTGGAGCGAGCCGACTGGACGTCGCAGGTCAAGGACTACGCGATCATCCGGCTGGACCGGGACGGCCTCGTGCTGTCCTGGAACACTGGTGCCGAGCTGGTCAAGGGCTACTCGCGCGAGGAGATCCTGGGCCGCAGCTTCGAGGTGTTCTACCCGCCGGAGGACCGCGAGAGCGGGGTGCCCCGCCAGCTGCTCGCCGCCGCCGAGCACCACGGGCGCGCCGAGCACCAGGGGTGGCGGCTGCGCCGTGACGGGGTGCGCTTCTGGGGCGACGTCGTCATCACCGCCGTGCGGGGGGACGCCGGGGAGCTCCTCGGCTTCGTGAAGGTCACCCGGGACCTGACCGAGCAGCACCGGCTCGAGCGCAGTCGTCAGCAGTTCATCGCCGGCGTGACCCACGACTTCCGCAGCCCGCTCACCAGCATCGAGGGGTACGCCGCCATGCTGGCCGGCGAGCTGACCGACCCGGTGCTCGGCGACTTCGCCTCCCGGGTCCGCTCCAACGCGCTGCGACTGATGAAGCTGGTCGACCTGATGGTCGAGCACTGCCACCTGCCGGCCGGCGCCGTGGCGCTGAACCCGGAGCCGGTGGCGCTCGCGACGGTCCTGCGCACGGTCGTCGACGACCTCAGCACCACGGTCCAGGGGCACGAGGTCACGCTGCAGGACACCGACGTGGTCCTGCCGGCCGACGCCACCGCGCTGGCCAGGGTCTTCACCAACCTGATCGGCAACGCGGCGAAGTACTCCCCGCCGGGCACCCGCGTCGACGTGCTCGTCGAGCGGGGGGAGCAGGTCGTCGACGTCGTGGTGGCCGATCGCGGCCGGGGCATCGACCCCGCGGACCGGGACACGATCTTCGACGAGTTCGTCCGGGGTCGTCGCGCCCACGACGACGGCGGGTTCGGGCTCGGGCTGAGCGTGGTGCGCAGCCTGGTGGAGCAGCACGGTGGCTCGGTGCGCATCGACGACGGTCGCTTCGGTGGCACCGACGTCACGGTGCGGCTGCCGCTCGCGGGGGTCCTCACGCCCGCGGACGGCGCCGGGCTGCAGACGGCCCAGGGCTGACCGGCCACCGGCCGAGCGGCGTCCCTGCGGGCAGGCTCAGTCGCGCAGCAGCAACTTGACCGCGACCTCGATCTGCTGCGCCGTGTCGGCCGCCGAGGAGCGGCCCGTGACCCAGCCGACCAGGGCGGAGAGCCACACGTCGCCGATCACCTTGGCGATCGCGACGTCCTGGTCGCCGAAGTCCGTGCGGCCGGGGTACATAGCCCGGGTGACCATCGAGGTCATCAGCATGCCGACCTGGTTGATCTCGGTCTGCACCGAGGAGTCGGCGAACATGAAGGCCCGGGTCAGCGCCTCGGTGAGGTGCGGGTCGCCCTGCAGGCCACGGCTGGTGAGCTTGAGGACCTCGATGACCCTCTCCGCCGGGGTGTCACCGGGGATCTCGCGCCCGCGCAGGGCCCCCTCGGCCTTCTCGAACTCCCGACCCAGCGCCGAGACCAGCAGGTGGATCTTGGAGGGGAAGTAGCGGTAGAGCGTGCCCAGGGCGACCTCGGCACGGTCGGCGACCTCACGCATCTGCACGGCGTCGAAGCCGCCCTGGGAGGCCAGGTCGATGGTGGCGTCGAGGATGCGCTTGCGGCGCTCGCGCTGGGCCGACGAGCCGAGCTCCTCGGTCGCGGGGGCGGCTCCGAGGCCGGCCGTGCTGTTCGTCGTGGTCATGTGAGTCCCCATGATCTGTGGGTTGAACGTTCAAAGACGGTACCGCGTCGGTGGTGTCGTGCCACGGACCACCTCTCGGCAGCACGTCCCGTGTCCTGCTACTAGGCTGGGGACGCGTGGTCCATAATAGGAACACGTTTCACTTCTTCGGCTCGGCGTCGCCCGTGCGCGTCGCCGACCTGCAGTCCGGGAAGTGCTTCCGGACCACCCCCGCCAGCCGAAGGAGGGCCAGCCCATGCGCATCGCGATGCTGTCCTACCGCTCCAAGCCGCACTGCGGCGGTCAGGGCATCTACCTGCGCCACCTCTCCCGCGAGCTCGTCGCCCTCGGGCACGAGGTCGAGGTCTTCTCGGGCCAGCCCTACCCCGAGCTCGACGAGGGGGTGCGCCTGACCAAGGTGCCCAGCCTCGACCTCTACCGCGAACCGGACCCCTTCCGGGTCCCGCACCTGCGGGAGTTCCGCGACCGCATCGACGTCGAGGAGTTCGCGACGATGTGCGTGGCCGGGTTCCCCGAGCCCAAGACCTTCAGCAGCCGGGTCGCGCGCCTCCTGCGCGAGCGTGCCGCGGACTTCGACATCGCCCACGACAACCAGGTGCTCGGCTACGGCATGCTCGACATCGAGCAGCAGCTGCCGCTGATCACCACGCTGCACCACCCGATCACCTTCGACCGCCGCATCGACATCGCCCAGACCCGCAACCCGTGGCGCAAGTTCACCCTGTCGCGGTGGTACGGCTTCCTGCGGATGCAGGGCCGGGTCGCGCGTGCCGCGCGGCACATCATGACGCCCTCGGAGACCTCCAAGCGCGACATCGCCGCCGACTTCGGCGTCGACCCCGCCCGGATGCAGGTGATCCTGCTGGGCGTCGACGACGGCTTCGTGCCCCCCAGCCTGCCCCGGGTGCCGGGACGCATCCTGGCCATGGCCAGCGCCGACGCCCCGATGAAGGGCATCGCCACGCTGCTGGAGGCCTTCGCCAAGCTGCGCACCGAGCGCGACGTCGAGCTGCTGCTGGTCACCAAGCCCAAGCCCGGCGGTCGCACGGAGAAGCTGATCGACAAGCTGTCGATCGGTGACGCGGTGCGGTTCGTCCACGGCATCTCCGACGCCGAGCTGGTCGCCCTGATGGGATCGGCGGAGGTGGCCTGCGTGCCCTCGTTCTACGAGGGCTTCTCGCTGCCCACCGCGGAGCTGATGGCCTGCGCGACCCCGCTCATCGTCTCCCGCGCCGGGGCGATCCCCGAGGTCGTGGGCCCCGACGGGCTCTGCGCCGACCTCGTGACCCCCGGCGACGTCGGCGAGCTGGAGCAGGCCCTCGCCTCCCTGCTCGACGACCCGGAGCGTCGCGAGCGGATGGGGCGCGCCGGCCGGCAGCGCGTCGAGGAGATGTTCAGCTGGCGCGCCGTGGCCGTGAAGGTGGCCGCCGCCTACGAGCAGGTCGTGGCGTCCTGGCACGCCGAGGGGCCGATGCCCGACCCGGGCCGCAAGGGCCGTCGTACCGAGAAGTGGAGTGCTGCACGTGCTGACCGTTGACTTCGACCGGCTGGGCCTTCGGCCCGGCGAGCGGATCCTCGACATGGGCGCCGGCGCCGGCCGGCACGCCTTCGAGGCCTACCGCCGCGGCGGTGACGTGATCGCCTTCGACATGGACGCCGAGGAGCTCGAGCGCGTGCGCGAGCTGTTCGTGGCCATGAAGGAGGCCGGTGAGGCGCCCGCGGGCGCCGAGGCCGACGTCAAGGAGGGCAACGCCCTCTCGCTGCCCTTCGCCGACGGCGAGTTCGACCGCATCGTGGCCGCCGAGGTCCTCGAGCACATCCACGAGGACGTCCAGGCGATCCGTGAGCTGGTGCGGGTGCTGCGCCCCGGCGGCACCCTGGCGATCTCGGTGCCGCGCTGGCTGCCCGAGGTCATCAACTGGAAGCTCTCGCCCGACTACCACCACGCCGAGGGTGGGCACATCCGCATCTACACCGACCACGAGCTGATCGACAAGGTCACCAAGGCCGGTCGCTTCAACGACGGCACGCCCGGCGACGCGATGATCTTCGAGGGCAAGGACTACGCCCACGGCCTGCACGCGCCGTACTGGTGGATCAAGTGCGCCGTGGGTGTCGAGAACGACGAGCACCCGGCCGTGAAGGCCTACCACAAGCTGCTGGTCTGGGAGATCATGAAGCAGCCCACCGCCCTGAAGCTGGCCGGCAAGGTCCTCGACCCGGTGATCGGCAAGAGCATGGTGCTCTACTTCCGCAAGCCCGAGTCCGCGGCGGCGGGCGCTGCCGGGGGAGCCGCGTGAGCCCGGTCCCGTACGTCGAGGGGCTGCTCACCGCCGACCAGGTCGCCGACACCGCTCGTGCGATCGCGGCCATGCAGGAGCCCTGCGGCGCCGTCCCCTGGACCACCGGCGAGCACGTCGACATCTGGAACCACGTCGAGGCGGCCATGGCACTGCTGGTCGGCGGCGAGGTCGAGGCCGCCGAGCGCGCCTACGCGTGGGTGCCCACCATGCAGCGCGAGGACGGCTCGTGGCCGATGAAGATCGTGGCCAACGCGGTCGAGGACGCGCGCGGTGAGTCCAACATGTCGGCGTACTTCGCCGTCGGGCTGTGGCACCACTGGCTGGTGCGCCGCGACCTCGAGTTCGTGCGGACCTACTGGCCCAGCGTGCGCGCCGGGCTGGACTTCGTGGTCTCGCTGCAGGCCGAGTGGGGCGGGATCGCCTGGACCCCGGTCGACGACTTCTGCCTGCTCACCGGCTCCTCCAGCATCTATCACTCGCTGCGTGCTGGCGTCGCGCTCGCCGAGCTGCTCGACGAGCCGCAGCCGGAGTGGGAGCTGGCCGGCGGCCGGCTCGGCCACGCGGTGCGCGAGCACCAGGACCTCTTCGCGGACAAGTCGACCTACTCCATGGACTGGTACTACCCCGTCCTGGGGGGTGCCGTGCGCGGCACGGCGGCCTTCGACCGCCTCGCCGACCGCTGGGAGGACTTCGTGGTGCCCGGGCTGGGGATCCACTGCGTCGACACCAACCCGTGGGTGACCGGTGCCGAGACCTGCGAGCTGGCCATGGCCCTGGACGCGATCGGCGACCACGAGCGGGCGCTGGCGCTGGTGCGCGACATGCAGCACCTGCGCGAGCACGACGGGCGCTACTGGACCGGCTGGGTCTACGACACCGGACGCACCGACGAGCCCTCCGACGTCTACTGGCCCCACGAGCACACGACCTACACCGCGGCCGCCGTGGTGCTGGCGGTCGACGCGCTGGGGGAGACCCACGGCCACGCGACCCCCGGGTCGGGGATCATGCGCGGCACGTCGCTGGCCCCGCACTTCGACGAGATCGCCCTGGAGTGCGGCTGCGAGTCGGTCCGGTCCTAGCCGGTCGCCCTCAGCCGACGGGGTCGCCGGCCACGCCGGCCGTGCGACGCAGCACCCGCATGGACCCGAGCGCCTCGACCTCCTCGAAGCTGCCGGAGGCCAGCGCGCGCTGGTAGACGTGGTACGGCGCCTGGCCGCCGTCGGCGGGGTCCGCGAACACGTCGTGGATCACCAGGAGCCCGTCGGTGGCCAGGTGGTGCGCCCAGCCGGTGTAGTCGTTCTGGGCGTGGACCTCCGCGTGCCCACCGTCGATGAACAGCAGCGACAGGGGGGTGCGCCAGTGCGTGCTCACCGTCGTGGACTGGCCGATGACCGCCACGACGACGTCCTCCAGCCCGGCGTCCTCGATGGTGCGACGGAAGACCGGCAGGGTGTCCATGCGACCGGTCCGGGCGTCGACCAGGCTGGCGTCGTGGTGCTCCCAGCCGGCCTGGTTCTCCTCCGACCCGTGGTGGTGGTCGACGGTGAAGACGACGGCCTGGGGGCCCCCCACCACGCGGGCGGCGGCACCCATGTAGACCGCCGACTTGCCGCAGTAGGTGCCGACCTCGAGCGCGGGGCCGTGCGCCAGCTGCTCCAGGGCGCGGCGGTGGAGCAGCATCCCCTCGTCCTCGGGCATGAAGCCCTTCGCGGCCAGGGCGTGGTCCAACCAGTCGTCAGTCACCGGGCCAGCCTATAGAGTGAGAACACGTTCTAGTTTTCGCCACCCCGTGCGGGCTCGACCTCGTGCGGGACGAAGGGACAGCCATGTCGATCGGGATCTCCGAGGAGCACACCGGACTCGCTGACAGCCTGCGCGGCTGGGCCGCCTCGGTCGGCGGCGTCGAGGCGGCGCGAGCCGCCGAGGGCGACGCGGACGCGGCGTTCGAGGACGCCTGGAAGGGCGTCGTCGAGATGGGGCTGGCCACCATCGCCGTGCCGGAGTCGGTCGGCGGCGGTGGCGGCACGACCCTGGACCAGGCCGTCGCGCTCGAGTCCTGCGCGAGCGAGCTGGTCGCCGGCCCGCTGCTGGGGCCGGCCATCGCGGCCTGCGTGCTGACACGGGCCGGCCACACGGCCGGCCTCGGGGCGCTGGCCGACGGATCGGTGGTCTCCCTGGGTCTCGCCGGGGCAGACGGCACGGTGCTGCTCGACGCCCCGTCGGCCCAGCAGGCGCTCCTGCGCGGGCCTGCGGGCTGGGTGCTCGCGCCGGTCGACTCGCTGGCCGTCACACCGGCCACCGGGCTCGACATGTCCCGGCGCGCCGGGTCGGTCACCGGGGACGTCGCAGGGGGCGTCGCAGGGGAGCCGGTCGGGGTCGACGACGGCACCGTGCGTCGTACGGCGGTGACGCTGGCGGCGGCCGAGGCCGCCGGGGTGGCCCGCTGGTGCCTGCGCACGGCCGTCGCCTACGCCGGGGTCCGTGAGCAGTTCGGGCGCAAGATCGGGTCGTTCCAGGCCGTGAAGCACCTGTGCGCCGAGATGCTGGAGACGGCCGAGGCCGTCACGGCGGCGGCGTGGGACGCCGCGGCGGCCGCCGACGCGCGCGGCGAGGACGCCGCCGAGCAGTGGGGTTTCGCGTGCGACGTCGCCGAGGTGACCTGCTTCGACGGCGCCGTCGAGGTGGCCAAGACCTGCATCCAGGTGCTGGGCGGGATCGGCTTCACCTTCGAGCACGACGCCCACCTCTACCTGCGCCGGGCACTCTCGCTCCGGGCCGCGTTCGCGCGACCCGATGCCGCCGCCGAGCGGCTGACGGGGGCCGCGGTCGACGGCGTGCGTCGCCGGGTCGAGGTGGACCTCGAGGGTCGCGACGAGGCCGTGCGGCCGGGGCTGCGCGCCGAGGTGGAGTCGATCGCCGCGCTGCCGGAGCCGGACCGCCGCGCCGCGCTGGTCGACACCGGCCTGCTGATGCCGCACTGGCCCACGCCGTACGGGCGGGCCGCGGACGCGGTGACCCAGGTCGTGATCGACGAGGAGCTGGCGCGCGCCGGGGTCACCCGGCCCGACATCGTCATCGCCGGCTGGGCGCTGCCCACGATCCTGCAGCACGGCACCGACGCGCAGCGCGAGCGCTTCGTCCGGCCCTCGCTGCTCGGCGACCTCGTGTGGTGCCAGCTCTTCTCCGAGCCGGGCTCCGGCTCCGACCTGGCCTCCCTGCGCACCAGGGCGGTGAAGGTCGAGGGCGGCTGGCGGATCACCGGGCAGAAGGTGTGGACGTCGGTGGCGGAGCGGGCCGACTGGGCGATCTGCCTCGCGCGCACCGACCCCGACGTGCCCCAGCACAAGGGCATCACCTACTTCCTGGTCGACATGCGCAGCGAGGGCATCGACGTGCGCCCGCTGCGCGAGATCACCGGCGAGGCGCTGTTCAACGAGGTGTTCCTCGACGAGGTCTTCGTGCCCGACGACTGCGTGGTCGCCGAGCCCGGCGACGGCTGGAGGCTGGCGCGCACCACGCTGGCCAACGAGCGGGTCGCGATGGCGACCACGCGGCTCTCGGCCTCCACCGAGCGGGCGGTGGAGCTGGCCTCGGCCGGCACCCTGTCGGCGGCCGAGCGGGTGGCCGTGGGACGCGCCGTGGCGCTGTCGACGGTCTGCACCCTGCTCGGCGTGCGCTCCACGCTGCGCTCCCTGGCCGGACAGGGGCCCGGCGCGGAGTCGAGCGTGGCCAAGCTGCTCGGCGTGCGCAACCGTCAGGACGCCTCCGAGCTGGTGGTGACGCTCCAGCAGGAGCGGCTGCTGCTGGTCGACCCGGCCACCCGCGGCGAGGACCGCTTCGCCGCCGACGTCTGGGAGATGCTCAACACCCGGTGCCTGTCCATCGCCGGCGGCACCACGCAGATCCTGCGCAACGTCGCCGGCGAGCGGATCCTCGGCCTGCCCCGCTGAGGGTCGGGTCGCGGGGGCTCAGCCCCGTCGGTGCTGGTTCCAGTGCCAGTGCAGGTAGCGGTCGATCGCGCGGACGATGTGCGAGCTGCGGATCGAGGGAAAGACGTCGAAGGCGTGCTGGGCGCCCGGGAGCTCGGCGTAGGTCACCGTCCGCTTGGACGTACGCCGCAGCTCCTCGACGAAGAGCCGGGCCTGGTCCACGGGCACGAGCGTGTCGTACTGCCCGTGCAGCACGAAGAAGTCCGGCGCGTCCTCGGTGACCTGCAGGATCGGTGACGCGGCCTCGAAGGCCTCCGGCTCCTCGGCCCAGGTCCGCTGCAGGATGCGGGGGGCGAGGAACCGGTCGCGCAGCAGCTCGGCCGAGCGCAGCCCGGTGCTGCCCGCGAAGTCGTAGACGCCGTAGTGGGGGACCGCGACCTGCACCGAGGTGTCGACGTCCTCGAAGCCGGGCTGCCACTCCACGCGGTCGGGGGTGAGCGCGGCGAGCGCGCAGAGGTGGCCGCCGGCCGAGCCGCCGGTGATGGCGACGTAGTCGGGGTCGCCGCCGTAGGACTCGATGTGCTCCTTGATCCACGCGATCGCCTTCTTCACGTCGATGACGTGGGCGGGGAAGGCGTGCTTGGGGGAGAGCCGGTAGTTGATCGCCACGCACACCCAGCCCTTGGCTGCGAGGTGCTGCATGAGCGGGATGCCCTGCTGGTCCTTGTTCCCGATGGTCCAGCCACCGCCGTGCACCTGCAGCAGCACCGGGGCGCCCTGCGGCGGGGCCTCGGCGGGGACGTAGACGTCGAGCAGGCCCCGGCGTCCGGTCTCGTCGTCGTAGGCGATGTTCTTGTGGACCGTGACCCGCGGCTCGCGCATCCGGAACGGGTAGACCAGCTTGCGCCACGGCACGGCGAGGTCGGCCGGCGTCGGGGCGGAGTCGAGCTGGTCGACGTACTCCGCGCCCAGCCCGTCGACGAGCGACTGCTCGGCGGTGGTCCCCACCCGGCGGCTCTGGTGGATGAGGTAGCCCAGGCCGACCGCGCTCGCGCCCGCGAGGGCCAGGCCGCGAGGGTCCCGGCGCGACCCGCGGGCGTGGGCCAGCGCGTCGGCGGTCGTCGCGGCCAGCACGTGCGGCGCGAGCTCACCGGTCAGCCAGCCGGCGAAGAACGCCGGGATGCCGGCACGGAAGCCGGGCAGGGGCCGGATGGCGTTGGCTGTCAGGGCGGCGGTGATGACCTGGCGGCGCAGGAACGACATGCCAGGAGACTAGACGGCGCACATCTCGGGACCGCACCGTGCCCGCGGGGCGACTCGGTCGTTGAGTGGTAGAACCTGTTCTCGGCGGTGGTCGCCCCGACCGTCGTCGCACAGCGAGGAGGACTGACGTGGACCGACTCTCCGGGCTCGATGCGAGCTTCTTGTACCTGGAGACGCCGGCGCAGCTGATGCACGTGTGCGGGCTGTTCGTGCTGGACCCCAGCACCATGCCCGAGCCGTACTCCTTCGCCCGCGTGCAGCGCCAGATCGAGGACGCCGTGCGCGACGTCCCGACCTTCACCCGCAAGCTGCGCCGGGTCCCGCTGGGGCTCGACCACCCGGTGTGGGTGCCGGACCGCAGCTTCGACATCGAGCGCCACGTGCACCGCCTGGCCCTCCCGACGCCCGGCGGCTACGAGGAGCTCACCTCGCTGACAGCCCACCTCGCCGGGCTGCCGCTGGACCGGTCGCGGCCGCTGTGGGAGATGTGGGTCATCGAGGGGTACGCCGACGGGCGGGTCGTGGTGTTCTCCAAGATGCACCACGCGACGGTCGACGGCGTCTCGGGGTCGAACCTCATCAGCCACCTGTGCAGCCTCTCGCCCACCGACGCACCGCTCCAGCTGGAGGAACCCCAGCCCCACGGCCGCGAGGCCGGGCCGATGGAGCTGCTGGGCCGCGGTGTCCTCACCAACCTCACCAAGCCGGTGGCCGTGGCCAAGCTGGTCTCCCCGACGACCCAGCTGGTCTCCAAGACCGTCGGCCGGGCCCGGGCGGGCACCGCGATGGCGGCGCCGCTGACCGCGCCGCGGACCTCGTTCAACGGCACCATCACCGGCCACCGCAGCATCGGCTTCGTCGACATCGACCTCGAGGACGTCCGCGAGGTCAAGAACGCCACCGGCACCACCGTCAACGACGTGGTGCTGGCCCTGGCCGGCGGAGCGCTGCGCTCCTACCTGCTCGACCGCGGCGAGCTGCCCGACGAGTCGCTGCTGGCGACGGTGCCGGTCTCGGTGCACTCCTCGACCCGGCGTACCAGCGGGGCCAACAAGGTCTCGGCGCTGTTCACCAAGCTCGCGACCGACCTCGAGGACCCGCTCGAGCGGCTCGCGGAGCTCTCCGAGCGCAACCGGCACGCCAAGGACCACCACAACGCCATCAGCGCGGACTCGCTGCAGGACTGGGCGGAGTTCGCGGCGCCGCGCACCTTCGGCCTGGCCGTGCGCGCGTACGCCGGCCTCGGGCTCGCCGACCGGCTGCCGGTGGCGCACAACCTGGTGATCTCCAACGTCCCCGGCCCGCCGGTGCCGCTCTACCTGTGCGGTGCGCGGATCGAGGCGCTCTACCCGCTGGGCCCGGTCTTCCACGGCGCCGGGCTCAACCTCACGGTGCTCTCCAACGCCGGGCAGCTGCACGTGGGCGCGATCGCCTGCCGGGAGTCGGTGCCGGACCCCGACGCGCTCGTGCAGCGCTTCCCGGCCGAGCTGGCCACGCTCAAGGCCGCGGTCGCGGCCAAGGACCTCGCGGTCCCGCTGCGCCGACGGCGGGGGCCGCGCGCCAAGGCGGCCCCGGACGCCTAGACCTGCTGGGGCGCCTGGAGGTCGCTGTGCCGCCCGAAGTCGCGCCGCCGGGCGGCCACCGTGGTGGCGGCCTGCACCATGACGGGGACGAACCGCTCGGCCTGCAGCACGCAGGCGGCGTGCCCGCCGTCGACCTCGTGCATGGTGGCGCCGGGGATGGCTCGGGCGAGTGCGACCTGGCGCGACGGCGGGATCACGTGGTCACCGGTGGTGACCACGACGGCGGTGGGCACGTCGATGCGGCCCAGCCAGGGACGGGCGTGGTGGCGACCCAGGGCCGCGAGCGCCTGGCCGACCGCCCAGGGGCTGGTGCTGCGGAACTCCTGCATCGCCCAGTCGTGGATGTCGGAGGGCGCCAGCTGCAGTGCGCGCGCCGCCGAGCGGCTGGCGGTCATCGCGGCGCGCGAGCCGGAGATCCCGCGGGCGGCGATCATCCCGGCCTCCAGGCCGGTGAAGAACAGCCGCTCCCACGGGGTGAAGCGGAACGCCGCCGACGTGGCGGCCAGGACCAGGCCCTCCACGCGGTCGGGGTGCTGGCGCCACACGCGCTGGGCGACCGCCCCGCCCATCGAGTAGCCGGCCGCGACGAATCGCTCGATGCCCAGGACGTCGGCGAGCGCGGCCACGTCGTCGGCGCAGTCGTAGAGCGACATCTCGGGGGCTTGGATGCCCTGCCCGTGCCAGCGCAGGTCCAGCGTCACCACGCGGTAGCGCTGGGAGAGCGGGGCGATCGCGGGGTACCACGTCAGCAGGCCGGTGCACCCCAGCGCGTGCAGGAGCACGATCGTGGGCGATCCCTCCGAGGGGCCCGGCGTGTCGGTGACGTACGTCGTGCCGCGGCCCGGCAGCTCCACGACCCGGCCGGGTGGGATGTGGGCGAAGGGCATGTACACGGCGCTGCGCAGCAGCTGGCGGGGCGAGAACACGACGTGCCTCCTGGTCGACGCTGCCAAGGTCAGGTAGAACACGTTACAGTTTCGTGCGGGGTGCAGCCAGCATCCCACTCCGCATGCCTCACCAGCACCCGCCCCATCACACGAGGGAGAACCCGTGAGCCCCACCGACGGCTACGACCCCCAGGAGCACGCCGAGCAGATCGAGGCCGTGCGTGCCGTCGCCCGCGAGGCGCTCGAGCGCGAGGCCGACTGGTCCGCGCTCGCGCAGGCGGGCCTGCTGGGCCTGGGCGTGCCCGAGGAGCACGGTGGCGACGGTCTCGGGCTGCTCGAGGTCGGCGTGCTGCTGCGCGAGGCCGGCGCCCGCGCACGGCACCTGCCGCTGTGGGAGACGCTCGTCTGCGGCGGACTGGTGCTCACCGCCCACGGCTCCGACGCCCAGCGCAAGGAGCTGCTGCCCGGCATCGTCAGCGGCGAGGTCGTGCTGACCCCGGCGCTGCGCGAGGTGGGCACGGGTCTGACCGCGGCGCCCGCCACCACGTACGCCGACGGGCGGGTCACCGGGCGCAAGATCGCGGTCAGCCACGCGGCCGACGCGGCGCGGCTGCTCGTCACGGCCCGCGACGGGGACCGCACGGTGGTCGCCCTGGTCGACCCGCAGGGCCCCGGGGTCCGCCTGGAGGCCTCGCCCACCTCGGCGCGCATCGACCGGCACACGGTCGTCCTCGAGGACGCACCCGCCGAGCTGCTGGAGGGCGACGCGGCCCGGACGCTCGTCGACCACGCGGTCGCCGGCCTGTGCCTCATCGGCGCCGGTCTCCTCGCCGGTGCCCGCGACCTCACGGCCGACTACGTCAAGGGACGCACCCAGTTCGGGCGCTCGCTGGCGCAGTTCCAGGCGGTGGCCATGCAGGTGGCGGACGTCTACATCGCCTCGCGCACCACCGACCTGGCCGCAGACAACGCGGCCTGGCGGGTCGCCGAGGGGCTCGACGCCTCCGACGACCTGGCGGTGGCGGCGTACTGGCTGTGCCAGGAGGGCCCGAGGGCGCTGCGCACCTGCCACCACCTGCACGGCGGCATGGGGGTCGACGAGACCTACCCGCTGCACCACTACTTCTCGTGGGTCACCGACGTGGTCCACGACCTCGACACGGTGGCGGCCGCGGTGCCGGTCGAGAGCGCCGAGTCCAAGAACCTCGAGCTCACCGGGGCCCAGCGGGCCCTGAAGGCGGAGGTCCGGGCGTACTTCTCCGGGCTCGCCGCCGAGAACGAGCACCGCGACTCGATGGCCGACGGTGCCCGGGACCGGCACGGCGAGACCTACCAGCGGGTGATCCGCCGGATGGGCGCCGACGGCTGGATGGGAGTCGGCTGGCCGACGGAGTACGGCGGTCGCGGGCTCGGCGAGGTCGAGCAGACGATCTTCGCCAACGAGGCCCAGTGGGCCGACGTGCACCTGCCGGCCGTGACCCTGCAGACCGTCGGGCCGACCCTGATCCGCTACGGCACCCAGAAGCAGAAGGACATGTTCCTCTCGCGGATCCTCGAGGGCGACGTGCACTTCGCGATCGGCTACTCCGAGCCCGACGCCGGCACCGACCTGGCCTCGCTGCGCACGACCGCCCGGCGCGACGGCGACCACTACGTGGTGAACGGCCAGAAGCTGTGGACCACCGGCGGCCACCAGGCCGACTACCTGTGGCTCGCGGTGCGCACCGACCCCGACGCCCCCAAGCACAAGGGCATCTCGATCCTCATCGCCGACACCTCGGACCCGGGCTACTCCTGGACCCCGATCATCACCGCCGACGGCTCGCACCACGTCAACGCGACGTACTTCAACGACGTGCGGGTGCCGGTCGACATGCTGGTCGGCGAGGAGAACCAGGGCTGGAAGCTGATCACCACCCAGCTCAACCACGAGCGCGTGATGCTCGGGCCCGCCGGCCGCATCGAGGGCCTGCGCGACAAGGTCGCGGGCTGGCTGGCCGAGCGCGACCTGCTCGACCGGCCCGACGTCCGGGAGGTGCTGGGCCGGGTCACGGCCGCCTTCCGCGTCAACGAGCTGCTGAACTGGGAGGTGGCCCGGGCGGCCGCGACGGGGGAGCTGTCGGTCGCCGACGCGTCGTCGTCGAAGGTGTTCGCCGCCGACCAGGTGCAGCACCTCTCCGCCGACCTCGTCGGGCTCGTGCACCGTTACGGCGATCCGGGAGAACCCGCGACGGGACGGCTGCTGGCCTACCTCGACGCCCAGGCCAAGCGGAACCTCGTGCTCACCTTCGGCGGCGGCGTCCAGGAGGTCCAGCGCGAGCTGATCGGCATGTTCGGCCTGCAGATGCCCCGGGTGCCCCGATGAGCGGCGAGAAGGTGGTCGAGCAGGGAGCGCAGCGACCGGGCGTCGAGACCCCCGACCTCTTCGGCGTGGAGCCGGCCGTCCACGAGCAGGTCCTGGCCGGCGCCGAGCGGATCCGGGCGCTGGGCGAGGCCGCCGAGCGCGAGGCCCGCGACCCGGTCAACCAGCCGACGATCAACAACTGGCTCGAGGCGATGGGCAACACCGACCCGCGCTGGCGGGCCGGTGAGGCTCCGCCGTCGATGGCGCAGGTGTGGACGATGTACGGCCAGGGCGGGAAGGCGCCGGCCGACGACCCCCTGCACGCGATGATGGGTGTGCTCACCGAGGCCGGCTTCACCGCCGTGCTCGGCACCAACTGCGAGCAGGAGTACCTCCGCACGCTGCGGGTCGGCGAGCAGGTCCGGGTGACCACCGCGCTCGACTCGGTGGTCGGCCCCAAGCGCACCGGCATGGGCGTGGGGTACTTCGTGACCTCCCGCAACACCTGGTACGTCGCCCGCCCAGATGGAACCAGTGAGGTGGTCGCCACGATGCTGTTCCGGGTGCTCAAGTTCATCCCGCGCTCGCGGGAGACGGCCCAGGAGGAGGCACGGTGAGCGGCGTCCTGCGCCCCCAGCACAACCGCGACACGGCGTACTTCTGGGAGGGGACCGCGGCCGGCGAGCTGCGCCTGCAGACGTGCAACGCCTGCGCCGCGCTGCGGCACCCGCCGGGGCCGGCGTGCCCCGAGTGCGGTGCCCTGGACCGGGGCCACGTCGTGGCCTCCGGGGACGGCGAGATCTTCTCCTGGGTGGTCCACCGCCACCCGCAGGTGCCCGGCCGGGAGACGCCGTTCGTCATCGCGCTCGTGACGCTGGCCGAGGGTCCCCGGGTGCTCGGCGAGCTGCTCGGCGTGGACCCGGACACCACCGACGACCTGATCGGCGCCGCCGTGCGCATCGACTTCCAGCACGTCGACGACGAGCTGACGCTGCCCGTGTGGAGGCTGGCATGAGCACGACCGGTACTGCTGTCCTGACCGACGTGATGGTCCCGGGGGCGACGCTCCCGGAGTGGAGCATCCCGCTCACCCCGACCGTGATCGTGTCGACGGCGATCGCGACGCGTGACTTCCAGGACGTCCACCACGACCGTGACGTCGCCCAGGCGGCCGGGTCGAAGGACATCTTCATGAACATCCTGACCTCGACGGCCTACGTCGAGCGCTACGTCAACGACTGGGTGCGCGAGCGGACCGGCGAGGGTGCGGTGGTCCGCGGCATCGCGATCCGGCTGGGCGCACCGGCGTACCCCTACGACACGTTGACGTTCACCGGCTCGGTGGAGTCCGTCGAGGAAGGTGTCGCGGTCCTGAAGGTGACCGGCTCGGTGTCGCTGGGCGACCACGTGATCGGGACCGTGAAGGTGGCGGTGGCATGACGCTCTCCAACCGCGCCGCCATCGTCGGCATCGGGGCGACGGAGTTCTCCAAGGAGTCCGGCCGCTCCGAGCTGCAGCTGGCCGTCGAGGCGATCGGTCACGCGCTGCGTGACTGCGGGATCGCGCCGTCGGAGGTCGACGGCCTCACGACGTTCACGATGGACAACAACTCCGAGATCGCGGTGGCCCGTGAGCTCGGCATGGGGGAGCTGCGCTTCTTCAGCCGGGTCAACTACGGCGGCGGTGCCGCGTGCGGCACGATCCAGCAGGCCGCGATGGCCGTCGCGACCGGCGTGGCCGACGTGGTCGTCGCCTACCGCGCGTTCAACGAGCGGTCGGGGATGCGCTTCGGCCAGGTGTCGTCGTGGGCCAACGCCCAGGTCAACACCAACGGGCTCGACAACGCCTGGTCCTACCCGATGGGGCTCTCGACGCCCGCGGGCACGGTGGCGATGCAGGCGCGGCGCTACATGCACGAGTACGGCGCGACGTCGGAGGACTTCGGCCGGGTGGCCGTGGCCGACCGCCGGCACGCCGCCACCAACCCGGAGGCGTTCTTCCACGGGAAGCCGATCACCCTGGAGGACCACCAGGCCTCCCGGATGATCGTCGACCCGCTGCACCTGCTCGACTGCTGCCAGGAGACCGACGGCGGTCAGGCCTTCGTCATCGTGTCGGCCGAGCGGGCCGCAGACCTCGCCTCGACCCCGGCGTACGTCACGGCGGCCGCGCAGGGGTCGGGCACCGACCAGTTCGTGATGACGTCGTACTACCGCGACGACATCGGCATCCCCGAGATCGGTGTGGTGGGCCGGGAGCTCTGGCGCCAGTCCGGGCTCGCGCCCGACGACATGCCGATGGCGATCCTCTACGACCACTTCACGCCCTACGTGCTGATGCAGCTCGAGGAGCTCGGCTTCTGCGGGCGGGGCGAGGCGAAGGACTTCGTCAAGGACGGTGCGATCGAGGTGGGCGGACGGCTGCCGCTCAACACCCACGGCGGCCAGCTCGGTGAGGCCTACCTGCACGGCATGAACGGCATCGCCGAGGCGGTGCGCCAGATCCGCGGCACCTCGGTGAACCCGGTGCCGCTGGACGACAGGCCGCACGTCCTGGTCACCGCCGGCACGGGCGTGCCGACGTCCGGGCTGATCCTGTCGCGCCACGGCGGTTGACGCGGAGGATTCGGTTCACCCGGTGCACCGAATCCTCCGCGACCACCTGTCGTCAGGAGGGCGGGACGGCGCGCCCACGGCTCACCGGGATCGGGCGTCGCCCTCACGGACCAGGCGGACGCCGGCCACCACTCGACCCACCGCCAGCAGAAGGCCAGCGCGGCGATGGACCACAGGAAGACGCGGTGGCCCGTGCTCGTCTCGCCCGCTGCCCAGTAGAGCGAGAGCGCGGTCACGGCGAGGAGGAGGGCCGCACCGAGAGCGACCTGCGGCAACGTCGCTCTGCCCGGGAACCAGTCCATGACCCGGAGCGTAGGCGAGACCATCGCTCCTCGACCCCGCGACGGTCGGCAGGAGGCGGACAGGGGCCCGCTCCGGCCTATCCGCCGACGTACGCCGCCAGGTGCTGGCCCGTGAGCGTGGTCGCCTCCTCGACGAGCTGGGCGGGCGTGCCCTCGAAGACCAGCGTGCCGCCGTCGTGGCCGGCGCCGGGGCCGAGGTCGAGGATCCAGTCGGCGTGCGCCATCACGGCCTGGTGGTGCTCGATGACGATCACCGACTTCCCGGAGTCCACGAGCCGGTCGAGCAGGCCCAGGAGGTTCTCGACGTCGGCGAGGTGCAGGCCCGTGGTCGGCTCGTCGAGGATGTAGACGTCGCCCTTCTCCGCCATCTGGGTGGCCAGCTTCAGCCGCTGCCGCTCGCCGCCGGAGAGCGAGGTGAGGGCCTGGCCGAGCGTGAGGTAGCCGAGACCGACGTCGGCGAGGCGGTCGAGGATCTTCACCGCGGCCGGCAGCTTCGCCTCACCGTCGCAGAAGTGCTCTCGTGCCTGGGCGACCGACATCTCGTGCACCTCGGCGATGTCCTTGCCGCCGAGGGTGTGCTCGAGCACCTCGGCGCGGAACCGCCGACCGTCGCACTCCTCGCAGGGCGACTCCACCGTCGCCATCACCCCGAGCTCGGTGAGGATCACGCCCGCGCCGTTGCAGGTGCCGCACCCGCCCTCGGAGTTGGCGCCGAACAGCCCCGGCTTCACGCCGTTGGCCTTGGCGAAGGCCTTGCGGATCGGCTCCAGGAGACCGGTGTACGTCGCCGGGTTGCTGCGCCGGGAGCCCTTGATCGCACCCTGGTCGACGACCACCACCTCGTCGCGGCCGGCCAGGGACCCGTGCACCAGCGAGCTCTTGCCGGAGCCCGCGACCCCGGTGACCACGCACAGCACCCCCAACGGCACGTCGACGTCGACGCCGCGCAGGTTGTGGGTGGAGGCCCCGCGCACCTCGATCGCGCCGGTGGGCTCGCGGAAGGACTCCTTGAGCCGCGCCCGGTCGTCGAGGTGGGTGCCGGTCAGCGTCCCACTGGCGCGCAGGCCCTCGACGTCGCCCTCGTAGACCACCTCCCCGCCGTCCGCGCCGGCCCGGGGGCCGAGGTCGACCACGTGGTCGGCGATGGCGATCGTCTCCGGCTTGTGCTCCACCACGAGCACGGTGTTGCCCTTGTCGCGCAGCTGCAGGAGCAGCTGGTTCATCTGCTCGATGTCGTGCGGGTGCAGCCCGATGGTGGGCTCGTCGAAGACGTAGGTGACGTCGGTCAGCGAGGAGCCGAGGTGACGGATCATCTTGGTGCGCTGGGACTCACCACCCGACAGCGTGCCGCTGGGCCGGTCCAGCGACAGGTAGCCCAGCCCGATCGCGACGAACGAGTCGAGCACCTCGCCCAGGGCGGTGAGCAGCGGTGCCACCGACGGCTCGTCGAGGCCCTTCACCCACTCCGCGAGGTCGGAGATCTGCATCTGGCACACGTCGGCGATCGACCTCCCCGCGATCCGCGACCCGCGCGCGGCCTCGGTCAGCCGGGTGCCCTCGCAGTCGGGGCAGGTCTGGAAGGTCACCGCGCGGTCCACGAAGCGGCGTACGTGCGGCTGCATGGCCTCGGGGTCCTTGGACAGCATCGACTTCTGGATCTTGGGGATGATCCCGTCGAAGGTGAGGTTGACGCCCTCGACCTTGATCTTGGTCGGCTCCGCCCACAGCATCGTGTCGAGCTGCTTCTTGGTGAACTGCTTGATCGGCGTGTCCATCGGCAGGCCCATGCCGGCGAAGAGCCGGCCGTACCACCCGTCCATGGAGTACCCCGGCACCGTCAGCGCCCCGTCGGCCAGCGACTTCTCCTCGTCGTACAACGCCGTGAGGTCGATGTCCTTGACCGAGCCGGTGCCCTCGCAGCGCGGGCACATGCCGCCGAGGTAGACCTCCTGCTTGACGACCCGCTTCTCGACCCGGCCGCCCTTCTCGGTGGTCATCACGCCACCGGCCCGGCGGGTCGGCACGTTGAAGGAGTACGCCGTCGGCGGACCGACGTAGGGGTCGCCGATGCGGCTGTAGAGGATGCGCAGCATCGCGTGCGCGTCGGTCGCGGTGCCGACCGTGGACCGCGGGTTGGCGCCCATCCGCTCCTGGTCGACGATGATCGCGGTCGTCAGCCCCTCCAGCACGTCGACGTCGGGTCGCGCCAGGCTGGGCATGAAGCCCTGCACGAACGAGCTGTAGGTCTCGTTGATCAGCCGCTGGCTCTCGGCGGCGACCGTGCCGAAGACCAGCGAGCTCTTGCCTGAGCCGGAGACACCGGTGAAGACGGTCAGCCGGCGCTTGGGCAGGTCGACGCTGACGTCCTTGAGGTTGTGCTCGCGCGCGCCGACGACCCGGATGAGGTCGTGGCTGTCGGCGGGGTGCTGGGTCACGGGCGACTCGCTTCCGGGGTCGGGGTGCGTGGGCGGCGGGACGATCCTGGCAGGTCCCACCGACCCTTCGACGTACGACGGGCCTAGGGTGTGACCGCCGCGGCCGCGCGGACTCATCGCCGCCCGCCGGCCGTGTGACGCAGGACGACCCAGGACGACCCAGGAGGGGCCCGGAGCCGTGACGACCGAGGTGTTCGAGGCCGAGCGTCCGCGCCTGGTCGCGCTCGCTGCCCGTGTCCTGGCCGACACCGCGGAGGCCGAGGACGTCGTCCAGCAGGCCTGGCTGCGCTGGCACGCCACGACCACGGGCCCCGGGGCCCGGATCGACAACCTGCCCGCCTGGCTCACGACCGTGACCAGCCGGTTGTGCCTGGACCGCCTGCGGGTACGCCGGCCGGTGCTCGTCGACGACACCAGCACGCTGCCCGAGGACCCGGTCGGCTCGCTGGACCCGGCCGACGAGGCGGTCCTCACCGGTGAGGTGGGCGCGGCGCTTGCGCTCGTGCTCGACCGGCTCTCCCCGCCCGAGCGGGTGGCCTTCGTGCTGCACGACAGCTTCGGGGTGGAGTTCCCGGTGGTCGCCGAGGTGCTGGAGACCACCCCGGTGGCGGCGCGCAAGCTCGCCTCCCGGGCGCGCGCCAAGCTCCGCCCGCCGGCCGTGGACGCCTCGATGGCCGACTGGGAGGTCGTCGACGCCTTCATGGCCGCCGCCCGCGGCGGTGAGTTCGACCGGCTGCTGGCGTTGCTCGCACCCGACGTCGTCGTCACCGCCGACGACGCGGCGGTCCTGGCCGGCACCCCCGAGCGGATCGTCGGACGCAGCGCGGTCGCGGACTTCTTCGACGGCTCCGCCCACGCCGCGCTGCCGGTGTTGTGCGGTGACCGGCCGGGCTACGCGTGGTTCCACCGGGGCGACGCGGCCGTTGCCTTCGACTTCACCGTCAGCGGGGGAGTGGTCACGGGCCTGGTCTTCCGGGCCGAGCCGGACTCCCTGGCCACCGTCGTGCGACGCGCCGGCGCTCACGCGAAGGACTGAGCCCTCGTCCCTGTGGAGTCGTGCGGTCACATTCGCGTGCGCGGCTGCGTCAGTAGCGTGAACGCACCCGGAACCACCCGAGGAGACCCCGTGAAGACGATGACCTGCCGCCAGCTCGGCGGCCCCTGCGACCTCGCCCACCGCGGCGAGAGCGCAGACGACGTGATCAAGGCCCAGGACGCGCACCTGAAGGAGGCCGAGAAGGCCGGGGACGCCTCCCACCAGCCGGCGCGTGAGGAGATGAAGGGACGCTGGCGCCGGCCGGTCAAGGCCATGGGGTGGTACCGCGACACCAAGCAGGCCTTCGCCGACCTGCCCGACGACCCGGCGTAGGCGGGGCGGGAGCGGTCAGGGGCGGGTCACGTCACCAGGTGATCCGCCACGTCGCCACGTCGATGACGAAGTAGGACAGCACCAGCGCACCGAGGTAGAAGGTCGAGACTGCCAGGGCGGCGGCCGTCCGCACGCCCCAGGACCGGCGCCGGGTCGCCGCGAACGCGACGGCGGCGGCCCAGCCCAGGGCCACCTCGGGCGGCAGCACGTAGACGGCGACGCCGAGCACGCGCGTGGTGTCACCGATCGGCTCCCACAGCTCCAGGACAGGTGCGAGGGCCTCGGCACCCAGGAAGACGGCGCCGGCGAACAGGCCCGATCGGCCCGGCCGCAGACCCGCGAGGGCGAGCGCCATGAACAGCGGCGGCACCCACATCAGGGCCATCGACAGCGAGATCGTGTCGTCGACCCTCGGGCCACCGGTGTCGGGGAAGCGCAGGGTGTCGAGCACGTCGGCCAGCACCCAGTCCGGCAGCACCTGGAACACCGAGACCAGCAGCAGGAACCCCGCGAGCTCGACCAGCTCGCGCCGGCCCGAGTGCCGCGTGGCCCACAGCAGCCCAGCGGCGTACGACACGAGCAGCAGCAGGACCGCCCAGCCCTTGGCCGGGGGCTCGAGCAGGAGGACCACGCCGCCGACGGCGAGCAGCGCGACGTGGAGACCAACGAGGGGGCGCAGACGACGGGGCACGGAGGGACCGTAGCGGGAAGGCTCGCCCTCAGCGTGAGTACGCCACGACCCGGCCGGGGCGGGTGAAGGCGTAGAGCGCCAGCCCGTGCTCGGTCGCCAGCCGGACCGAGAGCGAGGTGGGGGCGCCGACGGCGACCAGCGAGCCGATGCCGGCGGCGATCGCCTTCTGCACGAGCTCGAAGCCGGCCCGCCCACTGACCACGAGGCACGCCTCGGCGGGGGAGAGGCCGGCCAGCTGCCGGGCGCCGGTGACCTTGTCGACGGCGTTGTGGCGGCCGACGTCCTCGCGGACGACGAGCACCGCACCGTCGGCGGTGGTAAGGGCCGCGGCGTGGGCTCCACCCGTGCGGTCGTAGACCTGCTGGGCAGCGCGCATGGCCTCGGGCAGCCCCCGGACCACCTCGGGGGTGGGGACGGGACCGGTCCAGCGGCGTCCCGAGGAGACCGCGAGCGCGTCGGCGAGGGAGTCCGAGCCGCAGACCCCGCACGCCGACGAGCCGGCCGAGGCGGCCTGGTGCCGGTGGCCGGGGTCGCGCAGCGGGGGAGCGGCGAGCGTCACGGTGACGACGTTGTAGCGCTCCTCCTCGCTCAGCGCCGCGTCGGTGCAGTAGCCGACGCCGGCCACCGAGCCGGGGTCGTCCCCGACGAGGCCCTCGTGCCGCACCCAGCCCGCGGCCAGCTCGAAGTCGTGCCCGGGGGTGCGCATCGTGACCCACACCCGGCGCGCGGCGGCACCGGGCCAGGCGAGCCGGAGCTCCAACGGCTCCTCGCCGACCAGCCGGTCCTCGCGACGCCGCTCGACCCCGCCCTCGAGGTGCTCGACGACGCGACTGCGGACGGTGGGACCGGGACGCCGCACGCCTCAGCCCCGTCGGAAGCGGGCGATCACCGCGCGTCGGCGCTCGAGCTCGTCCACGGCGTCGGTGACCCGACGACGCACCGGCGCCGGTAGGTCGTCGCTCGTGCGCAGCGGGGCCAGCAGCGCCATCGCCTCGTCGTCGGCCATGCAGGCGGGGAAGAAGTCCTCCGCGACGTCGGCCTGCACCCAGCCCGAGTGCGCCCGTGCGGCGGTGGGCAGCTGGTCGGCGTAGCGCGCGACGTACGGCGTCAGCAGCTCGGCCTGGGCCTCGCGCCACATCCCCTGCCCGGCGGCCCGCAGCTCGTAGTTGGGCACCGCGACGGCGCCGGTGAACCGCTCGAAGGCGAACTCCTTGGCCTCGGCGGTGGGCATCGAGGCTACCGCGCGGGTGTGCTCCACCCGGGAGACCGCGGTCGGCTCGGCGTCGAGCGCCGCGTCGAGCTCGGCCCGGTCGGTGGCCCCGAGGACCGCCAGGCGCACCCACATCCGCCAGCGCAGCTCGAGGTCGACCTCGTGACCCGGCGGCAGGTCCCGCCCGGCCAGCCAGCCGCGGAGCAGCGGCTCGTCGGAGGCCGTCGCGACCGCGGTCTGCAGGGACCCGAGCTGGAGCGTGGAGCCGGGCTCGTGGGCGTGCGCCGCCCGCAGCGCCGCGGCGTGCAGGCGAGAAGCGGCGGTCGCGGGGTCGCTGCTCAACGGCACCGCGGAGCGCAGCAGCCACGGGGTCGTGTACGTCAGGCCGGCGTCCTGCGACTCGACAGGCAGCCAGGCCTCGGCCAGGTCGACGACGGCGTCCGGGTCGACCTCGGCGTGGTGGAAGCCCGAGCGCACGGAGTTCCAGATGCCGGCGCGCAGCATCGGGTCCTCGGTGCGGGTGACCAGTCCGGGCAGCAGGTCCAGGGTCGTGCCGTCGACCAGGCAGGCCGCCCAGGTGTCCTCCCAGGGGTCGACCAGCACGGCGTGCCCCTCGGGCACCTCGATCGGGGTGCGCTCGCCGGTGACCTCGACGTCGGTGCCGGTCCAGGCACCGCCGGCGGGCGCGGTCGCCAGGCGCAGCGAGTGGCTGCGGTCGGCGGGGTGGTCGGCCGGGGGAGTGCGGACCAGTTGGCTCGCGGAGCGGTCGAGCTGGAGCCGGTCGGGCCCGGCGGTGACCAGCCACTCGCGGGAGAAGGCGTCGAAGCCGCCGGCGCCCGCGCGGGTCCAGGAGTCGAAGAGGTCGTGCATGGTCGCGTTGCCGAAGCGGTGCCGGGTCAGGTGGTCGCGCACGCCCTCGAGGAAGACCTCGTCGCCGAGCCGGGCGGCCAGCTGCTTGAGGATGCTCGAGCCCTTGGCGTAGGAGATGCCGTCGAAGTTCTGCAACGCGGCGAGCGCGTCCTCCTCGCCGTTGCCCGCCACGGAGTGGGTGCTGGGCCGCTGGTCGGCGACCAGCCCCCACTGACGACGGGCGAAGGAGTTCTGCACCCACGCGTCGTCGTACTCGGTCACGGCGGCGGTGACGCGCACGCCCATGTACTCGGCGAAGGACTCGTTGAGCCACAGGTCGTCCCACCACCGCGGCGTGGTGATGTTGCCGAACCACTGGTGCGCCATCTCGTGGGCGACCGTGGTGGCGCGCTGGATGCGGACGCCCCGTGTCACCTTGCTGGTGAAGACCAGCGGGTCCCGGAAGGTGACGCACCCCGGGTTCTCCATGGCGCCGGCGTTGAACTCGGGCACGAACGCCTGGTGGTAGTCCCCGAACGGGTACCGGATGTCGAAGAGGCGGTGGAACTCGTCGAAGCACTGCTTGGTCATCGTGAGCAGCTCGTCGGCGTCGCGGTCGAGGTCGGCGGCGATGCTCTGCCGCGCCGACAGCCCGAGCGGGATGCCGTCGTGCTCGTCGCGCACGAGGTGGTAAGGGCCGGCGACGAGGGTGACGAAGTACGTCGACAGCGGCTGGGTCTGCTCGAGCTCCCACACGCCCGGCTCCGGGTTCGTGGCGGGGGCGTTGCCGATGACGACCCAGTCCCGCGGCGCGCGGACGTGGAAGGTGTAGGGCGCCTTGAGATCGGGCTGGTCGAAGCAGGCGAAGATGCTGGGCGCGGCGTCCATGAAGGACATGCCGTAGACGTAGTGCCGTCCGTCGGCCGGGTCGACCGAGCGGTGCAGCCCCTCGCCGTCGTTGCGGAAGCGCATCACGGCGTCGACCACGACCTCGTGGCGTCCCGCGTCCAGCGTCAGCGGCACCCGACCGTCGCGCAGCAGGTCGACGTCGACCGCGCGCCCGTCGAGCGTGATGGAGCGCACCGAGGCCGGCTTGAGGTCCAAGAAGGTGCTGCCGCCGTGCGAGGTCAGCGTGATCCGGGTCACCGAGTCGAAGGTCTCCTCAGAGCTCGCGAGGTCGAGGGTGACGTCGTAGGAGTCCACGACGAGCAGGTCGGCACGGGCCTGCGCCTCGCTGCGCTGGAGGCCCCGGACGGGCTGGGCGGAGGGGGTGGCGTCGGCGTCGGAGAGGTCGGGCACGGGGCGACCCTACGTCCGCGGCGGGGCACGTCCCTCACGCGGTCGGGGGTGCTGCCGGGGCACCTGAGGGCCAGCGTCACCAACCTGTCCAGACATTTCTCGACGTGTCCGGCAACCAAACGGGGGTGGGACACGTCACCATGGCAGTGGGTGCACTCCGTGCCCGCACGTCTAGGGAGGACACAACGCGATGACGCGTTCGATCCAGGCGGGCCGGGCTCGGGCCCTGGCCGCCACCATTGCCGCCGGGCTCTCGCTCGGCACGCTCGCCGTGACCGGCGGCGCGGCCAGCTCGGCGGAGCCCGCACCCGACTGCACGGCGCCGTACGACGTCGCGCAGCTCGAGCGCGGCGACGCCGTGACCGGCCTGACGGTCGAGTCCGGCACCACTCCTGAGGAGTTCACCGGCGAGGTCATCGGTGTCCTCGACGACGGGATCGCCGTCGGCCTGGACATGATCATGGTCGAGCTAGACAGCCCCGCGCTGCAGCGCGCCGGCGGCATCTGGCAGGGCATGTCCGGCTCGCCGGTCTACGTCGACGGGGAGCTCCTGGGCGCCGTCGCCTACGGCCTGAGCTGGGGGCCCTCGCCGATCGCCGGGGTCACGCCGTTCTCGGAGATGGACGACTACCTCGCCGCCCGTCGCGCTCCCGGCGCCGCGCAGGACGTCGAGGTCGACCGCCGCACCGCCAAGGCGATCGCCCGCCAGAGCGACGTCAGCCGCTCCCAGGCCGCCCAGGGCTTCACGGCGCTGCCGGTGCCGATGGGCGTCACGGGTCTCTCCCAGGCGCGCCTGGACAAGGCCCACCGCTACGCCACCAAGCACGACAAGGGCTACTTCGCCTCCGGTGCGCTGGCCAGCGGCCGGATCGGACGCACCAGCGCCCGCGAGGCAGCCCCCGAGACGGTGGTCGCCGGCGGCAACATCGCGGCGTCGATCTCCTACGGCGACGTGACGTACGCCGGTGTCGGCACCGTGACCTCGGTGTGCGACGGCCGCGTCGTCGGGTTCGGGCACCCGTTCTCGTTCCTCGGTGGCACCACGCTGGGGCTGCACCCCGCCGACGCGCTCTACGTCCAGCCGGACTCGCTGGGGGCGCCCTTCAAGGTCGCGAACATCTCGCCGGCCACGGGCACCATCGACCAGGACCGCCTCACGGGCATCAGCGGAGCCTTCGGGGCGCTGCCGGACGCCGCGACCATCACCTCCACGGTCAGCTACGAGACCCGTTCGCGGACCGGCTCCTCCGACATCTACTACACGCCGTACTCCGCGGACGTGACCTTCGGCCAGCAGATCGCCAACCACGACCGGGTGCTCGACGCGATCATCCCCGGCGGTGAGGACCTCGCCTGGACCATCACCGGCACCGACGAGTCCGGCGCCCCGTTCGAGCTGTCGTGGGAGGACCGCTACGTCTCGAACTACGACATCACCTTCGCCTCGTCGTGGGACCTCGCCGACACCGTCTACGTCCTGTCCAACCTGCCGGACGTGCAGATCGACTCGATCACCACCGACGGTGCGGTCGACGACAACACCGACCAGCTGCGGCTCAGCGCGGTCGAGCAGCTGCGTGACGGCGAGTGGGTCAAGGTCGGGCGCCGCTACGGCCTGACGGCCCAGCGCGGGAAGATGCTCAAGGTCCGCGCCGTGCTGAAGGCGGCCGACGGCACGCTGTCCTACGCCCCGTTCAGCACCCGCATCGGGCCCCGCGCCCGCAGCGGCAGCCTGAACGTCATGGGCGGTGCCTCGCAGTGGACGAACATCTGGAACGCCAAGTCGGTCGCCGAGGTGCAGGAGGCCTACGCCGACTCCGCCAGCAACGACCAGGTGCTGTTCAACCTGCGGCTGCGCCGCAACGGCGGGAAGATCAACGTGATGAGCGAGGAGCAGTCCTCGGTCGTCGTGGGTCGCAAGTACTACTACGTCGACCTCGACGGCGGTCGCGGCGGCCCGGCCTGCCGGGGCTGCTGACCCGCACCCCACGCAGCACCGCTCCGCCCAGCACCGCTACACCAGCACAGCCACACGCGTGCGGCCCCGGTCCCCGAGAGGGGGTCCGGGGCCGCACGTGCGTCCGGGGGCCGGGATCAGAGACGGATGAGCATCTTGCCGGTGTTGCCGCCGGTGCCCAGCCCGAGGAACCCCTCGACGGCGTTCTCGAGGCCGTCGACGAAGGTCTCGCGGAAGCTGAGCCGTCCCTCGGCCAGCCAGCCGCCGACCGTGCGGTAGAACTCCGAGGCGGCGTCACGGTGGTCGCCCACGATGAACCCGGTCACCGTCAGCCGGCGCTGCACGATGCGGGTGAGGTTGCGCGGGCCCGGGGGCGGCTCGGTGGCGTCGTAGGTGGAGATCGCGCCACAGGCCGCGACGCGGCCGAAGTCGGCCATGTGCTCGATGGCGGCCTCGAGGTGGTCACCGCCCACGTTGTCGAAGTAGACGTCGATGCGGCGACCGTCCAGGGCCGTGCCGAGCTGGCCGGTGAGGTCGCCGTCGCGGTAGTCGTAGGCCGCGTCGAAGCCGAGGTCCTCGGTCAGCCAGCGGACCTTCTCCGGCGAACCGGCCGACCCGGTCACGTAGGAGGCACCGAGCAGCCTGGCCATCTGGCCGACCAGGGAGCCGACCGCGCCGGCGGCGCCGGAGACGTGCACGACCTCGCCCTCGGCGAGCCTCCCGATGCGGGTGAGGCCGACGTAGGCGGTGAGGCCGGGCATGCCCAGCACCGAGAGGTACGCCGACCCCGGGACGCGGCTCACGTCGACCCGGCGGGCCTCGTCGGCGTCGAGCAGCGCGTGCTCGCGCCAGCCGGCCATGTGGGTGACGGTGTCGCCGACGGCCAGGGAGGGGTCCTCGCTGGCGACCACCTCGCCCACGGCGCCGCCGTCCATGGCGGCGTTCAGGGCGTAGGGCGCCACGTAGGACTCGGTGTCGTTCATCCGGCCCCGCATGTAGGGGTCCACCGAGAGCACGGTGTTGCGGACGAGGACCTGGCCGGGCCCGGGGTCGGGGAGCTCGACCTCGGCGAGGGTGAAGTCCTCGGAGACAGGTCGGCCGACCGGGCGGCGGGTCAGGTGGATCTCGCGGGTGCGGTTGCTCATGTCAACCGATGCTGCCACGGGGATCCAACGGGTCCGCCGCCCCGGCCGGCCGGGGGTCCTGCGGGTGTTGCCTGGGTCGCGTCAGCCCTGGACGCCGAGCGCGAACTCGACGCGACCGCCCTCGTCGACGGCGGCGTCGAGCACCTTGTCGTCGAGCATGGTGGCGGCGTCCTGGTCGAGGTAGACCGTGGCGCCGTCCTGCTGCAGGACCTGGTCGCCGGGCTCGGCGGTCTCGGCGGTGGTGACCGCCAGGCCGGCCTCGGGGCCGGGCTCGGCGGTGATCCGCAGGCCGGAGCCCTCGGTGCCGCCCTGCTGGTCGGCGATCTCCTTGACGATGAGAGTGGCGTTCTGGGTGAGGGTGAGCATGGCTCGCCTTCCGTCTCGCGTACGGGTGAATCCTCCACCGTGCCCGCTAGGACCGCGCGGATCAAGTCGGGTGCGGGTCCGGGGTGCCCCACGGGGGTGTCCGACCTCTGGCAGGCTGACCCCATGGCTACCGACGACACGCTGCGCGCCATCGACATGGTCCGGATCGGGGAGCACCGCTACAAGGCCACCAACGGCCGCGGGGGAGTGCTGCCGATCGGTGGGGGTGACGACCCCGACTTCACCCCGGTCGAGCTGCTGCTGGCGGCGCTGGCCGGCTGCGGGGCGATCGACCTCGACCACCTCACCGGCAAGCGGGCGCCGTTCGCGTCCTTCGCCGCGCACGCCGAGGGGCACAAGGTCCGCGACGAGGGCGGGAACCACCTGACCGGCCTCACGGTCACCTTCGACGTGACCTTCCCCGAGGGCGAGGGCGGCGACGCGGCACGTGAGTCGCTCCCGCGGGCGATGCGGCAGATCGAGGAGCGACTGTGCACCGTCGGGCGCACCGTCACCCTCGGCGACCCGGTGGCCTACCGCACCGGGAGCCTCGCGACCGACGCGGACGCCGACGACTCGATCGCGCCCGAGCCGGATCCGTCGGCGTGAGCGTGCGTCCCTGGACCGCGGTGCCCGACCAGCGCGGTCGCCGCTTCGTGGTCACCGGGGCGACCAGCGGCATCGGGCTGATGACCGCGCGGGTGCTGGTGCACCGGGGGGCCGAGGTCGTCCTCGGCGTACGCAACGTCGAGAAGGGCGCCGCGGCGGCGGACGGGATGACCGGCCCCGGACGGGCGGTCGTGGAGCGCCTCGACGTCTCCGACCTGGCCTCGGTGGAGGCCTTCGCCGAGCGCGTGGGCGACGTGGACGTGCTGGTCAACAACGCCGGCATCCTGGGGGTCGACCGGGGCACCTCGGTCGACGGGGTCGAGCTGCACCTGGCCACCAACCACCTGGGGCACCACGCGCTGGCGCTGCGGATGCTGCCCCGCATCGGCGACCGGGTGGTCGTCGTGTCCTCGAACTCCCACCGGCACGGCGAGCTCGACGTCACCGACCTCGGCTGGCAGCGGCGGCCCTACAAGCCGTACGCCGCCTACGCCGCCTCCAAGCTGGCCAACATGCTCTTCCTGCTCGAGCTGCAGCGACGGCTCACGCAGGGCGGGTCGACGCTGCGCGTGACCGGCGCCCACCCGGGGTCGACGGCCACCTCGATCACCGCCGGCAGCGGGCACGGGTTCTTCAGCTGGCTCGGGTCGTGGGGCCACCAGCTGGTCGGCATGCCGGCCTGGCGCGGGGCGCTGCCGACCCTGTACGCCGCCACCATGGACGTGCCCGGGAACTCCTACATCGGCCCGCACGGGCCGGGGGAGTTCCTCGGGTGGCCGACCATGGTGGGCCGCAGCGCTGCAGCGGCCGACCCTGCGCTGGCCCGCGCGTGCTGGGAGGCCTCGGTCGAGCTGAGCGGGGTCGGTCTCAGCCTGCGGTGACCGTCTCCAGCTCGACGGTCTCGGTGGGAGGCCCGTCGGGGCCGCCGTTGGCGGTGCCCTTCTCGGCGATGGCGCGCAGCACGTCGACGCCCTCGGGGTCGACGGTGCCGAAGACCGTGTAGTTCGGCGGGAGCGGGGTGTCCTCGTAGACCATGAAGAACTGCGAGCCCCCGGAGTCCGGGTAGGGGGTCTTGGCCATCGCCAGCGTGCCGGCGGGGTAGGTCTCCTCGCCGCTGAGCTCGTCGGGGATGGTGTAGCCGGGCCCGCCGGTGCCGGTGGCGGTGGGGTCACCGCACTGGAGCACGAAGATCGTGCTGGGCGCGATGGTCAGCCGGTGGCACTCGGTGCCGTCGAAGTAGCCCTGGTCGGCCAGCGAGACGAACGAGTTGACCGTGCAGGGGGTCGTCGCGGCGTCCAGGGTCGCGTCGATCTGCCCGGCACTGGTGGCGATGCTGACCTCGACCTCGCCGTCCACGGTCGGGTCGGGGGAGGGCGGCTCGACGCCGTCGACCGCCGGGTTGCCGTCGGAGGGGTAGGCGCACTCGCCCTCGGGCGCGGGCTCGAAGGAGCCGCTACCACCCTCGGAGGAGGCCGTGGTCGTGGGGTCGTCGGTGGCGGTGGAGTCGTCCTCGGAGCCACAGGCGGTGAGGGAGCCCAGGAGGGCCAGCACGGCCACGGTCGCGAGGGGTCGGGTCAGCATGACGCCGATGGTAGGCGAGCGACCTAGGAGTTCAGGCCGCGGGCCGCGACCGGCCACGCCCGCAACCGCCCGGCCTCCTCGACCCACAGCGCGTCGGAGAGGTTGACGGCCGCGCAGACGTGGTTGGGGACGACGTCGAGCTGGGTGCCCAGTCGTGGGCGCCGTCCCGGCCACTCCACCACGGCGTGGTGCTCGGAGAGGGAGACGATGCGCGCCCGGGGTCGCTCCAGCACGCGCCCGTACCCCGTCGCGTACGCCGCGCGGTCGGCGCCGAGCACCTTCGAACCCGCGTCGAGGACGACCCGGCCGCCGGCGTGGCTCACGACCGTGGTGCGGGCGGTCAGCGCGATGTCGTCGGGATCGGTCGTGCCGAGCTCCCACTGCTGGGCGTCGCCGAAGACGTAGACGCCCGGACGCAGCTCGGTGACCCGCCCGACGTCCTGGCCCACGTCGCCCGAGACACCGGCGCTGACGAGGCTGGCGGCCAGGGTCGGGGTGGAGCCACCGGAGACGACGCGGACCTCGATGCCCTCGGCCTCGACCGCCTCCCGGGCACGACGCAGCGCGCGCGCCTCGGCGGCGACGACCTCGTCGGCGGCACCGGGGGAGTAGCCGTGGCCGGGGAAGGTGAACACCCCGCGCACCGGCAGCCCGACGCGGGCGGCGGCTCGGGCGACGTCGCCGGCCTCCTCAGGGCGCACCCCGGTGCGGTGGTGCCCCGAGTCGATCTCGACGAGCACCTCGACACCGGTGCCGCCGAGGCGGCGGCCGAGGTTCGCCGCGGAGTAGACCGAGTCCACGCCGATGGCCACGCGGGCCTGCTCGGTGAGGTCTCGCAGCCGCTCGGCGCGGTGGTCGTCGACCCAGAGGGGGTAGGCGATGAAGACGTCGGTGCACCCACCGCGCACGAAGGCCTCGGCCTCGCCCACCGTGGCGACGGTGAGGCCGCGGGCACCCATGGCGAGCTGGAGACGGGCGATCTCCAGGCTCTTGTGGGTCTTGGCGTGCGGTCGCAGCGAGATCTGCGCGGCCGCGGCCTGGTCGGCCACCCGGCGTACGTTGCGACGCAGCCGGCCCAGGTCGACGCGCAGGTAGGGCGTCGCGACCGGCATGCTGCCCACCGTATCGGCAGTAGCGTCGAGGTCGTGCCTCCCGTCCCCGCCCTGCTGTCGGCCCTGCTCCTGGTGCTGGTCCAGGCGCTCGTGGGGTGCGGTGGCGGTGGCGGGGCTGGAACCGGGGCCGGCGCGGCGACCTCGGCGACCGCGCCGGCTGACCCGGGGTCGCAGACGAGCGCTCCGGAGCCCCTCGCGACACCGGCCGCGGAGCCCTCGTCGGCCGGCCCGGAGGTGCCGCACACCGACGGGGAGCCGGGGCGTGCCCTGCTCTCCATCCCCCGGCTGGGGATGGAGGGGCTGCCGGTCGTCCCCTACCGCGGGTGGACCGACGACGCCCCCGGTACCGAGATCCAGGACGGGGGAGTGGCGGCGAGCCCGTTCGGGCCCCGTGGCGGGACCGGGCCGGGCGGCATCGGCAACTACCAGGTGACGGCGCACCGGCTCTCGTCCACGCAGGCGTTCCTCGACCTGCCTCGGCTGCGGGCGGGCGACCTGGTGCACGTGGACGTGGGGTCGCGGCGGCTGACGTACGAGGTGACACGCACCCGCATCACCTCCTTCCGCGAGCCCGCCTTGCTGCGCGCCCAGAGGGCGGCGGTCCCCGGGCGTCCGGGGGTCGCGGCCACCCGCGCGATGATCACCCTCTCGACGTGCCGCACGCCCGAGGACCGGGCCGAGGGCAACACCTGGTCGGACCGGTTCGGCAACCCCGAGCACCGCATCGACAAGATCGGCGTGCTGCGCAACGTCACGCGCCTCCCGTAGACCACCTGCTGGGTCAGGTCATGGGTCCGCGGAGCGGCCCGGATCGAGGCCGCCGTAGCCTCGCAGGGGTGGGAGTGGCGTCACGGGCGAGGGCAGGTGTGGAGTCGGCGCGCGGCGGCGCACGTACGGCGGTGGGCGCGACGCTCGAGCGGAGCCCGTCCTGGGTGCGCACCGGGGTCGACCTGACGAACCGCACCGCGCGGGACACGATCGAGGACCGGGTGCCGGGGCTGGCCGCCGAGGCGGCGCTGTTCACCCTGATCTCGCTGCCGGCGCTCATCCTCGTCGTCCTGGGGTCCCTCGGGTTCGTCGCGGACGCCCTGGGACCGGAGGGTGCCGACGAGCTGGACCGGTTGGTCTTCGAGCTGCCGCGCACGTTCTTCTCCGAGCGCACCTACGAGGCGTACGCCGACATCGCCCGCACCGTGGTCGAGGACGGCCGCGCGGACGTGGTGTCGGTAGGGCTGCTGCTGAGCCTGTGGACCGGGTCCAGGGCGGTCAACCGGATCCTGGAGACGGTGTCGATCGCCTACGACGTCACCCCGCGCCCCGGCTGGCGTCGGCGCCTGGTCGCCCTGGGGCTGACGGTCGCCGGGCTCGTGGGTGCCGTGGCGGTGCTGCCGATGCTGGTGCTGGGGCCACGGATCGTGCGGCTGGTCGCGCCGGAGACGGTGGCCGAGGCGAGCCTGTCGGTGCTCAGCGTCCTGTACTGGCCGACGCTGGGGCTGCTGGTGCTCGCGGCGCTGGCCACGCTCTACCACCTCGGGGTGCCGTGGCGGACCCCGTGGCACCGCGACCTGCCCGGTGCGGTCCTGGCGATGGCGGTCTGGTTCGCCGCGTCCGGGGTCCTGCGCGCCTACCTGGCCCTCGCCGGCCAGGACGACCAGGTCTACCAGCGGCTTGGCACCCCGATCGCGGTCGTGCTCTGGCTCTACGTCAGCGCGGTCGCGCTGCTTCTGGGGGCCGAGCTCAACGCGGAGATCGAGAAGCGGTGGCCCACGCGGGAGACGCTCAGGCGCTCGTCGCCACGTCCTCACGAGGAGTGAGGCCTGAAGGCGCCGCCGGGGGAGCGGGGCGGGTGCGCGGGATCGTGGCGGCGATGGCCACGCCCAACAGTGCCGCGGCGGCACCGATCACGAAGCAGGCCTGGAACGCGCCCTCGGTGGGTACCACGACCGCGCCTGCGCCCGCGCCGAGGGTCAGGGTGCTGCTCGTCAGCACGGTGCCCATCAGGGCGGAGGCCAGCGTCGTGCCCAGGGAGCGGGCCAGCGCGTTGACGCCGACCGCCGAGCCGGCCTCGTGGGCGGGGCTGGCGTCGAGGACCAGCGAGGGCATCGCGGCGTAGCCGATCCCCACGCCGATCGAGATGACCACCGCGGCAGCCGCCAGCTGCCAGGCCGAGCCCATGAGGAACAGGGCCAGCACGTAGCCGCCGCCCAGCACCGAGGCACCGATCATCAGCGTGACCTTCGCGCCGATGGAGGCCATCAGGCGGCTGGAGACAGGGGCGAAGAAGAGCATCATCAGGCCGCCGGGCGCCATCCACAGGCCGGCGGCCAGCAGCGACTGCCCGAGGCCGTAGCCCAGCGCCTCCGGGAGCTGGAGCAGCTGCGGCACCACGATCGCCTGCGCCATCATCCCCATCCCGACCGCGATCGCCGCCAGGTTGGTCAGCAGCACGGGCAGGCGCGCGGTGCTGCGCAGGTCGACCAGCGGCTCCGTCGTACGCAGCTCGACGAGGGCCCAGACCACCAGCACCACGAGGCCCGCGGCGATGAAGCCGAGGGTGCGGCCGGAGCCCCAGCCCCAGGCGCTGGCCTTGGAGAGCCCGACGAGGAAGAGCACCAGGCCGGTCGCTAGCCCCACGGCGCCGACAGTGTCGAAGCGGGCGGGGTGGGCGTCGTGGACGTGGGGGACCAGCAGCACGAGCGCCACGAGGACCGCCACGGCCACCCCGGCCGAGACCCAGAACAGCGCGTGCCAGTCGCCCACCTCGACGATCCACGCCGACAACGGCAGGCCGATCGCGCCGCCCACGCCGAGGGTGGCGCTCATGGCTGCGACCGAGGAGCCGGCCAGGTGGGGCGGGACGATCTCGCGCAGGAGCGCGATGCCCACGGGGATGAAGCCCATCGCCAGCCCTTGGAGGGCGCGACCCACGAGCATCGGCGCAAGGGAGTCGGCCAGCGCGCAGACGACCGAACCGGCGACCAGCAGCAGGGTGCTGGCCACCAGGACGCGCTGCTTGCCGAGCATGTCTGCCAGCCGTCCGGACACCGGCATGGTCACCGCGCCGGCCAGGAGCGTGATCGTCACGACCCAGGCGGTGTTCGCCGCCGTGCTGTCGAGCAGCCGGGGGAGCTCCCCTTGGATCGGGATGACCATCGTCTGGCTGAGCGCGGCCGCCAGGCCGCCGGAGCACAGCGCCACCACGGCGGCGAGAGGACGCGCTGCAGGCGCGTTCGGGATGGGATCGGTGGTCACGGCGGAGTCGGGCACCGCTCCATGAGACGGCACGATGGTTGTCCGAAGCAACTATTGGGGTGCGTGACATGGGTCACCGAGGCTGAAGTCCACGAAGCTGTGCGGCAGGGTGCCGACGCGGGCGACTGCGGCGCTCGGGATGGCAGTGTCCCGTCCCGATCCTGTATGACCTGGATCGAGATCTTGCACGGCGGATGCTCGGTGGACTCGCGAGTCCACAGGAGCGCGAAGCCGAGTGCGGCTCAGTGGTGGGGGCGACCCGGCCCAGTGGGTGGCGGACAGGGAGAGGAGTCCTCCTCTCCAGTAGTGGACACCCTGCGTATCAAGTCTGAGCGTATTCATGCCGTCTTCGCGTACGCTGACATCGACACCTCACCGGATCGCGCCACGTCACGGCGCAGCAGATGACTCGAATCGAATCTCGCGGGATGCCTTTGCGGCCCCGACCTTCCAGAACGATCAACGGCGAGTGGACGCAGTCGTACCTCCGCTCCTGGGAGCACCTCGTCAAGCGTGCTGAGGCTGGCACCGCATCCCATCTCACTGGATGTCCACAATGCGACGGTGACGATGGGCTCGAAGCTCGTGATCGGCTCGAGGCGCTCATTGTTCGCGGCGGCCGCCGGGGGAGAAGGCTTGAGAGCGTCGTGGCGGCGCTTGACGAGCGGTTCCGCCGAGCGACGGTGCCGAATCCGCAGGCCGGCGCTGGGCAGTGGTGGCGTGCCCGGCACCTCGACTGAGCTGATGGCCGGCACATCGGAGCGACTTGTCGACCGTTGGCCCTTGCTTGGCCGGCAGCTTCGCGACGCGCTCGTCGCCGAGGGCGAGGACGCGTTGGTTCCCCAGGTCGAGGCGCTGCACGTCGTAGCTGAGTGTGGCTGCGGCGATGACTTCTGCCAGAGCTTCTACACGGCGCCGAAGCCGGACGGGGCGTACGGGCCAGGGCACCGAAATGTACTTCTCGATCCACCGTGGTCTGGGATGTTGATCCTCGATGTGGTCGATGGTCAGATCGCTTACGTCGAGGTGCTGGACCGCGACCCCTTGGATTAGGCAAGCAGGGAAAGCACCTCAGCCTTCACCAGCCCCGCGGTGTCGGAGGCGCCGGCGCATCTGGCTCCGAAACCTGCGTTGCGCCGTTTCATTCGTTCGGAACTGCGGGTCGTTGGCGGCCTCGAAGTAGGCATTCTCGGCGTCGTCTCTACCGTCATCGTCGACAAGGCGTGCAAGTTCGACTCGGAGCGGCGGGCCGTCTGGCCATTCAAGCTTCGGTGAACCCGGTTTCGGTGCGTTCCAGACCGTGCCGTCGCGTTGCGCGACGGCACGGACAAGTGCGATTGCGCGCTCGATCCACTGTTCGACATTCCAAGACGACTCTTCCTCCGATCGATCAAGCCAGTCGGAGGCGGGGGCGCGCATCGCCGCGTGAGCGTCGGCGCTCGGAGTCTTGCCCATGTCGTAGATGTCTTCGAGGTCTGCCCACGCCGTGAAGACCTGGCCCCCGTGCGGCAGCCATGCCAACTCGTCGAACATGGCGGCACGTAGATCAACTACGGCGTCGTACGCATCTCCCGGGCCAGTCGATGCGAGCAAGCGCCGGACGATCGGGTCAAGCGATGTCCGATAGAACGCCAGCTCGCGCGCGAGGTCCTCTGGGCGAGTCATCCATGCACACACCATATGAACAACGCTTCCTTGGATGGGCCGCTTTAAAGCGCACACGCGGGGCAGTCAGGGCGACTTGATGGAGCGGCCCGCGTAGCGGGCCCAGGGCTCGGCGGCCTTGTCGGCGTGGAGGAACGCGACCTGGTAGCTGTAGCCGAGCGCATCGGCAACGAGCGACGGCGGGCACTCGAGGACGAGCTCGCCGATGGCGCGGTTGCGGGCGCCGAGGAGATTCACGCCCAGGTCGCGAAGGCGATCCATCACGGTGTTGGGGTGCAGGTGGCGGCCTGCGAGCGTGCTCGGGAACAGCCATGGGCTTTCAGGACCGGCGCCGGTGCGCAGGTTCGGCCGTGTGGACAGGTGTTCCCTGACGAGCGAAGCGAACGGCTCGGGCACATCGGTCGGATGCGCGCCGAGCATGATGCTCATGCCGGCGTCGCCGTCATCGATGACGGTGGTCTGGAAGGTGACGACCCTGACCAGCGGCTGGGCGTAGAGCAGCAGGAGCATTCCGGCGACGCGATAGGGGAGCGACTCACTTGAGCCGGAGAGGAGCTCGTGGATCCAGGCAAGGCGCTGGTCCTGACTCAGTGACGGGCTGGTCTTCGCCGACCGGTGCTGGATGGTGACGGCGGTGTTGAGGCGTGACTTCTTGGCGACGACGAAGAATGTTCTGATCGCGCTGCGCGTTGTCGGTCCACTGGCCAGCCACTCCTCGATGTCCTGCTGCGTGCAATCGCCGGCAGTGCGTTGGTAGGTCTCGTGGAGCCAGACGAGGAACTTCACGGTCTCGGTGATCTCCTGCTTCGCGGAGTGGACCGAGCCGCGGGTATCGGCGCCAGCTTGGGCCTTCGCCCTGATGCGCCGCAGGTGGTGCCAGGTGGCGAAACGTTGAACCGGCTCGCGTACCTCGTCCGGTAGCCCGTCGAGCTTGGCGTCGATCCATTGCTCGAAGCGGGGCAGGTAGGGGTCGCGCGCGGGAAGCAGGCCGTGGTGCTGCAGGAGCGCACGTAGATGCTCGGCCTGTTTGCCGGGCACGAAATCGAGGCCCTCGTGGGAAACCGGGATTGTGCCGGCACCGAGGCCGCGGAGCAGTTCCTGGACCTTGGCTGAGCGCTTCCAGACGATGATCGACTCGGGTCGATCCGACGCACAGAGCGCGTCGACCAAGCCGAGCAGAGCAGGCTGCTCAGGCACTCCGCCCAGCAGCTCGTGGAGGTCGTCGCGAAGCGCACAACGTGCGCAGAGCCGTCCACGATGACGGGCGGCTTCGGTGTCGCAGCGTTCGCAGTGGAAGTCGACGGGGATCTCAGCACACGTTGAGCAGATCGGCTCGCCGTCCGCGGCACGCAGGCCCGGCAGCAACCGATCCTGGAGGCACTCTGGGCAGGTGCCCCGCGTGTGCACGGCGTCGTAGTAGCAGATGTTGCAGAGCCGACCTTCCGGCCAACTGGCTGCGAGCCTGGGGATGTTCCGGCCGCAGCGAGCACAGGGGTCCTTGCGGGCGCTTGTCGTGCGAGGACGGCCCCGCACGGTCGAGCGAGGGGAGAGGCCCACGGGCTTCGGATCCATCGATGCTCGTGGCGCTACTCGTCGAGGATGTTCGCTCGTCGCGGTCGGACGCTGCGGTCGAGCGTGACGACGTTCGGCGGGGAGGCGGTGCCGGTCTTGCGTACGCGTACGTCCGTTGCCGTCGTCGTGAAGAGGTCGGTCGACTCGCACTCGAAGATGTCGCACAGAGCGGCGATCATCATCAACGAGACGCGTTCCGGTCGCTGGTTCACCAGTCGGTACACCTGCGGTCGAGAGAGGCTGATGTCCCGCTCGGCCAGGAGCGGGATGAGGTCAGTTGTGTTGTGTAGCCCTCGAGCCGCCATCAGCTCGGCGAGACGCCACGTGTAATCGACCTTGCGCTTCATGTTGTGCCGTCCTCGGTCTTGCGGGCGATGGCTTCTTTCACCGTACGGTCCAGCGCGGCCCTGAGCGTGGAGCTACGGAACTCCTCCGATACGAAGTGATAGATCCCAGTCGTCGCGCCGTGCTCATGGCCCAACTGGTCCTGCACGAAGCGGGGGTCCCAGCCTGCTTCGAGAAGGTGGGTGGCGTAGGAGCGCCGAAAGGAATGGAGATCGAGGCCGTCGGAGAGACCCAACTCCTCGCAGTAGCGGCGGACCCGGCGGAGCAGGGTCGACTCCACCACCAGGCCGCCACGTTCGCTGGGGAAGAGATCGAGTGTGCCGGGCTCGCCCCGTCCATTGGCGAGCCAGTCCTCGATGATGCCGGGCGTCCAGCGCCACACCGTGAGCACACTGCGCGACTTGTGGGGCGAAGAGCGTTTCGCCTTGCCGTAGCGGACCTTGCAGACGCCGAAGGAGCCGAACTCACGGGCGTGGGGGTTGCGGGCGAAGTCGACCGTCTGGAGGTGCCGCAGCTCGTTGAACCGCAGCCCGTACGCATAAGCCACCTTCATCATCACCGCATCCCGGTACGCCGCCTGCCATCCTTTGCGTCCCGACTTGCCGATCCGCTCGACCTCGTCGTCGGCGTAGTCGAAGAGCGCACTGACCTCTTCGCGGGTGTACGGGCGCTTCTTCGGCCGGCCGTCATACTCCTGGACGTGGGGAGCGGTGTTCCAGTCGAAGAACACCTGCGCGGGGTGGGTGCCGAAGTATTTCTCGCAGATCCTGTCCCAGCCGTAGTCGGGATTGCTGATGTAGCTGGTGAACGCCCGGAGCGCCGAGTGGTAGCTCCTCAGGGTTGAATGCGCGACGTGCTTCTCGGTGCGCAGGTCGGCCGAGAATTCCTCGACGTTCGCGGCTGTCCAGTTCCACGGGTCCACGTTGACGTGGTTGATGAAGCGCTGAACCATCCCGAGTCGCTGATCGATGGTGGCGAACTGCAGGTTGCGTGAGAGCTGCTGGTTGCGCCAGCCGTCGAGCATCAGCTGGAGGACCTGTTCGTCGGGCCGGAGGACCGGCATCGACTGCACCAGCTGGACCCGTCCTGAGCCGTCAATCTGCATCGAATCTCCCGAGCTTCTGGTTTCATCCAGTGATTCCATGATGCATCAGCTGAGACGCCATGGCTATACGTGCAGGTCAGCGGCGTGTCGTCCGAACGTCGCTGCACCGTGGACGACGTCGCGTAGCGACTTCGGCCGCCACGTGAAGTCGGCGTTGGCGCCGTATTCGCGCAGGTCGGGCCAAGGCTCGGCCGCGCCGAGCGGGGAGTGCTTCAGGGGAGACGCCGATGATTCATCTGATGCAATACGCAGACTACTAGTTGACATAATGTCGCTTATCGGCGATTCCCAACGCGGTCAAACGCGCATCTGGAGTGCAGGCGACACGTATGCCGTGCCGTCAGCACTCCAGTTGA